>Ga0193728_1001904_pt1 | contig 10799 bp, 7 predicted proteins | sample U1c1metaG_FD_143037 | JGI IMG/M metagenome (GOLD analysis project Ga0193728, IMG submission 143037) | Soil microbial communities from a riparian zone of the East river system, Colorado, United States - U1c1 | ecosystem: Environmental > Terrestrial > Soil > Riparian zone | place: USA: East River... | reverse complement strand
TACGCCATTTGGCTTTTTGGGCCAAAAATCAAATGCCAATTGCCCTTATTGTAATTTCCAGTTCGAAATTGAACCAGGGTATTTCTACGTGGCTATGTTTGTAAGCTATGGAATGATCGTAACGGAAATGCTTGCGCTTGCAGTAGGTACCTACATGCTTACCGGCTCTGAGTCACCATGGCTATATATCGGTATTTTACTTGGTGTTACACTTATACTCTCTCCGTTTAATTACAGATACTCTAGGGTTATCCTTTTATATTGGCTGACCCCCAACTTGCATTACGACCCAAAAAGGGCCGAGAAGCCGTATGATGAGAAATAAAAAATAGCTATGGGTTTTAAACCCACAGCTATTTTTTTCCTGTTATGCTGTTGACTATTGTTTGCCCATTATCGAAGCAAATTTGCCTTCATAATCCTTGATCTGGCTTTGCAATTTGTTTGATATTGCCGTTTGATGATTTTCTTTTGCCAGCTGATTCAGCCCGTTCAGTAAACTCAGGCCAAGTTGCACGGTGCGGGTATCTATGTTATCCGGACTGTTTTGCAGCAGATTGTAATTGTAGTTCAGCTGATCTACAAGGTAAGTATCTATGCTATTGACATAACGGTTTGCATAACCTATATCACCCAGGTGATACGCATTGGCAACTAAATAATACTTACTGCGTGCCACATCTACAAAAGGATAAATATCCGGCATCTCCTGGTCGTATTTGTGCAATACATTCAGGGCCCTGGTCTTATCACCATCCATCGACAGGTTTTGGGTAAGATCAATTACAGTAGACAATATAACCGGGTAAAACATAGTAGTCGATTCCGGGTCAAGATATTTAGCGGTCTTATAATTTCCCCACTTAAATTTGTTCATGATGTTATCATACATCACTGTGTTATTGGTTTTACCCAACTGGTCGCGTGAAGCGGTATCAACTTTAAATGGTATCAGGTGATAGGTAAAGCCCTCCTTGTACAGGTATTGCTGCAGGCCAAGCATGTTTTCCTGCCCAACAGTAATGGTAAAGCATATAGGCCGTTTCCAGTTGTTGTGCGCCAGTATGTCGATAAAGGCGAGGTTATCCTTGGTAACAAAGTTTGAAGGGTATTTCCATTTCATGGTATCTGTGAGCAATGACCTTTGCGATGCAGGTATTACACCATTTTTAATTACTTCATCAGGGTTAATGTCTATTTTAAAGTTTTTAGTTGGCAGGTAATTCACATACTCACCGCTCTGTAACTGAACTTTGGCATTGGAGGCGGTATCGTCATTCAACATAAAGTCAAATACCTCCTTAACATTCGTGTAGCCCGAAATCTTCTTATCATAAAATTGAATAGCATCGCGCACACCTTCCTTGTATTTTTCATAAGGCATGGTGATAGGCAACGGTTCAGATGAATTCATCTTATTCTGCATCTGCCTGATGTACCAGTCACCGCTGAACAAGCTCAGGTTCACGATACGCACATCCGGTCTGATACCTTCAACTTCCTGATCATACCATAACGAATAGGTATCATTATCCCCATACGTAAACAGGATGGCATTCGGCGGGCACGATATTAAATAGTTATAAGCCATATCATGCGGCGTCATTTTAGTCGAACGGTCATGCGCTCCCCATTCCTTACTGGCTACCAGTAACGGCAGCAGCAGGCATATCGCGGTAGCGCCCATTGCCGCATTTTTCGGCGTGGTCCATTTTTTCAGAAAGTCACCCAGGGCCATTGCCCCTATGCCTATCCAAATCGCAAATGCGTAGAACGAGCCCACATAAGAGTAATCGCGTTCGCGTGGTTGTACGCTTGGCTGGTTCACATATACTACAATGGCCAGGCCCGTAAAGAACCATAACAGGGCCACAATAAGGGCGTAGCGTTGGTTACGTTGAAAATGGTATATCAAACCTATGATCCCCAAAATCAACGGCAAAGCATACAAAGGTGTATAGGCGTTGCTCGCATAGATTGGCGTTTTTGCATCCTTGTGAACAAGCGTGTTTGGTAAATGCCTGGCCCCGTCAAATACGCCTGATGTCCAGTCGCCGTCAACATAGCCGTGGAAACCGCCCATCTGCTGCTGACCATCAAGCTGGTTGGTGCGGCCGACAAAATTCCACATGAAGTATCTGAAATACATCTGCCCCATTTGCCAGCTAATCATCCACCTCATATTATCACTAAAATTAGGTGCATCCGACTCGCCCATGTGTAACCATTGGCGGTAAAACTGCGCATCCTGTGCATAGCTACCGTCGGTATTTTCGGTATTGTACATACGCGGCAAAATGGTGGTATGGTCATAAATGGTATTCAGCTTTCTGCCGGCATTTTCATATTTGGTTTTGCCCTTGCGGTAAATGACACTGCCTTCAGTCTGGTCCGTAGCTTTTGCATCAAAATAAGGCCCGGTAAGCAAGGGCGTTTCGCCATACTGGATACGATTTAAATAACCGTATAATGTAAATGCGTTATCGGGGTGCGAGTTATCCAGGTCAGTATTGGCAGTCGCGCGAATAGGGATATACGCAAATGAGCTGTAACCAAAATAAATAAAGGCTACACAAAGGAATGCCAGGTTAAGCGCGGGTTTGTTATTCTTTATGCTCCACCAGATGCCCAGTACAATTAACCCGATAAGGATCAAGAAGAATACTACGGCTCCGGTACCAAAGCCCATGCCTAATGAGTTAACAAAGAACAAATCGAAATATGCAGCAAATTCAACAGTATAGCCGCGTATGCCATACTGAACAAATACGAGGATAAGCACGGCGACAATAAACGCTACAAATGCGCTCCCCGTAGTTACATTTTTATACCTGCGGAAGTAATATACAAGCACAATAGCAGGTATGGTCAATAAGTTCAACAGGTGAATACCGATGGACAAACCGATCACGTAAGCTATGAATACGATCCATTTATCTGCGCCATCCTCGTCAGCATGCGCGTCCCATTTAAGTATCGCCCAAAAAACAACCGACGTACACAGCATCGATAAGGCAAATACGATGGTTTCAACAGCCGAGAACCAGAAGGTATCGGTAAAAGTAAAGGTCAAAGCACCTACCAGGCCGCCGCCCATAATGGTAATTAATTTTGAATTATCAGCTTCTTCTCCTTTGGCCAACAGCATCTTTTTGGCTAATGCTGTGATGGTCCAGAACAGGAACATGATAGTGGCACCGCTGGCCAGCGCCGAACCCATATTGGTAAAATACGACACTTTGGTTTTATCGCCCATGGAAAACAGGGAGAAAAACTTCCCCAGCATAGCAAAAAGCGGGTAACCCGGCTGGTGCGCTACCTGTAAACGAAAGGCACAGGAGATAAACTCGCCGCAATCCCAGAAGCTTACAGATGGCTCTAAAGTAAGGATATAAGTAATGGAGGCTATGGCGAAGCAAGCCCAGCCTAACAGGTTATTAATCTTTTTGTATTGCATGGACAGTTTAGTAATTGTTTTGTAGCGCGGCAAATATCCGCTTTTTATACTTTATTTTTTCAATAAATTAACATTGTTTAACATCTTTTAATCCCGAAACTTCGGGACATCGAAATTATAAAAAATAAGGGAAATACAAGGGGTTGGCGCGAGGCGGTTGGCGTTGAATCAACATTGATTCTGAAAAATAAAGATATCATTTCGAACGATAGAGAGAAATCTTATACGCCTTGCATCGCACGGAGCATGTTGTATAAGATTTCTCCTCGTTTATCGTCGAAATGACATTTGGAAACAATAAGATCGATTACCTCTGCATTATCGTCGCAAACTTTTTACTGTAGTCATCCACCTGCGCCTGCAATTTTTGTGATAGTTCAGGTTCACCATTCTGTTTCGTCAAACCGGCAATGCCGTTTAGTACAGATACCTCTAACTGAACATTCCCGGTGTTTACATCCGCGGGACTGCTTTGCAGCAAGTTATAGCTGTAATCCAGTTGGTCGGTAATATAACTGTCGGTACTGGCTATATATTTATTTGCTGTAGCCTTGTCGTGCAAGTGGTAGGCCGTGTCAATCAGCCAATATTTACTTTGGGTGATGCTTGCATAAGGAAAAATATCGGGCATTTCCTTATCGTACTTGTGCAGAGCATTCAGCGCCAGGTCGTTCCGACCCTCATTCATCAGGCTCTGGGTGAGTTCCAAATAAGTAGCTGTGACAAAGGGATAAAACAGGTTGGTTGATTGCTGGTCGAGATACTTAGCATGTTTAAAGTTGCCGTATTTAAATTTGTTCACCACGTTATCATACATCACCAAGGGGTTTATTTTTGGCTGCTGCGGATTGACGCCCTGCGTTTTAAAAGGTATCAGGTGATATACAAAACCTTCCTTGTACAGGTAGTTTTGCAGGCCGTTCAGGTCGGTATTGCCCATCGTCGCAGTAAAGCATATCGGTCTTTTCCATTTGTTGTGGACCAAAATATCCATCATGGCCAGGTTGTCCTTGGTTACATAATTACCGGCAAACTTCCATTCCATCTTGTCTGTTAGCCTGCCTTTCTGCTCAGGTTTTACCACGCCGTTTTTAACGATCTCATCCGGGTTAATGGTTAGTTTAAAACTTTTGGTAGGCAAGTAGTTCACAAAGTCACCATCCTGCATTTCTACTTTGGCCGCACTGTCATCCGAAGTGATAAAATCAAAAACCTCCTTCAGCTCTATCGAATCAGGCACCTTTTTGTCGACAAAAGGAATAAAATCCCGCGTTCCCGTGCGGTATTTGTCATAAGGCATAGTGATAGGCAGCCCATCCGATTGATTCATTTTACCCTGCATCTGGCGGATGTACCAGTCGCCGCTAAAAAGCGTAATGATACAGATGCGCACGTCGGGCCTTATGCCTTCCACTTCCTGGTCGTACCATAACGAATAGGTATCATTATCGGCGCCTGTAAACAGGATAGCATTTTTAGGGCACGACATCAGGTAGTTATAAGCCATATCATGAGGCGTCATTTTGGTCGAACGGTCATGCGCGCCCCACTCCTGTTTGGCCATTAATATAGGTGCTATCAATAAACAAAGCCCTATTGTAGCAAAGCTCGCTACGCGCACGTTAACCTTCTTCATCATAAATTCGGCGATGCCAATCACGCCCAACCCTATCCATATCGCAAAAGCATAAAACGAGCCGACGTATGAGTAATCGCGCTCGCGCGGCTGCAACGGCTGGTTTACATAAAATACTATGGCAAGGCCAGTAAAAAACCACAGCATAACAATAATCAACGTATCCTTTTTGCTGTTTTTATAATGATAAACCAAACCAATGAGCCCTAAAATTAGTGGCAGGGCATATAATGGTGTGTAGGTTTTATCATGAAATACTGCCTGCGGCAAGTGTTTGGCATGGTCAAATATCCCGGTCGTCCAATCACCATCCACATAGCCGTGATAACCGCCCATCTGCTGCTGGCCGTCCTGGTCGTTATATCGGCCAACGAAATTCCACAAAAAGTACCGGGCATACATCTGGTATATCTGCCAACTGAATAGGTATTTCAGGTTATCGGCAAAAGTCGGCACATCCGAATCGGATAAATTCAACCATTGGCGGTAAAACTGCGGGTCGCTGGGTTGCTGGCTGTAAATGCGAGGCAAAAAAGTGGTATGGTCATAGGTATCATTCAGCACATGACCGGCTTGTACATATTTGCCATTTTCTTTTTGGTAAAGCGGGCTTCCCTGAGTTTGTTCGGTAACTTGGGCGTCGTAATACGGACCACTCAACAAAGGCGCTTCGGGGTATTGCACGCGGTTTAGGTAGCCATACAACGTAAAGGCATTATCAGGGTGCGAATTATTGAGGTTGGTATTCGCTGTTGCGCGAATTGGTACGTAGGCAAATGAGCCATACCCAAAATAGATAAATGCTACACATAAAAAGGCCAGGTTGAGAGCGGGTTTACCCTTGCGGATGCTGTAAGTAATTCCCCCCGCTAATACCCCTAAAAGCAGCAGAAAAAATACGAGCGCCCCGCTCCCAAATCCCAGGCCCAAGGTGTTTACAAAGAACAGGTCGAAGTATGCTGCCAGCATTACGGTATATCCTCTTACGCCAAATTGCACAAAGGCTAAAAGGAATATGCTGATCAGGAATGCGATAGTACCACTTTTAAGGTTGATATTTTTATTGCGACGGAAATAATACACAAATACAATTGCGGGTATAGTCAATAAATTTAAGAGGTGAATACCGATAGATAAACCGATGACATAGGCAATAAAGATGAGCCATTTATCTGCGCCTGCCTCATCAGCATGTGCATCCCATTTCAGTATCGCCCAAAAAACCAGGGACGTGCACAGGGCCGACATGGCAAATACTATCGTCTCAACTGCCGAAAACCAAAACGTATCACTGAACGCGAATGCCAACGCCCCCACCATCCCGGCGCCCAGTATTAAGGTTTGTTTGTGATTGTCAATTTCAGCATGGTTTCTTAACGTCATTTTGCGGGCTATAAGCGTGATGGTCCAAAACAGGAACATCACAGTTGCCCCGCAGGCCAGCGCACAACCCATATTAGTGAAGTAGGCCACTTTGGCGGTATTGCCCATCGATAGCAGGGAAAACACCTTGCATATCATGGCAAAAAGCGGATAGCCCGGCTGGTGCGATACCTGCAGCTTATAAGCGCAGGAGATAAACTCACCACAATCCCAAAAGCTTACGGATGGTTCGAGTGTTAAAATGTAGGTAACGGAGGCTATCAAAAAGCAAAGCCATCCCAGGATGTTGTTGAGTTTGTTGTATTGCATAGGTTTTAGCGTAAAGATTTTATCATTACCTAAATATCCATGCTTTTTATAAGGTATTTATACCGAAGGGCTTGGATTTAACACCTTTTAACAATATTTAACTATTGAAACCGGGCTTCCCCATTTCGGCGGCCCTTTTTTATTGGTTTTGGCCCTGGTTATAGCGCTGTTTCATCCCGGCTACTGCCAGTACAAGCGCTATCGCCAGCAGTATACCGATATACTTGTCCTCAGTATAAATTCCCACGACAAAGCCAATCATTATAGCTACGGTGTAGTAAGTTTTGAAATTGGGTCTTAATGCCATTACAAGGGTCAAAGATATATTTTTCCATAAAGCATTTTTCTTATAATCCACTATCGTTAACAAATTTTAACGACCACAATTAAAATACTTTAAACCACTTGCCCGTTATTATGTCATATAAATACTGGCCGGCGTTAAAATGCTTAAAATGTATTTATGGGAAAAAGTTCTACTTAATAACCCCGTATTAAATTACTTAACAACAATTATTATGTTAAATCGCATTTTAGTATTAGACGACAACCAGGATGTTTTGGATATTGTGGAAGAGACGCTTAGTTATGAAAACTTCCAGGTATTGGTCACGTCAGACAGCCATAACATTATCGAAATCGCTAAAATATTCCGCCCCGACCTATTTATTTTAGATTATAAAGTAAGTGGCCGCCCGAGCGAAGACGTCTGCCGCCAGATCAAATGGCACCCGCAATTCGGGCATTTACCGGTAATTCTTTCATCTGCTTATTTCCACAAGGATATAGACTTTCAGAATATGGGTTGCGACGATATTATTGCGAAACCTTTTGGGCTGGATGAACTGGTGGGTAAAGTGAACAACCTGGTGACAGCGAGGGCGTAATTCCTGTCAAGCAGTATTATAAATCAAGACTTCAATAGCGAACACCGAATTTCGAACCTGCCGGCAGGCAGGTGATAGAGTGAACTTCGGCGTTCGATATTCGAGATTGATTACCTGCCGGCAGGCAGGATCCATATTAATTCCCCTTTTTCAAAATTGGAAGAATCCATTTTTCTAAATTCAACTTCACATAACCGCCTTAACGAACACTAAATCAGCGACAAAAAGTTAATACCAATTAAACCTTTATTGTTTTTGGCAGTCAGTATAAAAAATAACAACAAATACATATTTGACCCAAACTTATACACAACAAATTAAAACTCACAACTCAATTATCATGTCAACACGTATTCTTATCCTCGAAGACGGCGGGGAGCCTCCCAGTTTCACCCAGGGTGAATTTAACTACAAACAATTTACGGTGCTGGTCACCTCTGATGGTAAAAACCTTATCGAAATAGCCAAAAAATTTAATCCCGACCTGTTCATACTCGATTATACAAGGGCGGGCCACAACAGCGAAGATATCTGCAGGCAAATCCAATGGCGCCGGCACTTCGGGCATATCCCAACTATACTTTCTTCCGATTATTTATGCGATGCCGCAATTTTTTCGGCACTCGGATGCGAGGATATCCTTTTCAAACCCTACGGCCTGGAAGAGCTAGTAGCCAAAGCAAGCGGTTTAGTGTTGCATTAAGTATATAGATAGCTTGGCGGTGGGTTTAGTTTGATCTACCGCTATTTTTTTATTATGCTGCTTTTTTCTTTAATGTAATTACAGTCACCTCCGGCCAAATACCCAATCTTCCAGAATAGGCCAGGAAGCCAAAGCCGCGGTTCACATAAAGGTTCCTGCCGTTTTGCTCCATTGGGCCGGCCCAGTCAAGGTAGCGATATTGCACCGGGCTCCATCTAAGCTTACCTGCCTCTACTCCGAACTGCGCACCATGTGTGTGGCCGGCCAGCGTTAAATGAATTTTGGTTGGATGGTACCGAACTTTCTCCTCCCAATGTGTCGGATCGTGCGAGAGCAATATTTTAAAGGAATCCTTGTCCACACCCTTCAGCGCCTTGTTAAGGTCCCCGATCTTTATAAAACCCCTGCCCCAGTTTTGCACGCCTATCAGGCTTATTTTTTGGCCGTTCTTTTCAATTTCCACATTTTCGTCCACCACAAAACATTTCAATTGCTTAAACATTTCGATATACGGCTCGATCTCCCAGGCCGCATTATTCACCAAATCGCCGGTAAATACGTACAAGTCGCTTTTTTGTGATTTTGCTAAGTCGATACCCCGCTGTACGGCATCTGCATTATCAAAACTGCCCGAATGAATATCCGAAATTTGGGTAATGGTAAACCTGTCAAATGCCTCGGGCAGATCATCAAAATAAAAGGTCTCTTTATGCAGCCTGAAATCGTATTTACCTTTGAACATGCCATACAAAAGTCCCGTAAAGGGCACAGCAGCTACCAGGATAGCTATTTCGCTGACGAATTTTCGCCTTGCCGGAAAAAATAACGCATTGCTTTTCTTACCATAATTAACGATGTTATCCCCAATTCCATAAAAAAGACGGCCTGCATCGCCAATCAAAAGGATAAGTGAAAAAAATATTTTAGTAATAAAAAAGACAAGGAAAAAACTAAGCACCCATTCATGCAACGGTGTCATCCCTTTCGCTGTTCTAAAACTGCTCAAGCCCAAAAGGAACAATGCTGTCACGCCAACCGAAGCAACCAGGTAGCCGCGCAACACGTACTTCCTCCGGCGTCGCGAAGGCCAATCTTTAGTAAAAGTTCGCAAGCCGCTGTAAACGTACCAGTCTAACAGGAGCGTAATGGCTGTTAGAACCAAAAATATTTTTAAAAAGATGCCTCCGTGCATAAATAATTCTCTTACAGTGTTGCAATTTATAAAAGCACACGTAATTAAAATGTAAAATACGCATTCACACGGTGAAAATTAGTAACTTTTCGCTTTCATTCCTCGCCCCGGGAGAAACCTATAAAATTCAATTATGAGAAAATTCCTGATTTATAGCTTCGGTTTGATATTGTGCCTGGCGATAGGTTGCAAAAAAGAAAAGCAGGCTAAGGTATACCTGTTAACGCAAGAGATAGTAGATGACCGTGCCGAAGGTCATCCGTTGGATACCACCTCATATACTTATGACGGCAGCAATCGCATAATTGCAATAAATGATGGCTCACATCTCAATCGAACAAGCTTTACCATTAACTATGATGACGCGGGGCGCGTAAATGTGGCCAAAAAATTCAGCAGCAGCGGCGCCCTTATTATCGAGTTCGATTTCTATTATACTCCCCAGGCTACCGGCTATTACTTTCATAATTCCACCACTTCGTTATCGGATACCGCTGTTTTTGTTTTCAACGCCCAAAAACAAATAACCACCATACAAACCAAGCACTCCGGACGGCAGGAGTTTACATATGATAGTAAAGGGAACGTAGCTACTTCGGATGCATTCGGGGCAAACGGTTCCAACAACCTTTTCGACAACATCAGTTATGCTTATGATAATCGTAAAAACCCTTTTTCGCAAACTGCGCCCAATAATTATTTTTTTATGTATGTTGCGTTTACCGACCCCAGCACACAAATAAATAATGTACAGGTTAGGGATGCCAGTGTTTATACCTATACTTACAATGCCGATGGGTTCCCGGTAAAGGCAATTGTAAACACCGGCACAGCCAATGTTACGATTACTTATAATTACATATTGAAATAGACTATTATGAAAACATTTTTCCTATTTGTTGCCGGCGTATTTTTTATGGCTCCATTTTGTATGGGCCAGCAAAAAGCTAAATCTGACACTGTATTTTTTGAAGATTTCAATGGCCCCACCCTCGATCACAGCAAGTGGAACGTGGAAATAACCGGCCATACTAATAATAACGAGCAGCAAGCTTATATCGATTCATCGTCGGTTTTATATTTCGTACATGGCAAGGCCGCCGAAGGGGCAAAAAAAGGCGCTTTGGTCATCAAAGCAATTTACAATCCTGGATACACTAGTAAGGAAGGCAATAAATACGATTTTCTTTCGGCCAGGATAAACACCGAAAAGAAAATGGAGTTTACTTATG
>Ga0193728_1001903_pt1 | contig 10801 bp, 10 predicted proteins | sample U1c1metaG_FD_143037 | JGI IMG/M metagenome (GOLD analysis project Ga0193728, IMG submission 143037) | Soil microbial communities from a riparian zone of the East river system, Colorado, United States - U1c1 | ecosystem: Environmental > Terrestrial > Soil > Riparian zone | place: USA: East River... | reverse complement strand
GAGGTACACAAGCTACTCACAGCAACACTGGGACCTTTGAGATCAAAAACATAAGAAAGGCGGTTTGCAGCAACGCCAATGTCATTGCCTAGCACCATATATTCATCTAATTGTGACCAATTTCGAGCTTGCAAACGGAGATAATCGTTCCAGCTAATACCGATAGAGACACTCGTCCGACTCCCAGCCACCTTCTCAAGGGGGAGCCCAGCATCTTCCAGAGCTTCCCAGGCTACTTCTAGTAACAGACGGTGTTGAGGGTCCATAGAGGTAGCCTCCCGAGGAAGCATGCGAAAAGCCCGCCAATCAAACTGATCAACCTGATCAAGAAAGCCCCCCCAACGGCTCACTAACTTACCGGGTACCGTCGAATCTGGATCATATAATTTCTTCACATCCCACCGATCGGCAGGCACTTCACGGATCGCATCTTTCCCTTCACATAGAAAGGCCCAGAACTCCTGTGGATTGTGTGCTTGTGGGAAACGACATCCCATCCCAATAATAGCTATTGGCTCTTGTTGAATATCTTGCATGGTATTTCTTCCTCACTAAGGAGACTGACAACAGTGATTAATGTTGTGCAGAAATGGGTTCAAACAGATGGTTTTGGAGTACATTCCTGACAGATATGTTACCTCTTGACAAATGAAGCCTCCTCCCTTATCATAGACGTATCGATACAAAAGGCGAGTGTGTGTGTGCAGTTCACACACCGTGGCGTAGCTCGACCACGGGTAGTAGGTTGACCGTGCAACCTGAATTCATTTGCGTGCAATAATCGCAAAAAGTTCTATCTTATTCCTTTTTTTCCTCTAATGCCTAAAAGGGAAGGACGTGGATAAATCGGGTCCCTACCAATGACAATGAATTGTGAGCGATTTATACCCTAAAGGGCACAGGTCGCCATTGGTAGGGGCTCAATTCACTGCACCCGCAGGCACATGTTCCAGTACAAGGTCAGCAACACAGGAAACACTGGTAAAGGAGTCGGCAACGAGTTTATCTGCAGGAATATCAACAGCAAACTGTCTGCGAACAAAGCTCAGGAGCCTTACTATCTCCAAAGAGTTAATGATTCCCCATTCGAGCAAAGGTGTGGCTTCATCCAAACCAATATCCTTGCCCGCCAGAACGTCTTGAGCAATATACCTCTTTAGTTCCTCAACAATGGTAAGTCGTTGCATATCATACTCCTATTGTTATGTTATATAAGATGCGGTAACGCAAAACGATCAATTTTTCCATTTCTCGTGCGTGGAAGTGCTGAAACAGTGTGCACCTCATCCACGATCATGTAACGGGGTAAACGCTCGGCACAATGTCGCTTCATTTCTAAGAGTGAAGGCACGGCTCCATCACCAAGGGTGACAACGACGAATGCTACTAAACGGGCTTCTAAGCCCGTGCCCGTGACGATCACAGCTGCCTCATAGATAGCTGGATGATCCTCAAGTGCGACCTCAACATCGCCAAGCTCAACGCGGTGACCACGGACTTTGACCATCTGGTCGCGACGACCAACGTACACATAATTCCCATCGTCGGAGCATCGCACCAAATCGCCAGTCGCATATGGTTTGTCTCCATAGGCTGGCTGTCCCCAGTAGCCAACCATAACGGTGGGGCCAACAACCATAAGTTCCCCTTCTTCTCCTAGCTGTGCAAGCGTGCCATCCTCTTTTTGTGCCCAGACACGATCACCGGAACAGGCTTTTCCAATGGGAACTGGTTTATTCGAAGTCTCGGGGAGATGCGTCACTTCATAATAGGTACAGACATTGGTCTCCGTTGGGCCATAGAGATTGAAAAAGCGTACGGGCACAATGAATTGGGCCCCTACCGATGGCGACCTGTGCCCTTTAGGGTATAAATCGCTAGGTGATCCAATGGGCAATTTATTGCCTGTCATGTAGGAACCCGATTTATCGCGTCCTTCTCTCGGGCCATAATGTTGATAGAGTCGACGCAAATGCTTGATAGGGAACGGCTCACCTGCAAAAAGGACGGCTCGCAGCGAGAGAGAAGGAACATCTAATAACCCTCCTTGCTCCATCATCAGGATGAGCACTGATGGGACTGAATACCATACCGTAATGGCCTCCTGAATGAGATAGGTGACCAAGTGCTCAGGGATATAAGAGGCTTCATCGCGAATGAGATAGGTCGCAGCCCCGGCATGAAAAGCCACATATAGATCAAGCACAGACAGATCGAAGTGGAACGGGGCATGATTGGCAAAGCGATCGGCAGCAGTTACTCCCAGTGTTTGGGACGCCCACTCCACAAACGCAAGCGCATTGCGGTTACTAATACAGACCCCTTTTGGTTTCCCAGTTGAACCAGAGGTATATAAGATGTAGGCAATATCATCAGCTAGCGCAGGTTCTTGTAGCTCTGTGTTAGGGAACTCTAGAAGATCATCCCAATGGATACCAGGCCCATCGCCATCTAAACAGAGACAGGCGACATGTTGAAGATCGCCTGTCAGCACTGCCTGACCTCGTCGCTGCGTCGTCACCAGGGCACGCATGTCACAATTCTGCACCATCGTCCGAACACGCGCTGCAGGGCTCAGCGGATCAAGAGGAACATAGATGGCACACAGGCGCAGCACTCCTTGCATAGCTGCGACTGCACGTGCAGATTTTCCCAGCCAGATTCCCACACGATCGCCACGACGAACACCAAGTTCAGCGAGCGCATGTGCGAAACGGTTCGCCAACTCGTCGAGTTGACTATAGGTCAAACTCATATCAGGACCTTTCACAGCTAATGCATCTGGCATTTTCTGTGCACTCTGTGTTACAAGGTCTCGTAAGATCATAATCCCAACTCACTTGCAATAATATCACGCTGCATCTCAGATGTTCCCGAAAAAATGGTCGAGGGAATAGCATCACGCAGCATTTGCTCTATGCCATGCTCACAGTTAATCCCAGTAGAACCATGAATATGAATGGCATCAAGCCCTCCCATCACAGCAGCTTGGCTCACCGCTAGTTTGGCTAAAGAAATATCCAACAGAGCATCCAGCCCTTGATCAAAACGCCAGCAGGCACGATAGAGCAAGAGACGAGCCGCTTCAAGTCGCACCTTCATATCGGCAAGGCGGTGGGCAATCGCCTGATGTTTTCCTAATGGCTTGCCAAACTGGCGTCGCTCCTTCGCATAGGTGATGGTCCGCTCCAACTGACGCTCCATTTGTCCCAGATAGCCAGCAAACAGACAAGATCGTTCCCATTGCATCGACTGTTTGAAGATCTGTGAGCCTTGTCCTTCTTTGCCAATTCTATTGGCAACAGGCACACGACAAGCATCAAAGGAAATGCGACACGCTGGTGTACTCGTTAATCCCATCTTTCGAAAAGGTTCACCAATGATAAGACCTAGAGTATCTTTCTCAACGACAAATGCCGTGATCCCCAGATACCCATGAGCAGGATTGGTTACGGCATAGACCACAAAAAGATCTGCAACCGGGCCGTTGCTAACATAGCTTTTCTTGCCTTGTAATATGTAGGAATCCCCATCAACCACAGCACGAGTTTTCAAAGCTAAAACATCAGATCCAGCATTTTCTTCAGTTATAGCATTTGCTCCAACAATTGCTCCAGAACATAAACCATGCAATATTCTATTTTTTATTATCTCATCCCCATATTCCACAATTGGCATAGCACAGGCAAAAAGATGAGCAGAGACAGAGAAAACCAGTCCCATATCCTCACAACCACGCCCAAAGGCCTCAATAGCCCGCGCCGTTGTGAGCGCGTCATACCCACACCCTCCATAGCGGGTTGGTACACTCAATCCCAGCAGCTTCAAATCTCCACACAGGAGCCATTGGGCACGTGTCCAGGGTTGATGCGTATCAGTATCGCCAGCATCCAGTTTGTTTTGCACCAGAGACAGAATGTGGTCATAGAGTTCATCCTGCTCCAGTGTCCAAGAAAAATCCATTTTGGGTCCTTTAAATTACAAATGCAATTACAAACGCGGTTGTATCGATAAGTATCTATCCATGTCATGATTGACACCAAGGGCACAATCACCTCAAGGTGACATGGTGAATTGGGCTCGGTCCAAAGGGCGCAATCACCTCAAGGTGACACGGTAAATTGGGCCCCTACCTTCACTCGCAATTCATTGCGAGGGATTTGTCGCTATCGGTAGGAATTCGATTTATGTCCTCCCGATTTATTGCGTCTGAGCGATATCCCAGAAGAGGTAAGAGGGGAGAAGCCATCATTGTGGTGAGTATTGCCATAATCACAAGCATTGCAAACAACGTTGGTGAAAGTATGCCCAATTGGAAACCAATATTCAGAACAATCAATTCAACTAATCCTCGTGTGTTCATTAAGATACCAACAACGAGCGCTTCTTGCCAGGATTGGCCCATGACTCGCGCGGAAAGTGTCCCACCTAAGATTTTTCCTACACATGCGATGAGGAATACAAGTAGGCAGATAAGCCATAGAGAGACTTCATGAATAAGCCCTATCTGGGTTCGTAGTCCGCTAGAGACGAAGAACAGTGGCAAAAAGAGCAAATTGTTGACTTGATCGAGACTGCGAACGTGTGCAGTGAAGGCAACGTTGCGTGGCAAGATGACTCCTGCGAGAAAGGCTCCAAAGACAGGATGGATGCCAATACTATTGGTCGTATATGCAGCTAATAAGAGTATGATGATACCGATTGCCATCAGCAATGACTTTGATTGGATACGTCGCGCTGCATAGCTGAGCAATGGGCGCACCCCAAGCAACATCCCTCCGATAAAAAGGATGGTCAATCCCACTGTGCCTATCACTAATAGGACTCCTTGTGAATGAATGACCGAAACTGCAAGGGCCAAGAGACACCAAGCTACCACATCGTCAACTGAAGCGCAGGTCAGCGCAAGCATCCCGACTTTCGTCCCAAGCATTTTCTTCTCTGCCAGGAACCGGGCAAGCACAGGAAAGGCAGTGATAGCCATTGCTGTGCCTACTAAAAGAATAAATGAAAGCTGTGTTGCTTTTGATCCGGCCAAGTCTGGATACAGAAAGTACCCAAGGAGAGACCCTAAGATGAGCGGAAGGATAATACCGCTTAATGATACAAAAATAGTACTGCGGCTCTGACGGACCATCAACTGTGTGTCAAGCCTAGCGCCTAATGAGAACATGTACAGGATCAAACCGATATCACCAAGCGTTTGCAGTGTCGGAAGGGTATTCACTGGAAACAACTGTGACTCGAGATTGGGCCAGAGACTTCCCAGCAGAGACGGCCCCAATGCCAACCCTGCCAGAATTTCTCCAATCACCCACTGCTGACCAATGCGCCCACTCAGGTGTCCAAAAAGCTGAACAACCAGCAAGATCACAATCAATTGCAGCAATATTTGTCCTGTAAGCATTATATCTCCCCTAGAGCATTTCTGCCAGGATTACATTTCATAGATGTCAAATCAACACAATCCGCTAGATCGCGGCGTACTAGGCATCTAAAAGGCCGGTTTGAAAGCATTCGCGGTCAATTCACCTAGATAGCGATGCCAGATATGCTTTTCATTCTGTTCCACCTGACTGACGATGTGCCTCATCAGCCTGAGCACTTCCGGCTCATCCTCATCGTAAACATCTCCCTGGAGCAATTTGATCACGTCCAGGCGATAGCGTTCATCTTGCACAAAGGCAGTAAAAAGTACATTCAAACGATAGTATACTGAAATAAATTCATACCAGTTCTTGGTTCCTCGACGTAAGGTCGTCTCGAAGGTACTAAAACGCTCTTTCTTGAAGTTTCCTGTTTCGGCAGCTTGCAGAATGTCTCTACTGGCAAAACGAGCGCTGTTGAGGGCAATACTGACCCCCGTTGAAAAGATGGGATCGACAAAACGAGCGGCATCCCCGACCAACACAAAGTCATCCCCACAGATCTGCTTCATAGCATAACTATAATCTCCCTCATCGGTCAAAGGACGGCAAGTCTCAGCCCTGCAGCCAGTTCTGGGCGGCTCTCGAGACACTGCCAGAAGAACTCTTGGCGTTCCTGTTTAGATTTGGCAAAACGTTTCTTCTGCGTGACAACCCCAATACTGGTGATTGTCTCAGTAATCGGTATTTGCCATACCCAAGTGTTAGTGAGCGGCAAGAAATGAATAAAGATGTATTCATTCTGGGAAGGTTCATTTGCCAGGATACTCCGGTCGTAGCCTTCAAACCAGGTATGGATTGCATATTGGTCAAAGATAGGATCTTGAATACGCAGCTTGAGCTGGTTTCCCAATAGCGTACGTCGTCCGCTTGCATCAACAACCAGACGGACAGCAGTACAAACGTCCTTCTTCCCTATCGCAAAGTGAATCTGTGGCTGCCCCAGCTCCGAAAAATCAACACTCTGGACCCGCACGCCCTCATAGACCGTGGCCCCCAGTTGGTGAGCATGCTGTAAAAGCATCAGGTCAAATTTACTTCGATCTACATGAAAGGTATAGTTACGATCTACTCCCGCTTGCTCCCGCTCCTCAAACCGTATATCAGCATAATAATCGGCTTCTAGACCTTCAAAACTATGGGTATACACAGGGCTTTTCTCAGTCGATGTCCAGGCAGCTCCATACTTCCTGGGAAACCCTGCTTGGTCCATCTGCTCAAGAAAACCAATCTCTTTAAAGACCCGCGTTGACGAGGGGACTAATGATTCTCCTACATGCGGTCGAGGGAACAACTCGCGTTCAAACACCACACAGGACAGACCTGCTCTAGCCAAATAGGCCGCCGTAGCAGCTCCAGCTGGGCCACCACCTATAATACCGACATCAAAGTCAAACTGGGGCATCTCTATCTCCTTCACATGAGTGTCATGAGTAGTAGACACTAGTGGAATGTACTATCAGCAAACATTCCCTCTCCGGTCGGTTTGTGAGATCGAAAAATAACGATCACCTAAAGGTGACACGGTCGAAATACATCCTGTTCTCATGTTTAGCGCAATACATTTCATATAGGTTGAGCCTTATTTACGCCGAGGCTTTCAAGGAGATCCTGAGAGAGAGCCTGCAACAGAGCAGCCTGCTCTGTATGGATAAAGAAATGGTCACCCTCAAAGAAGCGCAACCGGAAATTTTTAGCTTCTTCAGGTCCAGATGTCTGCACACGCCAAGCGCTAATCCCATCATGGGTAACCTCAGGATCTTGCAACCCACCAAAAGCCGATATAGGAATTGGTAGGGGTTTGCCATGAATATATTTATATGTATCACATAAGGCAAAATCAGCTCTCAAAAGAGGTAGCAATAGCTGCACAAATTCCGTATTTTCCAATAGACCCTCCGGCGTCCCTTTGAGCTGACGCAATGCCTCAATAAATTCAGGCTCTGGCAACTGGTAGGTTGGAGGATCAGGATCTGGAAGCTGGGGAGCAGAATGCCCTGACACAAACAGGTGCACTGGCATGCGGCTATATTTCATTTGACGTAAGTAACGAGCAAGTTCGAAGCTGATGAGTGTTCCCATACTATGACCAAAGAAGGCATATGGCATATCCAGGTATGGCAACAGTGCTGGAACCAGAGCACCAAGAAGTGAAGGCAGATTGGAAAAGGGCCTTTCCGATAACCGATCCTCTCGACCAGGTAACTGCACAGGACACACCTCTATATCCTGAGAGAGACGCTCTGACCACGTGCGAAAAACAGATGCTCCGCCTCCGGCATAGGGGAAGCAAAATAAACGCACACGAGCCTGTGGCTTGCGCTGCCAATATTGAATCCAAGAGTTAGCCTTTGTAGTCATTATCATCTATGTATCTTTCTAATCTTCTGTGTGCGCGACTGCAAAGTGCACTCCCATCGGAAATGAGAAGCCATCGTGTTTTACAAACGGTTGCAGTTCCAAGCTGACCTCAGTGATTAACTTTGCCTTTGTGTTCTCATCCACTTGACTGGCTATGCTAGAACCAGTTAGCAAGGACTCTACAAACGTTGCTGGCGATGGAAACCGTATCATCTTTACCTCTGGCCGAACGATGACATCCTGAAAACCCGCCTCAATCATAAGTGAGCGCAATTCCTCTGCATCTCCTAAAGAAAAGGGGAGACTTAACACCCCTGCCGCCTGCCAACCAACAGACTTAGCGAGTTTATCGACGACTATGGCAAAACCCGGGCAGTACTGAATGTGTTGACCGACCATAAGTGCCAGTCTTCCTCCTAGTCTCAGCACACGGGACATTTCGCGTAGCGCAGTCAACCGATCGGGGATAAATTGAAGCCCACCCTGACAAAATACAATGTGAAACATTGCATTGGGGAACGGAAGCATGAGCGCATCGCCCACTTTCCAGTCGATGGAACTATCAGAAGGTGCTGGTAGCGAACGTGCAACCTCTACCATGCCTGGGTCAAGGTCCAGACCAATCACCCTCCCGTGTGTACCGACATATTGGGCTGCCAAGCGTGTTACAACACCCGTACCACAAGCCACATCCAAAACGCTATCTCCCTCATTCGGCACAGCCAAAGCAACCGTTTTTGTTGACCATGGACCAAAGATGGCTGGAACCAGACCATGCTCATAGATTTCCTGCCACTGTACAGTTTTTACCATCTAATCTCCCTTCTGAGAGATGTTGTACCAAATCATCTAGAGAAAAGCTTCTTTTCTCATCCAGCTTCTTATATAGAACTTTGCTCTGCTCTTTGGCAGATTCCCTTGAAGGTCTTTCCTTCTCTTCTACATGTCCATAGATATATTACATATTTTTCGCTATCTCGAATTTTAACGTTGTCTTACAAAAATTCTGTTTGAATCTGGTAAGCAACACTTTACTACTGAAGGAGCGCGACTTCTCGTTGGTACAATTTCTCAACGAGTCACGCCGATATGAGGGGTAAACTACATCCCGATGAATAGTACTCTATTGCCAACTACAATGAGAATATCAAATTCCCCGCAACATTTGTGCAAATGTTTTAGAACTCTATATACTTGTCTTCAATATTCTTGATCTGGTACTTAAGGTTCTTGAGGTGTTGCCGTTTAGGTAAAGAAAGAGGTACTATGATAGAAGCTTGACAGGCTTGGCCATTCCAATATTCTGCACAGATTGGAACCCATATATGAGATCCAACTGGAGCATACACTACAAACGGACGAAAAACGACAAGATTGCAACATGGCGGATACGCCAAAGTTGCCTCTTAAATGTTCACAGCATAGAGATTTGTGCGATACCTTCCTTCAGCATATCCAAAAGACATGCACATCCCCAAGCATTTCCCTAAGTATACCCACGGTAGTGCTTTTATGCAATTCTCCATGGGAGTATTTTTTAGTAGAACAATGGAGTATAGAATAGCTAATCTTTTTGGTATCTGATATACTCTACAGTAGAAAGGGGTGACTGCAATTCCAAAGAAAGATGTTGGCAATGAATGGCAACAACGTAATAGCCACCCACAAATGTTGTCAAGCGAGGTAGGTTCATGGAGCTAAAAGTTTTAATAGCGGCGTCCTCTGATATTCTTCGTGCAGGATTACGCACAGTACTGGCTGAGGATAAACATATAGTCCAAGTGTCTGAAGCTGCAACGAAGGAGGAGTTTCAAGCTCAACTTCATTCCAAATGCCCAGACTTCATCGTGATAGACCAATCGCTTATCACGGACATGACATCTCTGCCGCGTGGACATTTTGTTATATTAGCCGCCAAACTCGATCTAGAGATCTTACAAAAAGCTTACAAATATGGTGCACGTGGCTATCTGCTGGAGAATACTTCAGCGGAACTACTACGCGCCACTCTTTACCTGCAAAACGGCGCCTTCTTGATAGAGCCTACGATAGCCTCTTACACCATGGACTATTTTCTCCATGGCCTACGCTTCACGATACATGATGAGCTACTCTCCCCAAGAGAACGAGAAATTGTTCAATTATTACGTGATGGCATTGATAGACGCACCATTGCCAAACAGCTCTGCATTAGTGAAACTACGCTTAAAAAGCATATACAGCATATTAAGCATAAAAGCGGTGACTCTTCAAGAAAACCACTTGAGGCTGCGAGGTAAAGCCACCAGACGCGCAGTAGGTCGATGGATTGGAGACCACTTTTGCTGTCTGTGAACCAGTTCTCCCCCTTTCCTGCTCATCAATCTGCTACTGGCAGTGATCCAAGCAAGCCCGTCCGCACGTATCATTGATGTCAGTTTTGATTGACAGCAAAGGGCAAGGACTTCTTGCCCTGAGACATGATAGAATTGACTGGAAAGGGTAAGGACTTCTTGCCCTGAGACATGATAGAAATAAAGGAGATACATTAAAGATGGCATCACTTGCATCAGCGTTCCCTATTCTACCCGGTAAGATAGAGCAATGGAAACACTTTAGTCAGGAGATAGCTGGCCCTCGCCACAGCGTGCATGAAGCATCCCGCAAACGTCTGGGGATTACCAGGGAGGTTGCCTATCTGCAACAGACTCCACAAGGAGATCTAGCTGTCGTTTATATCGAGGCGGCAAATATCTCACGGGTCTTTGAGGGATTTGCGAGTTCGCAGGAGCCGTTTGATGTTTGGTTCCGCGAGCAGGTGAAGCAAATCCACGGCCTTGACTTTTCGGAGCCTCAATCAGGCCCACTGCCCGAAGCCTTCGTTGACTGGCGAGCGAGTTAATATGCCCGCTCGCCAACCTTGGTTCTTGTTTAATACCAACTTGCATTCTGACAGGCAATTCTCAAACACGGAACTGCCCATGTGAGAATTCTCCCACGGAATGCAGGTTGATATTAAGGGCCCTTCCGGGAAT
>Ga0193728_1001901_pt1 | contig 10805 bp, 15 predicted proteins | sample U1c1metaG_FD_143037 | JGI IMG/M metagenome (GOLD analysis project Ga0193728, IMG submission 143037) | Soil microbial communities from a riparian zone of the East river system, Colorado, United States - U1c1 | ecosystem: Environmental > Terrestrial > Soil > Riparian zone | place: USA: East River... | reverse complement strand
TTAAGAGAGTAAATACTGATCTTGAAGATCGATCATTCAGGATTGGGTTGAATTAGTGCCATCAGCAAAGGCGGTGTCAAATACAGGGAGTAGGTAGATACTGTTTCTAAATCCTGCTTTGTCTGGTGTAATAAGAATGGTTCATACTTTCTTTCGCATGTTCCTAGATCTCTTTTGTAACCAATGTGACCGTCGATACGATATTATCTAGTCTTTTCAAATCAGATTTAAATGCTTGCTGTAGCTTTTCTACTGTGCCAGCGGCAACCCTTACAATAATGTCATAAGCACCATATACTCGATAAACCTGAATAGCTACTGGTATTTCCTTTAGTCTGTCGATAACCTCCTTATCTGATCCTAATTTGCAGTTGATTAGAAGAAAAGCTGATGGCATATCTACATAATATTTTTTTTATCCTCACTTCTAGATCATTTTGTGGATTATAAAGATATATGCATGTATATTATAAGACGATTAAATCGGATAGAACCTTCTAAGGTATCAGCATGTCAATGATGATATTGGCTTTTGAAAATGTATCTGGCCACTTTTCAGACAGCGGAAATAACAACAAGTGATCATGAAGGAAAAGAAGACCATAATACTGCATTGATAGATGCGAGCCAAGGAACTGGTGGATTAGAAACAAATGATATCAATTACATACAAATATCTAATGATGCCATAAAATATTATGCATATACACCAAGCCGTTATCAATATGACTTGAAAATCATCAGGATATGCCGTACCTCATCATCCCACTCTGACCGTAAATTGCAATTTTTTGTGTAGGGTCGGTCGGTCGTGGTTAGATAACAATGTGTATGCCATGTATGTGACTTCATTTAGGACTTGTGTTTAGGAAAAAGATTCAAGTTGGGCATCTTATTGCAATCACAATTAGTATTGTATACTACTGCCCCCAATGAATTCATTCACAAGTTGATGTCTTCTTTATATGACATATCTTAGTTAGTAGTTAGCGTAGTTAGTTGGTATTAACTTTTGTTTAGATCTACTTTGGTGAATTAGTCGATCATAGTCATTATCTGTTCTTAGAATCTACATGATTTATCAATCGTCGGAGCGATGCTGGTCCCCCAATTGGAATATCACGTTTATGTGCATTTTCTTCGACTACCAAGACTGCATTTAATCTACCCGTAAACTTTCTGCCATTTTTGAACAGTGGGAAGACATGTATTGGTTAGCTCCTCCAAGCCGATTGTTCCACTTAGCCAGCATCGTTTGAGTGCACTGGTTGGCTACGTCATCATCGTGCGTTTTGAACACCAACCAAGGGTTACTAAATCCACCAACTTGTTCGGCGATCTTGGTGAAGTTAGCAAACATCTTGGTAGCATTAATTGCGCTGCTTTTGAGATCTTTGACGAACTCCATCTGCGTAACAACGTCCTGACGGGTACCAAGTCTGGTCAGATGACCAGCAACTAATGTATCGAAAGGATAGCTCAATGCTTGTTCATGAGCTTTGATGAAGCCTGGTACATCTTCAGCTATCGCCAAGTCCCTGAAAGGAACCCAACCAGGGAAGACTATGTCTACCAACATGAGGACTCTCTGGGTTGGGGCATAAATGAAGATATTACCTCTTTCGTGGTTGACACCTTTGTAATCTAATACCAACGTCTGATTACCTAGCCTTACCGTATATGATGTTGAAAATGTCACAGTAGGGGCTGGAACGCTCGTGTCATTGTGATCCTTCAGGATTGTAGCTGTCTCCTGTTGTGCTATGTAAGTAGCGTTTGCAGGAAACATACTAGCCGCCCCAATATGGTCCATATGTGCATGGCTATAGATAACAATTTTTACTGGTTCCTTTGTCACCTCAGCAATAGCTTTAAGATAGTTTTTGCCAATTGTGAAAGGTGCATCAACTACGATGACTCCTTGGTTGCTTACGAGGAACATGGTATTATACGCTCCATCGGTAACCCAATACAAGTGGTCGCGAATTTCTTGAACCAGATAGCCCTTTGCAGGAATCTGGGGTCCCATGGCTATCGCTGGAATATGGATTGTGGAGTTTACAGCATTGTTCTGTTTTGCTGCATAAGCTTGTTTTACTGCATAAGAGGCAAATTTCAGATATCCATAATCTTCGTGATCCTCTTGAACCAGCGCTTTTGAATTTTGTATAAACGAAGTAGATAGAAGGGATGTTGCTAAGAGAATAACTGAGAAAACACTCCCCGATTGCAGTACTTTGCTGTTTAGACTTGATTTATTAAGCATATTTAAAGTCCCAAGTCTGATGATATAACATTTACGGATACAAAAACATCATATGTTATACAAGATCAACAATATTTTACAATCAATATAATACAAAGCTAATAGAGCTGCGAAGGCAAATGAAATTTTAATACAACCGAATTTCTGGATATTTCTAACCGAGCTAGTACTTGAAGTACAATTTTTATTTTCTGCTGCAATGTATAACCGAAAAATTCTGGACCACCTATGCCTAGATCATGATGTAAAATAATTATGTAGTTACTTCCATCTATTTTAAGCTCGTATTCTGCAACGTTCGCATATTTACACCGTAATGAAAGTGAAGTCAAAACTGAATCAATATTTAATTCCTTAAGCCAAAACATCAGGAATTCTTTTGGTACAGTAGATCCTTAATCTTGAGCTGATTCTATCAGCTTATCATCATCTGTGGCATTGAGGATACGCCTGAGAGATTCACGAGTCAGACTAATATAACCAAATCTATCTGCATATTTGTCCCTTTAATGTTGTTTGTTCACCCTTCTTAGTCAATACTGCATTATAGGATCTTGATATTACATAAAAACTTCCTTTCTGCCATTAATGGTGCCATGAGCGAGCTATGACAAATCCATTATCCCAACTTTGGCCACATTATCCCCTGTCCTTCTAATACCTGTCAGAAAAATTTTGAACATCATCGATGGAAGGCTATCTTGTTGTTATTGACGAGTTCTAATTGGACTTCAAACAATCAAGCTTTACTACGTTCGTTCTGCAGGATGGAGGGTTGCCGTAATAGATTCATTACCCTTTGGTGGGACATGTGCACTGCGCGGGTGCGAGCCAAAGAAAGTTCTCGTTGAAGCAGCGAAGACGATTGATTCAAGTCAAAGACATGAGAACAAAGGTATAACTGGTTCAGAAAGAATTCATATCAAGTGGTCTGATTTGATACGTTTCAAGCGAACCTTTTACTGAGCCTTTTCCAAAAGATAGAGAAGATAGTTACGTTAAAGCTGGAATTATTCCATTTCATGGTCCTGCACGATTTGTTGGTCCAAATGCCGGTAAAGTAGGATATGAGGATAACAAAAGTATTCTAGATGGCAGAGTTATTTTAATAGCTACAGGAGCAATGCCTGTGAAGTTAAACATCCCGGGTTCGGAGAATGTTACTACAAGCGATCAATTTTTGGAGATTGAGTGTGATAATTTACCTAATAGAATTGTCTTTGTCGGCGGCGGATATATCTCATTTGAATTTGCACATGTTGCTGCGAGGGCTGGAGTAGAGGTGACAATTTTGCACCGTGGAAAACAACCTCTAGAACGCTTCGATCCAGACCTAGTTAATCAATTAGTGCAAAAAAGTAGAGGGATTGGAATTGATCTTCAGGTGCATAAAGAAGTTAAGAGAATTTCGTTTGACGGCAAGTTAGTTGTACATGCATCTGACGCATCTGCAGGGGATGAAAAATTATCAACAACACTAGAAACTGATATGGTAGTACATGGTGCCGGTCGGGTCCCAAATATCGAAGGACTAGATCTAACGACAGTGGGGGTAGAACATAATATTAGAGGAGTAAAGGTCAATGAATATCTACAGAGTGTTTCAAACCCCGCTGTATATGCAGCAGGCGATGTCGCAGCTAGTGGGGGTTCACCGTTAACACCTGTAGCAAGTTATGATGGAGGTATAGTGGCGAACAACCTAATCAAAGGGAACACTCTTAAATCCAATTATACTGGGTTGCCCAGTGTGGTCTTTACTACCCCATCTCTTGCGTCAGTAGGTATGCGGGAACAAGAGGCCAAAGAACAAGGTATCCGATTTAGAACCAAATATGAAAATACATCTAGCTGGTATTCGTCTAGACGTGTGGGTGAGACTTGTTCGGGATTTAAGGTATTAATTAAGGAAGGTAACAATAGAATACTGGGAGCTCACATACTAGGTCCCCATGCTGAAGAAGTTATTAACATATTCTCAATAGCTATCCGATTAGGACTTACTGCAAAGCATCTTAACGATCCTATATTGTATGCCTATCCGACTAATTCATCAGATGTAGTCTATATGTTATAGGTTTTTAACAACTCTTAAAAGGCAATTAATTACAAAACGAAACAGTTTCCATTCACACCTTCTGGAATATAGTATTTAGAAAGCGCTTCATATTGTTAAATTAGCCAAATCTAGTAGTACACTATCCCTGCATATGCATATCGAGCAATAGTAATCACATCGGGGATAATGGAAAATAGAACAGATCGAAATACAGCAACTACAAAGATGGTAATATGTTTATTCACAGATATTGTTTGATGAGCAAATTTTGCACAAAACTGGGTAGTAGAGTAGTATTTTCATAAGTTGTAAACCGAATGTTCTATAAGGTAGGACTTCGATTATCTTCTTATAGTATGACACACAAGGACGCTCATCTTAAGCAAGTAAATCAAAATATAAGTGCAAAAACACCAAATGGCTGTGAAGAATGCTTACAAATGGGTTCTGATTGGGTACATTTGCGTCTATGTTTGAGCTGTGGTCACGTAGGCTGTTGTGATTCTTCTCCTAATAAGCACGCAACAAAACATTTCAAAACTACTGAACACCCCATCATAAAATCTTTTGAGCCGGGTGAAAATTGGGTATGGTGTTATGTGGATAAGACGTATGTAGAATAATGCAAATATTCCAGATCAAGTCATTCATTTTTGTGTATCTAGTCCTCATTTTGTAGCGCAGATAACAAACTAAGAACAATATACCTCCAAATACTAATCGAAATAATTTGGTTCAGCTACGAATGAAGGTCGGACAGCGAGTGGGTGTCGGCGTGCAAGGTGGCTATTGTGGGTATTACGAATCTTGTCGGCGCGGGGATTTCTTCGCATGCTGCTACGCCCCCCTTTCAGCCTGAGCTCAAAATTTCAACAATTCCCCTCGTAAATTATCATCATACCCTTCAATTCAATTCCTGTACGTAGAGGGACGCTCAAACCACCTACTTTTCACCCTGTACTCGATTTTATTGGTGTAAAGTTAGCTTCATGTATTATTGTTTTAGCTTATTAAGCTGTACAATATTTATTGAACTATAATACATTAATAGTCGTGGGTAGAAGAGAGAAAAATATTCTTGGTAAGGAGAATGTTTCAGTAATAGTTGATTTACTAAAGAAAGCTTACTGTGATGAGATGCAAATATTCCACTACTTTTGGTATATTGCGATAAACATGGAGGGAATAGGTCTTGTAACATATGCACCAACTCTTAAGACACAAGCAACAGGTGAATTAACACATGCGGAATTGCTTTCCAATAGAATTTCAGAATTAGGTGAGAAAGCTCCAAGTGATCCTGCTGTTTGGAAAACACAAGGTAATATTGGTCCATTAGACCCTGCTCAATATCTAACACTCAGAGCTGCGTTAGAAAAGGGATTAGAATTTGAAGGTAAGGCAGTAGAGAATTACAATAACATCGCAAAAAAAGCATTAGAAGTTAATGATTTTGTAACATACAACCTTGGAACAACAATTCTTGCAGCCGAAGTAAAAGATGAACAACATACCGAAGATGTATTAAAGAATCTTGAAGTAAAATAATAATTATACGTTTTAACAGTAGAGGATTAGTAAAATATATTATTATTTTTATTTTAGATGTAGTATTAGTAGTAGTAGCAACACTCAGCCCCTATCCACGGATATACAAGGATTTTTTCGTTTTTGCTAAATCCTTCCACTTGTTCGCCTAAACCTTCTCCGACACCTGCAATCTCGTGTCCGGGAGGTTGGAGTAACGCTTATTCCCACACTGAGATTGATTGCACCTAATGCTTATGCATTAACTATGCTGGAATGATACCTGTATAGACTATATCAAACCTATCTTAAATTACATCTTCTAAATAAAATAAGAGACAAAAAATGGTAAATTATTCTTCATAACCCTCTTGCAGTTTTCTTTCGATTGACATGTATTCATCGATTAACTCATTGTAAGTTTTCACAACTCTCTCCAGAATGTGTTTCTTATCTTTGATGTTTCTATCATCCTCTTCGTCATCAGCGATTTGGATCTGTTTCCTACAGAACTCAATTTCCCCTTCTACTGTTTGTCTTAGTAATGATAATTCGTCTTTCGTAAAGTTGCGCTGATAGCGTCTTGTTTGTTGATCTAATGGCATGGTTTATCCAATAGACAATCGAACTAGCCACCTAAAGCTTTTTCTTTCAGCATCGATCTGAAAGTGTCAACTTGTTTCTTCTATCATACAGGGTACGTTGGATAGACACGACAGCAAATGCCTAGGCATGCGCTCATGATCATTATTTTGGTTGCCTTTAGCGTTGATGGTAGTTTCTTTTGATTTAGCGGTTGCGGATGTCATGAGTCTTTATGATATAACTATAGAAATAAATCAAACTAACCAGCACATGAATACGATGAGCGTATGTTTGAACGATATTTTAGCTAATATACAGTTAATTGCAGCGAATCAGATAAAAAAGTAGGTGTAAGAAATGACTGAGATAAATCATAACAAGCGTCTCTCAGAGGTATTATCTCATGCCAAGTGTCCTAGATGTAATTCTAATGATAAAGAAGCTATTGCATCTGTTGGAGATAATTACAATCTCAGATGCAAACATTGTTGGTACGAATGGACTGAAAGCTGGCGTCCAAGTATGGCAAAAGAAGATAAAACATTGCCTAAGTAATGGATGACATTTCTTTTTTAAGCAACCATCAGCTTGAAGACAGGTCGCTATCGCTTGTTCAGTTGCCAGAAAAAATACCATCCAAAAACAAGATGTCCAAACATCCTAAGTTATTTTTCCTAGGACTGGGATTGGTTCTTCGCTTACATTTGGTTCATCCTCTCCATTTCCGCGTTGATCAGGTGGGAAGCAAGTTCCAGCTGTTTCGACTTCTTGTTCATGGGGTATGTTCACGCAGAAATAATATTCCAATAGAATGATGATGGCTAATTATTCAAGGGCAGGCTAATTGTAAATGTTGCACCTTTACCACCAGTATTATTTTCAGCCCATATTCTACCACCATGTGCTTCTATGATTCTCTTAGAAATATACAAGCCTAATCCAGTACCTTTGTCTGACTTCTTAGTAAACTTCGTAAACAACCTAGGCAATATTTCCGGATCTATGCCAGTACCGGTATCCTCTATAGTAATAATTACAGAACCAGCTTCTTCTTTCTTTTTCTTATTAATAGTGATTGTTCCCTCCTTAGTGAAACTAACTGCATTACTCAACAGATTAGAAATAACTTGAGGTATCCTATCTTTATCTGCCTTTACAAATATAGTATCCTCTTGCTTAGAATCATACAGTATCCTTACTTTATGATTATTACCATTTTGGCTTTTAATATCTTGTAATGCATCGAGTATTACACTATCTATATCAACTACTTCCTTATTCAGATTTATTGATTGGCTTTCGAATCGAGCGAGATCCAAAATGTTCCCTGTAAGTTCCTTTAACCTTCTTGCGTTTCTAATTATAACTGATAGATATTCGTCATACACAGGAGGAGTTATATTCGCTTTTCTAGAACGAAGAATCTCAGCTAATCCAATTATGGGTTGAATAGGTGTTCTTAATTCATGAGCTGCTATATTAATAAACTCTGTTTGCGTCTTATCGCGGACCTTTAATTGCTCACATAATTCAGTTACTTTTCCATATAGCTCTGTTTGTTTCCAAACACTTTCAAATATAGAAACGTAAGACATTACGGTTGCCTTCCTATTGGAATAGGCTCCCAAACCCATTGCTTCATAAGAAGATTCCTTGGTATCATCTTTTAATTCAACAACAAGGGAGGCTTTTCGATCCACCACTAAAATAGTGACCTGTGTTTGTAAACCTGGTTCGCTGTAACGTATTTCAATATTATGATTTTGTCGTTTTAGCATTTGTACTGTCTTCTCAATTAGTGGTTCCTTTGGTGTCAGGATTCTGGTTTTCACACCACGTTCTTCTACTACTTCTTTTAATGACTGAATCGTTCCTAATTTCATTTGACGATAGAATGCGTTAGCCGTCGAATATATTATCAAGATTTCATCTCTAGCTGCCATCCCCATTTCAAAAGCAATTTTTTGTATTTTAACAGGGTCTCGAATCAGCTGTAATATATCCGGCTTATCTAGTCCTGTTTCTTTGTCAATTTCTCTTATTTCTTCTTCAGTTGGAATTGCTTTAGTCCAAAAAGGGTCAGAAATAAATTGTTGTTGCTGCCCTAGTAATTCTCTAAAATCATTCCCATATACGCTTCTGAATCTTTTAAACATAGGAATACAATCCATTGAATCAAACTTGTAGGGAGTTCCATCAATTACTTCTTGGATAATGGAGGATTTTTCTCCCTCTTTTGGTTCTGTGAAAGTCTTTCCACATAACGCACATTTACCTTGTGATTCATTGTTATTATTTATCACAGCATATTCTTACTCCTTGGATATGGTTATTGGACTACTTGCCTTCCCCTGCCTCCAGTGGTAATATCAGGCCTCTTTCTATTAATGATTACTTAAATGCGCTCAGGTTGGTGTGTATAAATACATCAAAATCCTCACTACCGAAACCAACTGCTTTTTTATTTTAGCTATTATTTCCGCACGATCTATAGCCTTAGTACTACTATCATATCCACATGTGTCAAATCCTCTTTCTTTTACATATTTAGCTACATGCAATCCCAGCTCTCACTAGGTCAAGCCAAGTTGTCTAATCCTTCCCTCTTGCTAAATCTTCGGTCAAGTTCTTGATAATTAAGCAAATAAGGAGAGGCCACTATTATCTTGTCAATAGAATTGGAAATACTACTTCGATAGAAAATTTGAACCGGTACTGTAATATAATGATCCTTTTCACATGCTTTCACAAAACCTGCCATCCTAAACCATAAATGCAGCTTAGTTGTTAGGGACATCACACAAAGCATTATTGGGGCATACCAATGGACGGATTAATAGCCGTAATCCTCGGTCTTGATTAGATAACAGCAATAAAAAGAGCCATGAATTAAATTAAGACAAAATAACCAAGCAAGACAGACAGAATGAGCAATGGATTGAGAGGAGATTGGTTTACCATTGACGGGTATGTCTTGTCAATGATGAGGAAAAAATATTGGTCTGTTTCGGGCTGTTAGTGCATTCATCAAATTTCGACTACACGCCTTCAATAGGTTGTTTGTACATAAATGGCAAAGTTTGTTTAGCCATATCGTTTAGATATTTTTGTTCCTTTTCTACAATAAAACAAAACCTCGCTTGCACCCTGGTCTATGCTGCTCTTCTATATATCGATAAGTAATTGATTCGCGTCTTTTGTTAGTCATTATCCGTATTTGAGTTATCATTTATATCAAGTGCTTATGATACATACCTTTTGGTATTCCGCCTTCGATAAGTGAATCTAGTCCTGGAACACCCGTTGATATTCGTTCTAATTTACTCAATATATGGTATAAATTGAGTTGTTATAACAATTAATATAAACCTAATTAATATTAGGAGTGGCAGTTATAATCTTAATCTTAACACGCTTGATTTAGTATGAGTAGTAGTTATAATCTTAATACGCTTGACGTACCTATAATGAGAAATCAAAGGAACGGCAAAGTAGTAAATATCACATCTGTTGGAGGAAGGATTGCATTTCCTTTTGACTCCATTTGCCACGGCACTAGATTTGCTTTAGAAGGTCTGTCTGAATGCGAATTTGTTATAATCCCACGGCATGAAGACGTAGTAGTGATGAACCAGAAACGGACTTCTAATTCAACTTCAATCGGGGGCCTATGCGATTTCTAGATACAGGTTTCAGAAACAATCGGACAGCTAGCCTTACTATAGGGGACGTGCTTGTTTAGAATCCAGCAATTCATCATACTTTGGGGGTTGAATTCATACTTATACTTATTTTCTTTCATGTCCAAAATGTATGAGTTAGAAATAACTTGTCGTGATTGGACAAACATTCTTCGCGTACAAATAATTTAGTAGAGGAGTTCTAGGCACTAACTCACCCACCACTGCAAATAGGTGGCTCTCGCCCAGCTTTCTCCAGTCTCTCAAGTACTACATCATAGTTTTCGCTATTATCATTTATACTTGCAATAAATCTCTGTTCCTTTGTAGAAATTAGTTCATGAAGTTTGTTATCGGCTACATCAAAGTCAATTGAGGAACAACCATAACCGGTCCAGCCGTAATGACTCAACAGTAGACCAATGGTACATCTGAAGTTATCCTCGCCGAGATTTCCTCTCCGGAATTTAAAATTGTGTTTCTCTTGTTCTATGATTTCAATTACCTTGGCGAATCTGTTCTTGGGCTTGGTTAAGAGTATCTGGGTCATTCGTACTTTCTAAATTGACCATAGGCTTTATAGTTTTTACGTGGGTTCGGATGCAGATAGAAAATTCTCGTAAATTATCACACAATAATCTTGCGCCAAAACGGACATGGACTTGGATGGAATGACTTGGCTTGTATG
>Ga0193728_1001900_pt1 | contig 10807 bp, 7 predicted proteins | sample U1c1metaG_FD_143037 | JGI IMG/M metagenome (GOLD analysis project Ga0193728, IMG submission 143037) | Soil microbial communities from a riparian zone of the East river system, Colorado, United States - U1c1 | ecosystem: Environmental > Terrestrial > Soil > Riparian zone | place: USA: East River... | reverse complement strand
CCACCCGGTAAGGGGCTACGCCAATTTTTGTTTCAAATGTGCGGATAACTGGCACCAATACAAACAATGCCCAAAATCCGTAGATAATGGATGGCACCGCTGCAATTAATTCGATAGTATTTTTAAGCAGGTTTGATAACCAGCCCTTGGTATTATACTCGCCCAGGTAAATGGCGATGGCATACGAGAAAGGAATTGACAAGATAAGCGCCGTAAAAGAGGTAAGCAAAGTGCCCATTAAAAAAGGAAGTGCACCATAAATATTGCCAACCGGATCCCAGGTTCTACCCCATAAATAGCCAATGCCCAGTGACTTAATGGACGGCCACGATTCAATAAGGAGGGTTATCAAAATCCCGATAACGATAAACACCAACAGCGCACCCATTACTATTAATATGCGCTTGAAGATGATTTCCCACTTCATTTGGCTGTTGGAGAGGTTTAATCTTTTATTTTCCACAAATTCCGGGTTTTCTTAATAAAACAATTACCAGCCCCTTTTTACAGGGGACTGGTAGTTTATTTTTTTTGAGTCAGGAAACAACAGCCAGGATTCAAGACTTCTTAGGCAGACATCTTGATTCTTGTCTCTTGCTCCTTGATTCTATTCAATTATAATATTGCTTTACCGCCGTAAGTAGCCGATTTCAAAATTTTCTCAGCAACTTTTACAGCTGATTTTGAAAGCGGTGCGTAGTTTAACGGCTGGCAATCTTTTTGTCCTTCGTGAATGTTATACCAAAGCAGTTGCAACAGCATTTTGGCGCGTGCTGCTGTGCGGTCATTGTATTTTTGCTCCTGGTAAATTAAAGCCCAGGTAAAGCTGGTGATAGGGTAACCTTTTGGATTGTCAGTATTTGTTAAAGATACTTTTGAATCGGCAGGTAAAGTGACGTTGCTCGATAAAGTAGTAGTCTCTAAAGTTGGGGTAATGTATTTGCCCGATTTGTTTTGAACAGCAGCATAAGGCATTTTGTTTTGAATAGCGTATGCTAACTCAACATAGCCAATACCACCAGGAGTTTGTTTAACCAAACCTTCAACACCGGCGTTACCTTTACCACCTAAACCGGCTGGCCAGTTTACAGCGCTAGCTTTACCTACTTTAGCAGCCCAATCAGGATTAACTTTTGTTAAAAAGTCGGTGAAAATGAACGAAGTTCCGCTACCGTCTGAACGGTGAACAACTACGATAGGCAGGTCAGGCAGTTTAACGCCAGGGTTAGCATCAGCAATTAAAGGGCTGTTCCAGTTGGTGATTTTACCTAAGTAAATATCGGCCAGGTCTTTGCCGCTTAATTTTAAGCCACTTGCAACACCGGGTACATTGTAGCTAACTACAACAGCGCCCGACGCCATTGGGATATGTAAAACTGGTACGCCAATTTTTTTAGACTGTTCTTCATTCAAAGGCGCATCGGAACCGCCGAAATCAACAGTTTTATTGGTTAGCTGTAAAATACCACCACCCGATCCGATAGACTGGTAGTTAACCTTTACGCCTTTGGCAGCGTCGTATTCGGCAAATATCTTCGAAAACAGCGGGTACACAAATGTACTACCTGCGCCTAGCAAAGTATTATCCTGTGCTGAGGCAGCCATTGTGATGCATGATGCTGCCAATGCAACAACCGCTAACTTTAAACTTTTCATTAATTTCATGATCTGTTTTATTTATTTGTTTGTTTGTTATTTACCAAAAGTGTAGTAGAATGTTAACCTGTAAACCAGGGTATGGTCAGGGGCAACATATCCTGTAGTAGCTGCATTTCTGTTATCCTTGTAATCAACTAACCAAATGTTTGGCATAAAATGCACGTTCTTGGTTGGGTTGTAATCCAAGCCTGCGGTCCAGAATGTTTCTTTAACCGTAGGGTTATATGAACCATAGTTGGTGTTAATTGAATAAGAGTCAGCAGCATTAAAATCGGTATTAGGATTATAACTATCATAACGTGCAAAGAAGTTCCAGTTGGCCGCAACTTTACCCCTTACCCATACCGAAATACCCTGAGCTGTAGCATCTTCTGGTAAGTGAGATGTGCTGTTAGTTACACCGCTCGCGAATTTCTGCGTGTATGCTTCAGCACCAATGGTGAATGGTTTAGTGGTGTACGATGCAAATATTTTGTACATGTTGTGCTCCTGACCAGGTATAACAACAGTAGCCGGAGCAGTTTTAGCATAGTCAGCGTAGATATCTACATATAACTTCTGGTTAAAGAATTTTGCCCAAAGGTCACCATAAACTATTTTGTAGAAACCAGTACTGGCATTATTTGCTGCTAATAAACTAGCCTGGCTATTATTACCAACCATTAATATATAACCAAAGTTTTTAGTTGCAGGGTCAAAAGTTCCTTGCAGAGCGGCACCTACGTCGTATGAATTATTTTTATGAAAATCGGTGATGGTCTTTTCGATTGAACGGTAAGACCAGGTTGCTTCTGAAAGGCTGTTTGGTCCATTAGTACCCGGTTCGTTCAATGCGAAAGAAGGCGTACTCATTTCGCCGATAACAAAGTCTGTTCCGGTCCAAAGGTCTCTAACCCTGATGTTAAAGTTTTTGATCCAGAATGCCATCTTGCCATCAACAAGGTTATCTCCGTTTTGAATAGAGGTAGTACCGTTTACACCTGTATTAGCATTAGGCTCAGAAGCTAGTAACACTTCAGCTTTAAATTTCTTGGTGATTTCATAATCATAACCTAAATACAAACGACGGAACTGGAATGCATTCCTGTAAGTAGGTACACCATTGTACATGGTTTCGCCGCCACGGTTAGTTGCATCGGCGTGTGCATCATAATAAAAATCGCCGAAAGTATAGCCCCATAATCTTCTTTGAGGGTGCCATGCAGTATCTACCGGCTTTGGAGCAACAGTTGCTGTTGCTTTAGCTGCTGAATCAGCTTTCGCAGTCGATTGTGCATTACCGCTAAAACCCGCAAATAAAAGGGTCATAAGTAACGCGGTAAATGCAATTTTTGTAAATAATCTTTTCATGTTGGGTGAGGTTAAATTAAATTTCGGCTCAAAAGTGCGCACCCCGCATTACCTTAATGTTAAGAGATGATTAACATTTGGTAATATTATGAGAACATTAATTTCAACCTACCCAAACAAAAATCCAACAGATTAAATCCAATAATTATTAGTTAAATATTGAGTTATTTATTTGATAATCAACTATTTAATATATTATCAACAATTGTTACTAAGTAACAATTACTTAACATGGGGCACGCCACCCCATCATGAATATTAACAAAAGAAAATGCCCCCTTTTCTTGTGTTAAACACCAAATAACCCGCTCCCTTTTAATTAATGGGCGTTCCCTCCTTTATTTCATCATTTGCAACCGTGATAATATTATCGCCTTCTTTAAGGTTACCGAAAACCTCGGTCGAGTCGTGGCTGGCCAGCCCTTCCTTTACATCTACCAGGTTAGCTTTGCCATTATTAACCTTTACGACATACTCTCGCTCAGTTGAGCGGACGATAGCGTTGTTGGGTACCAGCAACGATTTGGCACCTGAGAGCATTGGTATCCGTACTTCGGCATACATGCCGGGTTTAAGTTGGTTCCCCTTATTCACTACGTCAATCTCGACAGCTTCCTGGTGCAGCGTACTCAATGCATTTGCCGAGCGGCTTATTTTGGCTGTTTGCGGCTGACCGGGCAGCGCATTGTAGGTAAAAGTCACAGGTTGTGCCAGGTCAACTTTATCTACATAATCTTCGGGTATGTATACTTCAAGTCGGAGTTTGCTGATATCCTGCAGAATAAGCATGGGCTGGTCGGATGTTTTGCCAGGCGCAACAAGTGTACCCGGCGATATATTGCGCTGTACGATCATTCCATCAAAAGGGGCATATATCTTCAGGTAGTCTTCCATCGTACGCACGGCCTCAACGTTGGAGCGCTGGGAGTTGGCCATCGCTCCGTCTGCTTTCATTTTGGACAGGGCGTTATCAATATCCAACGGCGATACCGAGCCAGGCTCGGAGGCCGCTTGTTTCAGGCGTTCATACTTTTCCTTACTGGCGACTGCATTTTCCTGCGCTTCGAGGTAGCGTGAGTTAGCTGCCTGTAATTGCGATTCCATTTCAGGCGCTTCGAGTACCACAAGCAACTGGCCTTTTTTTACGATTGAGCCCCGGTCAACATACAGGGTTTTTACAAACCCGTTTACTTTCGGAAAAATATTGACGTCGTAGAATGGCTGCAACTGCCCCGGAAGCCGGGCATAACTTGAGAGCGCTTTTTCTGAGACGGTACCTGTTTGATACTGAACGGCCGACGATTTTTTATGGTCGGATAAGTCAACGGGCTTATGATTGCCTGAGCATGCAGCAAATAATACGGTTACGGCTGCTATAAATATGATTCTGTATTTCATTTGAATTTTATGCATTAGAAGGAGTTGTTTCTGTTAAATTTTCGGGCATCAGGTCGGGAGAATCAAAACTGGTTTTACCCTGCACCCACGCAAACACCATAGGCAATATGAATAATGCAGCAAGAGTGGATGCGAACAATCCGCCTATAACCGCACGGCCCAAAGGGGCGCTTTGCTCACCAGCCTCGCCCATACCCGAGGCCATCGGTATCATACCGGCTATCATGGCCATACTGGTCATCAAAATCGGCCTAAGCCGGATAGAGGCGCTTGTCACTGCCGCTTTACCCGCATCGCGGTATTCGAGCCGTAATTTTTCGGCGTTAGTGACTATTAATATTGCGTTGGCTACTGATACACCGGTGGACATGATCATACCCATATAGGATTGCAGGTTGAGTGTTGCACCGGTGCATAATAAGGCAACCAACGAACCCAAAATTACAGCAGGGATAGTGGATAGCACAGTTAGCGATACTTTAAACGACTGGTAATTAGCAGCCAGTAAAAGGAAAATAACGAGTACAGCGAACATTAGCCCGTTTTGTAAACTGCTTAAAGTATCGATCAACAGCCCCGACATACCACCCAAAGTAGCTATCAGGCCCTTCGGCGGAGTGCCGACCGAATTAACTGCTTTTTGCACATCCGAAGTAGCTGTGCCCAGGTCCATCTTATAAATATTGGCGCTTACTGATAGGTAACGACGCGGTCCTACCCGGTCATACTCACCCGGCGAATAGGTAGTTTTAAAAGTTGCCACATCACCCAAAACCGGGCTGCTTTTACCCTGGATCAATGGGATTTCCTTCAACTGGTCCATTGTATTCATCACATACTCGGGTATTTGCACCTGCACCTGGTAGGTATACTGATTTTTTGAGTCGAGCCATAGGTTCTTCTCTGTAAAGCGGCTTGACGAAGTACTTGCCGTAACAGAATTAGAGATATCCTTAATATTTAGCCCAAGCTGTGCAACTTTCAACCTGTCCAAAGTAATATCCACAACCGGGAACTTAAGCGGTTCTGCAATCTGAACATCGCGCAGGTAGCTTATTTGCTTTAACTTGTCTACAACCTTATTGGCATAAGTTTCTATCTGCTGCATGTCTTTGCCGGCCACCTGCACTTCGATAGGTGTTGATGCCCCCTGGCTCATGATCTTTTCGGTCATGTCAATAGGCTCAAAGGTTATTCTTAGTTCAGGTATTTCTTTTGCAATATTTTTCCGCAGGGCATCCTTCAGCTCGTCCATATTCATTTTGTAGCCTTCGTCCAGGTTTACCTGGATAACAGCTTCCTGCGTGCCGGTGTTAAAAATGTACAGGTTACTTGAGCCAAAGCTGCTGGGTACAATACCTACATAACCCGAAGTAATGGCCACATGATTATCGACAGTTTTATTGATAATTTGCAGTACTTCCCTGAATTTATCTTCGGTTCGTTCGAGACGCGTGCCATCGGGTTCCTTTATCCTGATCTGGAACTGCCCGTTGTTTAGTTTGGGCATCATATCCTTGCCTATCACCACAAAACATACGCCCGCTAATATGATCACACCTACCAGGTAAATGGGCACAATCAACTTTTTGCGGGGCATCAGGCTTTGCAGGATTTTAATGAAACGCATTTTAACCTTTTCAAAAAAGTCATTTTGCTCGGGGTGCTTTTCTTCCTCACTGAGATGCTCATTAACCTGTATTTCCTGCTTCCTGTTCAATGCCTCACCGGCATGGGCATGTACTTGTCCGTGATGATAATTCTGATAGCGTTCAGCCTTTATCATCCAGTTGCTTAGTATCGGCACGATCGTTTGTGCCAGTACGTAGGAAACGATCATGGTGAGCCCGATGGACAAAGACAATGGCAGGAACATCGCCTTCGGCACGCCGGTCATCATAAATGAAGGTGCAAATACGGCCAGTATACACAGCAGGATGAGTAATAGAGGAAACGAGATTTCCTCGCATGCATCATAAATGGCCAGCCGCTTGGGTTTGCCCATCTCGAGGTGTTGGTGTATATTCTCAATCGTCACCGTCGCCTGGTCGACGAGAATACCTATGGCCAGCGCCAGCCCGCTCAAGGTCATAATATTAATTGTTTGTCCAAAAAGGCCCAAAAGCAATACGCCGATCAATATAGAAACTGGAATGGTAATCACTACTATCAAGCTGCTCCGCAAATCCTGCAGGAAAAGCAGCACCATCAAACCTGTAAGCAAGGCGCCGAGGCCCCCTTCTGTCAGCAAACTTTTTACCGCGTTTATTACGAAAACCGACTGGTCAAACTCATAAGATATATGTACGTCATCGGGTAAAAGACTTTGCATTTCGGGCAGTTTGGCTTTTAACTGCTGCACAACCGACCAGGTAGATGCATCGGCTGTTTTTACAATAGGCATATAAACAGAACGTTTGCCATTTACAAGGGCATAATCCACCGTAACATCCGTGGCATCAGCCACACGGGCGACATCTTTCACCAATATGGGCACGCCATTGACCGTTTTGATTGGTATCTCGCCAAAATTATCGGAGCTCCGGATCAGCGAATTCATGCTGGTTATAACCATATCATTACCTAATCTCAGGTTGCCGGACGGCGACATTACGTTGAATTTGGACAGCGCAAAAACAACTTCATCAGGTGTCAAGTTATAACTGCGCAGTTTATCAGGGTCGACACTAATCGTAATCGACCGTGCATTTGAGCCGAACGGCGGAGGAGCCGACAAACCCGGAATGGTAGCAAACATGGGCCTGATGCGGGTTGCTGCCAGGTCATACACGTCCTTTAGCGGACGCGTCGGGCTGGCGAATACCAATTCGCCAACGGGTAGTGATGAAGCGTCGAAGCGTATAACTTGCGGCGGTAATGCGCCGGGCGGAAAAAAACTCATTACCCGGTTTACCTGCAAAGCCACCTGCGCCGAAGCTTCGGCCATGTTGGTACTTTCGTAAAATGTTATTTTAAGCAGCGTAAGTCCCTGTATGTTTTTACTCGATATACTTTTAACGCCGTTGACGTATAGGAACTGATCCTGCATACGGGTGGAAAAAAACCCTTCCATCTGTTGTGCCGACATACCACCGTACGATTCGATGACATAAATAGTAGGCAGATTGAGCTTGGGGAATATATCTATCGGAATATTTATTGCACTAAGCACTGCAAAAATTAAAAGGCTGCCTGTAATAACTGTTGCAGTTATGGGCCTTTTGAGTGCGGATGTGACCATTGACATAATTTCGGATTATTTTAAGAGGTTTAAAATTGCGCCCACCCGGTTATCGGTTATGGCCTGGTTAAATAGCGCATTTGTATAAGAGTATTTGGCCTGCACATAATCAGTCTCGGCCCGATATAAAATGCTCAATGCCGCATCAAGCTCAACTATATCGGTCAGACCACTTTTATACAGGGATAATTTCTGCCGGTAACCATCAGAGGCGGCTTTTAACTGTTTGGGGATCTCTATCAACCGCAGCCTTGCGGTTTGCATTTCGGCATTAGCCTGGTTAGCACTAGCAGCCAGTAGTTGCTTTTGCTCCTCCAGCTTATTATGGAAGTAGTCGCTTTCGGTTTTTTGTGTATTAAGTTTTAAATGCCTTCTTCTCAAGTCGAAAAGATTATAGGAAATACCTAAGCCGATTAAATAATTATCCCTTTGAAAACCCCAGCCTGTTGATAGGCTGTTAAAATGGTCGTTCGCATCTACGCTTGAACCGCGCCCCCATGTAGCGCCTTCGAGCAATATTTTAGGATTGTATTCCTTTTTTACCAGGTTCTCCTGTTCTTTGCTATTCTGTAAAAGGGATTGGTAAAAATTGATAATTGGGTGCCCGGTTGTATCTGTATTAAACGGAGTAAATGGAGTGTTAATAAGCTGGTCTTCAACCAAAGTATCAGCTATAATAGATTGGTAAGGCAGGCCAGTTACGGTGGCCAGGCGTAACTGTACCTGCTGCATTTGATTATTCAGTTCGATATAGTTCAGCCTGGCTTTTGACAACTCAGCATTGGCTATGCTGGTATCCACACCCGGGCGCACACCACTTTTAGTAAGCGAACTGATTGAACGCAGTATTTCCTGAGTGCGCTGTATATTACGAACTTGTATACTCAGATAATCCTGCAAGTTCATAAGCACTAAGTAATTGTTGATTGTGTATGACTCTATTCCATATTTGGATTGGGCAAAATTGTTTTGCTCAACCTGTATATTCGAACGCGCTACCCTATTTGCAGCACCATAAGCCCCAAAATTGTATATCTCCCAGTCCAAAGACGCTACGCCTACATTTGCCGAAACAGCTGTGGTATTACTGGCATCGCGCACACCGCGTGAATCAGACGGGATAATACCAAATCCGAAATATGGCCCGGCAACATTATTGTTTGTTCCTATGTCTGCCTGGTAATTCAATCTTAAATTAGGCAGCCAGTTATTGCGTGTTTCGACGGCCTGTGCCTGCCGAATACGTATGGCAGAGGAATCTGTTATTAAAGTCGGGGCATTTTGGTCAACCCTAACCAGCAACTGTTTTAAGGTTACTGGTGGGGTCACTTGCTGCGCCTTTATTGTTACCGCCGAAACTGACAATAGCAACATGAGGCACAAGCCTTTATTAAACTTTGACATGGTTATGAATATTAATTATCTGAATGAATAAAGAGATGCGCTACAGTTTCAAACCGCAGGCAATAGCCGGTAGATGGCCGGGAAAATATCAGATAATGAGTTTACCTGTGAGCAGGTAAGCCGGTTCGGGTGGTAATATGATGGCGCAGGTGGCCAATAAAATGCGGTTTGTAAGTCGTATCCCCTTGTCAATCAGAAAAGGGAACAACATTGCTAACAGGAAGAGAATTCCCGATAATAGTACTAATAATGGATTTGTTAGCGATTGGTGAATGACCTCCGATTTAGCGTACCCGTCCTGCAAACTTTCGGGTTTGCGTTTGGTAAAGCTCTTAACCAATACCGTATTTGAAATGTGCGGATAAGACAAATAACTAAATGCGGCAAAACCAATAAATGGCTTGGCAACAAATAACATCGCAGCTAATGATATAAATAATCTGAAAGTTCTTAGTCGGTGCATTTTATGTTAAACAGTACTAACACGCGCAAAATTGGTGCTAAATTGTTTGATAAAACAGGTGTAACAGAAATGTTGCAGCCCGCGCTTACATTTCATCATCGTGGAATTTGAAAAAAATAACAACCTGAATACCATAATATAACAATTCCTTAACATCAATAAGACCGGCATTAACACTCTCTTAATATGGCGAAGGTATTTTTGGGTCGTTCCGATTGAGGCCATGCGCAATATATTTCACAACTATTTTTCTCACCGTACTTTATTTTATGGATTGTTCAGCGAAGCGGGAAAAAACATTGTCGAAATGTCCGAATTGCTTACTGCTGTGGTAGACACCCCTTTAATCGAAGACAGAGAACCGCTTTACCGTCAGATCAATACCCTGGAGGAAACGGGCGATGATATCACCCATAAAGTTTATCTCGGGTTGGACAAGGTTTTCTTTACCCCCTTTAACCGCAACGATATTCATATACTGGCTTCAGCCATTGATGATGTTGCAGACAATGTTCATGAAGCGGCCGGAAGGATGAACTTATACAATATCGGGTGCTTTATTCCGGCCATTGGTGAGATAGCGGGTTATATTAAAAAGTCGTGCGTCGAACTTCAGAAACTAATTTGTTCCTTAAGCAAAATTGAAAACACTGAAGCAATGCTCCAATCATGCCGTTTGATAAGAGACTATGAACATCAATCGGACCAGGTTTATTATCGTGCTCTTGCCACCCTTTTTGAAAATGAAAAAGACCCGATGACGCTCATCAAACACAGGGATATCCTGTATTCCTTAGAAGCATCCGAAAATAAGTGCAAGAATGTGACGGATGTGATAGAGATTATCATCCTCAACAGCATCTGAGTTTCTTAGTACCTGATTGAAAACTTTTTAAAAATAAAGTGCAGCAGCCATATCGGCCCTATCAGCAGAAATTTTAGGTCTGTTAAAAACGAGGGCTTTTTCCCCTCTATATTATGACCGATAAATTGCCCTATCCAGGATATAACGAATATCACCAGGCATACTAACCACAACGCCGGGCCGCCCAGGCTTTGCCAGCCAGCTAATTGGCTTACGAGGTAACTAAATAACATCAGTACAAGCAACATCACATAAGAAAGCATCGGCGAAAGCTTATAATAATAGTAAATGCCGAATGCTATGACGAACGAGTCCCAGTTAAAAAAGCCGTTATAAGAGCCCAGGAAATTAATATGCGGAAATGGGATGGCCCATACTAAACCAAACAAACTGAATACGATGAGCGGCACGCATATCCAATGGATCA
>Ga0193728_1001899_pt1 | contig 10812 bp, 10 predicted proteins | sample U1c1metaG_FD_143037 | JGI IMG/M metagenome (GOLD analysis project Ga0193728, IMG submission 143037) | Soil microbial communities from a riparian zone of the East river system, Colorado, United States - U1c1 | ecosystem: Environmental > Terrestrial > Soil > Riparian zone | place: USA: East River... | reverse complement strand
CGTCGACACCGCGACTCACGCGTCGCGAGAGTTGCCGGGCTTCGCCGAGCCAGTGGCCATCGCGAACGGCGTGATCGCGGCGACGACCGCTGGTCGCGTCGCGATCATCGACGCCGCGACCGGAAGCGAGCGCCCGACTCCCGCAGAGGTTTCTCTCGGCCGCGCCACCACCCTGCAGCTCAGCGCCGACGGTGCCTATTTGTTTATCGAGACCGGTGACACGGCAGCACGGGTCGACACGAAGCTCGGCACGGGGACGTTCCTACGGGGGCCACGCCACCTGGTCGCCGACGCGACCGGGGAGGGCGGCGTGGAACGACGACGGTCAGCTGACGTTCATCGATCACATGCGAATCCTCGAGACGATCCATGTGGCTGGCACGCCGATCGCGATGACCAGCGATGACGCCGTGATCGTCGAGGATGGCGAGCATCGCCTGTCTCGCGTCGCGCACGACCGATCGACGCTGCTCGTTGCCGAGGATGCGGTGTCCGCGACGCTCGATCCGACGGGCCGGTTCCTGACCACGATCAACTCGAAGCGCGTCGTGCGCACGCGCGACCTGATCGGCGGCGGCGAGACGTCGTTCGTATCGAGCGAACCGCTCCAGACGGCACAGGCGAATCCGACCGGTGAGCTGGTCGCCGGCGTCGATCGCCGCGGCACCACGGTGCTGGTGTTCGGCAGCGGGCGGATGCTCGCGCGCTGGGAGATCGCGCACCCGGCGCTGTCGCTGCTGCAGGACACGCTGATCAACCCGTACGCGACCGCGAGGTGGTCGCTCGATGGCAACACGATCGTGTCGAAGTCGCGCCAGCTCGCGCGCTGGAACGCGACGAGCGTGGACGACAGCTGGATCCCGCGCTTGCTCGGGCCGTCGCGCACGAAGGTCGCGTGGCGGGTCGATGGCGGCCAGCTCGTCCGCAGCCGCGCGTCGCTCCACGCCGTGATCGAAAGGGGTGGCGCGCTACTCGCGAATCAGCCCGTCAGCCTCGTGTTCCGCAAGCCGGCGGACCTCGTCGGCGGCGCGACGAGCCGGGATAGTGCCGGGTTCAAGTTCCTGCCGCACGCGCTCGTCACCGACGGTCGTGGCGCGATCGCGCTCGAGGATCTGGAGCCTGGGACCTACGAGCTGCGCTATCTCGACCGCAGCCACCTTCTCGACGTCGAGGTCGACGATGTCGAGCGCTCGATCGCGTTCTAGCGCGTTCTAGCCCGCTCTAGCGCCGCGCGAATGCGTTCGCGATCGCCATGATCGTGAGCCCCATCAGCGCGAGGACGACCGTGCGGACGCGGTTGACCATCGTGAACACGAGGCCCTCGGCCGAGGTCGCGCCGAGCAGGTCGTACAGTGCGTAGTTCGTGCCGTCGGCGATGCCGAGGCCGAGCGGGACCACGTTCGAGAACCAGGTCACGAGGATGCCGACCGACAGCATCGCGACGACCAGTGGCGGCGTCGTCGCGATCCCACACGCGTGGATCACCAGGACCGTGCCGAGCCCGTTGCACAGCCGCGATCCGAGCACGCCGGCCAGACCGCGCCGGATGTGCTTGCGATTTGCGTCGCCCAGCTGCTTGAGCTGCGCGTCGAGATCGCCGAGACGTGCGGTCCACGCTTCGCTGCGCCGCACCGAGATCGCGCGGATCCGGACGAGGCCGCGAACCAGCGTTGCCACCGCACCGCGCTTGACGAGAAGCGCGACCACGATCGCAAACGCGACGAGCACCGCGAGGCCGACCCACGCGACGATCGCCGCCGCGCGCGGAAGGTCGAGGAGGAGCGCGGTGATCGGCACGCCGAGCGCGATCGCGGCGATGCCGACGTACATCGTCACCAGGTTGAACAGGACCACCGCCGCGACGGCATCGGTCGTGGTGGTCTGGCGAGTCAGCATGGTGACCTTCACCGGTTCCCCAAGCGTGTTCCCCGGGGTCAGCCGGTTGATCGCGATGCCGCTCGCCTCGGCGGCGAATACGTTCCAGTACGACGCCGTGCGACCGAGCAGGCCATGGATCGCGAACGCATCACACGCCACCGACACGAGGTCGACGGCCGCGATCGCGGCGAACCACGCACCGGTGCCGGTGATGGCCTGATCGAGGCCGGCCCAGCCGAGCGCGTTCAGCACGAATGCGAGCGCGATCAACCCGACCGCGAGCGCGATCGAGTTGAACCACAGGCGCGCCCGCGACCGCACGCACCGAACGTACCGCGAAGATCACGCGGAGTTCACGTGGCGTGAGCGGCATCGCCGCCGTGTTACCCGGGCATGCGCACACTGCTCGTCCTTTGCTGTCTGATGGCGACCGCCCGCGCCGATGTCCTGGGCCTCGGAGCCGGCACCGCCGCGATCTTCGGAGTCGGCCAGGCCTGGTACTGGCGCAACGGCGGCAGCGCGAGCCGCGGCGACTGGGCGCTCCCGTTCACCTGGGGAACGATCGGCAGAAAGCTCGACGGCGATGGTCTCCGCTTCGATGGCGACGGGTTCGATACCAACGCGCTCAAGCACCCGCTGTTCGGCACCAGCGTGTACGCGCTCGCCCGCGCGAACGGCTACTCGCGCGGCGGCTCGTTCCTCTACGCGACCGCGATCTCTCTCGCCTGGGAGACGTTTGGCGAGTGGCGCGAATACGCCAGCATCAACGACCTGCTCGCGACCTCGACGTCTGGCACGCCGATCGGCGAGGCGCTCTACCAGATCGCGCGGCACTGGTCGACGACCGAGCTCGAGCTCGACCTCGGCGCGGGCAAGCTGGCGACCGGAACCGGCGCGCAACTCTCGGCCCGCGCGGCGGTCGACCTCGGCGATGGCGAGGCCGCGAGTCTCGCGCTCGCGATTCCCTACGATCTCCGACGTGAAGAGCGCGATGGCATCGAAGGGCGCGACTTCACCGCGCGCAGCACGCTGGGCTCGCGCGTCGTCCGCCGCGAGGGCACGAACCTGCTCGCCGTCGGCCTGGCGAGCGAATTCACGTACCACGAGCTCCTCGCGGATCCGGTGTGGGACCTGTTTGCTGCAGCGAAGGCCGGCCCGATGCTCGACGCAGTGATGACCGACGGCTCGGTCACGGTGCGGGCGGGCGTCGACGCGACCGCCGACTTCGCGATGCTGCGGTCGTTCGCGTTCGATGCCTGGCGTGCGCAGCATCCCGGCGTGCCGGTGCGCGCCGTCCTCGCGAACACGCATCCCTACTACTACGCCGCTGGGATCACCGTCGCGCCGCGACTCGCGGTCGAATATCGCGGGATCGAAGCGGGCGGGACGCTCGGCGGCAGCCTGTTCCGCTCGCTCGACGGCCACGACCGGGCCGTCGACGACGGGCTCGCGCTGCGCGACACCGAGACGATCGGCGAAGGCTGGGTCGCGGTCCGGATCGGTGCCGCGGTGCTCCGCGTCGACGTGCGCGCGCGGCATCGCGCGAGCTCGATCGGTAGTGCCACGGGTGCGTATGCCGAGCACACCGCGCTCGCGAGCGTCGGCGTCCGGCTGTGACATGACCGAGCCGCGATCCGCGGCAAGGTCGCTTAGCAGTCGTGTGCTCGAGCGCGACTAGCGATGGTCGTGATCGTGCTCGTTCTTCTTTTGCCCGGGTGACGCCTTGGGCGGCGGCGCGTTGTTCTCGCGGTGATCGCGAACGACCGGCGCGGGCGCGGGCGCCTCGTGGCGCTCGGGCTCGCGGTGATCGCGAACCTCGGGCTGGGCGTGCACCGGCTCGGGGCGGCCCTCTTCGCGGTGATCGCGGACCTCGGGCTGGCGAACCGGCTCGGGCCGGCGCTCGGGCTCGGGCCGGCGCTCGGGCTCGCGGTGATCGCGTACGATCGGCTCGGAGCGGCGGTACGGCTGGTGGCGCGGCTGATAGCCGGCCGGCCGGTAACGCCGGTAATGCCCCGGATCGTTGATGCTGATGATCGCGGTCGGAGGCGCGTTCCAGTACGCGAAGCCACCGGCGTAGTTGTTCGAGCGGTACCAACCGCCGTTGTCGTAGCGCCAGTAGAAGCCGTCGCTGTAGAACACCGAGTCGTCGTAATCGGCGACGACCTGGACGCCGGGCGAGACCTCGACGAGGTCGGGCGTCGACACCGTGGCATCACCGCTGTACTGCACGGAGCCCGACCCGACGCAGCCGCCGAGCGCTGCCGACAAGATGAGAGAAACGAAGGTTAGCCGCATTCCGTAACGGTACCGCGTTGGCTCGGCGACCGCGATGGCTACGCCATTGCAACGAACACCGGGCGCAGGCGCACGGCTACGGCTTGGGCCCGCGCAACATCGCCGCCTTCACGCCGACGCGCGCGATCTTCGCGAGTTGCTCCGCGTCGAGGACGACGCTCGCGGCGGCCGCGTTCTCGCGCAGGTGCGCAGGGTTCGCGGTGCCGGGAATCGCGACGAGCAGCGGCGAGCGATGCAGCAGCCACGCGATCGCGACCTGCGCCGGCGAGAGGCCGAGCTCGCCCGCGACGCGCGCGAGCACCGAGTCGGGCGCTGCGAGCGCACCGGTCGCGAGTGGGAAGTACGCGATGAACGGGATCCCGGCGCGCTCGCAGTACTCGAGCACCGGCTCGTTCTTGCGCTCGATCAGGTGATAGCCGTTCTGTACGGTCGCGACCTTGAAGTAGGTCCCGGCCTCTTCGATCTGCGCGATCGACACCTCCGACAGCCCCGCGTGCCGGATCAAGCCCTCGCGCTGGAGCTCCGCGATCGCCGCGAACTGCTCGCCGGCGGGCACTTTCGGATCGACGCGATGGAGCTGCCACAGATCGATGCGCTCGACGCCGAGCGTCTTGCAGCTGAGCAGCACCGCCGCGCGCAACGCTACGGGCCGGCCGTCGGGTTGCCATTGATTCGGGCCCGGCCGCAACAGGCCGCCCTTCGTCGCGACGGTGATGCCGCGATACGGATGCAGCGCCTGGCGCACGAGCAGCTCGCTCACCATCGGGCCGTACGCGTTCGACGTGTCGACGAAGTCGATGCCGAGCTCGGGCAGCGCGCGCAGCGTCTCGAGTGCCGCGGGCATGTTCGGCGGCGGCCCGGCGATGCCGGGACCCGTCAAGCGCATCGCGCCGAAGCCGAGCCGGTGGATGACGAGGTCGCCGCCGATCGTCACCGTGCTCATCCGGAGTCTCTCATGGCGGCGATGTTACGCCGGTTCGATCTCGACCAACACCGGGCGATGATCGCTCGTGCCGGCGTCGAGCACGCGGCCGGCGCGGCCCGCGAGCGTCGGCCCGACGACGACGTGATCGATATCCATCTTGAGCACGTCCCAGCCGTCCTCGTCGTAGTGCCAGCTCGTCGGGCCGATCGTCGCGACGCGCGCGTAACCGTGGCGCGCGAGCGCGGCCATCGCGAGGCCGCTCGCGTCCTCGTTGAAGTCGCCGGCGACGAGCGTCGGCAGCGCGTGGACCAGGCGCCGCCAGTACGCCTCGATCTCGGCTTCGCGCACCGGCGGCGTCGTGATGAAGCCCTTGAACCAGCTGCCGGCGTCGAGCGCCGGGCGCAGGTGCACGTGGAGGATCTGGACGTCGCCGAACGCCGCCGTCACGACCAGGCGTTGCGCCGGGAACCAGCCTCCGGGCGGCGGGTCGTAGAGCTCCTCGCCGCCGACCGGCAGCTTCGATAACACCGCGAGCCCACCGGCATTGCGGCCGTGCAGGCGATAGACGTGGACCGGATAGTGCGCGGCGAATCGATCGGCGAGTGCCGCTTGCCAGCGCGCGGTGATCTCCTGGAGCAGCACGACATCGGCATCGGCGTCGGCGATCGCGTCGAGCGACGCCCGCGGCTCGCGGTTGCCGTAGTTCACGTTGTAGGTCAACAACCGCACGCCGGAACTCTGACAGATCCGGCGGGGCTTGATGAGCGCTGTGCGGCGCCGCTACACCCAGTGGCGGCTAGCACCGCGAAGGCGCGGCCACCTTCATGGCCCGAGAAGAGCATGCTAGCGTGGCCTCAATGAAGACGCGCGCGACGATTCTGATGCTCCTCCTCGGCGGAGCCTGCGGTGGACATCACGGAACGCTCCGGGTCGATTCGCCGGTGACGCCGTACGAGAAGCCCGACATCAGCGAGATCACCGGCATCGACGAGGACGACGCGTCGAGCGATGAAGGTGAGAAGCCGGCGGCCACTCCGGCTCCGGCGCCCGCGCCGGCGAAGAAGTAAGCGCGATGTGCGGCATCATCGGCTACATCGGCGGGCGACAGGCGACACCGCTGCTCGTCGGGGGCCTGCGCAAGCTCGAGTATCGCGGCTACGATTCGGCCGGCGTGTCGGTCTGGAACAACGGCGCGTCGCGCGTCGTGCGCTGCCGCGGCAAGCTGTCGAACCTCGAGGAGAAGCTGCTGAAGGAGCCCGCGCCGGGCACGGTCGGCATCGGCCACACGCGGTGGGCGACGCACGGCCGGCCGAGCGACGAGAACTCGCACCCGCACAAGGTCGGGCCGATCAGCGTCATCCATAACGGCATCATCGAGAACCACCTCCAGCTGCGCCAGGAGCTCGCGGCGAGCGGCGCGAAGTTCTCGTCGGAGACCGATACCGAGATCTTTGCTCACCTCGTCGAGCGCGAGCTCGCGCTGGGTGCGGAGAACCTGACCACCGCGGTGCGGCGCTCGCTCGCGAAGGTGCGCGGTAGCTACGCGTTCGTGGTCATGAGCGACAAGGAGCCGCAGACGCTGGTTGCCGCGAAGAACAGCTCGCCGCTGGTCGTCGGGCTCGGCGATGGCGAGAACTTCGTCGCGTCGGACGTCACCGCGATCCTGTCGGAGACCCGCAAGGTGATCTTCGTCGAGGAGGGCGAGCTCGTCACCGTGACCAAGGACAAGGTCACGATCACGGACTTCGAGGGCAAGCCGCACGTCCGCGAGCCGAAGACCATCACGTGGTCGGCGGTGCAGGCGGAGAAGGGCGGCTTCAAGCACTTCATGTTGAAGGAGATCCACGAGCAGCCGCGCGCCGTCGCGGACACGCTCACGGGGCGCGTCGATCTCGAGAACGACGACGTGCTGCTCGACGGCATCGAGATCGACGTCGCGAAGATCAAGCGCGTCGTGTTCATCGCGTGCGGCACCTCGTATCACGCGTCGATGGTCGGCGAGTTCCTCGTCGAGGCGCTCGCGCGGATCCCCGTCGACGTCGACCTCGCGTCGGAGTTCCGCTATCGCGATCCGATCGTCGGCCCGGGCGACCTCGTCGTCGCGGTCAGCCAGTCCGGCGAGACGCTCGATACGATGGAGGCGGTGCGCGAGGCCAAGAAGAAGGGCGCGCAGGTGCTCGCGATCTCGAACGTGCTCGAGTCGTCGATCCCGCGGCTCGCGGACTTCGCGTTCTACACGCACGCGGGGCCGGAGATCGGCGTCGCATCGACGAAGGCGTTCACCACGCAGCTCGTCGCGATGACGCTGCTCGCGATCTATCTCGGCCGCCGCACCAAGGCGCTGACGCGCGAGAAGGCGCGCACGCTGCTCGCCGAGCTCGTCCAGCTGCCGACGAAGATGCGCGACGTCGTCGAGAGCGGCGCGCAGCTCCAGGTGCTCGCCCGGCGCTACGGCCTGCCGGCACCGCACGGGTTTTTGTTCCTCGGCCGCGGCTCGCAGTACCCGATCGCGCTCGAAGGCGCGCTCAAGCTCAAGGAGATCTCGTACATCCACGCCGAGGGCTACGCAGGCGGCGAGATGAAGCACGGCCCGATCGCGCTGATCGACGACACGCTGCCGGTCGTCGTGCTGGTCCCGCGCGGACCGCACTACGACAAGATGGTGTCGAACCTCGCCGAGGTCCGCGCGCGCCAAGGCAAGGTGCTCGCGATCGCGACCAAGGGCGACAACGAGATCGGCAGCCACGCCGACGACGTCGTGCTCGTGCCCGATACCGCGCTCGAGCTCCAGCCGATCCTCACCGTGCTGCCGTTGCAGCTGTTGAGCTACTACGTCGCCGACGGCAAAGGCACCGACGTCGATCAGCCGCGCAACCTCGCGAAGTCCGTTACCGTCGAATGACCACCGGCAAGCTCACCCACTTCGACGCCGCGGGCAACGCCCACATGGTCGAGACGGCGCGCTCCGCGACAGCGCGCGGCCGGATCGCGATGGCGCATGCGACCGCGCAGGCGATCGCGGCGGGCTCGATCGGCAAGGGCGACGTGCTCGGCGTCGCGCGCCTCGCCGGCATCCAGGCGGCGAAGCGCACGGCAGACCTCATCCCGCTGTGTCATCCGCTGCGCCTCACCGGTGTCGACGTCCAGCTTGCTCTGGCCGGCGATGCGGTCGAGATCACGGCGACGGTGAACGCGTTCGATCGCTCCGGTGTCGAGATGGAGGCGCTGACCGCGGTCGCGACCGCCGCTCTCACGGTCTACGACATGTGCAAGGCGATCGATCGCGGCATGGTGCTTGGGGACATTCGCCTCCTCGAGAAACACGGTGGAAAATCGGGCACCTGGGTGGGTAAAGACGTGCGCAAGCGTGGTCGCAGCGCTGCCACGAAGCGTTAGCCTAGAGAGCGAGGCGGATTCGCCCGCGTAGGCGATGCTGTCTGCATGTCGTTCACACCGCGCTGCCATGCGGCAGCGCTGCCTCGCCGGGGCAAGCCCGGCTCGTCGAAGTTGTCGTTCGTCGTCTTATTGACCGCATCGAGCGCGTTCGCCGGTCCTGTCGACGCGCCGATCGTGGGCGGCACGCCGACGACCGTCGACCAGTATCCGAACGTCGTCGCGATCGAGGTCGGCCAGGGCCTGTGCACCGGCACGCTGATCACGCCCGAGTGGGTGCTGACCGCCGCGCACTGCGTGCTGCCCTCCGAGGTCGGCGTCGCGACGCAGGCGCAGGTGACCTCGTCGGTGAAGGTCCACGTCGGCACGGTCAGCGCATTCAGCGGCGGCACGACGATGACCGCGCAGGACACGATGCCCGATCCGATGTTCAACGTGAACAACCTCGGCTCGCACGACTCCGGCCTCATCCACCTGGCAATGCCGATCACGACGATCAAGCCGGCCGCGATCAACCTCGATCCCACGCAAGCGATGGTCGGCACGACCGTGACGATGGTCGGCTTCGGCCTCTCGAGTGGCACCGCGCAGACCGGCGCTGGCACCGAGCGCACCGTGATGCAGACGGTGATCTCGTGCTCGCAGATGGAGGGCCAGAACGCGAACCTCTTGTGCTTCGATCAGACCGACGGCAAGGGCAAGTGCAACGGCGACTCGGGCGGCCCGTCTTTCGCGACGATCAACGGCAAGCTCGTCGAGGTCGGCATCACGTCGTTCGGCGATCAGACGTGCTCGCAGTTCGGCGCCGACACCCGCGTCGACGCCGAGAAGGCGTTCATCACCGCGCACGTTCCGAATCTCTATTGCGAGACCGACACCGACTGCCAGATGGATCACACGTGCTTCACCAACGCGTGCATCGTGACGCCGTTCGCGACCGGCGGCCTGGGCGCGACCTGTACGGGAAATACGGACTGCGACTCCGCGACCTGTGGGACGAGCGGCAACGATAGCAAGTGCACGATGGCCTGCAGCCCGAGCGACATGAACGCGTGCCCGACCGGCCTGGATTGCCTCGGTGACGGAAACGGCGGCGGCTACTGCTGGCCGCCGGAGAGCAGCGGCTGCTGCGACGCGAGCGGGCGGGGCGCACCGACGAGTGTGCTCGGCATCATGATCGTCGGGTTGGTGTTGCGCCGCCGCCGTGCGTAGGGAGTAACGTTCCCCCGTGGGCCGTCGCCGGCACGTGGGGGTCGTATCGATCGCGCTATTGGGCGCGCTATTGGGCGCGCTACTGGGCGCGCTACTGGGCGCGTTACTGGGCGCGCTGGTTAGCGCCTGCGGCGATGATCTGTCGCGCTGCGCGCAGGTCTCCGGCGTGATCCCACCGGCGCCGCCGTGCGCGCACGAGCCGTGCACCGACCTGTTCGTCGCCGCGCATCCCGACGACGATCTGTTGTTCATGGGCAGCGACATCGCGGGGGCGCTCGCAGCGAGTCATCGCGTGGTCGTCGTCTACGTCACCGCCGGCGAGCTCAGCGGCACCACCGACCAGTACTGGATCGATCGCGAGCGCGGCGTGTTGAACGCGTACTCCGCGCTGATCGATCACCGCGCCGGCACGCACACCGCGCTGCCCGGCTATCGTGCCGGGGAGCTGCCAGGCGACTGGGCGGCGGCGCAACCGACGGTGCTCGGCTCGATCACCGCGGCCGAATACGACCTGCGCACCGTGCCGATCACCGCGGTGTTCCTGCGGCTCGGCGACTACCAGGAGCAGTGCTTGTGGGAGCAGACGAACGGCTGCAGCACGCACAACCCGAACCCGCCGGCACCACCGTACGTCGCGGTCACGCTCGCGTGCCCGGGCGACGCCACGTCGGGCACGCTCGCGTGTGCGAGCGCGGAAGCGGCGCAGCAGGTCGACGACGGCGCGCTCGCCGGCGCCCTCGAGGCCGCGATCGAGCGCTTCCATCCCACCACCGTCGGCATCCTCGACGCGAGTGGCGTGTTCTTCGATGCGCTCGGTGGCGCCGAGGAGTCTCCCGGTTACACCGAGTATCCGGATCACTATTACTCCGCGTTGTACGCACTGTCCGCGATCCTTCGTGCGGCGCCGGTGATCGGCGAGCTGCCCGCGATCGCGAGCTATCGCGGATATACGATCGCGCGCGAGCCGCCGAACCTGACGGACTCGGTCGCGTGTACGAAGGACCTCGCGTTCGACGCGTACGCTCCGTTTGACCCGGATGTCGGCATCGAGCACGACAACTACGCGATCGACGATCCGGCGTCGTACCAGCGACGATCATATCCGTTGC
>Ga0193728_1001898_pt1 | contig 10813 bp, 10 predicted proteins | sample U1c1metaG_FD_143037 | JGI IMG/M metagenome (GOLD analysis project Ga0193728, IMG submission 143037) | Soil microbial communities from a riparian zone of the East river system, Colorado, United States - U1c1 | ecosystem: Environmental > Terrestrial > Soil > Riparian zone | place: USA: East River... | reverse complement strand
AACAACCTGCGGGGGCATCCTGCCTGGCACACCGCCTTCTGGGTGCAGGGCGGAAACTTTCTCTACCGCGTCAACGACGTATACGAGAGCTGGATGGACGCCGAGACGCTGTCGTCTCTGAGGTTCGTGCAGCAGCTCGAGGAGGGTGGGAAGGAAACCGAGCGCCGATACGAGATCTATCCCGAGCGCGCGATTTTCGTTCAGACCTCGAAGAAGCCGGCACAGGAGGAGAAAAGCGTCACCGAGCCGTTGGACGACGGCTCGTTCCTGTATTTCCTCCGCACGCTTCCGCTCACCGTCGGCCAGACTTATTCCTTTGACCGCTACTTCCGCCCCGATCGGAACCCGGTTCGCATCACAGTGCTCCGCAGAGAACGCATCACAGTTCCGGCCGGAACCTTCAACGCCATCGTCCTCCAGCCGACGATCAAGACCAAGGGCATTTTCTCGGAAAATGGCCACGCGGAGATCTGGCTCTCTGACGACGACAGGCGCATCATGCTGCAGTTGAAGTCCAAGCTGTCGTTCGGGTCACTCAATCTTTATCTCAAGTCCTACTTCCCATCGCCGAATCCGTAGGCGGTAACCGCGGTCCCCGCTCGCGACAATCCAAAGCGGCGGGGGCGAAGAAAGGGAGCGCGCCTTCCGAGCCGATCGCGGAAGCCGATCTCTCCAAAGTCCGCACCGTTCCGATCGAGCGGCGCCCCAACAAAGTCGCCGCCGCCGAATTCGCCTCCGCTCCCGGAACCGACCGCAGCTTCGCGGCATTCCTGAAATCGCTTCCCCACGTTCTCGTGGCGAAGGATTTCCTCAGCGTCGTGAGCGCGATAGCAACCGCCGCCAGAAAGAAGCGCGCGGTCGTTGTGATGCTCGGCGGCCACATCGTGAAAACAGGTCTGGCTCCCCTCATCATCGAGCTGATGAATCGCCGGGTGATCACGCACCTTGCGATGAACGGCTCGGCGGCGATCCACGACTACGAGATCGCGCGCTTCGGCGCCACTTCCGAAGATGTAGCCCGCGGACTGGTCGACGGAACGTTCGGCATGGCGGAGGAGACCGGCCGCGGCATGAACGAGGCGTTCGCCGCCGGGATGAAAAACGACTGGGGGATGGGTGAGGCACTCGCCCGCGCGCTCGAGAATCTCACTCTATCGAACGGTGAGCTGTCCGTGCTTCTCGCCGCTCAGCGGCTGAGCATTCCCTGCACCGTTCACGCGGCGATCGGCGCCGAGATAATCCACCAGCATCCAGCCGCGAGCGGCGCGGCGATCGGCGACACGAGCCACCGCGATTTCCGCCGTCTCGCCGCGTCTCTGCCAGCGCTACACGATGGCGGCGTCGTCCTCAACCTCGGCAGCGCAGTGATAATGCCGGAGGTGTTTCTCAAAGCTCTGACGATCGCGCGAAATCTCAACGCGGGAAAGCCGACCGGATTCACGACTTGCGATCTCGACATGCAGCGGCACTATCGTCCGCGCGTGAACGTCGTCCAGCGGCCGACTCAGGGGAGCGGCAAGGGCTACGAGATCACCGGGCACCATGAGATCATGGTTCCGTTGTTGAGCTGGGCGGTGATTGAGGCGCTAGAGCAGGAGTGACACTGCAACTGGACGAGCTCTGAGCTGTTAGCTGACCAAAGCTGATGGCCTTTAGCCGTACTACGCCGGGACGTCACCGTCCCGGGTCAAACCACAATCAACTGCCTGTGTCGTCGCGCCATTGAGGGACGTCCCGACGTTCTACGGCTAAGAGCTATGAGCTTTTGTCAGCTAACAGCTCAGCGCTCGTTCAGTTGCAGTTTCATTTTCGCTACGCTTCGGACTCAGAGATTAGTACCGAGTGAGCCGAGTCCCAGCGAATTTCTCGCGGAGCCGCGCGGCCGTCCCCGGGCTAAGAACTCGAATCCCGAAGTACAGAAGCCCACCGACGATGAGTACTTTGACCGCGAGTCCCACGATGAAAAAAGTGAGACCGACGAGTCCACCAAAAAGCTTGAACACCATGCCCACGGCAAAGAGGCCCAGCATGGCAAATAGGCCGATCATAAAGATGGCGCGTAACATGACGTTCTCCGAAACGGTGACAGTTATCCCTACGATACACCGGTCCCGGATGTTTCACGAGGGGAAATGCGAGCGGAGGGAAGGCTGAAGGGAGAGGTTATCGTCGTCGGTGGAGGTCTGATCGGACTTGCGACGGCCGCCGCCCTCGCGGAACTAAAAATCACCGTCACTCTGATCGGTGAGCGCCGCCTCGGCGAGGCCTCTCCGGCCGCCGCCGGGATGCTTGCGCCATCCGTCGAACGGGCTCCCGGCCCGGCCCACGATTTCGGGGTCGCTGCGCGCGATCGATACCCATCCTACGTTGATTTCCTGGCCGACCGGGTGGGCGTACAAGTCCCCCTCAACCGCCTCGGCATCCTCCAGGTCGCGCTCAGCGAAAAGGGAATAAAAGGCCTGAAAAAAAACGCGCTCCCGACGAGCAGCTGGCTGAGCGCAAAGGAGCTGCACGACCTGGAGCCGGCGCTTTCCCACGGTTTGGGAGCTGTGTTCAGCCCCGACGATGGCGCCGTCGACAACACGATTTTGGTCGCGGCGCTGGAGGCACTCTGCGCCGCCAGTGATCGCATCACCAGAATTGCCGGCGCAGTGATTTCCATCGAGCCGAAACCGGACTCATGCACCGCCCGAACTGAATCGGGCGATCGATACTCAGGTCGTCGTGTCGTCATCGCCGCCGGGGCGTGGGCGGGACAAATATCCGGTGCACGGTTCGCCCGCGCGGTCGTGCCGGCGCGCGGCCAGCTCGTGTCGTACTCGACCTCTCCGCTCAAGCACGTCGCTTATGGGCCGAGCGGCTACGTGGTGCCGCGCGGAAATCTTACGATCGGCGGCAGTACAATGGAAAACGTCGGATTCGATGCGAGCACGACGACGGACGGAGTGAAAAAAGTCCGCGCGGCGGCTGAAGAGATTTGCCCGAGCCTTACCTCCTCACGGGAGACCCGCGCGTGGGCGGGACTGCGTCCGATCACGCCCGACATGCTCCCCATTCTTGGACCCGATCCGGAGAACCCTTCCGTCCTCTACGCCTGCGGTCATTCGCGCAACGGCGTGCTCATGGCCCCCCTAACGGGGGATTTAATGGCCGATCTCGTGACAGAATCACCACTTAGCCACGACCTGGCACAATTTCGCCCCGACCGTTTTTGATGTAGATTGCCTGAGCTCGACGGATTCTCCTCCCCGCGAGCCGCCAACGATGCCAGACACTCTCTATCAGATCATGGGGCGTCACCGCGCCGAGCCGCTCCCCGAGCGAAAACCCTCGTGGCTCAAGGTCAAGGCGCCCGGTGGACCCAACTATATGCGGCTCAAGCACTTGATGCGTGAGCTCGACCTGCATTCCGTCTGCGAAGAGGCGCATTGCCCCAACGTCGGCGAGTGTTGGGAGCACGGCACCGCCACCTTCATGATCCTCGGCGATGTCTGCACCCGCAATTGCGCCTACTGCGCCGTCGCTCATGGGCGTCCGCCCAAATACGACATCGCCGAACCGCACCGGGTAGCAAAAGCAATCGCCGAGATGGGACTGCAGCACGCGGTGATAACGTCGGTGGATCGGGATGATCTTCCCGATTTCGGCGCCTGGGTTTTCGCGGAGACGATTCGCCAGATTCACGAGAAGATTCCCGGGTGTTCAGTCGAGGTTCTGGTTCCCGATTTTCAGGGGAACGAGGACAGCATTCGCGCGGTTCTCGAGGCGCGTCCGGAGATCTACAATCACAACACGGAGACAGTCCCCCGCCTCTATAAGAAAGCACGACCCGGCGGACGCTATCCACGGGTCATGGAGATCTTCCGCTTCGCCAAGCGCATCGCCCCCGACATTCCAACCAAGACCGGAATGATTCTGGGAATGGGTGAGACAATCGAAGAGGTCGTCGCCGTGATGCGCGATCTCCGCGAAGTCGACGTCGATATTCTGACACTCGGCCAGTACCTCCGTCCGTCCGACGCACACATCAAGCTCGATCGCTACTACACTCCGCAGGAATTCAGACAACTGTACGAGATTGGAATGGATATGGGATTCAGGCACGTCGAGTCGGGTCCGCTCGTGCGCTCCAGCTACCATGCATGGGAGCAGGTGCAGGCGGCCGGCGTATGAGCACGGAAGCCAAGAAGGCACCTCCCGCTGAGAAGCGGAAAGAGAAGGGCGCGCCGGGCAACAATGGCGAGTCCGCACCAGCGAAGGATCTCGCCGCAACGACTCCGGAGATCCGGCGCGAGCTGCTTCATTCGATGATGCTGCAGCGCCGCTTCGAGGAGCGGTGCGCCGAAGCCTATGCGCTCGGCAAGATCGGTGGATTCTGCCACCTCTATATCGGACAGGAAGCGATATCCGCTGGAGTGATGTCGATGATCCGACCCGACGATTACGTGATAACTGCCTATCGCGACCATGGTCAGGCGCTCGCTCGCGGCGTGAGCCCGCGCGCGGTGATGGCGGAGCTGTTCGGCCGCGACACCGGTTGCTCCGGCGGCAAGGGCGGATCGATGCACATCTTCGATGCGAAGACGAACTTCCTCGGCGGGCACGGCATCGTTGGTGGTCACGTGCCGATTGCCGCCGGCGTCGGCTTCGCGATCAAGTATCGCCGCGGCAATCAGGTGTGCGTCTGCTTCTTCGGAGAGGCGGCCGTCAACATCGGCGCGTTTCACGAGGCTTTGAATCTGGCTTCGCTCTGGGATTTGCCCGTCATCTTCGTCATCGAGAACAATCGCTACGGTATGGGCACGGCGATCTCGCGCTCGACCGCGAACGAAGACGTGCTTGTCCGTGCGAAAGGCTATCGCATGGAAGGAGAGTCGATCGATGGCCAGGACGTGTTCGCCGTGCGAGAGTGTATGGCGCGTGCGACTGAGCGGGCGCGAAAAGAAAAGCGACCGACGCTGATCGAGATGCGGACTTATCGCTTCATGGGGCACTCGATGTCGGACGCCGTGAGCGGCACCTACCGTACGAAGGACGAGCTGGAAGAGAACATGAAGCGCGATCCGATTCTCGTGTTGCACAACAAGATCTACGAGTCGGGCGAGCTAACCGAAGGCGAGATGCACAAGATCGACGACGAAGCGAAGGCAATCGCGCAGGACGCATGGGATTTCGCCGACGCCAGCCCCGAGCCTCCGCTCGAGAAGCTCTACACGGACGTCTACGCGGACACGACCTCCTGATGGCTGTCCTCACCTACCGCGACGCGCTAACTCAGGGCCTCCGCGAAGAGCTGCAGCGCGACGATCGCGTTTTCCTCATGGGCGAGGAAGTCGCACAGTATAACGGCGCATACAAGGTCTCGAAGGGTCTGCTCGACGAATTCGGCCCGATGCGAATCGTCGACACGCCGATTACCGAGCTCGGCTTCGCCGGAGTGGGTGTGGGTGCGGCGATGGTCGGGCTTCGGCCGATTGTCGAGTTCATGACCTGGAACTTCGCGCTTCTCGCCCTCGACGAAGTCGTCAACGCCGCCGCGAAGATGCTCTACATGTCGGGCGGGCAGTTCAAGATGCCGATGGTTTTCCGCAGGCCGAATGGCGCGGCGCTCCAACTGAGCGCGCAGCACTCGCAGGCGTGGGAGAGCTGGCTAGCCCACATCCCAGGGCTCAAGGTCTGCACGCCCGGCACACCGGCTGACGCCAAGGGGCTCCTCAAGGCCGCGATCCGCGATGACAATCCGGTCGTGTTTCTCGAGGGCGAGATGCTCTACAACACCAAGGGTGAGGTTCCCGACGGCGAGCACATCGTGCCGCTAGGCGTCGCGGAGCTCAAACGCACGGGCGATCACTGTTCAGTGATCACCCACGGGAAAATGGCGCTCGTAGCAATGCGGGTCGCGGACGATTTGGCCAAGGAAGGTATCAACATCGACGTCGTCGATCTCCGCACCGTGCGGCCCATCGACGTCGAGGCGATCTCCCGCTCTGTTCAGAAGACGAACCGCGCCGTGGTCCTCGAGGAAGGTTGGGAGATCTGCGGAATGGGATCGCAGGTCGTCGATTTCATTCAGCGCGAATGCTTCGACGATCTCGACGCTCCGGTGCTGCGCGTGCACCAGGAAGATGTGCCGATGCCTTACGCCAAGAACCTCGAGAGAGCGGCGAAGCCCGACGCCGGCAAGACGATCGCGGCGATCAAGAAAGTCATGTACCTCGACTGAGCGACTATGGCAACGAAAGTCACGATGGAAGCGCTCTCGCCGACGATGGAAGAAGGCCGCCTCGTCAAATGGAACAAGAACGAGGGCGATCAAGTCAAGTCCGGCGATGTGCTCGCCGAGGTGGAGACCGACAAAGCGGTGATGGAGCTTGTCGCGCGTGGCGACGGCGTACTGCGAAAGCGACTCGCTAATGAGGGCGATGCATCGCCGGTCGGTACGCTGCTGGCGGTGATCGCCAGTGCCGACGAAAACATCGATTCGATTATCGGATCAGCAGCTCCGGCGGCAGCACCCGCTGCCGCAACTGCTGCCGCGCCTTCAGGAACGGGCTCGGCCTCGCCGACGCCAGCTCAGTCGCAAGGCGAGGCTTCAACGCCTCCGCCACAAAAGCCGGCAGCCAGTCAGGGCGTCGCTCCACCTCAGACGGCTCCGACGCAGACGGCCACGCCGCGTCCCGCACCGCCGCGTCCATCCGGGGCGCCGGCCGGTCCGCGCGGAAACGGAGCGAGTCACGGGCCGCCTTCCGCTCCGGCCGGACGTCAGCGCTCTTCCCCGCTCGCGCGCAGGCTCGCCAACGAGAAAGGAATCCAGCTTGGCGCGGTTCAAGGCACCGGACCAGGCGGACGCATCGTCAAGCGAGACATCGAAAACGCCAAGGCCGCTGATGGCGGCGCCGGCCGCTCCGCCGCTGCCGATAGGCTCGCGACCGAAGGTGACTTCAAGGACGTCCCGCTCACGCAGATCAGAAAAACGATTGCGCGCCGCCTTGCCGAATCGAACGGGCCCGTCCCAACCTTCTTCCTCACCGCCGAATACGATGCGACCCGCGGCGCGGAGCTACGCACGCAGCTGCTGGAAATTGGCGAGCAATACAAAGTCTCATTCAACGACATCGTCATCAAAGCGGTGGCGCTCTCCCTCGCCGAACACCCCGAGGTAAACGCCCACTGGCTCGGCGACAAGATTCGTCACTTCAACAGAATTCACGTCGCAATGGCCGTCGCGGTCGAGGACGGCCTCATCACGCCCGTCCTGTTCGACGCCGACCGGATGACTCTCTGGGAGATCTCCGAGAAAGCCCGCGAGCTCGCGAAGAAGGCGCGCGAACGGAGACTGATGCCGGAGGAATACACAGGCGCCACATTCACGGTGTCGAACCTCGGCATGTTCGGGATCGATCAGTTCACGGCGATCATCAACCCGCCCGAAGCAGGGATCCTCGCTATCGGCGGTGTAGAAGAGAAACCGGTCGTCATTGATGGCCAGCTGGAGGTCCGCCAGCGAATGCGCGTCACGATGAGCTGCGATCACCGGGCGGTCGATGGCGCGACGGGGGCGAAGTTCCTCCAAACGGTGAAACGCTACATCGAAAATCCACTCTCGCTGGTAATCTAGAGCGCGTGGCTTCCCCACTTTCGCGGCACGATGCGCCCCCTGTTCCCTACGCGGAACCGGGGGCGTCCTCGTTTTCCGCCTGCGGTAACTGCGGCACTCCGCTCAACGGGCCGTTCTGCTCACAGTGCGGAGAGAAGAAGATTTCGCCAGAGGATTATACAGTCACTCATCTGGTCGATGAAGCCATCGGTGACCTCACCAGCTTCGACAGTCGCTTTCTCCGCACACTCAAGCTGCTCTTCACCAAGCCCGGCGCACTCTCGGTTGCGTACTTCCACGGTGGACGATCCCGCTACACCAAGCCGCTCGCCCTTTTCATCATCATCAACGTCATCTTCTTCCTCGTTCAGCCGCACACCGGATTGCTGCGCTACAAATACGCCGCGTACATGAATGAGCGGGCGCCCTCGGCCGCAGTGCTCGCTCACCTGCGCGAGACAGGGGAATCCTCGAAGAGCTATGAGGCGCGCTTCGACGCGAATCTTCAGAACCAGAAGAAGAGCCTCCTCATCGTGTCGGTACCGGTGCTCGCTCTCTTCATGACTGTTCTCTTCGCCGGCACAGGTCGCAAGTACGCCGAGCACCTGATTTTCTCGGTTCAGGTGTACGCGTTTCTGCTGAGCTACCTCGCGATAGTTGTCGTGCTGTTGTTCTATCCCGCAACCATGCTTCTTCGCGTTATGGGGCCTGCCGCCGATCCGATCAGGCTATTTCTGGGACGTGAGCTCGGAATTACGGTCTTCGTTATCAGTGGGCTAACGATCTACATGTACCTCGGATTCCGCCGCGCCTACGGCGTATCGCGTTTCCGCGCCGCAAGAAGCGCGTTGATTCTCCCCTGGGTGGTTGCGTACCTCACGGGGGTTTATCACAGTGCCCTCTTTTACGTCACTTTCTGGACGACGTAGCTGGCTTCGCTCGGCTAGATTTATCTGCTGATCCGTTGATCCAAAGCTCTAACCAATCGATCCATCAATGGCTTCTTTTGACGTGATTTTCATAGGCGGCGGCCCCGCCGGGTACGTCGGCGCAATCCGCGCCGCCCAGCTTGGAATGTCCGTAGCGGTGGTCGAGCGGGAAGGCTTGGGAGGCACATGTGTCCTCTGGGGCTGCATCCCGGCCAAAGCACTCCTCGAATCAGCTTCAGTGGCGACCAAGGTCTCCAAAGCGAAAGAGTTCGGTATAACCGTCGGCGATGTCACGCTCGATTACGGCGTCGCGATGAAGCGCTCCCGCGCGGTTAGTACTCAGAACTCCAAGGGTGTCGAGTTCCTGTTCAAGAAGAACAAGATCACGTGGATCAAGGGAACGGGCAAAATCGTCGGCAAGAATTCCGTTTCCGTGAAGATCGACGGCAAGGACGAAAAACACGAAGCGAAGAAAGCGGTCGTCGTGTGCACGGGATCGCGGGTCAAAGGCCTCCCGCAGATCGGACTCGAGCTGAACAAAACGACCGTTATTTCCTCCGACGAGGCCCTCATCCTCGAGAAAGCGCCGAAGACGATGGCTATCATCGGCGCGGGCGCCGTCGGGTGCGAATTCGCGGACGTCTTCACCGCTTTCGGCACCCAGGTCACGCTGATTGAGGCGCTGCCAGGAATCCTCCCGCTCGAGGACGGCGATGTGAGTGCCGAACTCGCGAGAAGCTTCAAGAAGCGGAAGATCGACGTGCTCCCCGCCGCCAAGATCAGCGATGTGAAAGTCGGAAAGTCCTCCGTCACGATGAGCATCGAAGCTGGCGGCAACAAGCAGACTCTCGAAGTCGAGAAGGTTCTCGTCGCCGCCGGACGCGCGCCGGTCATCGACGACATCGGCCTCAAGGAGATGGGCGTCCAGCTGACTGACCGCGGCTTCATCAAGATCAACGAACGCATGGAGACGTCGGCGAAAGGCATCTACGCGATTGGCGACGTCGCCGGGGCGCCGATGCTCGCCCACAAGGGGATGCGGGAAGGCGTCGTATTCGCGGAATTTCTCGCCGGCGAGAAGCACGTCCACACGGTCAACTACGGCAACATTCCTAACGCGACGTACTGCCACCCGGAAGTCGCGTCGATCGGGATGACCGAAGCGCAGGTGAAAGAGAAGAAGATCGACTACAAGGTCGGCAAATTTCCGTTCGCCGCCAGCGGCCGTGCCCGCACCTCCGGCGAGACCGAAGGCTTCGTCAAGATCATCCGCGACGCCAAGTACGGTGAGATCCTCGGCGCCCACATCATCGGCGCGCACGCCACCGAATTGATCCACGAGCTTGCAGTCGCACGCGAGAACGAGTTCACGGTCGAAGAGGTCGATCTCGCCATCCACGCCCACCCCACTCTCTCCGAAGCGATCGCTCAGGCCGCTCTCGACTCGCTGGGTAAGGTTCTGGACGCGTGATTGTGGTGATGCGCAGTGGCTGAGCGTGAGTTATGGACTGTCCCACTCGGCAAACTGGGCTACGAAGAAGCGCTCGAGCTACAGCGTAACCTCGCTCGCGACAGAATCTCGGGAGCAATCCCGCAGGACCTCCTTCTCCTCGTCGAGCACCCACCGGTAGTAACGCTCGGCCGATCATCGAAGCAAAAACACCTCGTGGCATCGCCGGAGTTTCTACAGAGCCAAGGCGTCGAGCTGTTCGAAGTCGAGCGCGGCGGAGACGTCACCTTTCACGGACCCGGCCAGCTGGTTGGATATCCGATCATCGATCTCAAGCGCCACAAGCAGGATCTGCACTGGTACCTGAGAAAGATCGAGGAGGCGCTGATCAACACGCTCGCCGACTATGGAGTTCCCGGAGAGCGGAATACCGCGTTCACCGGGGTGTGGACCCGCGGCAGAAAGATCGCCTCGATCGGCGTACACGCCCGCGACTGGGTCACCTGGCACGGCTTCGCCCTCAACGTCACGACCGACCTGTCGTATTTCGATCTGATCATCCCATGCGGCATTGACGGCGTCGTCATGACTTCGATCGGTCGCGAGCTGGGGCTGGAAGAGATCTCGATGCAGGACGTTCGGGATCGCGTCACGGCGAAATTCGCCGAGTCGTTCGATTTGACCGCTGTCGTGACCTCTCGCGCTGCGTTACTCGAGACCGTCGCGTGACCGAAACACTCAAGGTGTATCCCGCTCGAGCGCGAGCGGAATCTACGGGCGCTCTCCGGGACTTCGCGACCGAGCTGAATCCGCAGCAGGCCGCCGCTGCGACGCACG
>Ga0193728_1001897_pt1 | contig 10819 bp, 8 predicted proteins | sample U1c1metaG_FD_143037 | JGI IMG/M metagenome (GOLD analysis project Ga0193728, IMG submission 143037) | Soil microbial communities from a riparian zone of the East river system, Colorado, United States - U1c1 | ecosystem: Environmental > Terrestrial > Soil > Riparian zone | place: USA: East River... | reverse complement strand
GTTAGCGCCCCGGTGGTGGCTACTGCTGAGCGACCCGATCTTGCGGCCTTTTCCCATGGCGGTGTGAGCGCCGTTTCTGTTTGTTGCTGACGCGTCTGATGCTGAGCTGGAGCACCGTCCCTCGCCCAGTCTTGAAGCACGACATTCCGTGATGTTTCCGGCGGGCTCACCTTTTTCGCCAGCCAATTTTTTATTTGGAAACGCGATGCTTCGGAGAGATTGACGAATTCCAACCCCACTCTATTTTCGTTCGTGGCCCGACTGGACCAGGTGACCCGCCCTTTGGCTTCGAAGTGTTGCCCTATCTCCGAGAGATCAAAATTCAAAACCACGTCATTGGAGGCTGGCCGGGGCCCCAGGATGTCCAGGGACATTCCTCCTTCGCTCACATCATTCAAAATCCCGCCACTACTTTCCTCATTCAATGCCACATACAGCCGTGGCCTGATAAGGTGGCGGGCATGACGGCGGCGTTCCTGAAGCATCGGGGACATTCGTGGTTAACCGCTCGATTGGATGGGGCTAGCCTATCTCTCTTTTCCGTTTCGCAGTTGATAAATTTTAACCCCCGTAACAGATCTACTAACCGTTAGTCAACGCTCCCAAAAACATTCCCGGGCACCAGCCCCAGCACCCTGAGCACAAGAGCCACCGGGTTTATATCCCAAATCGACTCAAGACGATTTTCATCGAGCTCGGGGATTTGAGTCTTGAGGACGTCGAGATTCTTTTAACTCTTATCGTCCACTAGCGGCAGACGGACTCGTCGCCGCTAGACCCTTTCGGGCTTAAGCGTTATAGAAGTAAAAGTAACCGAGCAGTAAGCCAAGAGGGCGACGCAATAACAACAAAAACCACTCCAAAAGGCGGCGGAAATCCCTAAATTCATCGCGATAACCATCGCAAGTATCGACGAGCAAATCGAAGCCGCGCCATTCGCTCCCCAGAAGGCGGGCATGAGCGCATCAAATTTTCCCGTCGACATCTTCAAACCTAAGGGAAATGCCATGCCCATAAACAGTCCCAACGGGAACAGAATACCGATTGCTAGGAGGATTCGTACCGGAGTCGTAGAGGAATCGAACGCACTGATGACCCGCGGCGTCAAGAGGCCGAAGATAATTAAAATGATGCACAGCGACAATAGACGGACGGCAGAGTGCCAATTGGGGTTTAACAATTTTGATGTCGTGAAGCTTCCTATCCCGCCGGAGAGCAACAACGTGAAAAGGACAACCGACAAAGCATAGGTCGGGTGTCCCAGAAATACGATTAGCCTTTGCATCTGCGAAACTTCAATCAACATGAACCCCAGGCCGATCGCGGTAAAAAACAACCAATACGGCGCCGATCCACGAATGTTTTCCTTATTAATTGTTTTTGTTAAGGGCATAAGAATGAAATACAGCGATAGAAACGTTACCGCCAGGAGCAGAACGACAACAAATTCCCCCGGTCGCAATCCAAAACTTCCGCTCTCTTCTTGTTTAGTCCTGCGAAATAAATACCGAAACGGTTTCATGTCAAAGAAAAACGGAGAATCGTCCGTAGGAGCAGAAACATTCAGCTGTAAGGAATTCAACAAAGTGGACGGATCTACGCCGTCAGCTAGGACTCGAAAGATAGGATCCAGTGCACTTCGGGGACTGAGAACAATATCGAACTGCATCTCTTTTGATATCGCTTCAAAACGATCAAGATCGGCATTGGAAAAAGGCTGCTTGCTTACCAGAATGGTGGCAGCCCCGATGAGATCAAAACCTTCGATATTACGGCGCATGTTCCGAACCAGCAGAATATGTTTGCGGGGATCAGCAACTCCTCCTGAGCGAAGCGCCGCAACCGCAAGCGACGTTAGCCTATACACTTCGGCTGGGACTGTCGGTGTATACCAACGAGAAAACGACAGCACGCCGTCCGGCTCCAGGTGATCGAGAAACAATTTCCAAGCGTCGACGGTATAAAGGGAATTTTCCGTTAGCGACAAGGCACCCGCCGCCGTGGACGCCCAGGTATCGATGAAGGAAGCTTCAATTACATCAAATCGTTCATCTGTCCGTGCAATGTAGCTTCTCGCTTCGTCATTTATAAATGTGACTCCAGGTATTCGATCTAGATGGCCAGAAAAATCGCCAAATCGCGAATTAACCGTACGGAGAATGCTCTGGTTGATTTCTACGGCACGAATCTTTTTTTGCCCCATCGAAATCGCGGACAGGATGTCGCGTCCGCCCCCGGCGCCAATAATCAACACGCTGCCGTTCGAATGGAGTTGATGGACGATATTTTTTACGTCGTATTTCAGGTATCCAAGATCGTTAAATGTCCCATCAAAATGTGTGATCGTGGTTGCAGCACTTCCATCGATGGTCAGTTGAAGTTGGCGGGTCTGTTGACCACCCGGATAGGCGTTGCTAATTCCCTCGGTGATCACGCCGGTCGGAATTTTCGGATCTCCGCTCACCGTGATCCGGGAGAACGAATTCCACTTCTCGTACAGTGGACGAGGTTCAACTTTCCCTTTTGCCCAGGTTACACGTAGCGGCGAGGATTGCCTTAAAACAAGAATGCTGTTTAGGGTCAGCAGCCCGGCGAGTAACACGCTGGCTGCGATCGCAATTCGCGACAGACGCGATAGCCCGGCATCGATCGCAAATGCGACTGCGGCTAAACTAGCCAGCAGAGCAAGCAAGATCACAGCCGTTGGAGCATCGGTGAACTTTAGAGAGTACGTCACGAGTACGCAGCCGGCGGCAGCGCCTACAAGATCTGCGCTGTACAGTAAGCTGGCATTGCCGGGAAATTTCGTTAGCGCCAGGCACACGCAAATGCCACTGAAATAGAAGGGTACAGACAGCATGCAGTAGCTGAATAGAATCCACAAAATTGCGAACACCGGCCTGGAGGCGAACGGCACTAGCATGTGCACTGAGACACTGCCTACAACAGTGATGGCGAACCATAAACAGCTACGTGCCATGTTTTCCTTTGCATGCAAGTGGTCGTACTTTTCTGGGTGCTGATAAACTTGGATCGCTCCCACGGTCATACCGAACATGGCAAGGGAAATGGCCCCGAAGGCAAAGTGGTACCACATCGTTACGCTGAAAATTCGGGTGAGTAAGATTTCATCCATGATCGTCGCGAGACATATGACGAAAAGCCCTACCACAGTCCGCCATGTAACATCACCGCGCTCGTTCATCTTGTTCGCTTGTCTCGGATAAAATGAAAATCATTCAACTTGTGTTGGGCATCGCGAAGAACGCGAAGAGGAACCGAGGACCTTATATCACGGTCACACCGTAGCTTTCGAATTTGCTGAATCATCCACTTCAAGCTGTTTAAAAAGCACTCCCGGTAGTGGAGCAGGCTCTCGAGACCACAGCATTGATTGGATAAATCCCGCCGTTACCGTCTGGAGATGATTTGCGCTGATTTTCTGGCCGGATCCTCGACGCAAGAACACCAATTGGAAGTGCGGGTGCAGTCACTGGAGCGGCTTTATCAGACACTGTCCGACGAAGGCCAAGAAAAATTGCTGAAGAGGTTCAGGGAAGGCCCATGGAGAAACTCCGTCAGAAGCGCCTTCGCGTCGTTCTAGGTCCCGAGGAATATGGCCAGCTCCGAACCCGCACATTACAGCGCGAGAGCTGGAAGTGCCAATGTAGCGGGTCGTCAATAAACCTGCAAGTGCACCATTTGAAGTTTCGCGGCCGTCTTGGATCAGATGTGCCCGATAATTTGATTACATTGTGTGTCGATTGTCATTCCAAGGAGCATCACGAAAACTAGCAAAGCATCTTTACGAGGAATTCTCCGAATCCCGGGTATGCGACGCTCCCATCTGCAATTCTCGCCAAAAGGAAAATCCGACCACGCCAACTGGAAGTAACGACCCCACGGTGATTAGGCGCTGCAGCGTTCCCCGTCCAAGTCGAGAGTCCAACGGAACAAGAAGAAACAAAAGCGTAACGGAGAGTAGAAGATAGAGCCGCAAACCCCAACTGTGACCCCGCTTCCAGACTCCCATCAGCAAAAAAAAGGGAGTGATAATGACAAAGTTCTGAAGAACAGCCCAGGAATTATGGCGAGAATCGGGCATAGGAAAAATGCCCGCTTTAATGGTCATGATGCCTATGCACGCTACTGCAAAACCGATCAGCACGCTGATTAGAAAATGTGTTTTCGCGCGAAAAACCTGATAGAGGCCGACTGCTCCGGCTAGCGCAGCAAATCCTGTAAGTGTTTCACCTACATTGAAAATCCACGGATGCTGCGAGAAGCGCGTACCGAGCATGCTCACCGACTGCTGGGAAAAGTTGTAACCCGGATAGAATGGCGCGGCCGCGATTTGAGTGCCAAACAATATGATAGGCATTACGGCGGCTGCAAACAGACAGTAGCTCGTAATGCGGCGATCGAGATGTGATCCGCTCATAAGTGATTGCAGCGAGCTTTCATGTCATAAAGCGCGGAAGCCACTCGGCAAGATAGTACCGGAGTCTGGAGAAACAAGACTTTCGGTGATACCGTGTGTTTTACCCCATCGGTTCCACGGGCGACGGCCCTTCGTGCCTTCTCGCTTCCGAACGAGCCAGCTGTTGCGCGGTAAGCGAGAAAGGCTTCGATTTTATCAGTAGGTCACTTCAGTATATCGAAGCATTTTTTCCAGAATGCCAGGGCGATACGCTAATTAACATGAAAGTGTGTTTAGGTTCGTAGCGATCGAGTGGCCATCAAAAGATCGACGTAAGCACCCCCGCGTTTACGCTCCTAAGGAACTGACAGTGGCCTGGCGGACTGGAACGCTTCAGGGCGTGTCCTACCTGGGAACGGTCAGCCTCGGGGGAATATTTTTAAAAACTGCCCAACCAGCTCCCGTCGGTTCCACGGTAGACCTACTTATTGTAGTTTCGCCTGGCAATGAAGTGCCCGCGAGGGCGCTTGTTTGCAACGCTAAACCCGGCGTCGGGATGGGCGTTAAATTTTTCCGGATGCTCCCCGAAGACCGTTCACGCGTGAATAATTTCGTAAACGAGCAATTGAAGGCGGCTGAAATTCAGTCCGGACCGCGGACAACAAATGCAGCGCGACGTCCACCTATGTCCGATGTAGCGCCGAAAAAAAACAGTACCCGCGTCGCAGCGTCCGACTCCGGCAATGTGACGGCGGAAGCAAACGTTTCAGAAGAGGAATTGCGGCGCTGTTTGGCCCTGGCCCGGACAGGAACACACTATCAACTTCTGGAAATCGCCTCGGGCTCTTGCAAAGACCAAGTCAAAAGGGCCTTCTATCAATTAGCCAGGAAGTTTCATCCCGACCGTCATATGAGTAGGCCGGAATGGAAGGAGATGTTACAGCAGGTAATGGGGGCAGCCACGGCAGCTTACGAAACGCTAACCGATGATGAGGATCGCTTTCACTACGACAAACGGCTGGCACGTGGAAATTCTACGGAATTGCAGGAGTCCATCGGCGATTGGCTAAAAATTGCGGCCGCATGTTTACGTGACCAGAATGTGGCTGGATTTATTTTCTGGATGCGAAAATGCGTGCACAACGCACCCGCCGTTGCGAAATATCGGGCATCACTGGCCGGCGGTCTCATGCTGAATGAAGGCCAACGCTGGGAAGCGGTTCAACAATTTGAGAAGGCCATAGAACTTGACCCATTTGATAGCGCCGCGTATTTGCAATTCGGCGCACTTTACGAGGAGATGCGCCTACCATGGCGGGCGCACCCGCTCTATTTGAAGGTACTGGAGATGGACCCAAGTCATTCCGACGCTAAAACCCGGATTGCCAGATTAGTCGCCACCGAAAGAAAAAAGCCGCCCTCTAACTAAGATCGCTCGTAGTTTTAGTGCGAAGAAAAACTCACGCACTTAGTGGCTGGGGTTGCTCCGGTGCACACTGCCACTCTGGCGGAAACGGAGCGGTGACTACCGCAACGCTAAACGGATACGCACCCGCAACACTGACGGTCAATTCGCTAACCAGTGCATCCTGCTTGTAGTTTGTTGTGGTCATAATATCATGACCATGGGCCCTGGGAGGGTACCGTGAAGAAGATGCAAGCGGGCGAGTTTAAAGCACGCTGCCTGTCCGTTGTGGACGACGTTAACGCTACCGGGGGCGGTCCTCGTTACAAAACGAGGAGTGCCAGTTTGCCGAAACAAGACTTTTTCAATTTCTTAGCGGGACAGGTGACAGGATTCGTAAGATCAACCTTCACGTTCACCATCTAAAGAAGGTAACCTCCGGGTTCGGATGCGGCAGATAATTTGGTAACGGATTCGTCGCGCTACCATAACCGCCAGCACCTATAACCTGGTTCCCGCGCATAACAGTCAATTACTAACAACGCTGGGAGCGGTCCGTATCTTAAGAATCGGATTCGTTCGAAACCGCGTTCGCGCGCTGTAACCAATTCAGGCGCGTGCAGCCTTCCGATCGGGATGCGTTCTTTCTCTAAGGATGTTGGCGATTTGTTGGGCTGTAAGGTTAGTGTTTCGCATTGGGGTATAGACCGCTAGCATTCGCCTGTGCGCTTCGAGGGTGGGTACGTGAGCGTTCATTTCACGCCCCTTGAAATTTTGAAATCTGTCCAGCTTATCGACCAAGAATCGGGCAATACTTATGTACGCCGCCTCGCCGTTTCCGTCGAAACCATCAAAACGCACACGCTTATCAAACGGCTTCGCTTCCTTTTCCACAAACATCTTTTCTTCAGGCGACAAGTCTTCGTAAAACCGCTCGATAAAAGACCACATGTCCATAATATTGACCGTCTCGTTCAGCATTTCCTCAGTGGGTTCGGAATCGTCGAATATGCCGGGGAAAATCCATTTAAGGCCCCACAGGTTACCGCTGTAAATCGCGGACAAAACTAAACTGGCGGTGCCGTTGTCGATTTTCAAGTGCTCGTGAATATCGCAAAGCAGTGCCAGAATAAGTTTTTCACCATCGCTCAATTTCATGGCATCCAGCTTTCTTCCGGTAAGCACTTCACGCGGAGTTTAACACCGAAGTAGCTCCCGGAGGCGCCCGTAATAGGGAGGGTCCCGCTGATGGAGCGCGACACCATACGCACGATTAGGCTTCCAGAAACAGTAAATCGGGACGAGATGCAACACGGAATAAAAAGACCTTTTGAAATAACGAATAAAGTGAAAAAGCTGGATTCTCGGAACAAGCCTAAGCCCACGCCAATTGGCGCAGCCCAGCATGAGTAATTTCCTAAAGCATGCAAGGCATCGCTGTGGGCGCTAGCGGAAATTTGATGTACGCTCACCGGCAATTCGGTAGTCCTGCTCGACGAACAAGTGCAAGAGGGCGGGAGAAGTTTTCCCGCCTCTTTATTTAAACTCGTCCGGCTTGCGGTTCATCGTGGGAAGTTGCCGGACCGAGCCTGTTAACACGTCCAATGTGGTGCACTCTAACACCCGGCAGCCCAAAAGCTCAATGTTGGTAGTTGCGTACTAGAGGCATCTGCTCTTTTGACTCTATGGGAGTCGCACGCAGAATAGATTCACTTTGTCTCGATTTATTTCGCGGTGTCGCTCGCCTTTAATAACCACTGCCGCAAAAGCGCGGCGCTCTTTGGCGGTACCTCTTTAAATGCAAGCCCCACCCCTGAATTGGAATTTGCGTATGCAACGCTTGCAGTGGCCGCGAAACATTCCGATTCAGCGAAGATTTTAATCACCACTTCGCTGCCGACTGGAAGCGTCTTCGGTGTATCTACGAAACACCCATTCAAGCTAATTTTGGCCACTCGGGAACCGAGTATTCCTCCAGATTCTGGATGGATAATTTCCGCAATGGCAATGAAAGGGTAACGAGGACTGCGAGGAATTGCGTATTCCATTTAAGATTCCTGTTGGACAAATGTGATTTATAGCCGTGAGATTCTCTGTTTTTGCGAACGTGCCACGGCCTGCCAGCGCCGCAAACACGATTTGAAGTGAAGTTATCAGAAGTTTTGCTACATTCCTCTTTCTATCTAAATGGGAGTTTTCGCATTGGCAACTGCTTAGTTAGATACGTGAAGTTTCGCGAAATCCTACGTATACCGCTGGATGGTCAATTTCGGCCGTTCCGGGTAATAACGCTGCCGGTACGCCTGAGTAAAACCCGGATATTTTATTCCGCCGGACATTTTGAAAAACAAAATGGAACAACGCTCCAGCGCCCGGGTTCGCTTTTCTGCTTCTGCGGAAGTCATTCGTGCTGATTTAGTGGAATCAACTTTAGTGACGGAACTGAGCCTGCGCGGCTGTTACCTGGAACCAATTACCCCATTGCCCCGCGGAACCCCTGTGACCGTGAAGATTTACGCTGGGGGTGAATTTTTTCAAGCCATGGCCACGGTGTTGTACTCGCGGGTCACCTTAGGCATGGGGCTCGGCTTCCGCGAAGTAAAGCCCGAGTTTCAGATTGTTTTGCGAAAATGGGTGCGCCAGGCATTGGACAAGTCCTACGTGCCACCTTAATTGCCGATTATAAAAACAGCCATTTAGAAAGACTGCCTCCCGTTCCCACTGTAAACATTCAAAGAATGAACGTTTGGGACTACGCGCACCACATCGTTGCTGTTTCCGACGAATTTCAGTCCCATCGTTCGCAGAAAAAAACCGGCGCCAAAACTCCTATTTGGACGTAGCCGTCGGCCGGTTCCGCCAATGTGCAGCAACAACAACTCCCGAGCCAATGTCAAGAAAACGAAGCCACCGCCATGGTGCGGGATGGCTATTGCACCTTACCCGCTGGCTGTGGCATTCCGCCAAGTTTCTTCAATCGCTTCGCGACGCGATCGCAAACCTTCTTCTCCGCTGGCGTAGTGCCAACCGGTTTGCAGCGATACCAATGGGCTAGTTGATCGCGACTGGCCTTGTGAATTTCGCCCATCGTTTTAGGAAAGTTGGTGTGAATGGTCATATCCGGTGAGTTCGCGCTCGCTTTATTTTCATTTGGGGGGCTTTTTCGCTGAAACAGCCAAATGTTGACCGTTTGCCGAATAAAGCAGGAATGTATTCATGCGCGTGCATGTTGGCATGCACGCGCATAATTTAATCGGAATGAAATGCTGCGGTCAATTGACTGTCAATGATGTGGATGACTGGATTCCTCCAATATTAGCGCCAATAGTGGTAACGCCGGACGCTTGGGCGGTGGCCAGGCCCGCCACGCCGGGATTATTTGCGATGGTCGCCACGCTGCCGGACGTGGAGCTCCAGTGGGAATTGAGCGTCAAGTCCTCAGTGGTGGCGTCGCTGAACGTTCCGGTAACAGCAAACTGTTGCGTGCCGCCCATAGTGATGGTCGGATTAATAGGCGTAATTGCGGTTGACACCAGCGTGCCGTTGCCGACTACCAGCGTGGCAGTACCGGTAATTCCCACCAGCGTCGCCTTAATCGTTACCGTTCCTACTCGCTTCCCGCGTGCTATTCCCGATGCGCGGATGGACGCGAGCTGCGGTTTGGTCGACTTCCAGGAAACTCCCGGCAAATTGTTCACAACGCTGCCGTCGCTGTAATGGCCGGTGGCCGTGAAGCGAATATACGTGTGAGCGGAAATGTGCGCGGTGGATGGATTCACGGTAATGGAGGCCAAGGTCGCAGTGGTAACGGTCAAGGAGGTCGAACCGCTAACCGCTCCAACCGTCGCCGAGATGGTGGTAGTGCCATTGGCCACGCTGTTGGCCAAGCCCTGATCGCTAATAGTGGCCGCTGCCGCCATCGAGGAACTCCACACCGCAGAGAGCGATACGTCTTGCGTGGTGCTGTCGCTTAACGTGGCGACTGCGGTGAACTGCTTCATAGCACCGATGGGCATGGTCGAATTCGCTGGCGTAACGGCAATCGAGCTAATCGTCGCGTTCGTTACCGTGACAGAAGCCGTGCCGCTGATAGTTCCGGATGTCGCCGTGACCGTTGCCGACCCGGCGATGACGCCAGTGGCAACACCGTTTACATCGATGGTCAAAAGATTTTGCGCCGAAGAGGACCAGGTCAATGAAGTCAGCGGCTGCGTGCTGCCGTCATCGAAGTTGCCGGTGGCGGTGAATGGCAGCAGAGTTCCGGCTGAAAGCTTCGCCGTGGACGGAGTAACCGTAATGGACTGCAGGTGCGCAGGAACCACTGTTAGTGTCGAGGAGTCCGAGAAACTACCCACCGTCGCCGAAATCGTTGTTGTGCCCTGTCCCACGCTGGTAACTACGCCGGAGCTATCGACTGTTGCTACTGCAGGCGCCGAAGAGACCCAGGTGATTCCGCTGTTGAGATCTGAACTTGATCCATCGCTGTAATCGGCGGTAGCGGTGTATTGTTGGCTGATGCCGATGGGTTCGGTCAACCCATCCGGGCTGACAAAAATGTCGCTGATCGTTGGTGTTGTGACGGTGATGGTGAACGTTTGCGTGACGCTGCCGAGCGTCGCAGTAATGGTGGTGGTTCCCGCTGCGACGGACGTTACCAAACCATTGACGTCCACAGTCGCAGCCGCTGTCGAGGAAGAACTCCAGGTAACCAGTAACGAAAGATCACGAGTGCTTCCGTCGCTGTAAGTGCCGGTTGCGGAGAATTGTTGCGTCGTCGATATCGGAATTGACGAGAGTTGAGGGGTGATGGCGATGGCCGTCAAGTTAACAATGGCATTGACCGTCAGGTTCGCGCTCCCCTGCATGCTCGAAGCAGTCGCCGTGATGGTGACCAGGCCGGCAGCCACGCCGGTGGCCACGCCCGTAGCGTCAATGGACGCAACGGCCGCGTTGGAAGATTTCCACTGCGCCAACGCAGTCAGGTCTTTCGTCGT
>Ga0193728_1001896_pt1 | contig 10823 bp, 11 predicted proteins | sample U1c1metaG_FD_143037 | JGI IMG/M metagenome (GOLD analysis project Ga0193728, IMG submission 143037) | Soil microbial communities from a riparian zone of the East river system, Colorado, United States - U1c1 | ecosystem: Environmental > Terrestrial > Soil > Riparian zone | place: USA: East River... | reverse complement strand
GGTGGTGTATTGTTCATAAAGGTAAAGCCTTTCTTAGAATGTTATACAAGACAAATATGTAAAAAACATACACAGTAGGTAGAACGAGAGAAGGCGAAAGGAATAACAGGCTTGGTTGTCACAATCTGGATTCTCTGAGCATAGCCATCACTCAATGCGCAAAGCGGTAAAGCTTTCCTCTGGGCCAAGTCCAAATGAGCTTTAGCCTGCGATCGGTGAGAGTTCTGCGCCAGAGCCGGGCTTCCACTTCCCCTTGGTCCGGCACAAATAAAATGTAGGAGACGGAATATCCCTGGGCAGCATCAAGTACTGTAGCAAGATCCTGAGCTGGCAGTAAAACTGCATGCTGACCAGTAGCATAGTAATAATCCGCTGAGTCACCTGCCATGACTATAGGTTGAGCGGAGCTACGAAGGGTTCCATGCTCTCTGTAATCCCTTGCCACGACCTCTCCCACTTTTTGGTAGAGTAGATAATCTTGATTCCAGGTAGCATTCGTATCAAATATATTTCTTCCCGATAAAGTTGCAGAAAACCCTATTGCAATTACAAGAACGAGAGACACTACTCTTTTTTCAATTTCTTTTTTTTTGCCAAGCCGCTTGACTATGTAAGCAATCGTTGTCTCCATGCCGATTAGGCCCCATCCGTACAGGAATGGAAGCAGTCCTACCGTTGAATGAAGGAGACTGCCATGAATACCCAGAAAGGTAAAAATTAGCGAAAAGACACTATATAGGATTAAAAGGTAAAGCAGAAAAGGCAGGAGTTCGGCACGTTTCCGCTCAATCCACATCCCAAAGATCACAAAAATAAACGGGATATAAACTAGCTGGTTCACAATGAGATAATTTTCTCCCAAACCTAGCAGCTTTGAAAATAGAATGTTGCGCCATCCCCAACTCAGGTATACTTGGGCAGAAATGGCTTTGTGAAAGGTAAAGAAGTCGTTATAGCTTGTGAACCACATTGTCATTGTTCCCCAGGTTGGCAGCGGTGCACTAACGAGCGCTATATTGCGGAGAAACCAGGGGGCCATAGTTAAGAGATAGAAACCACACATGCCCAGCAGTGCTTGCCAGGGAATTGGATGAAGCTCGGTCATATCACTTGATTTCCAGAAGAGACCTCTGCCATTCCTCTTCTTCTGCGAACAGAGCCAGATCAGGCAACCAACAACAAGCAGGAGTACACCATCAGAACGGGCAAGATGTGCTAGTCCGATAGTAATGCCTGCCAAGGCAAACCGCCAGGGATGTCCACGCCACCCATGATACATCCCTACAAGGGCAAGCGAACTTAGCCAGCCGTACAGGGCAAAACTGTCAGTAGCTAGAAAGTAAAAAGAATCTACCGAACTCCCAAGAAGCGTGAAGAGAGCAATCGCAAAGGCATAGCGTCGGCTCCGAAAAATATCCCAGATGATCCAGTAAGCCAAGAGCGGCAGAGATACAGACAGAAGGATGATGGGGATCTGGGCAATACGCCAACTGATACCAAACAAGGCCAGAAATGGTGCAATGATGATCGAGGTCAGTGGCATCCAGTACAGATTGCTGGGATGGACCACACTAGTTGCAGGAGTGAGATAGGTGATAATAAAATCCTCAGTAAATCCATGCCCACTGGCCAGATTTTTGGCCACATCAAAATAATAGGCTCCGTCTATGTACCCTGGTTGATAGATTAAGACTGCAGTTGCAACCCGCCAGATCAGCGAGATACCCAGCAGGATGAGAAGATCACGCTTTTCTAACCTATTCTTCTGAAATGTCATGATCGGCTTTTGGGGTGATGCGAATAGGTTTCATGATTCAGCCGCTAGGGCTTGCCGCTTCGCGTTCCAGTAGGCAGTGTCGGCAATGAACGGCTGGCCGGACTCGAGTCCTTCTAGAAGCAGCAATGACAGCCGTTGCTCGAGCTTTTTCTTTTGGTCATCTCGGATAAGCTCACGGATATATTCACTTGGTGTACTATACCCTCCGGTAGCAGCTTGGGCAACGACAAACTCCTTGAGGTTTTCTGGCAGTGAGATGTTCATACTAGTCATAGTTGTGTACCTCCTCCAGGCATTATGCCATTTTTTGTCATAATTTGTCAACACTCTTGGACCAGGGAAATGTGTAAAATTAAACATACCTCATCACTAAGGGATAGGAAAAAAAGGACAAAAAGAAGACAAAGAGGCAGTCCAGGTGGCATACTAGAGCCATCATCAAAATCTTGAAAGAAAGGACATGCATAAGGAGACAACTTGTGTTGGATATATCTGGCGTGATTCTTAGATTGCGAAAAATAGATGTATATGATCGTATTGCCGCCGTAATTATCATATTTGCGGCTAGTATGCGTATGTTGCTAGATGCTATTGGCTGGCCTTCTACCAATAGTGATGAAGGCGTAATGGCCATTATGGCTATGAACATCGCTTATCGCGGGGCCGCCCCCTTAATGTTCTACGGTCAGGATTATATGGGCACCATAGAGGCCTATCTAGGGGCAGGTTTTTTTCACCTCTTTGGAGGTCCTTCACTCTTCTCGTTACGGCTGGGTGTTATCTTGCTAGTAACTCTTTTCTTGATCTGTATATACCTCCTGGCACGTCTGCTCTTTTCGAAACCACTGGCTATTGTGACGTTACTCATGCTCAGCGTGGGCTCAATCCCTATGCTGACACGGCAGATACTCGCGACAGGTGGCTCCTCGCAAACGCTCTTTTTTGGCTCTCTTGCTTTCTTGCTCGCGGCATGGCTCTCAAGTACATACAAACAGCCCGCATCGTCTGGCATGGGAGTCCTGCGTCTCGTTAGTTATGCGGTCTGGGGTCTGGCAGTCGGTCTTGGCATCTGGAGCGATATGGTAGTACTGCCCTTTCTAGCCATGGCAGGTCTCTTGCTGCTGCTGTTCTGCTGGCGCGAATTGCTCATATGGCGCTGGCTGATCGTGCTATCTTGCATTATCATTGGAATGATTCCTTTGATCAGGTATAATCTTGCGCTTAAATTGAGTTCATGGAACGTGCTTACAAATTTAATGCACGGAACAAATGCAGTTGCGCCACAAACGTTACCAGGCATTATGCACAATATCGTGTCAACAGTCCTGGTAAGCATTCCGACTGCTACCGACAATCCTTTTTGTCCTGTTATCGAAGTACCGATTTTAGGTGATAATACTCCCAATTCGTTGCAGTGCACACTTATTCATGCCAGCTGGGGGGGAGGCTACCTTCTCCTGCTGGGTTGTGCAGTGGTATGGGGGTTGGCGGACGCGATAAATCGGGTCCCTACAAGACACGCAATAAATTGCACAGCGGATGTGCAGGATGCGGCGGATGTGATAAATCGGGTCCATGGGGGCGGGGTGGGACTGATTGACCAACACCAAGTATTAGTTCGCTATACGGCTCGTCTCCTATTGCTTGGGGCGGCTGTGCTGGCAATCTGTGTTTATACAGTGAGTTCTGCTCCAGTGGATCAGCCTGCCTATCACGCACGTTACTTGGTGAGCCTGTTAATCGCTACCCCGGCACTTATCTTCCCTTTGTGGAATGCAGCTATCAAACTCCGACCTGCGCAGACTTTCGAGCGTATAAAGGTCTATGCCTGTCGTGTCGTTCTTACACTGATCTGGCTGCTTCTTCTCATTGGAACAATTATTGCTTTTAGCGAAGTTCCAGCGGCCAAGGCCGCCGACCAGCAACGTCAAGATCTGATTCATAATCTTGTACATATTGGTGCGACTCGTTTCTACACCGAGTACTGGACCTGCTATAATCTGATCGTTGCCAGCCACGAGCAGGTTATCTGTGCCATCCTTAAAAGTGATCTAGAGCCCACGGATAATCGTGCACCGGGTTACTACGATATGGTGAAGGCTGATCCGCATGCCGCGTATGTGTTTCCCTTGCATAGTGACATGTTGCCTGCGAATTATGACGATTTACCAGCAGTTGAACGCAGAGTGGCACAAGCTGGTCCTGGGAAATATCGACGCTATGAATTCGATGGCTACGTCATCTACCAACCCGTTTGACAGAGAGAGATCTACGTTATGGGCCAGCCCCCATGCTCATCAATTGTTTCGTCGATTTGTCCCATCAGTATGATCGTTTCTGCCAAAGCAGCCACTACGCGTTGGTAGTGTTTAATGTCATCAAACGAGAGTTTCCGTCCCTTGCGATCCTTCAACCACTTCTGACAGACTTGGTAGCCACCAACGTGGAATGCCCATACTTCGGGCGGTACTCCCTCAAGGTACTGTGTCTTGTTGATCCAAACACGGCCCTGCTCAGATGCATCAGCAGAAGAGGTATAGTCTATTTTCTCGACTACGTCATTGCCTGAGACTGGATACTTGGTAGTGATCTTGCCAAACTTCTCCATCAAGTGTAGCCCCACCAGCCTGTCACCTAGTTTGCACAGTTCACGGAACAGGTTGACATTTGAGGTGAGTGGTAGACGTGGAAAGTCGATCTTGAGGAATTCGGCATACCGTTCACGGTAATTGGGTGAGTGGAAAAGGGCGTACATGTAGTTGAAGATATCTTCGGGACCAAAGGTTTGCTGTGCCCCCTTTGGGGGTTGCAGGTCTCCTTTGCCCTCAGGAACGAAGTGCATGTTGAGTTTGGTCGAGAAATCTCTGATAAAGATGGATGAGAGATTTGGTTTACGGCCACTTGGAGCATTTGTAGATGGCTCTTCGAAGAGACCATTTTGTTTTGAACTGGGATAGAGATAAAGAGGAAAAACAAAATTTCCTTCCTTTTTCTTGCTATTGCCATGAAGATCCAAGACGTAGATATCATCAAAGCTCTGCATAAGGCTCTGACGCATGCCTCTAAAGGTAGGATTATCTAGATAGCCATGATTAGTGATAAAGGCCAAGATCCCATAGCCAGTCTTCTCAATACGCCATTGTGCAAAGCGGATAAACTTCACGTAGTCGTCATTGAGCCACTTGGGATTACGTTCATCAAGCAATTGACCATCAACCTCAAAGTAATTTCCGGTCATCTTGCCTGTTTGGGAGTCTTTGCCTCGTAATAGGTTCTTAATCCATTGCCCCTTGTTGGCCGAGTGTCCTGAATAGGGAGGATTGCCTAGGATGACCATGACCGGATGGCTTTGTTTCACTTTGACTGCTTCATTTGCTTCATCAGAAATGTACTGTCCAAGCAGCATCTCTGAACGTTTGATGGCTTCGTCTAGCGTATTGGTCAGGTAGATTCCTAGCCGCTCATTCGTGCTAAAATCATACCCCCAGACGCCTCGCTCTGCTTTTGGCAAGTCTACGGCAGCAAGTTGCATCCCCAGCTTGAGATGCGCCATAGCATACGGTGCCATCAATAGCTCGAAGCCGAACAGACGCGGCAGCAGATGCTGACGGACATAGCCCGACCACATACCCGCATTGCCCATCTCTCGATAGCTTTCGCGAATATGGGCAATGACATGGTACAGAAAGGTTCCAGTACCTGTGGCTGGATCAAGAATCAAGACGCGTGGCGTTGTTTCTACATGCTCCTGTCCATCTTCACTAACATAGGTATGGGGAACAGTAGCAGTATCAGCAAGCCCATCAGGACAATCAAAATGTTCGCGCAGCAAATAATCTATTGAGCGAACAATGTATGATACAACAGGATCAGGTGTATAGTAGACACCACGCATTTCTCGCAGTTTAGGATCATATTGGGTGAGGAACGTTTCGTAAAAGTGCACAATGGGATCTTCCTGCCGCGTACGTTTGCCAAAATCAGCGAGCACTGCCTCGAGGTCAGTAAAGGCAAGAACCTGAGCCAAATCATCCACAAAGCCAACGAACGGTTCATCATCCAAATCTGGACCAGCAATGGTACCGAAAAGTCGGCGCAAGAAGGGGTTGGTACGGGGGATTTCGCTTGCTGCCAGATAACGATGGAACATAGTCTTTTGCATATGGTTACAACGTGCCGCAAAAAGCCCATACGCTATCGTTTGGGCAAACATGTCGGCAAACTCCGACGCTTTCAGGTCTGGTAGTAATACTTCCTGAAATGACTGGTAAAGACCCCGCAGATTATCCGAGATCTCCTTCTGCCGAAAGGCATCAATGATCACATCGCGGATCATATGGGCAAGTCGGGCCATTCGTTTCGCCAACTCTTGTGGTTTGCTAATCGGCTCGGGACTATGCTCAAGAAAACTTTGCAGAAGCTGTTGTACTGCTTCCATACCCTCTCTATCTAGCGGCAACCGTTTATCAGAACGAGGAGTTGCTAGGCGAGCTGTCATGCGCTTTTCACCCTGGACATACCAGCGGAACTCGACATAGTCAGTAAGAATGAGATTATCAAGAGCATGACGATACCGTCCTAGTTGCTCGTCCTTCTCAATCTTGTCCAGAGATACATCCACATCTTTCGCTTCGACATAGCCAATGGTCAGGTTGTTGCGTTCTACCACATAGTCAGGTGCTCCACACTTCACTCGCTTTGGCTCGTTAGTTGCGGAAATGCCGTTTCCTAGGGACTCAAGAAGGATTTTCAGGGTTCCTCGATACGTATGCTCGGTGGCGATACCCTTTTTGTAGTCCTTCTCGATTTCGCTTAAATAGTCACGTAGTACTGTTTCATCCATGCCTCACCTATGTCTCCCTCTTCTTCCCCATCTGACTCGCAAGATCCTCTTTGCTTATTCCCAATTTTGAGCGTATTGTTTCAATAGCTTGCATCTCCATCAAGAACTAATTCTTGTCTTTCATTAGGGCTAGTCGAACTGCCTTTCATGATACATCTCCTTTTACTTGAATATCCCCACTGTGTAAAAACGGTTTTGTGTGACGAAAGTAACATATTACATAAACTCCGAATTTAGTTAGGCTAAAAAAAATTTCATTTTCATACTCGGTCGCTTGTTAAGAAGTTTGCGAGCCGTACACTTGACGAGCTTGGCAGTAATGCCGCTGACATATATCGTGCTCTCGACTTGCGGTGCTGCTTTTGCGGTTCTCTTGCTAGTACTGTGGTTCATTTTCGTGCCTCCGTTTGTTTTCTTGATCTATAAGAAGTATACTACAAACTAACGTCGTTGTCAATACGTTTTCGTACCAATATCGACAGAAACACAACGTTGACGAAAACTCCTTGATATGGTATTCTCTTTATATCCACAAGAAAGGAGACACAGCAATGCTAAAGTTACGTATCAAGGAGTTGGCAGAGGCACAGGAAATGAACCGATCTCAGTTGCAACTGAAGAGTCAGGTCACACTCCCACTGCTTACCCGCTATTGGTGGAACCGGACCACAGAGGTCAAACTTGATGCTTTAGAAAAGATCGCTAAGGCGCTAGGAGTTAAGGCCAGTGAATTGTTTGTTGAGGAAGAAGACGAAGGGGCGGCATAGCCAGGGTTACCAGCACCTTGCCCTCGGAAGCACATCGCTGGTAACCCGTAACTACTTAAAGGAGATTATAACACGAACCCCCGCTTGAAAAAGACAGGGGCTTTCTGGCTCGATCAGGTAAAACCAGTTTAAAGGAGAACCGTAGGGGCAAAATAGCCGTCCTATCAAGCTCAAATCGTGGCTACTTTTCATGCTCAGTGAGACGGTCATATTGCCCTGACGGAAGGAGAAAAAAGCAATGGAAAGGAACGAGTTTCTGAGGTATTGTCGTGAGTTAGCTGGTGATGAGGTTATTGATAACGTTATATGGCGTTATGAAGGCGACTGGGAAGATGTTGGTCCCAGATGTCGCGATGCAGCAATTGACGGGCTTCGGCACCGCTATGACGAGGTCACGAACCCTGATAGGCACCCCGGTCTACCGAGAGGGAAATGGAAGGATGAGGCTGAGCACCGCCGTTGGTCTTCGGGTCCGCAACCTGAAACAGCCATGAGAGAGCAAGCGATTGCTCTAGCAAAGATGCTGCCTCTGGAGAAAAATAAGTATCACCCATCCGTATGTCGCGTATGCGGTCGCAGTGCATCCTATAATATGGATGCCGAGGTCCATATTCCAATATGCGTAAGCTGTCATACAATGTATTACCAAGGACCCTGGCGGTAGAAATGATCACACCATGAATCAACCAACCCGTGAGGAATTTGACGAATTTAAGCAGGAAGTACGACAAGAAATGAGGCAGCTGAGGGAACAAATTACCGAGCCGATCAAGATTACCGTTGACAGGCCACCGTCTGATTCGCTCTTGCTTCAAACGATCATGACCATGGTCGGCACACACGCTACGGACCTTGCTGTACTCAAGACGGATACGCAAGGCGTCAAGGCCGATATCAAAGCTATCAGGGAAAGCCAAGCGGATTTTAGAGATAAGCTCCAGACCATGGCAACAAAGGACGACCTTGCAGCCATTGAAACGGCTATCACGCTTTTCAGCGGGCTCGCCACCAATATGCGTACTGAAATGCTTGCCATCTCTTCTACGCAAGAGCAGATACTCAAGCTCTTGCAGCAAAAGTCAGGAGAGTGAATAGCGTGGAAGAAGGCAATCATGCCGACCTATCTCAATCCACAACTCACCGTAGAGCGAGCTGGCCCAGTACTGGAGCAAGAGTTTCGGCTGCGCTTCGGAGATGAAGAATACGAGCGACTCTATCGCACGATATCCCTAAATTTGCAAGAGCACTCGACCGACCAAGAACAGCAAGTGCTAGGCATTATCACCTTGATCGGCAAGACGACGGAGCGAATCACGGCCCTTGGTGGGTTTGACAAGCTGCTCTACACGCTTGCTTGTCAGTCGGGGCTTGGGCGAGCAGAGCAGGTCGTGGTCATCGGAGACGGAGCCCATTGGATTTTTGCGCCCATGTGGCACAGAAGACTCTGCCTCAAGGATGAGGCATCACTGGAGTAATGTGAAATAAACTTCCCCACCCCAAGGAGCGGGGTATTAGCGGCACTACGGCTCGCACGCTTCGCGGCTCACCTTCGTTTTACAGTGCCCTTCGGACACTGTAGTTTTCGAACGCCGCAAGCGGCGGGGAATTAGACCCGGAGCGATTGAAGATGTCCACAAAGAATAAGTTCGGAAATAGGAAAATCAGGAGAAAAAACTTATGAAGTGTATTATCTGCCAATATGGAGAAACTGAGCCAGGAACCACAACGGTCGCTCTTACCAGAGGTGAGACAACTATTGTCATTCGTGATGTACCTGCCGAAATCTGCACCATCTGTGGTGAGGAATATGTGGATGCAGTAACGGGCAAGCGGCTTTCTCAGATTGCAGAAAAAGCTGTCAATGAAGGCGTGCAAGTGGATGTACGACGCTATCAAGCCGCATAGATCACCCAGTTATTATAAATACTCTCTTGTATCTCCTCAGGTTCTTCGTCAACGCGACGTATCGCGCCCGTTTGGCAATTTATTGCCCGGGTTGTAGGGGCCCAATTCATTGCGCCCTGAGTCGTCACAATCCACTTGAGCCTTGCTCCCTATCCTTCACACGACATCGTCGTATCAGTTCCGCCATAGCTTGAGGATTGGCAGCCAGCGGGATATGTATATATGAAGCCAGAATGGTCTCGGTTGCATAGCCTTCCCTTGCCTTTCCTGACCCTTCAACTTGATAAGGTGCATGTTCCTCTAACAATGGCTCAACGATATGCGACCAGTGAAACTCATGACCTCGCAGGCGTGTCCCCGCACAACCAATGATAGTATCATGCAACAAGGTGATCTCTCGATAGCCCAGCTGCGCCCGCTCGGTTCCCATCTGGAATGTATAGGGCAATATACTCACCAGATCATGACTTACATGGTCAGCATCAATACACTGTTTCCCGAGATACATGTACCCACCACATTCAGCATAGATGAGGACACCTCGCTGCGCTGCTGAGCGCACACTAGCAAGCATCAGACGATTGTCCGCCAATTGTGCCGCAAAAACTTCAGGAAAGCCGCCACCAAAATAGAGTAGATCAAGATCGTTCGGCAACTCTCTATCCGTTAGTGGACTAAATGGAACAACTTCAACGCCTAACTTTGCAAATGCTTCGAGTGTTTCAGGATAGTAGAAAGAAAATGCATTATCTAACGCAAGACCTACTCGCACAGATGAAACATTGCTAGCAGATATAGCAACGGATACATCATCTTTACAGGCATCTGACGGAAATGGTGGCAGTACGCCCGCTGCATGTGCAAGGCGCACTATGCCATCAAGGTCCACCGAGCGTTTCAGAACAGAACCTAGTCCCTGCACCTCAACCGATGTCTCAGCAATGGGTATCAATCCCAGGTGACGAGGGGGTAAGGAGAGCGAGGTTTCGCGTCGCAGGACGCCCAACACGGGTACGCCAGTCCACTCGGCGATTGCCAGTCTTACTGTTGCTTCATGGTCGGCACTAGCAACTTTATTGATAATCACTCCAGCGATGTTGATATGAGGGTCTAGATGCTGGAAACCATGTACAATAGCAGCTGCACTTTGCCCCATATGTGATGCATCCAGAACGAGCAGTACAGGAGCATTGAGCAACTTGGCAACCTCAGCAGTACTGGCCGTACCAAGCGTCTGCTTGCGTCCATCAAATAATCCCATAACGCCTTCGATGATCGCAATGTCAGCATTGCGCATTCCAGCCTCGAAACGCTGGCGTACAAGTGCTGGACTACTCAGCCAGGTATCTAAGTTATATGAGGGTCGTCCTGTAGCGGCATGATGATAGGTAGGATCAATGTAGTCCGGCCCGACTTTATATCCCTGCACATGCAAGCCCTGTGCGGCCAGAGCTGCCATCAGCCCTGTGGCAATCGTTGTTTTCCCTACGCCGCTGGCAACCCCTGCTACAACAAGACGCCCCGGCTTGTT
>Ga0193728_1001895_pt1 | contig 10823 bp, 8 predicted proteins | sample U1c1metaG_FD_143037 | JGI IMG/M metagenome (GOLD analysis project Ga0193728, IMG submission 143037) | Soil microbial communities from a riparian zone of the East river system, Colorado, United States - U1c1 | ecosystem: Environmental > Terrestrial > Soil > Riparian zone | place: USA: East River... | reverse complement strand
CCGTGGCCGTGCTTGCTGGAGCGCACCGTCACGGTGGTCGCCGGGGCGGGCTCGCCGGACACCGCCACGCTGCCGCCGGCGATCTCGATGAACATCTCGATGGGCTCAGAACCGGGGAATTCCCAGGTCGCCATGATCTCGTCCTTCCCTGTGGGATGGGGGGTTGAAGTCGCTGAAGCGGGAGCGGCTCAGCCGCGGGCGTAGCCGGTGTAGCGCTGGCCGATGACCGAGCGCCCGCGGCCGGCCCGGCCCGCCGGCGCGTCCAGCGCCTGGCTGACCGCGCGGACCAGCCAGGCGTTCACCGAGATGCCCGCCGCCCCCGCGGCCGTCTCGGCCCGCGCCTTGAGCTGCTCGGACAGCCGCAGGGTGACCCGCGTCAGGTCGTCGGCCGAGTCGGCGGCCGGCTCGGCGGGCGCGCTGACGAAATCGTCGGCGGTCGACGTCACGACGAAGTCCGCGTCGCTGCCCGACAGCCGGACCTCGATCACCGCGTCATCCAGCCGGGTCGTGATCTCCGCCGCCGCCGCCGACAGCACCTCCAGCAGCGTGAGCCGGACCGAGGACTCCATCGCCTCGGTCAGCATCTCCGCCGCGCGCGCCACGTCGTCGCCCGCGAACCGCGTGATGGTCGCCAGCTCCCGGCGGAGCGTCGCCACGTACTCTGACATGTCCATGACGTCATCATGACGTCATTCACGGCGTCTGTCAACGTCACGGCACGCCGAAGTGACGTCAGGCCTGCCGCAAAGTGATGTCATCGCACGTCAGCCGCCGGGCCGACGGGCGTTACCCGCCCAGCAGCGTGCTCGCCGGCCGTCCGCGCAGCGATGCGTCCAGCACTTGCGCCACATGGGCCACCGGCATCGGCGTCCCCTGGGCGCGCAACGCAGCGGCGATCTGCATGGCACATCCCGGATTGGCCGAAACGAGGAGCTCACCGCCAGTCCCCCACACGGACTGAGCCTTCCGGGCCCCCAGCTCCGTCGCGGCCGTCGGCTGGACCAGGTTGTAGATGCCGGCCGACCCGCAGCACGTCCCGCCGTCGCCGATCTCGGCCAGCGTGAGCTCGGGGATGCCGGCCAGCAGCTCGCGCGGCTGCCGCGTGATCCGCTGGGCGTGCCCCAGGTGACAGGCATCCTGGTACACCGCGGTCAGCGGCAGCGGGTGCCGCGGCGCGGCCGGGCCCAGGCCGGCCAGGAACTCGCTGAAGTCGGCCACCCGGTCGCTCAGCGCGGCCGACCGGGCCGCCCAGTCCGGGTCGCCGGCCAGCAGCTGCCCGTACTCCTTCATGGCCGAGCCGCAGCCGGCCGCGTTGACCACGATGGTGTCCACGCCCGCCCGCTCGAACGCCTCGATGGTCCGCCGGGCGAACTGGGCCGCCTCGGCCCGGCGGCCGCCGTGCAGCGACAGCGCCCCGCAGCAGCCCTGCCCGCGGGCCACGATGACGTCACAGCCCTCGGCGGCCAGGACCCGCGCGGTGGCCGCGTTCACGTCGGGAAAGAACACCTGCTGGACGCAGCCGGTCAGCATCCCGACCACTGCCCGCCGCTCGCCCCGGGCGGCAATCCGCTCCGGCAGCCCGGCCACCCGGCCCGGCGGCCGGGACCCGGCCCGCCCGCGCTCGCCCGCGCCAGTGCGCCGAGGTGCCCGGCCTGGGCGTTCCTGCGCACGCTGAGGGGGCGGGGCGACGCGCAGGGCGGCAACCAGCTCGGGGGCCAGCCGCGCGGCCAGGTCGCTGCCCGCCAGGAGCCGGTCGGCGCCAACCCGCTGAGCCACCCGCAGCGGCGCCATCAGCAGGCGCAGCCGCTGGGGGTAGGGGAACGTCTCGAAGATGGCCCGGCGCACGGCCCGGTCCCGCCGCGACCGGGCGGGCAGCGCCCCGCCGGCCGGCGGGGGAGCGGGGGCCTCGCGGGCGGGCGCCTCGTTGGTCCAGGCCTCCCCGACCCAGGCCTCGCCCGCCACCGGAGCATCCGGCGCGGGCCCTGCCGCCGCCGGCCCTGCCGCCGGCCCTGCTGCCGTCGGCCCGGCTGCCGCCGGCCCTGCTCCCGTCGGCCCGGCTGCCGCCGGCCCTGCTCCCGTCGGCCCGGCTGCCGCCGGCCCTGCTGCCGTGCTGGCGCCGTTCCCTGAATCTCCTGTCCCCTGATCCTCGCCCGTCGCGTCCTCGGCCCACTCGCGGGCCGCCTCGATCAGGCGGTCGTAGCGCACCCCGGACGGGCAGGCCGGGACGCAGGCCATGCAGCCCAGGCACTGGTCCAGGTGGGTGGCGGCCGCGGCCGTACCCGGCTGGCCGTCCAGGATCTGGGTGATCAGGTGGATGCGGCCGCGCGGCGAGTCCATCTCCTCGCCCCACAGCTGGTACGTCGGGCAGGCCGGCAGGCAGAAGCCGCAGTGCACGCAGTCCCCGGCCAGCCCGCGCAGCTCACCATCGGGATCGAGCTCGCGTGCGTTCATCAGATTCCTCCCGCGAACCGGCCCGGCGCCATCCGGTGCTCCGGATCGAACTGGTCCTTCACCGACTGCATCAGCCCGGCCGAGGGCACCGCCCCCCACAGGTCCACGGCGGCCGCGACCTGCGCCGGTGCGTGCAGCACCACGGCGCTGGACCGGCCGGCCGGCAGGGCCGCGCGCAGGCCGGTGACGAACTCGGCCACGGCGGCGGGCGCCGCATCCGGCGGCACGGCCGCGTGCAGCACCCCGGCCGCCCCGGAGCCGCTGACCGCCGGGTCCAGGCCGGCTTGGACCGCCGCGTCGCGGATGGCGCGCAGCACGTCCGCGAGCCGGCCGGCCCAGAACGCGATCCGCAGCACCGTCCCGTCCGGCGCCGCGGCCGCTCCGCGGCCCCACCACGGCGGCGGGGCGGCACCGGTCCGCAGGCGCTCGCCGGCCTCGGGGCTGACCCCGGTCGCCCGGGCCTGCGCCCCGGCGAGCTCCGCGAGCAGGTCGCGCAGCCGCGCGGCGCGCTGCGCCACCCCGGCCGGGTCGCCCTCGAACAGGACCGCGACGCTGATCGGCGCGCCGCGCCCCGGCCAGTCCAGCTCCGCCGCGGCGGGCACCAGCGTGGAGCGGGCCGCGCCGAGCAGGGCCGCCGCGGCGGCCTCCGGGCTGGCATAGTCCAGGGACACGTAACTGGCCGCGGCCGGCGCCGGGTGGACCCGGAAGGTGGCCTCGGTGATCAGGCCGAGCGTCCCGTACGAGCCGGCCAGCAGCTTCCCGGTGTCGTACCCGGCCACGTTCTTGACCACCTTGCCGCCGGCCCGCGCGACCGCGCCGTCGGCCCGGATCATGGTGACCCCGATCAGCAGGTCGCGCGGCGTGCCGTAGCGCAGCCGCAGCGGGCCGGCCACCCCGGTGGCGAGCAGGCCGCCGACCGTGCCGCCTGAATCAGCTGGATCGACGGCCAGCCGCTGGCCGGCCTCGGCCAGCACCCGGGCCAGGGCGGTCAGCGGCACGCCCGCCTGGGCCCGCACCACCTGGTCCCCGGCGGAGTGCTCCAGCACGGCGTTCAGCTGCCAGGTGTCCACCATCAGGTCACACCGGGCCGGCGCGGCGCCCCAGGCCAGCCGGGTGCCGCCGCCGCGCGGCAGCACGGCCAGGCCCAGGCCGGCGGCGGCCGCCAGCAGCGCGCTGGCCTGCGCCTCGGTGGCGGGCGCGGCGACGTAGCGGGGCGCCACCCCGGCGACGGCGTCCGCCGGGGTCGCCGGGCGGACCTCCGGGCAGGCGGTCGTGAGCTTCGCCGGGGGCGCGGCCGGCGTCATGCGCACCGGCGGGCGGTGAGCGATTCGTTTCGCATCTCAGAACTGCTCCAGCTGGCCCGACGCTACCAGCGGATGGGGGGCACGGCGGACGCCCGGCACCTCGCCGCACAGCCGCGGGGTGGGGAAGATCTTGCCGGGATTGCACAGCCCGGCCGGGTCGAAGGCGCACCGGACCAGCTGCATGGTGTCCAGGTCGTCGGGGCTGAACATGCGGGGCAGGTAGCGCGCCTTGTCCACGCCGACGCCGTGCTCGCCGGTGATCGACCCGCCATGCTCGATGCACAGGTCCAGGATCGCGCCGGACACCTTCTCGGCGGCCGGGCCGGCGGCCGGGTCGGCGTCGTCGAACAGGACGAGCGGGTGCAGGTTGCCGTCGCCGGCGTGGAAGACATTGGCCACCCGGATGCCGCTGCGCGCGGACAGGTCGGCGATCGCGGACAGGACGTCGCCCAGGGCGGTGCGCGGGACGACGCCGTCCTGGACGATGTAGGCCGGGCTGATCCGGCCGACCGCCGCGAACGCCGACTTGCGGCCGGTCCAGATCGCGGCCCGCTCGGCGGCATCCTGCGCGGCCCGGATCTCGTACGCGCCGGCCTGCTCGCAGATGGCCCGGACGGCGGCCGTCTCCAATTCCACCTCGCCGGCCGGGCCGTCCAGCTCCACGATGAGCACGGCGGCCGCGCCCTCGGGGTACCGGCAGGCCACCGCTGCCTCGGCCGCCTCGATGGCCAGCGCGTCCATCATCTCGATGGCGGCGGGCAGGATCCCCGCGCCGATGATGTCCGACACCGCGGTCCCGCCCGCGCCCATGGTGGTGAACGCGGCCAGCAGCGTGGTCACCGCCTCCGGGATCGGGGTCAGCCGGACCACGATCTTGGTGGCGATCCCGAGCGTGCCCTCGGACCCGATGAACGCGCCGAGCAGGTCATAGCCCGGCGCCGCGCCGGTGCCGTCGCCGAGCCAGGTCAGCTCGCCCTGCGGGGTGACGATCTCCAGACCGGTGACGTGATGCACGGTGAAGCCGTTCTTCAGGCAGTGCGCCCCGCCCGAGTTCTCGGCGACGTTGCCGCCCACCGAGCAGACCTGCTGGCTGGACGGGTCCGGGGCGTAGAACAGGCCGTAGGGCTCGGCGGCCTTGCTGACGGCCAGGTTGGTCACGCCCGGCTCGACCACCGCCCGCCGGCTGACCGGGTCGATCTCCAGCACCGCGCGCATCCGCGACATGACGATCAGGACGCCGTCGGCGTCCGGCAGCGCGCCGCCGGACAGGCCGGTGCCGCTGCCCCGGGCCACGAACGGGACCCCGGCCGCCGCGCACGCCGCGACCACCTGGGCGACCTGCTCGGCGGTGGCCGGCAGCACGGCCAGGGCGGGCCGGCACCGGTGCGCGGTCAGGCCGTCGCACTCGTAGGTGGCCAGCTCCATCGGGTCGCTGATGACGTTGGCCGGGCCGCAGATCCGCGCCAGCCGCGGGCCGAGTTCCGCCGCGATGCGATTCACCTGTGCTGCCCTCCCGTGCGCGCTTGACCTGGCCCCAGCATCCCTCGCCGGTGCCCGGCCCGCCACCTCGGGCTGGGCTTAGTCAGATGCGCTGTCTCGATATATGGGCAGCAAGTATCAAAATATGAGCGAGGTAGAGGCGGGCGGGAGCCGGCGGTGGCTGGTCCTGTTCATCGGGCTGATCGCCTTGACCGCCGGCTGCACGTTCCTGCGGGGGGACGGTAAGACCGGGGTCCGCCCCGGCGAGTCCCGGTGAACCAGGAACCCGCCGGAGCGCGGCGTGAGCCGCTCAGGAGGAATCCCCGCGCCTTTCAGGCCTCGGAGGACGTCAAGGCATCCGCTCGTACGCCGGGAGGGTGAGGAAGTCGGCGTAGTCGTCGGCCAGCGCGACCTCGGTGAACAGCGCCGCCGCCTGCTCATAGCCCGCCGCGTCGAAGGCCGCGCCGGACTGCTCGCGGATCGTCGCCAGCTCCTCGGTTACCACCTGCTCGACGAAGTCGCGGGTGACCTTCGGCCCGTCGTCCAGGGTGATGTCATTGTGCAGCCACTGCCACACCTGCGACCGTGAGATCTCCGCGGTGGCCGCGTCCTCCATGAGGTTGAAGATCGCGACGGCCCCCGTTCCGGCCAGCCAGTTGGCCAGGTACTGCAGGCCGACGCTCACGTTGTTGCGCAGCCCGGCCTCGGTGATGGTGCCGGGAGTCTGGCTGATGGCCAGCAGGTCGGCCGGGCTGACGCTGACGTCCTCGCGCAGCTTGCCGAGCTGGTTGGGCGCGTCGCCGAGCACGCCGTCGAACACCTCGCGGCAGATCTCTACCAGGTCTGGATGGGCCACCCACGAGCCGTCGAAGCCGTCGCGCGACTCGCGCGTCTTGTCGTCGCGCACCTTGGCCAGGGCGACCTTGTTGACTTCCGGGTCGCGGCGGCTCGGGATGAACGCCGCCATGCCGCCCATGGCGTGGGCGCCGCGGCCGTGGCAGGTGGACACCAGCAGCTCGGTGTAGGCGCGCATGAACGGCGCCGTCATCGTCACCGAGTTCCGCTCGGGCAGCACGAAGTCGCGGCCCCGGGTGCGGAACTTCTTGATGATGCTGAACAGGTAGTCCCACCGGCCGGCGTTCAGCCCGGCGCTGTGATCGCGCAGCTCATACAGGATCTCCTCCATCTCGAACGCCGCCGGGATGGTCTCGATCAGCACCGTGGCGCGGACGGAGCCGCGCGGGATGCCCAGCGCGTCCTGGGCCAGGCAGAAGGCGTCGTTCCACAGCCGCGCCTCCTTGTGGCTCTCCATCTTGGCCAGGTAGAAGTACGGGCCCTTGCCCTTGTCCAGCTGCCGCCGCGCGCAGTGGGTGAAGTACAGCGCGAAGTCGAACAGGCTGCCCGACACCCGCTGGCCGTCCACCAGCACGTGCTTCTCGGGCAGGTGCCAGCCGCGCGGCCGGACCACGATCGTGGCCAGCTCCTCGTCGGGCCGCAGCTCGTAGGCCTTGCCCTCGGGGCTGGAGAAGTCGATCTTGCGGTCCAGCGCGTCCTTGAGGTTGAGCTGGCCGGTGATCATGTTGTCCCACAGCGGCGTGTTGGCGTCCTCGAAGTCGGCCAGCCACACCTTGGCCCCCGAGTTCAGGGCATTAATGGTCATCTTCTGGTCGGTCGGGCCGGTGATCTCGACCCGCCGGTCGACCAGGCCGGGGGCGGGCGCGGCCACCCGCCACGCGCGGTCAGCCCGGATCGCGGCGGTCTCGCTCAGGAAGTCGAACTGCGCGCCGGCGTCCAGAGCGGCCTGGCGCGCCGCCCGGGCCGCCAGGAGCTCGGCGCGCCGGGACCCGAGCTCGCGCTGCAGGCCGGCGATCAGGGTGAGCGCCTCGGGGGTCAGGATCTCGTCATACCGGGGGCCAGCCGGCCCGATGACCTCGACGCCGTCAGGGTTATTCACGTCGCTCGCTCCTCCTGTGGGGCTGCGCCGGCGGTTACCGGAGGGTAAAAACGCTAGCTCACGCTCTGGCGGGCGGCCATCCCCGGGGCACATGCCGGCCGCCCCGGGGCACAACTGCGCGCGCCGCGGCGTTATTAGGGTGATGATGGCGGCCGTGCGTGGCACCATCGACTCACTGCCAGCCCGCACCGGGCTGCATACACCTGGATGGCGATGACCGTTACTGCTCCGCTGAATCACCCCGCCGCTCACGACGCTGACGACGACCGGGACGCCGGCCAGCTGGACCTGGACGACCGGCACGCGCTGCGCCGGATCGCCGGCCTCTCGACGGAGCTGGAGGACGTCACCGAGGTCGAGTACCGGGTCCTGCGCCTGGAGCGCGTCGTGCTGATGGGCGTCTGGACCGAGGGCACGGCGGCGGACGCCGAGCATTCCCTCCGCGAGCTGTCCCAGCTGGCCGAAACGGCCGGGTCGCAGGTCCTCGACGGCCTGATCCAGCGGCGGGGCCGGCCGGACTCCGCCACGTTCGTGGGCGCGGGCAAGGCCGCCGAGCTGGCTGAGGTGGTGGCGGCCGCCGGCGCGGACACCGTCATCTGCGACGGCGAGCTGGCCCCCGGCCAGCTGCGCAAGCTGGAGAGCATCACCAAGGTCAAGGTCATCGACCGGACCGCGCTGATCCTCGATATCTTCGCCCAGCACGCCCGGAGCAAGGAGGGCAAGGCCCAGGTCGAGCTGGCCCAGCTCCAGTACCTGCTGCCGCGGCTGCGCGGCTGGGGCGAGTCGCTGTCCCGGCAGGCCGGCGGCCGCGCGGGCGGCGCGGGCGGCGGCGGCATCGGGACCCGCGGCCCCGGCGAGACCAAGATCGAGACGGACCGGCGCCGGATCCGGACCCGGATCTCCCGGCTGCGCCGGGAGATCGCGGAGATGTCGGCCGGGCGCGAGGTCCAGCGCGGCCAGCGCCGCCGCGGGCAGGTGCCCTCGGTGGCCATCGCCGGCTACACCAACGCCGGCAAGTCCAGCCTGCTGAACCGGCTCACCGGCGCTCAGGTGCTGGTCGACAACTCGCTGTTCGCCACGCTCGACCCGGCCGTGCGGCGCGCCCGCACGCCGCAGGGCCTGCCGTTCACCCTGACTGACACCGTCGGGTTCGTCCGGCACCTGCCGCACCAGCTGGTCGACGCGTTCCGGTCAACGCTGGAGGAGGTGGCCGACGCCGACGTGATCCTGCACGTCGTCGACGGCTCGGACGCCGACCCGCGGGCGCAGCTCGCGGCCGTCCGCGAGGTGCTCGGCGAGATCGGCGCCCGGCAGGTGCCGGAGCTGGTCGTGATCAACAAGGCGGACGCCGCGGACCCGATCGACCTCGAGGGGCTGCGGCTGGCCGAGCCGAAGTCGGTCGTCGTGTCCGCCGTCACCGGCGAGGGGATCGACAAGCTGCTGGCCGAGCTGGACGAGCTGCTGCCCCGGCGGCAGCGCGAGATCACCGTGACGCTGCCCTACGAGCGCGGCGACCTGGTGTCCCGGGCGCACCGCGAGGGCGAGGTCCTGGAGGTCCGGCACGGCGCCGACGGCACCGAGCTGACCGCCCGGGTGCCCCTCGGCCTGGCGGCCGAGCTCGACCGGTTCGCCCCGGCGGCCCCGGTGCGCTAATGGCGCGCCGGGCACCGTTCGGGACTTGCGTATCGCAGCTCCTGCCCATCACGAGTGCGTATCGCAGTTGCCGCTTGTCACAGGTTGCGTACCCCGTTATGGGCGAATCATGACGTGTGTATCGTAGTTTCGGTAACGCTGCGTGCAGGTTAATGGTGGTTGCGGCCGGTTGGTTCCGCGGGCGCCGCGGCCAGTGAATTGGCTGGCGCAATTGCGTCGCTGAACCGGGTTCACCTGCGGCGCGGCCCAGAAAAATGACCCTGTACACGGATCGACTCGTGCAATACCGTGACTGGACCGATATGTTATCTAGCACCACGCAGAGTGCCAGCGGGCCGGCCGTTCACGCCGGCCCGCGCTGGCCTTTGCCTGAGCTCTTTCCGCAGGACGATCCCGCAGCACGACCAGGCAGCGCGAACCCGGCAGGTGACTACGCATGGCGATCTCGGCTGGTAACGCCGGATGACCGTTCGGCTCCTGACGAACATCGGCCGGCTGTGGACCGGGTCCGAGGTGTGGAGCAACGCTGCCATCTTGACCCACAACGACCGCATCGCCTGGGTCGGTCACGCCTCCGAGCTGCCGGACGGCATCCCCGGCGTCCTGGCCAACATCGTGGACGTCGACCAGGTCGAGAACCTGAACGGCGCGTTCGTCACGCCCGGCCTCATCGACGCGCACACCCACCCGGTGTACGCGGGCAACCGCTGGGCCGAGCTGGCCATGCGGTCCGGCGGCTCCTCGGCCGCGGAGATCGCCGCGGCCGGCGGCGGCATGGCCTCGACCGTCACGGTCACCCGGGGCACGGACCCCTGGACGCTGTGCAACAACGTCCGGGAGCGGCTGCGGGCCTGGCTGCTGAGCGGCACGACGACCATCGAGGCCAAGACCGGCTATCACCTGACCCGCGACGGCGAGCTGGCCGACGTCCGGCTGCTGCGCTCGCTGGAGAGCGAGCCGGGCATGCCGCGGGTGCACGCCACCCTGCTCGCCGCCCACGCGGTCCCGCCCGAGTACTTCGGCCGCCGCCACGACTACGTCGACGCGGTCGGCAGCTGGTGCTGCGACGCCCGCCAGGCCGGGGCGGACAGCGTGGACGTGTACTGCGACGACGGCCGGTTCAGCACCCGCGAGGCGAGCTGGATCCTGGCCGCGGGCCGGTCGGCCGGGCTGCTGCCCCGGCTGCACGCCTGCGGGGAGTCCGGCGGCGGCGCGGCCCAGCTGGCCGCCGAGCTGGGCTGCGCCTCGGCCGACCTGCTGCACGGGGCCGACGACGATGACGTGGCCGCGCTGGCCCAGGCCAACGTGGCCGCCGTGCTGTGCCCGGCCGTCACGGCCGAGAGCGGCCGGACGCCGCCGGTCCGCGCGCTGCTGGACAAGGGCGTGGCGGTCGCGCTCGGCTCGGATCACTCGCCCGGCGGCAACGGGATCACTGACATGCCGCTCATCATCAGCATGGCCATCGCCAGCTACGGGATGAGCGTCACCGAGGCGCTCCGGGCCGCCACCCTCGGCGGCGCCCAGGCCCTGCGCGCGCCCGACCGCGGCGTCCTGGTCCGCGGCCGCTTCGCCGACATCGTCGCCTGGGACGCCGACCACGAGGGCGCCTTCGCCTGGGCCTACGGCCTGCGCCCCTACCGCGTCTGGCGCAGCGGCACCCCCGTCCCCCTGTAACCACCCGCCCCGCGGTCCCAGCGGCCGCCGCCCCCGGCGGGCACCTCCCAGCGGTGTCGCCTCCAGCGGGCACCACCTGCCAGCGAGCACCGCCCCCGGCGGGCGCCCGGCGGGGCCGCCTGCCAGCGGCACCGTCTCCCAGCGGGCGCCGCGCGGGGCCGCCTGCCAGCGGGCACCGTCTCCCAGCGGGCGCCGCCCCCTGCGGGCACCACCTGCCAGCGGGCACCGTCTCCCAGCAGGCCCCTCCCTGCCGGCACCACCTCTCAGCAGCCACCGCCTCCCCAGCAGCCACCGCCTCCCCAGCAGCC
>Ga0193728_1001894_pt1 | contig 10826 bp, 8 predicted proteins | sample U1c1metaG_FD_143037 | JGI IMG/M metagenome (GOLD analysis project Ga0193728, IMG submission 143037) | Soil microbial communities from a riparian zone of the East river system, Colorado, United States - U1c1 | ecosystem: Environmental > Terrestrial > Soil > Riparian zone | place: USA: East River... | reverse complement strand
CGCAAATTCGATTGGAAGCGGGCGAACCCGATCGGTTCGCTTGAACAATTAGCGAAATATCCGGTTGTGCTTGGCATGGTTGTTTCGATACTGTGTATTTATATAGCGGCTCATGCTGTACAATCAACGTGGACATATTTTACCATGCTTCGATTTGGATGGGATGAGGCAACTGTAGGATACTCATTAGCTGTTGTAGGGCTTTTAGTTGGTGCTGTGCAAGGCGGACTTATCCGTATTGTTATTCCTAAAATTGGCCAAAAATGGTCGGTATATGTTGGGTTAATGCTGTATGCTGTAGGCTTGCTTTTATTTGGTTTGGCCAACCAATCGTGGATGATGTTCGTTTTCTTGATCCCTTACGCCTTAGGTGGTATTGCGGGCCCTGCTTTACAGGGAATTATGTCTGCACAGGTTCCGGCTAATGCCCAAGGTGAATTACAAGGTGGATTAACCGGACTGGTAAGTACGACATCAATTATAGGCCCGCTTTTAATGGGGGGTTTATTTAAATACTTTACTGGTCCCAATGCGCCTGTTTATTTTCCAGGTGCACCCTTCTTTATGGGTGCATTATTGTGTTTAGCTTCTTTATTATTCGCAATGCGGGCATTAAAGAAACATCTTTAAACTTCGCTCCGCATTTTATTAATCACAGCGCTTAGTTCAGAAATAACGGTTTCTATTTCTTCTTTCGTAGTGTATTTACCAAGGCTAAAACGAATGGAAGAATTAGCATATTCTTCTCTGCCCATAGCTTTTAAAACATGCGATGGTTCCGGCAATGCTGATGTACATGCCGAGCCCATTGCCATGGCAATATTTGGTAGTTGAGCAATTAATCGGTCTGCCTTAATGCCTGCAAAAGCAAGATTTGTAACATGAGGCAGCCTATGTTTTTGGCTTCCGTTTACAAATACATTGCCAAGGTCGAGTAGGCTTTGTTCCAAAAACGTACGTAACACAGAAAGCCCTTCGGCATCGTCCCACATTTCATCTGCTGCAATAGCACATGCTTTACCTAAACCTATAATTCCGGTTACGTTAAGTGTACCTGAACGCAAGCCCCGTTCATGGCCACCGCCATGCATTTGTGGCAATAGTGTAACACGTGGATTCTTTCTTCGTACATATAATGCACCCACACCTTTTGGCCCATATATTTTATGCGCAGAAAGACACATCAGGTCAATACCTTCTTCCTGAACGTCTACCATTACTTTACCAACTGCTTGAGTTCCATCGCAAAACAAGATGCTCTTTTTAGTGTGAACTATTTACCTTATTTCTCAGATAAATAAGTTATATCTGCGCCTTTTGTTTCCAAATACTTACAGGTATCTAATACGGCCTTATGTTCTGTAGCGTAAGTTATAATGTGCTTTCCTTTTGATGCGTACGCTTCAAACACTCCTTTTATGGCAAGGTTTATTGCTTCCGTAGCACCTGAGGTGAAAACAATTTCCTGCGGTTCGCAATTAATGAGGTTACTTACAAGGCCTCTTGCTTCTTCAACCGCCCTGTTAGCTGCCCAGCCTGCTGCATGGGTATGGCTTGAAGCGTTACCAAACTTCTCTGAGAAATAAGGTAACATGATTTCCAATACCCTTTTATCTACCGGGGTAGTTGCATTATAATCGAGATAAATCAACTTATCGCTCATGCTCCGAGTAGTTCTTTATAAGAAGGTATATTCGCAAGTGCCTTATAATCACCATTCTCTAAGGAGCAGCAATAAATATTTATGCCATTGGTAACCAATAATATTTTAACCTGCATAATAAGGTTATAGCGCACCACCTGGTCAAATGTCTCTTGCGATATGGGTATATCAAAACCTTTACATTCCACCATTAAAATAGGGGCTCCGGCATTGCTGCACGCTACTATATCTGCACGCTTACTTAGTTTATTATAGGTGAATTCCTTTTCAACCATTAAAAGGCTTAAAGGGAATTCCTTGTGTTTATTAAGGTAATCTATCACATGCTGCCGTACCCATTCTTCGGGGGTTAAAACCACCATTTTCCTGCGTACAGGATCGAATATTTTATGCAATCCACTCTCTTCCTCTATGCGGAAATCGCCAGCGGGGAATGTAAGTTGAGGGAAATTAACAATGCTACCCATATAAAAAGATGAAATGCAAAGTTATGAATAGAAAAGAATGCCGTAATTTGGCGGTAGAAATTATGGCAATATCCTATAAGGACATTTTATCAGACTTAGAAAAGAAGCTCTATCACCCTGTCTACTTTTTTTGTGGAGAGGAACCGTACTATATCGACCTGCTTAGCCAATACATAGAAAAAAATATACTTGATGAAGGCGAAAGGGAGTTTAACCAGATGACTTTTTATGGCCGTGAGAATAGCATTGCAACGGTATTAGACGCAGCATACAGGTTCCCTATGATGTCGAACCACCAAGTGATTATTGTAAAAGAAGCCCAGGAAATGCGTGACCTTTTGACCGGCGGTGGTGAGGATAAAAATATGTTACTTACGTATTTAGAAAAACCTCAGAAATCTACCATACTGGTGTTCTGTTATAAGTACAAGAAGCTCGATATGCGGACTTCGGCCGGTAAGAAATTGGCGAAGAACTCGGTGTTTTTTGAATCGACCAAACTATACGACAGGCAGATACCAACCTGGATAGAGAGTTATATAAAAGATAAGGGATATATAATAGGTCATAAGGCATTGGCTTTGCTTGCAGAATACTTAGGCAGTGACCTGAGCAAGATTACCAATGAGCTTAGTAAGCTTATGATAAACCTGAAGCCGCCAGCAGAAATAACGGTAGCCGATATTGAATCGAACATTGGTATAAGCAAGGACTATAATATTTTTGAATTACAGACTGCCCTTGGCTCTAAAGATATGGGTAAGGCATTGCAGATAGTAGAATATTTTGCTTCAAACACCAAGGACAATCCTTTTGTTTTGAGTGTTGTATCGCTCTACAATTATTTCAATAAGCTGTTTATTTACCATTCGTTAAAAGATAAATCGAAGAATAATGTTGCGGCAAAATTGGGTGTATCGCCTTATTTTGTGGGTGATTATGAAAAGGCTGCAAAAGTTTATAGTCTTTCAACGCTGCAAAAAATATTTCACGTATTGCGTGAATACGATCTCAAATCGAAAGGTGTGGGTAATGCTACAACTGATGAAGAGGAAATATACAAAGAGTTTATTCTGAAACTTATGTATGTCGATAAGTTACCACAAACAGAGTTAAAAGTCGTTTAGATTTATTTACCACTAAATCTCAGTGTAACTCCGGTAATTTCTCTGTGCAGCTCTGTGTAATAAATTCTTACACTGAGGTACACGGAGTTTTCACAGAGAACCACAGAGCAAAAATTTTTATGTCAGCCTGAGCTTGTCGAAGGCATGTTTCGACAAGCTCAACATGACATCTCTACTTTATCTCTATTTCATCAATAAAAATAAATGCACCATCAGGATAACCTGGATGCCATGGCGGTAGTTTGCCATAGTTTTTTGCAAAGACTTTTACATAGCGCACTTGCTGCGGAGGAATATCTTGGCCGAGTGATTTTATCATTGCTGTTTTTACAGTATCGGCTATTGTATTTACAACATGTGCAACGGGAGTAAAATGTATGCTATCGGTAGATACAGAGAAATCAACATAGGTAGGCATATATATATAACTCAATGCATCCTGCAAAAACTCAGCTGATACATGTTGAACTGTTTCTGTTTTACCCAGATCAACAACAGCTTCAAAATCCTGGTATTGGTACCCCTGCCATTTACCTAGCCTGAAATCAGTATTGCCATGTTGGAATCTATCAATGCTACAGGCCCTCCGGCAGTGTATTGCCTGTTAGGTGTGGGTACTATTTTTATTTTTCTTCCTTTGTGGATTTGAGTGAATTCAAAATAACGTAATGTATCTTTTGAATTATTATAGAGTTTATCATCCAACTCTTTCTTGTTTTTAGGAGTAATAATTGGGCAAATTCCGCCAGGTAATTTTAAATAGTATGGTACTGTATAAGGAAAATAGAAAGATTTTGAACTCCCCGAAGTATCATAATCGTATCCGAAAATAGTTAAGCTGTCAGTTGAAGAATATACTCGTGCAGTTATCTTCAATGAATCTGTGAATATTGCATTTGAATATTCTAAATAAGGTACGGGTACTATACTTTCACTTTTCGGAATTGAATCCACAGGTGTGAATTTCCCCCACCCCCAAAGAGGAATAATACTTGAGGTATCTAGGAATGTACATGGATTGTAAAGTGAATAAATCATTTTACCGCCCTTCATTAAATCTGAGTACCTCAGGTAAGAATATTCATATGAATTATTATTGAGTTTGGCATCCGACAGATATATACCACCTGGTTCTTCAACATTGCTATAAATTGAAAACGTTTTCCCATTCTCTAAATGAATTTTTACGGTATCGAATAAGGGAGTAGTTAATTCAAATTGGCCATCACCCGGGCAAACCTGGTACAAACCCATTGCACTCATTACATACCATGCCGATAATGCACCACAATCATCATTGCCGCAAATCCCATCAGGTTTAGCGGTATAGAATTTTTCTATTTCATGTACATATTGGGCTGTTTTCCATGGCTGCCCGACATAGTTATACAAGTAAGCTATATGGTGGCTTGGTTCATTTCCCTGCGCGTATTGTCCTATCATTCCTGTAATATCAGGTTGTTCTCTGCCGTTCATTTTCGATGAAGTGGTAAACAGGGTATCAAGTTTCATTGCCAGTTTTTCTTTGCTGCCATACAGGTCTATCAACCCACTAATATCCTGCGGAGCGTAAAAATTATATTGCCATGCATTGGCTTCGGTATAATTAAATGTTACAGCCTTTGGATCGAATGGCATACAAAACCTGCCATTTTCGCGTCCCTGCATAAAATCGTTATTCGGGCTGAATACATTTTTATATGCTTGCGCCAGTTGGATGTATCTTTTATAATCGTCCACCTTACCTAATGATTTTGCCATTTGTGCAATGCACCAATCATCGTAAGCACATTCAAGAGTTTGCGAAACCGACTCACTACTTTTGTCTGCTGGAATATATCCATATTCCCGCATGGCAGGTAATCCCCGTTCATCAGATTCGGCACTATGCTCCATCGCTTTCAAAGCTTCTTCAGCATCAAAGCCGCGCATACCTTTTTGGTAGGCATCATAAATAACCGATACCGAATGATACCCTATCATACAATTGGTTTCATTTGCGGAAAGCTCCCACACAGGTAACATTCCGCCTTGTTCATATTGCTTTAAAAACGTTTGAATGAATTGTCTGTCTTTTGCTGTATCAATTATTGTAAGTAGAGGATGCAACGATCTATATGTATCCCACAAAGAGAATATCGTGTACATGTCAAACCCTTTTGCATCGTGTATTTTATTGTCTCTTCCACGATATTGTCCGTTTACATCGGTATATAAACTCGGGTGAATAGCAGTATGATAAAGTGCGGTGTAAAATGTGGTGAGCAAGCTATCATTCTTCGATATTACTTCTATCCTGCCTAAATAATCGTTCCAGGCTTTTTGTGTCCTTTTTAATGTGCCATTAAAATCCCAGCCGGGTATATCATTCTTTAAATTCTCTCTTGCATTTTCTGCACTAACAGCCGAAATGCCAACTCTCACAAGCAATGTATCGCTGTGTTTAAAACCAAACAACACTTTTATGTTTTTCGATACAAGGAATTTCGCTGTAGGATCATTATGAAGATTATTGTCAAATACCATCATGTTTTTCATAGGTTTTGAAAAACGGATATCATAATACACCCATTGGTCTTTTGCCCATGCACTTGATTCGCGGTACCCACAAGCCTCTGTATCACTCAACCACATAAAACCGGAACTTAGTACTTCATCTCTGTGCTTCAGATCTAATACAACATAGGTCTGATCGGTGTGAGTGTAAACGTACCGATGTATTCCCGCTCGTTGCCCTACTGTCAGTTCTGCTTTAATATTTCCATTCTTAAGTTTTACTGAATAATATCCGGGAGACGCTTTTTCATCTGCATGAGAAAATGTAGAAGAATAACTACCTATAGATTGCACATTTCCCAATGCATTTAAAGGAATATCAGGTACAGGCATCAGTAAAATATCTCCGTAATCAGAGCAGCCTGTGCCGCTTAAGTGCGTATGTGTGAATCCATAAATAGTATCATCAGCATAGTAATAACCGTATGTACGTGTGTCAGGGCTTAATTGCATCATTCCAAAAGGGTAACATGCACCGGGGAAAGTATGTGCGTGGCCGGCAGTTCCAATAAATGGATCTACATAATGCTGGAAATCTTTTTGAGCAAATGAAATTTGAGTGGAAAGAAGAAATAGTAAAACCAATTGTTTTACAATGCTGAATGAAGTTGTATTATTTTTCTGTTGCATTCTTTGGCGAATGTACAAATATAAGGGTACTACATTCCGGCTTGGAAGTGAATAAAAAAACCATGTTCTCCAAGTCCATTAAAAGAATATTCAAACCTCCATATAAGGTTGTAATAAGCAACCAGGTCAATACCTACACCGTTGCCCCATAATGGCCTGTTAGCAAGAAAATTATTTATTACGTATGGTGATGGTGAGGTCAAATATCCCCAATCTGAATAGACGGTCAGGTACAGGGCATAGAATGCTTTATTGAATTGCCTTATGCCAAAAAGCGGAAGGGTTTGAGCAGGCACATTTAAGAACCGGAATTTTAACTCATTCTTTACCAATATAAAATCATTACCGTCAATAACGTAGTCTTCATATCCACGCACGTAATCATTTGAATAACCAAGCCCCTTTTGGATATAATAAGGTTGCGGGGCATTATTGGAAAGTTTTCCTTCCACCATAGTGGAGTAGAAAAAATTCTTGGAGAGCGTCCAGTATTTATGTAAAGACGATTGTACATAAATTATATTGAACGGATGTTCCAGTAACTCTAATCCATAATCGTTTATACTGAAATCAATATAATAGCCTTCGAGCGGGTAAGGTGCGTAATCTCTCACATCGCGCCGGAAGAAATATTTAACTCCGAAGAAATTTGTAGATGTTTGATTGGAAGGAAGATAATCAGTTGTCAGTTTAAGAATAGTATCGTTGACGGTACAAGAATGGAAGTTTAATTCAAGAAAGTGTGTATTGTATAAACCCTGCCTGTATGTATAATCAACTCTTCCGGTATATTCCTGGCGCAATGTATGTTCTGGAGTATTTAAGAATGTAAGAATTCCACCAACGGAAGTATAGGCAATGTCTTTATTCTGCGAAGATGAAAGTAAAAATTGCAGGCCGCCATTTTGCTTTTTGTTTAAATAAGGTATGGAATAACTCAATCCGAATTGTTGTGTGTAGCCAAGTTGAACTGTTGCCCGCAATACCTGGTTTAGGCCCAGTGTATTATTATCGGCAAGTGTTAAACCGTAATCAATTTTATCAAGGCTGCGATGGTCCTGTTCCCACCACACGTTAAAATTTCGTTCTTCAATCTGTAAAATAGGCGCAGGCCATATGTACCACTTCTCTTCTACATTAATTGTTACTCCGGTTTGCCCGGTTGAAAGATGAACAGTATCAATTGTTACGAAATTAAATAGTGAGGTATTCATCAGGTTATCCTTTGCCCGCAATGCCATGGCAGGCCACTCGCTCAATTTAATAGTATCACCTTTATCAAATGTAAGTTCCCGGTGAATAATAGACCTTTTTGTTTTGTAATTACCATCCACATAAATGTCGTAAACAACAAATTTTTTATGAGAAATAGTATCGCTTGCCTGGCTGAATGCAGGTGAAACACAAAGAAAAAAAAGTAAGGTGAAAAATAAATATCGAGGGTAACACTTCATTACCTATTATATATTGAGGTAATGCATAAGTGCATCGTATCGGTCTTTTATTCCGGTGTTTTGTACAGTTTGAGAAAAAGAAGCTTTAATTGTGTACCCAAAACGTTCAAATGTTTGCAGTACTGCTGAAACATCCTGTACGCTTAACTTCAGGGTAACATCTAACTCAGTTGAATTTTCGCGTGGGGTAAGGAACAGGCTTAATATTTTAGCCCCGTTTGATTCTGCTATCTGCGCTATCTGAGATAATGAATAATCGTGCTGGTGAAGTTCAAGTATAATCAAACTGCCGGGTTCCTGTGCAGCCGTTAACTGCGCAAAATATTCTAGCATTTTTTGAACCGTAACCACACCCACATAATGTTCTTTTGCATCTATAATAGGTATTACAGATATCTTCAATAATGAATACATCTTCAATACATCATACGCGTGCTGATGTTCAAAAACAAATGGTTTTGTAAGGATGCGACGTATTTTGTTTATTGGTTCGGTAGCCGAAATATTATCAAGTATTTCAGCATCTGAAACAATACCTATATAGTTCGTTTTATCAATAACCGGCAAGTGAGATACCTTGAACTCATCCATCCACTCCAGCGCTTTTTTCGCGTCATCACCCACCTTAAGAGGCGGAATATCAATACTTATAAGGTCTTTAGCCAGCATATTCTTTTACAATATCGTATGTCAAATCTACATAATTTGTTTATATCCGCTAATTAGAAGAACGCTCTTACCTGAGCCGTGCCAGTATTAACTATGTTAGAGCCCTCGCTTGAACGTCCGCTATACGATATATTTAACTGGATATTCTTTGATATATTGCATTGATACGTTACGCCCCAGGTATAGTTATTGCCTATGTTCAGGCCTTGCAGCATTTCAAACCCTAATGGTGTATTTGCGGATTCATTAAACTTAATATTCACGTAATTAAAATTAGCTAACAGACTTCCTTTATTCAAAACGTTATACTTCAGCTCAGTACCGTAGTTTTGCTGTAATGATTGTCCTCCGCCAAATTCGTATGAATTCAGTTTATCTGTATAGGTAAACAGCACCGATATTCTAAAACTTGTACTTGGCTGGTAGTTGAGTTTTGGCTGACTTATATAATACAGAATATTAAAATTATTACCAGTGAAATAGTTGGAACTGCTGATATCATCACCAAACTTTTCATCGTCTTCTATCATCCACTTGGTACTCAGGTTAAATCTTCCGTGTAGTTCATTGTATTTATTTTCTTTTGATTGTGAGCCTGTTTCCTGCAATATGGTTTTATTTATCACATCATTATAGCTGTAATCTCCACCAAATTTAGGGCTGAGCTGGTTAAAGAAAACAGTGTTACGGAACGAAGTATTAAGCCCTACAAGGTTAGTATCATCTGCATTTTGCAGGAAGGGATTAAATGCCTGCGCTATATTATTTGACGTGCTTTTCTTATCAGTGTGAAATGCTAGTTGTTCAGAGAAAAGAGCTATAAATGAGCGTATATCTTTTTTGCCTGTCCATATTGCAGCAGGCCTTAAACTAAATGTTTCAGTAATGCCGCTTGTATATGTTTTAATGAACTGATTAGTGGGTGTATATACTTTTATAAAATCTGCCTGATCCTGGAATGGAGCAACATAAAATTCATTTAACTGTTTAATGCCATCTCCGTTATAATCGGTCCATGCATATACACCCTGCCCTTGAGCAACAGGCACATACGTATAACTTTCTTTAGGTTGTAAGCCTGATCCGGCTTCATAGTACGAACTACTCGTAATTAAGCCATGTGCAGCATTCAGATCATATTGAGCCTGGCCAACCAATGCATTGACAGGCTGCTGGCCTTGTGCTATGGCACTATCAAACACCGATAATATATGATACGTAACATTGGCCTTGAACCTGCTCTTTGGATTTTTTATCATATTCAGGTTGAGCGAAATATTCCGGGAGAAAAGCGATCGCACCAGTTCATTATCAAGCGGCGCAAAGTCATTTCTTTCCTGGTAATTTATTCCATAACTCACTTTACCTGTGTCGGCAGAACGGATAAACGTATTCCATTGATAATATTTGAATGTAGAAGCCTGTTCAAATAGCGCAGTAGAGTTTGTAACAATGCTATCGGTATGGCGTGAACGAAAAATATCATTCTCTGTACCTTCGCCTGCACCCACCACCCAATGTGATATTTTATAAGAAATAGTCCCAAACTCCTTATAATAATTACTGATATCGTCAACAGATTTTGTATCAAGTAATGCTCCGCTAAAATCGAGTGTAAAGTTTTTTTCATTGGCTTTTAAAATGGCTGTCTGCCGGGTGGCATTGTAATTCGTTCCTTCCAGGAAAGCCTGGAAACCATACCCTATCAGGTCTCTTTTATTACCGAGTGAAATAGATGTATTTATTATATTCTGATCGGCATATATACTGTCGCTTGTTCTGTTCCAATCGCGTGCAAACTCCACAGGCCTGTACTCTTCTATAGGTGAAAAATTCTTTTGTACACCTTCATATCCTATACCTGTTGTTACACGCCATGCGTCTTTTTTATGCTCAATAGTATCTTGTAAGAAATTAACATTATGTATGTCTACCTTGCCTGAAAAACCTACATCCTGACCTTTATCAAGCGTTGAGAAAGTATTGATATTATTATTAGTAACGGCAGTTTCGACAGATACACTTGTGTTGTTGGATATTTTATAATCTCCGCCCAGTGTTACCATTTGTTTTTGCTTTGGCGTAATCAGTAATATCTCGGGCACATAATTTCCCTGCCGTACTCCTTTAATGGGTGCAATCCATTGAAAAACTCTGCCATTCGCAGCAGAGGGTATTTGTATATAATCGCCCTGGCCTTGCCCCACTTGTGAAAAATTTACACGATAATGCGCTTTTGTTGAATCTGTAGAGTACACAA
>Ga0193728_1001893_pt1 | contig 10827 bp, 5 predicted proteins | sample U1c1metaG_FD_143037 | JGI IMG/M metagenome (GOLD analysis project Ga0193728, IMG submission 143037) | Soil microbial communities from a riparian zone of the East river system, Colorado, United States - U1c1 | ecosystem: Environmental > Terrestrial > Soil > Riparian zone | place: USA: East River... | reverse complement strand
GATCCAATCCCCAATGGACCAGAACACCTGCCGCGACTGGGATCGCGACAAGATTATAGGCCGTCGCCCAAACAAGATTTTGGATCATCTTTCTGTATGTCGCGCGGGATAGCCTAATCGCACCTACGACGTCGCGCGGATCGCTGCGAACCAGCACGATTCCGGCGGATTCAATTGCAACATCGGTTCCCGCACCAATGGCGATTCCTACGTCTGCGGTCGCCAACGCGGGGGCGTCGTTCACGCCGTCACCTACCATTGCGACCTTCTTGCCACCCTCTTGGAATTTCTTGACGGCGGCAGCTTTTTCAGCGGGAAGAACTTCCGCTGCGACCTCATCGATCCCGATGCGGCGGGCGACCGAATCGGCCACTGTTTTCGAATCTCCCGTGATCATCGAGAGGCGAAGTCCAAGCCGATGCAGTGCGGTGACGGATTCACTCGATTCGGGCCGAATTTCATCTTCGACTGCGAAAGCTCCCAGCAGCCGCCCCTGAGTGACGGCATAAAGAACCGTCTTTCCGTCTGTCGCCCAGGTGGTTGTCAGTTTTTCAACTTCTAGCGGTACCGTTATTTTGGCCTCGGTTAACAGGCGAGGTCCGCCGACCATGATGGTTTCGCCTCCCACTAGTGCCTTGGCACCTCGGCCAGCAAGCGCTTCGAAATTCGTGGCTGATAATTGGGTCACGTTTCGGCGCTTGGCTTCGGCGACGATTGCTTTGGCAAGTGGGTGTTCGGAGTTGGAGTCGACCGCGGCGGCAAGCGCAATCAAATTATCTTCGGTGGTGCCGGGTGCGGCCTCGACTCCCGACACCGCAGGGGAGCCACGGGTCAGTGTTCCGGTCTTATCAAAAATGACCATATCCAAATTGCGAGCCCGTTCGAGCGCGAGCCTGTCCTTAATGAGGAGACCGTTTTGAGCGCCGATGGATGTCGAGATTGCGATTACCAGCGGGATCGCCAGTCCAAGGGCATGGGGGCAAGCAATGATAAGGACCGTTGCCGTTCTAATTAGGGCGTGTTCTCTGTCGCCTGCAAACCACCAGTAGGTGAAAGTAATCGCGCCGGATGCGACTGCCACGTAAAAAAGGATCGCAGCCGCACGGTCGGCAAGAGCTTGCGCGCGAGACCCCGAAGCCTGCGACGAGCCGCATGATTCCTGAGAGAGCGGTCTGGTCTCCAACGGCCGTAATGCTGACGCGAAGACTACCGCCACTTGCAATTGTTCCCGCAACAACTCGGGCACCCGCCACCTTCGACACCGTCTTTGACTCGCCGGTGATCATGGACTCGTCAACGTCGGCAGAGCCCTCAGCAACAATGCCGTCCGCTGGAACGCGTGCCCCGGGCCGAACAAGAACGATATCGCCAACGTGCAACTCCGAGAGTGGAACGGATTGAGTGTCTGTGCCATTTACGCGCTCGGCGGCGTCTGGGAGCAAGGCGGCGAGTGCATTGAGCGCACCACGAGCCTGGGAAATGGCCCGCATTTCCAGCCAGTGGCCGAGTACCATGATCGTGATCAGCGACGCGACTTCCCACCAAACGTCAATCTCGAACAGACCGAATGTCGCGGCGAGCGAAGTTCCAAAAGCGACGACGATCGCCAGGCTGATGAGGGTCATCATGCCGGGTTTTCGGTCAGCGAGTTCGTCCCAGGCTCCGCGGACAAAGACCAGTCCGCCATAGACGAAGACGACGGTTCCGAGGATCGCGGGAATAAACTTCGAGCCGGGAAAGGAAGGAGCGGTGTAACCAAGCCAGTGCTGAACGTCGGTTGACCAGAACACGACAGGAATTGTGAGGGCGAAACTCAGCCAAAATTTGTCGCGAAACATAGCGACGGAATGCCCGGCATGACGGTCGTGACTTCCTTGCATGTCTGACATCTTGTGCCCGGTGTGTGGATCGGCCATCGCTTTGTGATCACTGTGGCTCATATCGTTCATATTGAACTCCAATCACTCGGAACTTTCATCGCCGTTCACCTGCTTGGTTCGCGTCCAGGTTCTGGTCTGACTTTAGAGTTCCTCGCCTGAGGTCCCTTTCTTTCATAAGGGCAAAGAACACAGGGACCAGAATCAGGACGTGGATCGTGGAGGTGATCATGCCGCCCACGAGAGGAGCGGCAATAGGTTTCATCACGTCAGCTCCGACACCGGTTTCCCAGAGAATCGGAATCAGGCTGGCGAGAACCACGCAGACGGTCATTAGTTTTGGCCTCAGACGGTGGACAGCCCCTTCGATCACTGCGGCTTCGATGTCTTCGTGACGCAGAGCAATGCCGGACTTGAGACGATGATCCAGGGCTTCATGGAGATACACAACCATGACGACTCCGGTTTCAACGGCAATGCCGAAGAGCGCGATGTAGCCGACCCATACCGCTACGCTGAAGTTATAGCCGAGCAGCTTTTGCAGAATCAGGCCGCCTGTCAACGCATAGATCGTTGGGAAAATGAGGACTGCGGCCTCGGTGACGGAGTGAAACACCACGTAGAGCAGCATAAAGATCACAAAAAAGACGATCGGTAGAATGAGTTGCAACCGCTCTTTGGCGCGCAATTCAAACTCGTACTCGCCGGACCATTTGTAGGTAAAGCCAGGAGGCAAGTGGAGTTTTTGCTTGAGCAAATTAGTCGCGCGTGTAACGAATCCGCCGTAGTCTTTGGTGTTCAGATCGATATACACGTAGCCGGTCAGAGCCCCGTCTTCATCGCGGATCATAGACGGTCCTCGAGAAAGCGAAATTTTCGCGACATCGGTAACTGGAATTTGAACGCCCGTGGGCGTGCCAATCAGGACGCGCCGCAATTCCTCGACGTTGTCCCTGAAGTCGCGGTTATACCTGACATTCACTGGATACCGCTCGCGGCCCTCGACATTCTCGGCGACCATTTCGCCACCCATCCCCGAAGTGACCGCCTGTTGTACGTCTGCGATCGTCAGACCGTAGCGAGCCGCTTCCGCGCGGTTCACTTCGACGTTGAGATAAAACCCCTGCGAAACGCGCTCCGCGAAGATAGATCGCATCTCAGGAATCGCAGAGAGGATTTGCTGCACCTGCGCACCAACTTGCTGGATGCCCTCCAGATTCGGCCCCTGGATCTTCAAGCCGAGAGGCGTCTTGATACCTGTCAATTCCATATCGAGCCGGTTTTCGACCGGCATGGTCCAAGTGTTGGACAGCCCAGGGAACTGGAGTTTCGCGTCCATTTCTTGAATGAGTTTTTCGTAGGTCATCCCCGGCCGCCACTGACTGCGCGGCTTGAGCATGAGCGTCGTGTCATACATATCGAGTGGAGCATTGTCGGTCGCGCTGTCGGATCGTCCGATGGAACCGAAGACGGTCTCGACTTCCGGGAATGTGCGAATGATTCGATCCTGTTCTTGGAGTAATTGGGACGCCTGCCCGATGGAGATTCCGGGCAAGGCAGTCGGCATGTAGAGAGCCGAACCTTCAAAGAGTGGCGGCATGAATTGACTGCCAATGTGAAGCGCGAGCGGAAGTGTGACGATCAGAAAAACCAAATTGAGCAGCAAGGTGGTTTTGCGAAAACGCAAGCACAGACGGAGAACGGGCAAATAAAGAGCCTGGGTGATTCTTGAAATGGGATTGCGCGATTCAGGTATCAGCCGTCCACGGATGAATAGGAGCATAAGTACAGGCACAAGCGTGATCGCCAAGACGGAGGAGAAACCGACGGCCAGGGTTTTCGTCCACGCCAAGGGACGAAACATGCGTCCTTCCTGCGCTTCCAGTAAAAAGACGGGCAGAAAGGAAACTACGATGATCACCAGCGAAAAGAAAATGGCGGGACCAACATGTTTCGCAGAATCCAACAGGATTTTCCGTCTCTGTGGATCGGCAAGAGGCTCAGATTGCGAGGCTTGGTGTTCGGAAAGCTGCCGGTATCCGTTTTCGACCATAACGATGGCGGCGTCCACGAGGACGCCAATCGCCAGCGCCAAACCGCCGAGCGACATAATATTCGAGGTGACATGGAGGTAGTACATCGGGATGAAGGATGCGAGCACGGCGATCGGCAGGGTCAGAATCGGAATCAACGCCGAACGGAAGTGGAACAAGAAGATGATGATGACCACGCTGACGATGGCGGCCTCTTCGAGCAGGTCGCGTTGCAGCGTTTCGATGGAGGAGTGAATCAATCCGGATCGGTCATAACCGGAAACTACCTCGACGCCGGGAGGCAAAGATGGTTTGATCTCAGCAAGTTTCTTCTTAACCCCGTCGATGACGGTCAGGGCATTCATTCCATCGCGCATCACGACAATTCCGGCAACGGTTTCGCCTTCCCCTTGCCACTCTGCAACACCTTCCCGAATATCCGGCCCGAACGTGACTGTTCCCAAATCACGGACGAGAACCGGTGTGCCGTTCTTGGTTGCTACAGGAACGGTTTCTAAGTCGCTCAGCGAATGCAGATAGCCGAGGCCACGAATCATGTACTCCGCTCCGCCCATTTCCAGCACGCGTCCACCCACTTCGTTCGTACTGGCTCGAACTCTTTCAATGACGGTTGAGAGAGGGATTCCGTAAGCGCGAAGTTTGTCCGGATCCACGTTGACCTGATACTGGCGCACGAATCCGCCAATCGTGGCTACCTCGGCCACTCCGGGAACCGTTTCGAACTGGTAGCGCAGGTACCAATCTTGGAGACTGCGCAAATCAGCCAAACTCCGTTGATGGCTGTGATCCACGAGCGCGTATTCATAGACCCATCCTGCTCCCGTAGCGTCCGGGCCGATGACGGGATGCACGCCAGAAGGCAGACGGCCCGTGATCTGCTGCATGTACTCGAGAACGCGCGAACGGGCCCAATACAAATCAGTTCCGTCCTCAAAGACGACGAAGACATAAGAGTCGCCGAACATGGTTTGTGCCCGCACGGCCTTTACGTGCGGTGCGGCGAGAAGTGTCGTGACAATGGGATAGCTGACCTGGTCTTCGATGAGGCTCGGAGGCTGACCCGCCCAAGGCGTGTGGATAATTACTTCCACGTCGGAAATGTCCGGCAACGCGTCGAGCGGAATGTGACGCAGGGCCCAGATGCCCGTTAGCACTAGCAGAACTGTTCCCATGAAAACGAGGAAACGATTTTGTGCGCACCAATCAATCCATCGGGAGATCACGTTACATGCCTCCCGTGGCATTCACGCTGAGTTGCTTGGTTGCGATGAGTTGCCCATTCTTCTTAGCGAGAATTGTGACTTGCCAGGTTCCGCCGCTATCCAGCTGTCCCGAGCCTTCATAAAGCCCGTTGCCCTTGTTGCTGAGAGTGATGGGGGTACGCATCGATACCATGCCCATCGCTGGCATCGCCGGCATGAAAAACGTCACGCTGAGTTCGGCACCAGAGATAGGTGCTCCACTCGCATCGGTAAGTTTCACGCGGAATACGTTGCTTCCTTTCCGCGGTGTGGTCGGGTCAGAGCTTAATTCGACAGTCCCTTGCGGAGCGTTTGAAGCGGATGCTGCGCCTGCGCCTAGCGGAGGTGGAACGAACGAACCGAGTGCGGCCTGAAGCTGACTCTCGGAGTCGATCAGGAAGTTTGCGGAGGTAACAATTTGCTCGCCCGCTTTCAACCCCTTCAGCACAATAAAATCGCCACCCACGCGAGAGCCCAACTGCACGTTGCGCGGCTCGATGTATCCGTCACTGCGCTCCACAAAAGCAATCGCGCGAGTTCCCGACTGCAGGACGCCGCTTGCAGGGATAACAAGCTGGTTCCCCATCGGGACTTTCAGACTTACGTTGACGAACATGCCGGGTTTGAGTTGCAACCCGGGATTAGAAAAGACGACGCGCACTTTGGCCGTTCGCGTATCCATATCCACTTGCGGATAGATAAAGTCCACGCGGCCAGTGAACATCCGGTCTGGATAGGTATTCACGGTGAGAGTTGCAGGGGCACCAATTTTTATACGTGCGAGATCGTTCTGGAAGACCTGCGCCTGAACCCAAACGGTCGAAAGGTCGGCGATGGTGTAGAGGCGCGTTTCCGGCTGAACGGCAACGCTGGGCAGAGCATTGCGCTCGGCGATGAAGCCGGAGGCTGGCGAATCGACTTCCAGTTCCTGTTGCACCTGGCCGGTGGATTCGAGGCGCGCGATTTCTTTTTGCGGAACACCCCACTGCTTGAGACGCTCCGCAGTCGCGTCGAGCAGCGATGTTGCGCTGAGGGCGACACCTTGCACCGTACTCTGCGCCACCTGCCGCTGATTTTGTTTGGCCACAAGGTACTCACGTTCGGTGGCCACTAGATCGGGACTGTAAATTGTGAATAGCGGCTGTCTTTTTCGCACGTATTGGTAAGTGGCATCGGCAAATACTTTCTGGATGTAGCCGGAAAACCGTACTTGGACATAGGCAAGTCTCCTTTCGTCCACAGCCACACTACCGGTCGTGCGAATCTCGTCTGCGACTGATTTTCGTTCGACCTTGCCCGTTTTCACACCGATACTCTGCAAACGTTGCGGAGAGATCTGCACTGGAACCAGTGGCGCTTCGGTTGATGCAGGGGGTGGCGCCATCGAATTGGTCATCGAATCCGGTGCGGCGGAAGTTTCCTTCTTGGCTCCCATGTTTGCCATGGGCTTCGCTGCGCGATAATGCAGCCACAACCCAACGAGGACTACGGCGAGAACGATGTTTCCAATCAACGCCAGCAAAAATCCGAGGCGATAAGTCTTCATCTTCCCGCTCCTTGTTCATGCAATGACAATCCCGTGAGTTGTTCGAGCCGCGCGATCGCGGTCTCGTATTCGGCGACGTTCTGCCAGTAGCCCTCATCGAGGTGCAGGACATCGAGAAACGCCGTTAGCAGCCCTTGAAAATCTTGTTTGTTCGATTGGTAGGCCGCGAGACCTGATTGAAATTCTGAACGAGCCTGTGGCGACAGCCCCTCGCGGTGAATCTTGAGCAGTTCGGAGGTCTGCTGCACGACCACGAATTGCGAACGCAAATCCCCAGCGAGTTGTTGCGATTGCGCCTGGAGTTCACTTCGAGCACGAAGCTGCTCTGATTCGGCCTGGGCCAATTCGGGACGTTGTTTGCGACTGCGATAGATCGGGACCTTGATGCCGACGCTCAGCATGTAATAGGCGCGGAACTGTGTGGGGTCGGTGCGTTGCCACATGTATTGCACGTTGAAGTCGGGATAGAAGTCTTTGCGGGCGAGGTCCACTTGTAACGATTGCTTTTCGATCATCGTGTGCGCGGCTGCGATTTCCGGATTGTGTACTTGCGCCGCGGCCAAGAGATCGGTGTAAGTTTGCATAAGAGGTGTTTCGACGAGATCGGCTGTCTCGATGTCCGGTGATTCCTGTGAACGGTTGAGGAGTTGTTTGAGCTGGGCTTCGAGCTTGCCGACCTGAAGGTGATGCATGGCGATTTCGCGAAGCAGCTTTGTTTTTTGGAGCTGTGCCTGGAGGACGTCCTGCTGCGTTCCCATGCCGGAACGGTAGCGGGCGTCCGCGGCCTGTTCCACTTGCCTGAGCAGCTCGCCGTCTTCTTCGAGGATCGTAAGTGTTTTAGAGAGGTACGCTAGCTGGAAGTAGGTGCTCTTGACCTCAGCGACGACGGCGCGGCGCACGGACTCGATTTGTTGTTGCGAAACATCCGCTTCGCGTTTCGCAATTTCACCCTTCAAGCGCAACTTGCCTGGATACGGAATGTCTTGGGAAACACCGAGGCCAAGGTAGGCGAAATCACTGTTCGTGTAGCCGGCAAAGGGGCGAGGACTTCCGACGCTGACATGCTGCAAATTGAATTGCGGGTCGGGCAGCGTTGAGACCTGCGTCGGGACTTGCTTGGCCGCCTGCCAGCCCTGCCGCGCCGCTTCGATTTGCGGATTGTTCTTTTCCGCTTCCGCGACCAAATCAAAAAGCGGAGTGACAGCTCCCGCATGCGACGATGCGGTCTCCTGCGCCTGAATATTTCCCGCGAAACCAACGGAAAGCAAAATCACACAAAGACTTCTAATAAGAGCTGCGCAAGACGGTCGCGCAGCGGGATTCTTTCGCGCTATCGAAAACATCTTTTTCTCCTGTGCGTGTGTAACGAAGCCGCGAACGATCGGCGAGTGACCCAACAGGGTCTCAACCGAAACACGTTGGCGGGTCAAAGGGACAGCGGAGACACAAAAAGAGACAAGGCGGTGCGCCGTCGCACCGTTGACCAGAGGATCAGATCAGAAGGGAAGAATGAAGAGTGTACAGCTCTGGAGGTGAATGCTGTAGAGCCTCGAAATCCAAGCGAGAAACTTCGGGGTAAGGTGTCGCCTGAGGTGAGGCAAGAATATTGGTGACAATCATCACCGGCGCATGGAGCGTCACGTGCGCGGCCGGCAACACGCTTGGAGATGGAGACGAAACCATCCCCTTGCAGCAATCGTGGCTCTGATTAGAGGGGTTGCACGGCATGGAACCGCAGCATTTCATACTCTGCTGATCTTGCGTCATCGCGGACGTGCAGTCCGCAAATTGCAGGCCCAACAAGGCGACCAACGTCATGACAATGAGTAGTCTCTTGCTCATTACAATATTTCGACTCTAGGCGGATTAGACGCGTGAGTCAATGAGAGGATACAGAGTTGGACGTTGCTTGGTTGTGTCCACCCGTTTTGGGGCAAGGCTAGGGATGCTGAGACCCTATCAGTCGGAAATCCGCGTATTGACAAAGAACGATCGCAATCAATCCCTATCCTTAATATCTGATTGACAAGAATTATCCGATGCCCTATCATGGCCTTGGTAATTAACAAGGCCATGATAATTAACATGGCCATGGTGATCTGGTGTCGAGTTATAACCCTAACTCTACTCCCGAGAATGAAGGCCAAATGCGGGTTCTCATTGCGCGACTGCTTCGCGAAAATGGGTGGAAAGTCGTGGAAGAGCCGCGTGAGTATAATGTCCGGCCCGATTTGATCGCCGAGCGAGGCGGTCAAAAACTGATCATTGAAATCAAACGCGCGTCTGAAGGGCGAAGAGATCGGCTAGTTCCTTTGCTGTCTCAAGCCGCGCTCGACGCAGCTTTCTATTCTCGGCAAATTGCCAACAAGTCAGTCCCTGTTGCCATAGTGGTGGCCGCCCGCATTCCGGAGTCAGTCGCAAAACAGGCCCAAGAATTCATGAAGGAGCGTGCTCCCGATATCGCCATAGGCTTGTTGGATTTTGAGGGCTTTCGCTCGTTTGCGGGTCATGGACTGGAGTTTCTAAGTTCGGAACGACGGCAGGGGAGCACGGTATCTTCGCCAAAATTGCGATCGCGTGCTTCCCAGCTTTTTTCGGACTTAAATCAATGGATGCTCAAGGTCCTGTTAGCCCCCGGAATTGCTGAAGGGTATCTCTCTGCGCCGCGCGGTTACTACCAGGGGGCTTCGCAGCTTAGTGAAGCTGCATGCGTCTCAGTGATGAGCGCCTTTCGCTTCGTCGAGCAGTTTTCTAAGGAAGGATTCCTGGAAAAGAGTTCAGGTCGCCTTCGCATTGTGCGGTCGAACGAACTGATGAAGCGTTGGCAGGCGGCAAGTCAGCAACGCGTCCAGGAAATTCCCATGCGATGGGTTTTGAATAAAGGAAAAGAAGCTCTACCAAACGCACTTCGTTCATTTATCTCGGCTGAGGCGAAACGGTCAGGCGGCAGACGAAAACCAAATCGACTGTCGGTGTCCCCACAGCCGAGGGCTTGTCTTGGTCTGTTTGCCGCTGCCGAGGCGCTTGGACTGGGGTTCGTCCATGGGATCCCCCCTTACCTGTATCTTGAACGGATGAGTAACGACGTTGTCGAGAGTTTAGGACTTTCGGCAAAAGAGCCGGACCAACAGGCTGATGTCTATGTGCGTATACCTGGGAATCGCGAAAGTGTGTTCCGCGGGGCGGTAATTAAAGACCAAGTGCCGTCAAGCGATATTCTTCAAGTGTGGCTAGACGTTTCACAGCATCCGTCACGAGGAAGAGAACAGGCAGAGCTGATTTGGAGACGGGTTCTCGCGCATGCATTTGAGGCAAACTAAGGATGGTGAAACCGGACCCTGACGTCGAGTTTTTTGCGAAGTTCGTCGGAGCTATTGATCCGTGGCTGGCAGAGACGGTTTTGGTTGGAGGTTGGGCACATCGTCTATATCGCAGCGATCCACGCGCGAGGAATTTGGATTATTCCCCTCTCACAACGCTCGATGGTGATCTGGCCATTCCGGCAAAACTGAAGACAGAAGAAAGGACACTTCGGCAACGCCTAATAGATGCGGGTTTTAGGGAGGAATTTGCCGGAGAAGACAGTCCTCCCGCCACTCACTACCACTACGGGCCGGCAGGCGGCTTTTACGTGGAATTCCTGACACCACTCGTGGGAAGCGAATACGACCGGAAGGGAAAACGCAAAGCGACACAGGAAGTGGGCGGGGTCTCCTCCCAGCAGTTGCGGTACATCGAAGTTTTAATGATCCGCCCTTGGAAAATCGAACTGGGTGAGGCTAATGGATATCCATTCGAGGCCGTCAAGAGGATTCAAGTCACTAATCCTGCGAGTTTCCTTACGCAGAAAATCCTGATTCATCATGAGCGGGATTACAAAGACCGCGCCAAGGATCTTCTCTATATTCACGACACGATTGAATTGTTTTCGGAGCATCTGGGAGAGTTGTGCAATCTCTTCACGAAAGACATTCAACCGACCCTGCACGCACGGCGGAATATGGAATTGACAGGAGCCGCAGACAGCCTTTTTGGAAAAGTGGACGACACCATTCGCGAAGCGGTGCTTATGGCCGCTGGAAGGAGACTGAGCGCGGAGGCGTTGGTCG
>Ga0193728_1001892_pt1 | contig 10827 bp, 10 predicted proteins | sample U1c1metaG_FD_143037 | JGI IMG/M metagenome (GOLD analysis project Ga0193728, IMG submission 143037) | Soil microbial communities from a riparian zone of the East river system, Colorado, United States - U1c1 | ecosystem: Environmental > Terrestrial > Soil > Riparian zone | place: USA: East River... | reverse complement strand
CCGCGGCTTCGATCGTGTACGCGTGGTTCGGGATCATCGTCGTCGTCTCGATCGTCAGCGTGCCGTCCGCGTAGGTCGAGCGGATGCCGGTGCCGAACGGACGCGCGAGCGGCTCGCCGATGAAGATGCCCTCGGCGGGCCATACGACGGACTTCCAGTACGCCTCGATCAGCGTCGCGCCCGCGAAGTAGTCGGGGATCAGGACCGCCGGGTTCGGGAACTTCTCCTGATACGCACACGGCTCGACGACCGTGCCGTAGCTGCCGGTCGCGCCGGCGCGCAGGAATTCGAACGCGCTCATCTGGCCCGACGTTGGAATCTGACCGCCGTACGAGGTCAGGTGATCCGCGACCGCGCCCGGTGGATACATGTTGGTCGCGAGGTCCGGCACGCTCGCGAGGCCCTGCACGTAAAACAGGACATCGCTCTTGTTGCTGACCGAGTCGGCCATCACGATGCTCCCGGCGATGCCCGACGCCGTCGAGTCCCACGTGTCGAGGAACGTCTGGCACTCGTTCGTGTAGCCATACATCGCACTGACGATGCAGCGCGCGCTGCGGATCTGATCGCTCGTATCCATGAGATACGCCGAGCCGGTCGGCCACGTGTCGTCGGAGGCGACGCCGCGATCGATCAACGCCTTCGCGTCGTCGAGCGTGACCGCGGGAATCGTCATCGCTGGTCGAAACGCGAGGTCGGTGAACGGCGCCGTCGATGCGGGCTTCGTCGTGTAAGGGTTCGGCGTGCCGTACTGCGAGGCGGCATCGTTGCAGGTGTCGCCGATCGCATGCGCACCCAGTGCGAACGCGCTCGTGATCGACATGTTGTCGACGGCGTACGGCTGCGTCCACGTGATCGCGAGCGCCTGGACGTCGGTCGTCGCGAGTGCGGCGGTGACCGCGTCGGCGAGCGGCGCGAACACGGCGGCGGTGATCGTCGTGCCGCCGGTCGGGACGTGAAGGTGCACGACGTTCGCGGCCGGGATGTGGCGCGCGGTGACGTAGTAGTCGGCGATCGAGACCGACAACGGATCGTCGTCGTTGACGAGCACGCCGAGTTGCTCGGCCGTGATGCCGGCACGCGCGGCGAAGACCTGCGGAGTCGCCGGCGTTGTGTCGGTGGCCGCGTCGCTCGGGTGGTCGGCGGAGTGACCGCACGCGGCGAGGAACGCGACGAGAGCTACGCGGGCCATGCCGCACCGTAACACCGGGGGGCCCGCCCACCGTGTGGCGTACGTAACATCACTTCGTAGTATCGTAGCGTCATGGTCGTCCTGACGATCGCGATCGTCGTCGTGAGTGTGGTCGGTTGCATGGCCTGGGTCGTGATCTCGATGCGTCGCGATGGCCGCAAGTTGCACGAGCTCCCGCGAACGCCCATCCGCGATCTCGTCGGAGGTGCGCGTGTCCGTGTCATCGGTACCGCACGCCGTGTCGACGGCGACGTCGGAGGCATCTACACCGGCACGCCGTGCCTCGCGTCCCACGGCTGGATCTCCGGCGACGAAAACTCGAATCTGACGCCGCCCGACGATCGGGTCGCCGCGTTTCGTGTCGAAGACGACACCGGTTCGATCGCGATCCAGATCGAGCACGTCAAGCTCCAGCTCACCGGCAAGAGTGTCGACATGGCCAAGAGCAAGGTGTTCGGCGCCAGCATCGTCGCGCGCGAGAGCAATGCGGCCGCGGGCGCGCTGGGCTACTGGGAAGATCGGCTCGATATCGACGCGCGCGTCGCCGTGATCGGCTACGTCGTCCGCGGCGATGACGGCGGCCTGCGGCTCGCCGGCCGCGAGAACGACCCGCTCGTGATCGCGAACGTCTCGGCGGCGTTCGAGTGAGCTTGACTCGTCGCATGATCCGGCCCGACGTCCTCTATCACGGCAGTCGCGTGCTCGTGCCCGTGCTCGAGCCGCTCGAGGGTCCGATCAACGCCTCGCACGATCGCGCCATCGCGGTGCCGTGGGCGCTCGGGTTTGTCCCCGACCAGCGCGGCCGCACGAAATGGTCGATCCAGATCACCGTCGACGGCCCGCGGATCACGATCGAGCAAGGCGCGCTGGACCTGACGGCCATCGGCTACCTGTATCGCGTCCCCGTCGACGGGTTCGAGCAGGTGAACCCGATGGTGTGGGTGTGCCGCGAGCCGGTCACGCCGATCGACTACGAGATCCTTCAAACGGCCGACTTCGTTGGTTGGACCACGACCACGATGACCGCGTGATGCGTCGAGTGTGTCGCCTCCGGTGTCGTCACGAACGCGCCTCGATTGGTCCGACAATGCGAATGCGTGACGCCGGGGCGGTCGCACGCGCGGCATATCCATTGCTGAGCGGTTCGCACCGCTGTGCTGCGCGCAGCCCTATCACGTTGTTTCGGTGGGACAGTACGACGATGGTTCGCTCGTCGCGACAATCAGTGGAGCGCGCTGGCATGGAGCGGATGAGATGGCACGCCTGCTCGGATGGCATCCGATGGATACGCTCACCAGCGTGGAAGCGTTTCATATTCACGCCGAGCAGCAGCTATTCCAAATGGCGACGGCAGCGAATCCCCCCACCCAGTTCGGCTTCGCGGGCGCGACGAGCATCATGTGCCCGATGTGCTCAGCTCTGCAGCAGGGGCACCAGCGGAAGATGTCGACGTGCGGCACGCCGTCCTCCGAACGGATACTGACAGCTGATTCCTCTTGCTAAGGATTTAGCATAGTGCTAAATCCTTAGCACATGACGAAGCCATCCACCGCCACGTTCACGCGCCGCGAGCGCGAGATCATGGACATCCTCTACCGGCGCGAGCGCGCGACGGCCGCCGAGGTGCTCGAGGACATGACCAACGCGCCGACGTACTCGGCCGTCCGCGCCTTGCTCCGCATCCTCGAGGACGAAGGCCACATCAAGCACGTCCAGGATGGACCGCGCTACGTGTACCTGCCCGCGGTCACGCGCACGGATGCACGTAAGAGCGCACTCTCGCACGTGGTCGCCACGTTCTTCGACGGCTCGGTCGAAGATGCGGTCGTCACGCTGGTCGAGTCGTCGCGCTCGAAGCTGTCGAAAGACGAGCTCGAGCGACTGTCGCAGCTGATCGCGAAAGCGAAGAAGGAGGGACGCTGATGACGCTCGCATCGCTTGCTCTCGCCGCCGTGCGTGCGGCGTTGATCCTCGGCTTCGTTCTCGCCGCGGTGCGGCTCCTCACGCGAGCGTCGGCGGCGGTGCGCCGTTCGGTCCTCCTGGGCGGCTTCCTGGTCGTCCTCGTGCTGCCGATCGCGACCGCGGTGTTGCCCGCGCTACATCTGCGCGACCGAGCCGCCGCCGACCGAGATGCGCTCGTCCGCACCTCGACGCCCGACGCGATCGATCAAGTGGACGCTGCCTTGGCTCCGCTCGCCCAGCTCGCGCCGCATGCGCCGCCGCGTGTGGATCCGGCGGCCGACTCCTCGACGAGCATGTCGCCGCTCGTGATCGTGTTGGCCGTGTGGGCGTTCGGCGCCGCTTTAGTGCTCGCGCGCCTCGGCATCGGCCTCGTTCGCGCGCGTCGCCTCGTCAGGTCCGCGCGGTTCGTCGAGACACTCGACTTCGCCGGGCGACCCGTCGAGGTCCGGATCAGCCACTCGGTCGATACACCCGCGGTGACCGGACTGCTCGTGCCGGTCGTGCTGCTCCCGCACGACGCCGACACGTGGACCGCCGAACGCCGCCGCGTCGTGCTCGCGCACGAGCTCGCCCACATCACGAGCCGCGATTGTCTGGCGAGCGTGATCGCGCAGCTCGCGGTCGCGATGCATTGGTTCGATCCACTCGTCTGGCTCGCGGCACGCAAGCTGCGCGTCGAGCGCGAGCTCGCGGCCGACGATCGAGTCCTCGACGGTGGCGTGCTCGCCTCGAGCTATGCCGAGCATCTGCTCGCGCTCGCGACCGGCGATACCGTTCGCCCGCTCGGAATGCTCGCGATGGCCGAACCTTCACAAGTCGGGTTCCGCATTCGCGCGCTGCTTGCACCGCGCAAACGCGCGCCACTCGGTCGCACTCGCTTCGCACTGCTCGGCGCGGGCCTGGCGCTCGCGGTGCTCGTCGCGTGCGCGACGCCCGAGCCGGAAGCCGCACCGGCTGCACCGACGGAGTCGGCGCACGGAGCGACGATCGATCCTCGGATCCAGCGGATCGCAGACGAAGAGCTCGATCGCATGACGAAGGAGTGGACGCCGTGCGCGTCGATCGTCCTCGTGCTCGATCCGCAGACGGGCGCGGTGCTCGCGGCGAGTCATCGCGGCGGCACCGAGCCGAACGCACAGCTCGCGGCGAACCGGCCGATGGTGCCGGGCTCGACGCTGAAGCCACTCGTCGTCGCGGCGGCGCTCGAAGACGGGGTGATCAAGCCCGGCGATCGGTTCGACGCGTCGCCGCTGCCGCTCGGAACGATCGTCGACGACACGCCGCACGGCACGCTCGACGTGGGCGAGATCCTCGCCGTGTCCTCGAACGTCGGGATGTCGAAGATCTTCGACCAGCTTGGCGGTGCCAAGCTGTCGGCGTGGACCAAGCGCTTCCACTTCGCGTCGGCACCTGCGGCGATCGCCGACGGCACGGCGGGCGCGGCATTCGCGATCGGCATCAAGATGCCGTCGACGCCACTCGAGATGGCCGCGGCGTACGCGACGCTCGCGAACGGCGGTGTCTATCACGCACCGACGTTCGTCCCCGCCCACACCGATGGCGAACGCATCGTCGGCGCCGACACGGCCGCGAAGGTCCTCGAGCTACTCGAAGGCGTCACGGGCGAGCGCGGGACCGGCAAGGCCGCGCGCGTCGACGGGATCCGCGTCGCCGGAAAGACGGGCACGGCCAAGCTCGGTCAGGGCGCGACCGACTATTACTCGAGCTTCGTCGGTACGGCTCCGCTCGATCATCCTCGCTACGTGATCTTCGTCGGCGCCGAGACGCCGCGCGATGGCGGCACGGGCGGGCAGGTCGCCGCGCCGGTGTTCGGCCGCCTGATGACGCGGCTGTTGGCGCGCTAGGTCGCGGCGCGGCGGCGCAGGAACGCCACGAACGCGATCAGCAGGAGTGGCGTCGCGCTGCCGCCGGTCGTCGAGCACCCACCACCACCTTCGAGCCGCTCGCCGCCGGTCCCGCTGCCACTACCGCTGCCGCTGCCGTTGCCGTTCGGATCATCCGCCGGATCGCCAGTCGTCGCATCCGAGTCGGCCGCGTCGAGATGGACGACGCCGCCGGCGCCGTCGTTACATGCGAAGTCACCGTTCAAGCTGTCGGCCGACGTCGACGATGCGACCCACAGCCGCGTCGCGGTCGTGTGATTCAAGCCGGCGGCGACGAGGTCGCTCCACGGCAGCGCGAAGTCGAGGAAGAAGTCGGGATTGCCGCCGGTGTTCGGCATCGGCGCGGCGACAGAGCGCGCGTTGTTCGCGAACGTGTAGGTCGCGACCGGCGGCTGATCGGCCGGATCGTTCGGATCGTTCGGCAGTGTCACGGTGTGGTTCGTGAACAGCTCGACCTTGTCGTTGGCTGCTAGTCCGTCGACCAGCATGAGCAGCTCGTACGTGGTCGGATCGCCGTCGAGATCGAGCTCGATGCCCCACGATGCCGCCGCCGGGGTCTGGGTCGGTGCCGGATCACCGTCGAGCCGGATGCGAAGATATAAGTAGGTGGCATCGGAGGCGCGCAGCGCCGCGGGCGATGTCGCGGTGCCGACGACATCACCTTCGTCGACGAAGCCGGGTTGATCGCGATAGCCGTCGTACATCGGCGTGCCGCCGCAACGCAGCGGCTTGTACTGGCTGTCGACGGGAAACGTGACGGGCGCGGCGGCGGCGGCGCCACCCACCAGGACGAGCGCGAGCGGTGCGAACCTCATTTGCCCTCCTTGATCACGAACTCGACGCGGCGATTCTTCGCGCGACCGGCCGGCGAAGCGTTCGGCGCGAGCGGATGAGTCTCGCCGAAGCCGCGCGTGACGAGGCGGTCGCCATCGACGTGGCGGTGCTCGAGCGCGTCCTTGACGGACGCCGCACGCTCCTCGCTGAGCTTCTTGTTCAAGCGCGCGTCGCCGACGTTATCGGTGTAGCCCTCGATCTGGATGTGCTTGACCTGCGAGTTCGCGTTGAGGCCCTCGGCGATCTGATCGAGCAGCGGCTCGCTGTTCCTGTCGATCTGCGCCGAGCCGGTGCGGAACAGCACCTTGCCGAAGATGAAGATCTTGCCGTTCTCGATCTTCACGTACGTGTGCGCCGGGCAGCCGCGGTGCGCCGCATCGCCGGAGATGTCGGGACATTCGTCCTGATCGTCGGGGATGCCGTCCTCGTCGTTGTCAGGCTCGGGACAGCCGTCCTCGTCTTGGAAGCCGTCCTTGTCCTCGGCCGCGTTCGGGCACTTGTCTCGAAGCCCTGGCGCTCGGGCACGCCCTGGCGATAGCGGAAGCCACCGATGACGCGGAAGCGCGGATCGCCGAGCCCGTCGGTGATGCCGAACGAGGCGCCGGCGTAGAGATCCCAGCTCGGTGTGACTTTCGCGTCGATGCCGGCGAGGAGCTCGACGGGGAAGTCCGCGCCGGTGACGCTCGCGCTGACTTCTTTCTCGGCGAGTAGCTCGAGGTGACCGGTCACGCGATCGCTGAACCCGAGCGTGACCCACGGTCCGAGCGTGACCTCGTTGCCAATCGGCAGGTTCGCGGGGTGGGTCGCGCGATAGCGATAGCCGAGATCGAAGCCGAGCCCGACCGGCCCGAGGTACGCGCCGAACAACAGCTCGGGCGTGAGCGTCACGCCGTCCGCGCCACGAAACGCGAGGGCGTCGCCGGTCGGCACGCTGATCGGCATCGCGAGGCTGAGCACGACGTGACGATCGAGGCTGCCGGCGCGCACGAGCGCGACCTTCGCCAAGAACCGCAGATCGCCGATGCCGCCGGTCGCGCTCAAGGTGCCGTACGGATCGCCGTCGTAGATCAGGTGCACGGGCAGGTGCACGCCGAGCTCGAGCCGGCCGAACAAGCCGATCGATCCGACGAGGTCGGTCGTCAGCGCGGTCTCGATCGGCCGGCTGGCGACGTTGCCGGCAGTATCGCGGACGACGAGCTCGTTGTTCGCGTAGTTGAGGAACAGCCCGAGGCCCCAGCCGAGGTGAAACGGTACGGTCGGTTGCTCGAGCACGAACCCGCCGTCGGCGCTGATCGCGGGAGCAAACCGCTCGGCATCGAAACCTTGAGCCGCGGCCGCACTCGACATCAGGCACAGCGCGAGCGCGATTGCAGCGCGTGACATCCCGAAAGGGTACACGAACGTTTGACGAGGATCGCGAATGCGGCAGCACGAGTCGCACTTGCACGTGCGTTGCCAGCGCGCGCGCGTGCGAGCTGGCGAACAGTTGCGTGTCGGTGCTCAGCTCACCACGCGCCCGCGCGAGGGCGTCGCGTCGAGTGCTGCGAGCGGCCGATCGAGCAGTGCGAGACAGCTCGCGCACACACCCTCGAGCGGTGCGTCGGCGTTACAGGTAAGGCACACCGGCGTGCTGCACCAGCTGCAGGTGTCCAACGGCGACGTGTGCTCGCTGCACGCAGGCTCCGCGATCTGGCGGTCGACGGCCCCGATCACGTGCTCGCTGACCATGACGGCCGGGTCGGGCCAGCGCGCTTCACCAGGCTCGTCATCCGGATCGCTCGCGCGATCGTCCCAGTGCTCGCGAAACTCGAACCACGCCTCGGGTCGCTCCAGGACCTGATCGGTCGCGTAGGTCTCGTCATCGTCACTGTCCCGCGATAGCTCGTCACCGTCCACGGTTTCCGCCGCCTCGAGCTCGGCGACCTCCGCGTCGTTGTCGGTCTTGACGACGAGCCTCGACAGCGGGACCGGCTCCTCGTAGCGCTCGAGCTCGTCTTCCCACGGTTCGTAGTCGTAGCCCTCGTCCTCGTCCTCGTCTTCTTCGTCGTCGATGTAGCTGTCGTCCTCGGTGTCGAGCGGCGTCGCGCGCGGATCGATGACGTTCAAGATCCGCTCGCCACACGTAGAGCCGACGATCACGTGCTCGGGGGCGGCGGCGAGCGCGTCGAGCACGTCGTCGAGGATCGCCGAGCCCGGATCGCATCCGAATGCGATGTCGAACGCGCGACGTGCGATATCCGCGGGCTCGGCATCGCCCATCTGGAGTCCGCCGCGCGCTGGGTGCTCGCCGAGCGCGAGGAACTGGCCGCGGGTGTCGCCGAGCTCGACGAGCACGATCGGAGGCCGGGTCGCGAGCACGTTCTCGAGCGCGACCGCGAGGCTGTACGGCAGCATCGAGTCGGGATCGGGCGTGCCGTAGAGCTGGAGCACCGTGACGGGCCGCCGCAGCCACCACAGATCGGCGATCCGCACCGACAGCTGCGCGATGCCGGTCATCCGTGCCGCGAGCTTGCGCAGCACCGCCACGTCGATCGGCTGGCCTACGATCACGAACGCATTCGACGCGGGGGGCGCGTTGTCGTCGTCGTCCTCGACGGGCGCCCGCCCGCGATATGCCACGACATTCGACGCCTCCTCGTCGGCTTCGCTTGGATTCGCGATCACCACGCGCTCGAGCGACCGCCATTGCTCGCGCAGCGATTCGGTCGCCACCGACGCGCCGAGCAGCCAGAGCTCGCGCAGCGCGGGCAGCTCGACACGGTCGAACGCCTCGACGCGACCTGCATTGACGAGCACGAGTCGGCGCAGCGCGGGCGCGCACACGCCTTGCCACACGAGCTCGGGGGCGTCGTCTTCCGGCGGGTGGATCCGCGCCGTTTCGAGTGCAGGACAGCACGCGAACAGCACCTGGAGCTCGAGCTCCGCCGGCGGGTTCGCGAGCTCGACGATCAGATGTCGCCACGGCCACCGCCGGCCGGCGAGACCCTCGCGCCATTCGAGCCAGCGCTCGCTGTCGATCGCGAGCGTCACCGTATCGACAAAGCGCAGCGCGGGCTCGGCAAGCGCCGCGAGGCCCTCGGGCTCGTCGATCCGGAGCTCGGCGACGAAGCCGTGTCGCCAGACCATCTCGGGCTCGTGATCAGGAACGAGCGCGGCGGCGTGGCTCGCGAGGTAGCGGCGCTGCGCGTCGAACAGGCGCAGGGACGGCTGCCGCGCTCGTTGCAGCATCATCGAGATCAGCTCGCCGCGCGGCTCGCTCTGCGATTGCAGTAGATCGGCGTACACGCTCCACGACGCGACATCGTCGGGGCTGTCGGCGAGCGTGGCGAGCAGCTCCATGGGATCGCGCATCACGAGAACGAGCCTCCCCGACCGCTACGGTCGCATGGATAATAGCTGACACAAGGCTGTCATTACGGCTTTGTAACCTCGCCGCATGAACGAGAACCACAAAGCCCGCCTCCACCACGGCTCCTGTCACTGCGGTGACAACAAGTTCGAAGCGATCGTCGACGCGTCCGCGGGCACGCAATGCAATTGCACCGTGTGCACGAAGCTCGGCGCGACGACGACGATCATCAAGCCCGCCGCATTCAAGCTGCTCACCGATCCGGCCAAGCTCGCGACCTACTCGCGCATGCCGGAGATCGCGAACCGCTACTTCTGCGCGCGCTGTCACGTGATGGTTTACGGAGCGGGCAACCTTCCCGCGATCGGTGGCGAGTTCGTTTCAGTTCCACTGAACGTGCTAGACGACATCGATCTGTGCGAGGTCTCCATCGCGCACTGGGACGGTCGCCATGACAACTGGCAAGCGGGCGTCGCATCGAAGCGCTATCCCGTGGCCGCTGCGAGCTAGCGACTCACCGAAAGAGTAAGCTGCGGTCGTGGATCCACGGCCGCCTCACGGTGGTGTCATCGACGACGCTGCGCCGACCCTCGACGGCGTCGATAATCCGACGATCTCGCTGCGTGGCCAGCGTGCGCCGATGCCACCGGCCGTCGTCAGGGACGGGCGTTACGACATCGGCGAGTTGATCGGTAGCGGCGGGCAGGGCGACGTCTATCGCGTCTACGATCGGGAGCTGCGCCGCCACATGGTGATGAAGGTGATCGGTCCGGATGGCGCCGGCGATCCGATCGCGCTCGCGCGCTTCGTCCAGGAGGCGCAGATCACCGCACAGCTGCAGCACCCGAACATCGTGCCGGTTCACGAGATCGGTACGCTGAGTAACGGTACTCGGTACTACACGATGGCCGAGGTCCGTGGCCGTACGCTGGCCTCGGTGATCGCAGCGGTCCACGCGGCATCGCCCGACGACTGGGGCGTCGAGCCGGGCGGCTACGGGTTTCGCCGGCTGATCGATATCTTCGAGCGCGTGTGCGAGGCGGTCGGCTACGCCCACGCATGCGGTGTCGTGCATCGCGATCTGAAACCGATGAACGTGATGGTCGGTGCGTTCGGCGAAGCGCTCGTGCTCGATTGGGGCCTCGCGCGGCTGGTCGGTGAGACCGGACCGAGCGGGCCGTCGCCGTCGCCATCGCCGTCGACGAGCCGCCAGCACGATCCGTCGCTGGTGAGCCAGGCGGGCCTGGTCGTCGGCACCCAGGGCTACATGTCGCCGGAGCAGCGTGCCGGCGCGGAACAGCTCGGCCCGACCTCGGACGTGTTCGCGCTCGGCATGATCCTTCGCGAGATCACCGGCGCGGTCTTGGGAGCTCCGATCGCGCGGCCCGTCCCCGACGAGCTCCTGGCGATCTGCGCGCGCGCGACCGAGCCCGAGATCGAGCAGCGCTATCCCGACGGCAAGGCGCTCGCCCACGCGATCACCAGCTTCCTCGATGGCGACCGCAAGCGGATCCGCGCGCGCGAGCTGCTCGACGAGGCGCGTTCGCTCGAGCCCCGCATCGCCACACTGCACGCCGATGCCGTGC
>Ga0193728_1001890_pt1 | contig 10832 bp, 5 predicted proteins | sample U1c1metaG_FD_143037 | JGI IMG/M metagenome (GOLD analysis project Ga0193728, IMG submission 143037) | Soil microbial communities from a riparian zone of the East river system, Colorado, United States - U1c1 | ecosystem: Environmental > Terrestrial > Soil > Riparian zone | place: USA: East River... | reverse complement strand
TTACTGGTCGGCCGTCGACGGGGATGACGCCAACGCCGACACCGCCGACGGGGGTACATCCATCCTGATTTCCGCTCGCAATCCCCGGGCACGGTGGGTAAAGTCCCTGAACCACCTCGGATACCACGACATGGAAGCGGCGCTGCTATCGGGGCCGGACTCGTCGGCTCGGGCGATCGGCGTCGCGTCTGACGACGACCTCGCGAAAGACCTCGTCGCGAGTTTCATCCGCTCCGTCGGGCTCGACCCGGTGGATGCGGGCTCGCTCGCCGACGGACGTCGACTGCAAACCGGCTCGCCGGTCTTCGGCCGCGAGCTGACAAGGGAACTGTTCGAGTCGATGCTTCTGGCCGATGAGGTGCGCGCGAAGGCGTTTCCGTAATTCGTTTCGCTCCGCCGCCGCCGTGAAGGTTGGGGTCTCCGGAGCGTTGTCACACCTCACACACGGGTCGCTCTCGGCTCTCGCTCAGGTCGCGTTACAGCTGTTAGCTAATGCTGGTCGGGTGACTGCCTCAATACCCCCGGATGGCCGCGTACTCCCGACTGTCTTCGGAATCATCGCGACAAGCGTGATTGCGGGGGTACTCGTCACCGCCAGCCTGACGCCGATGATCGCTGTGTCGAGCGTCGCGGCGCAGGGTGCCATCGGAATTTTCAACAACCTTCCGAGCTACATTTCGCTCGGCGAATTGCCGGGGCCGAACACGATTTACGCGGAGGACAACGGAGCCCCGGTGGCCGTGGCCACCGTCTTCGACGAGAATCGCCAGCAAGTCCCCTGGGACCAGATTTCGCAGGCGGTCAAGGATGCGACAGTGGATGGCGAGGACCGCCGGTTCTACTCGCACGGCGGCGTCGACGTGACCGGAATCATCCGCGCCGCTCTGTCCGGCGTCATCGGAAGCAGCAGCACTCAACAAGGCGCGTCGACCATCGCGCAGCAGTTGGTCAAGAATCTCTCGATCCAGGAAGCGCTCCAACTCCCCACGGTCAAACAACAGCAGGCGGGGATCCAGGCGGCCGACGCATTCACCCTTGCTCGCAAGCTCAAGGAGGCAAAGCTCGCAGTCTCCCTCGAGAAGAAATACACCAAGCAGCAGATACTGCTGTCGTACATGAATGTTGCGCCGTTCGGAGGCACCACATACGGCATCCAGGCTGCCGCCCAGCGCTACTACGGCGAGGACGCCTCAAAGCTGACGGTTGTGCAGGCGGCGACGTTGATCGCCATCGTGCAGAGCCCGAACGTCCGAGCCCCCGTGAACACGGCTGGGTATGCGGCCAACAAGGTCAGGCGCAACGACATTCTGCAACAGATGTATATCGCGCAGAGCATCACTCAGAAACAGCTGACTGCGGCGCTGAACACGCCCGACAGCGCCAAGACAATCAAGAACATCCCGCCGACCGAAGGCTGTACCTCCGCGGTCGATGACGCCCAGTTCTGGTGCGAATACGTACAGACTCTCGTGCCGTCGTTGACATCGCTCGGCTCGACGACGGCCGAGCGCGAAGCGAATTGGAAGGTCGGCGGATACAAGATCTACACATCGCTCGACGTGAACCTGCAAGCCCAGGCCCAGGCGGTCGAGAATGAGTGGGTTCCGGCGACTCTTCCAACTATGGATATCGGAGGTGCGACCGACTCGGTCGAGGTCGGGACCGGCCGAATACTCGTGATGGTCGAGAACCGCGCGTTCAACGAGAGCGCCACCGGCGGAGGGCCGGGCACGACTGCGATCAACTACAACGTCGACAGCCAGAACGATGGCAGCAGCTACGGTTTCCAGGGTGCGTCAACGTACAAGCCGTTCACCCTCATGAGCTGGCTGCAGGACGGCCATGGTTTGAAAGACGTCCTCAATGCGACACCGAATCCGAATCTCAACCTGGCCAACTTCAAGGACAGTTGTGAGCCCGGGGGGCAATGGTCGGGGACCTACGGCAAGTACACCAACGACGAGAATGAAACCGGGCCATACACCGTGCTCAAGGCGACGGCGGAATCCATCAACGGCGTCTTCCTCGACATGGGCGAGCAGGTGGACCAGTGCGCGACTCGCAACAACGCGACCGCCTTCGGCGTCCACACCGGCAGCGGCCAACCCCTCGGGCACCAGCCGTCGGCCATCCTCGGCACGAACTCCGTCGCACCACTGACGATGGCAGCCGCATACGCCGGGATCGCGAACGGCGGAGTCTTCTGCAAGCCAACGGCGATCGACTCGATAGTGGCCCCTGATGGCAAGAAACTCGCGGGACAGCCGCAGAGCTGCTCCGTAGCTCTCGATCCACAAATCGACGCAGCCGTCGGTTACGCGATGGAGGGTGTGTTCAACGGAGGTACCGCGGCCGCCGCGAGACCCGCCGGCGCAAGCGTGCTGGGCAAGACGGGAACGAGCAACCACTCGTGGCAGACCTGGACGGTCGGTTCGACAACCAAGGTCTCGACCGCGGTCTGGATTGGAAACGCTACCGGGAACGCAGTGACGACCGCTACCCGACCTCCGAGGGCCTGCCCTGGCACCGGTGACCAGGTCGCCACCCTCCGCAACTGTGTATTCAAACAGACGATGACGGCAGTCGACGCCGAGTACCCTCCCGGGACATTTCCGCCAGCGCCGTCACAGTACCTGAACGGTTCGACCACGGCGTTGGCCGACTACTCCGGTCAGACAATCACTGCGGCTACCGCCGAACTCCAGGCCCTTGGATTCACGGTCACGGTCGCGCCCGGCACTGTCCAATCTGACGAACCGACGGGAACGGTGGCGTACACCAACCCCGCCGCGGGCACACCGATTTCCGACGGCTACGACATCACGCTCTACACGAGTGATGGGTCGCTCGCCGTAACGGTTCCGAACGTGGCGGGCGACAGTTTCAGTCAAGCGAGCAGCGCGATCGCGAACGCAGGATTCACGCCCCCCGCAGCGCAGGGCTGCGTCGTCGCCACTACATCGTCGCAGCTCGGAAACGCGGTATCGACCGATCCCGCTCAGGGCACGAGCCAGCGACCGGCGACCGTGGTGACGGTGAACGTGGGCGAGACCTCGTGCCCATGACTAAAGGGTGGACCGAGGTCAGCTAAACAACCTCCGAAGCACATTCGTGTCTGCGAGGTCCACCAGTTCGTCGCCTCGACCGGACACGATCGTGCGCAGCGCGTAGAGCGTGAATCCCTTCATCTGCTCAGCCGTGATAGCGGGTGGAACGGAGAGTTCCTGGCGGGCGGTGACCACGTCGACCAAGGCCGGCCCATCATGGGCGAACGCCGCCGTGAGTGCATCTTTCAGCTCGTCCGGCTTCTCAACCCGCTGACCGAACAGACCGACAGCGTTGGCGACCTCGGCGAAGTTCGGATTATCGAGGGCAGTGCCGAAGTTGACGATCCCCGCAGCCTTCATCTCGAGTTCGACAAAGTTGAGCGACGCGTTATTAAAGACGACGATCTTCACCGGGAGCTTCTGCTGGCGGATGGTCAACAGTTCTCCGAGCAACATGGCGAGCCCGCCATCACCGGCCAACGCCACGATCTGACGCCCGGGAAAAGCCGACTGGGCCCCAATGGCCTGCGGCACAGCGTTCGCCATCGTTCCGTGCGAGAACGAACCGATCAGTCGGCGGGAACCGTTCATCCGTAGGTAGCGGGCAGCCCACACCACGGGCGATCCCACATCCGGGATGAAGACCGCGTCCTCGCTCGCCAGCTCGCTGATCAACCGAGCGACGTATTGGGGGTGGATCGGGGCACGGTTGCGGTCATTGTCGGCCAGGTCATCGAGACTCTTGCGCGCCGCGGCGTAGTGAGCCCGCGACGAGTCCAGGTGCTTGGTGTCCGAGCGATCCTCGAGCAAGGGAAGCAGTGCATCCACGGTGTCCGTCACGCTTCCGACCAGGCCGAGGTCGATGGGGGTACGCCGCCCGAGTTGTTCGCCGCGGATGTCGACCTGGATGATCTTTGCCTTCGACGGATAGAACTGCTGGTACGGGAAATCCGTGCCGAGCATGAGGAGGGCATCGCAACTCTCCATCGCGCGATAACCGGACGAGAAGCCGAGAAGGCCCGTCATCCCGACGTCGTAGGGATTGTCGTACTCGAGGAACTCCTTGCCCCGCATCGCGTGTACCACCGGAGCCTTCAGCGTCCCGGCGATGGCAAGAACCTGCTCGTGCGCACCCTCAGTGCCCGCTCCACCGAGGATCGTCACCTTGCGCGCCGAGTTCAGGATGCCGGCGGCGGCCTGAAGCTCGGCTTCGGCGGGTCGCGTGATCCGCTGCGCCTGCCGGATGGCGGCCGACTTGCGGCGCCCCTTGCTCTCCCTCAGGAAAATCTCGCCCGGGACGACCAGCACTGCGACGCCCCGCTTCTCGACTGCTTCGCGCATCGCGATCTCCAACAGGCGGGGCAACTGCTCCGGGGTGCTCACCAGCTCGGTGTACACGCTGCACTCGCGGAACAGGTCCTGAGGATGCGTCTCCTGGAAGTAGGTACTGCCGATCTCGGGCCCGGGGATCTGCGCCGCGATCGCGAGTACGGGAACCCGACTTCGATTGGCGTCAAACAGGCCGTTGATGAGATGCAGGTTTCCGGGGCCGCAGCTTCCCGCGCACACCGCCAGTTCACCCGTGAGCCCCGCCTCCGCCGAGGCGGCAAAGGCGGCCGCCTCCTCGTGGCGGACGTGCTCCCACGTGATGTTCCCGGCTCGCCGCAGCGCATCGGTGAATCCGTTGAGTGAGTCGCCGGGCAACCCGTAGACCCGTCGAACTCCGGCGTCTTCGAGAATCTGGACGATGGTGTCAGCAACAGTAGTCATGATGTTCTCTCCTGCGAGGAATTGAGATTCCCGACGGACACGCCTCGCATCGCGCCACCCGGTTGGTGATCTGGGACTGGATCCGATCGCGCGGCAGTCCACCTACCCTCACGGTCGAACTCGAAGCCCTCGTCAAGTACTGGACCCTCGACTCATCGTGATGCGATCATCGATCATGCACAAGGTCAGCGGTATTGGCGGATTCTTTTTTCGTGCCAAGGATTCGGTTGCTCTCACGAGTTGGTACCGCGACAACCTGGGGGTAGATCCGGTACCGATGGCAGAGGGTGAGCGCCCGTGGCACCAGGATGCCGGAGAGACGGCCTTCACATCGATGCCGGGATCCGTCGACCAGTTCGGCCAGCCGGACCGCGTGTGGGCGATCAACTTCCGGGTTCCTGATCTCGACGGGATGGTCGAGCAACTGCGATTAGGGGGCAGTGAGGTGACGGTAGATCCCACCACTTATTCAATGGGTCGATTCGCATCGCTCACAGACCCCGAGGGAAATCCGATTCAGCTGTGGGAGCCAACTGGTGTGGATGCATCGAACGGATCTTGATAGCTAGCACCTATCAACCGGTTCACCTCCGGTCTTGGACGCGGGGCGCTCCCAAGCGCAGCATTAAGCCATGAGCCAAAAAATCGCGTTTCTCGGCCTTGGCAGGATGGGCCGCCAACTCGTCGCCCACCTCATCGAGGATGGCCTCGACATTACCGTCTGGAACCGCAGCAGCGGTGCCGCCGAGCAGGTCGCCGCGACCGGTGCCACACTCGCCGCGACCGCAGCCGACGCCGTCCGCGACGCCGACGTCATCCTCACGGTCCTCTTCGGTCCCGATGCCATCCGCGACGTGATCGTCGATGGCACCCTGCCGTTCAGGCCAAATGCGACCTGGATCGATGTCACGACCATCGGCCCGGCCGAAGCCACGGGCTTCCAGACCTGGGCGCACGACCACCAGCTTAACTATGCATACTCGCCCGTCATCGGCTCGCTTGGGCCCGCTCGGGCGAGGGCGCTCGGAGTCCTGATCGGAGGCACCGATGACGCCATTGCCGTCGCCCGCCCGATCGTCTCCCGCTGGGCCGACCCCGCCCGCCTCTCCACCTACGACACACCCGGCAAGGCTGCGGCGGGCAAACTCGTGGCCAACGCAGCCCTGGCCGTCGCCATGCAGGGGCTCGTGGAGGCTCTACGAATCGGCCATGGAGGGGGGCTGACAACTGCTGAGGTCATCGAGCGCTGCCTGGACAAAACTGCTCTCTCAGTGATGGCGACGCTGAAGGGCGATACGTTGCTCACCGGCAGTTACGCGAACGCGCAGTTCTCAGTCGATGCCCTGGCCAAGGATGCCGGTCTGATGATCGAGACCGCGACCACACCGCTGCCCGCTGTGACAGCCGCACTGGCTGCCTTCGTCGCCGCTCAACGTGACGGTCACGGCGAGGACGATTTCTCCGTTATCGCAGCTGAAGACACCAAGTAGACAGACCACCACTAACGACGCACGAGAGAAGGTACCCCGTGGGATACAACGCAGCAGAATCGCGATATGAGCAGATGCCATACCGCCGCACGGGACGCAGTGGCTTGATGTTGCCCGCCGTCTCGCTCGGACTCTGGCAGAACTTTGGCAATGACGTTCCCGTCGAGCGTCAGCAGCAGATTCTGCGTCGAGCGTTCGACCTCGGCGTCACGCATTTCGACCTCGCCAACAACTACGGTCCGCCGTACGGAAGTGCCGAAGCCAATTTCGGTGAGCACCTTCGCCGTGACTTTGCCCCGTATCGAGACGAACTGGTCATCTCCTCCAAGGCCGGCTATGACATGTGGGCAGGCCCATACGGCGACCACGGCTCGCGCAAATACCTGCTCACCAGCCTCGACCAGTCATTGAAGCGGATGGGACTCGACTACGTCGATATCTTCTATTCGCATCGCGCAGATCCGGAGACCCCGCTCGAGGAGACCATGGGGGCACTTCACACTGCTGTCACCTCCGGCAAGGCTCTCTACGCCGGAATCTCGTCCTATTCTCCAGAGCGCACCCGACGCGCCGCGCAGATTCTGAGCGACCTGGGCACCCCCCTGCTCATTCATCAACCTTCGTATTCGATGTTTAACCGCTGGGTCGAGGGCGGACTGCTCGACACCCTGGACGAGCTTGGGGTGGGGTGCATCGCCTTCTCGCCGCTCGCCCAGGGCTTGCTCACCGACCGGTACCTCAATGGCATCCCCGCCGACGCGCGCGCTGCGAGGGAAGGCACGATGTCCCAGGGCATGATCAACCAGCACACGCTGGCAAGCATCCGGGCTCTGACCGACATCGCCGAAGCTCGGGGCCAGAGCCTGGCTCAGCTTGCGATTTCGTGGACGCTTCGAAACTCCGGAGTCACGTCTGCCCTGGTTGGCGCATCGTCAGTGCATCAACTCGAGGCGAATCTCGCTTCCGTGGGAAACCTCACGTTCTCAGAGGCTGAGCTCACGGCAATCGATGAGCACGCCACCGATATGGACATCAACCTGTGGAAGGAATCCAGCGACGTACGGTAGGGAATCCGGATGCAGCCAGCGGATGCGGCATCAGGCTGGCCCTGCTGATCCTCGCTTCCGGCGTCGGAGCGTGGCCATCACAAGCAGCCCGGCGCCGAGTAGGAGGGCTGCGAGTCCTGGCACGAGAATCCCGAGCGCATCAACGCCGGTGAATGCCACCGGTGGGACTGGCAGCGTCGTCAACGTCGAGCACTCGGGACCGTCACTCCCGGGCTGGCAGTTCGCCTCGAAGACACCGCCGACCGCTGTCGATGCGACGCTGTTGTATACGCGCCCGTTGCCGGTACGCTCGGCGTTCATCTCGACCGAGTACGTGATCGTGAGAACGGCACCGACTGCAAGCGGCCCGGACCACGACAGCGTCGGCCTGGCGAATACCGCACCGTTGGTTGCGTCGCTGTCGTAGACGCCGTCATCCAGCACATCCTTCATATCGTCGGCGAAGCCTGCGGGGTCGGCCACGGTATACGCGACGTTGCCTGTGTTGGTCACGGTGATCGTGTAGGTAATTACCTGGCCAAGCTGTGCTGCGACGCCCGCATTGCTGACTTTCGCAACGTGATACGAACGCTCGACCGATCGGGTGAAACAGTCGGGATCAGTGGACTCCGCGAGACAGTTCGAGGTCACACCGGGCGGGGTGACGACTGTGTTGTCGAGATATCCATCGCCACCCTGTTTCACGGTGACCGAGTAGGTGATCACGATTGTCGCGCCAGAGGTTAAGGCCCCCGACCAGCTCAGGATCGGCGCGGAGTACGTCGCGCCGTGGTCGGCGTCGTTGTCGTAGGTGGCATCATCGAGCACGCGGCTGAGGTCATCCGTGAACGATGCTGGATCGGAGGCGGTGAAGTCGCCCTGCCCGGTGTTCTCGAGCTCGATCGTGTACGTCACCTTTTGCCCAGGTGCGACGGCGGCGGCGGAGACCGACTTCACCACGTGTAGCCGCGGTCCGGGAACGTTCGCCTCGCAGAGCGGGTCGGTCGATCCGGAATCGCAATTCGAACCCGAGTTCGCCGGCGTCACCACCGCGTTGTGGAGTTGCTGGTTACCGGTGTCGGGCGAGTTGACGTCCACCGAGTATGTGATGGTCGCTGAGCCACCCACGGACAGCGGGCCGTTCCAGGACAGAACCGGTGCGGTGTACGAGACGGCACCGGCGGTCGCTGAGGCATCGCCGTTGTAGCTGGCATCGTCGAGGACCTGACTGAGGTCATCCGTGAACGACGCCGCGCCCGCGCCGTAGGCGACCTGGCCAATGTTTTCAACCGTGATCGTGTACGCCACCGTCTGACCCGGCACAACATTGGTTTGGTCAACGGTCTTGCTCACGTGGAAGGCCTGCACGAGCACGAGCGACCCGCAGTCCGGGTCTGTGCTGCCCGCGACGCAGTTGCCGCCGATTCCCGGTGGGGTCAGTACCCGGTTGTCCAGACTGAAGTCACCGTGATCGGGGCTGTCGATTGTCACGGAATAGGTGATCGTGACAGTGCCCGGATTGGATAGCGGGCCGGACCAGCTCAGGGTGTTGCCGCTGAGCTGGGCGGTGCCGCCGGTCGCATGGACATCACCGTCGTAGGTCGCGTCGTCGAGCACGTTCGAGAGGCTGTCCGTGAACGATGCCGGTGCGTCGGCAGGATAGGCAGCGCTGCCTGTGTTGGTGACAACGATCGTGTACGTCACGACCGCGCCGGGATGGGCCGTGGCGATGTCGGCAGTTTTCACGACGTGGAATTGCCGAATTGGGGTGTTGGTGGTGCAAGTGCCCGCCGCACTGCAGACGCCACCTCCAGCCGTTGGGCTCACGGTGTTGATCAGGTGCAGATCACCGGCGGGGACATCGGCCACCCGCGCCTGGTAGGTCACGGTGACGATCGCGGTATCCACCGGCCCCGACCAGGTCAACTGGTTGCCGGCGATAGCCGCGCTGCCTGCACTGGCATGCAGAGAGTTCGCGACGATGGTCGCATCATCCAGCACATTCGTGAGGTCGTCCGTGAATGTTGCCGGGGTCAGTGTCGTGTAGGGAACTGCCCCGGTGTTGCGGACCGTGATGGTGTAGCTCACCACGCTGCCCGGGTACGCGATCGCCGGCGTCGACGTCTTCGATACCTCGTACGAGGCCACCGGAGTATTCGTCGAACAGTCACCGGCAGCGGCACAGGAGCCGTCCGAGCCCGTGGGAGCGACCGAATTGACCAGATGATTGTCGCCGCCGCCTGTCACGCTGACCTGGTACTGGATGGTGACCACCGCCCCTGGTACGGATGGCACATCCAGCGGCCCCGTCCACAGCAGGTCGGATCCCATTTGGGTGACCGCACCTTCGGTCGCAGTAACGGAGCCGGGCACGAGCACGCCATCGTCGTTCACACCCACGAGGGAGTCGCTGAACGAGGCCGCACCCGCTCCCGTCGCGGGGTAGGCGACGGGCCCGGTGTTGCGCACAGTGATCGTGTAGGTCAGGATGTCGCCGGAGACGGCACTGGTGGCACTGACAGCTTTCTCGACCGTGTAAGACGGCACCAGGTTGGTCGTCGAGCACGCCGCGTCGGTTGAACCGGAGTCACAGTTGGCGTCCCCCGTCGGGGTGGTGACGACGTTCGTCACGGTCTGGTTGCCCGTGGTGAGCGCGGCGGACTTTACCGTCACCGAATATGTGATGATCGCGGTCTGTCCGGGCACGAGGCCCGGAATCGACCAGGACAGCTGGTTGCCGCTGATGCTCGCCGTCCCCGCACTCGCGTCAACGTCGTTGTCGTAGGTTGCGTCATCCAGCACGTTCGAAAGGTCGTCGGTGAAGGAGGCGTTCGGGAACGGGGCGGCGCTCGACGCGGGTTCGGTCACCTCGATCGTGTAGGTGATCTTCCCGCCAACCGGGACCGCCGCGTTTGCCGGCGAGGCGGTTTTCGACACCGTGTACGGCGACGGAACGACGATGCCAGCGGGGTCCTGCCCGGTGAGCGTTCCGCCGTCGGGCGGCGAGGTGGTCACCGATGCGGTGTTCACCGTCGTGCCGATGGCCGCGGTGCTCGTGCACTCCTGAGCGGCGCTTCCGCCGACAGCCAGCGTCGCAACCGTGTATGAGCAGGCCGAGAGGGTCGGGTCGGTGACGACCACGTTGGTCAGGACGCCCGTGCCCTTGTTGGTCACGACGATGCGATACGGAACGGCCTCGCCAACCGCGTACTGCGGATACTGCGCAGCGGTATCGGCGTCGAGCCAGTCGGCGTCGTTTGTCGGGTCACCGCCGGGACGAAGGACGTACTTCTGGATGTCGACCGCGTAGCAGTCGCCGATCGTCGTGCTGGCCGACGATCGCATGGGGAGGGCCGTGTGACCCGCGATCGTGGTCGCCGAGTTGACCATGACCTGCCCTGGCTTGTTGTCGCCGGGCTCGGGGGCTGCGCAGTCGGCCCCGGCCGGCGTGGCGTATGTGATCCGCACGCTCTGCGTTG
>Ga0193728_1001889_pt1 | contig 10833 bp, 8 predicted proteins | sample U1c1metaG_FD_143037 | JGI IMG/M metagenome (GOLD analysis project Ga0193728, IMG submission 143037) | Soil microbial communities from a riparian zone of the East river system, Colorado, United States - U1c1 | ecosystem: Environmental > Terrestrial > Soil > Riparian zone | place: USA: East River... | reverse complement strand
TGGTGTTCACGCCGTTCACAAAGCCATAGTTGAACGGCGAGCCAGCGATGGTAGTCACGACCCAATTGGTGCCCACGGGGACGATCTTGCGAATCGTGTAAGTGAAAGTATCCGCAACGTAAAGATTGCCCGCGCGATCCAAGGCAATTCCCGTCGGACTCCAAAATCTGGCGTCGCTGTTCGTGCCATCCGCGTAGCCATGGCTCATTCCCAACCCGGCCAGAGTCGTCACCACCCAATTGGTCCCGACGGGAGTTATTTTCCGGACGGTGTGGCTATAGTGATCCACCACATAAACGTTTTCCTGAGCGTCCACGGCCACGCCATTCGGACGCCAAAATTGCGCTGCGCCATTGGTGCCGTCACTCGTGCCACCAACCCCGCCGAACGCGGCCTGGCCAGCCACGGTGCTCACGACCCAATCATTGCCAACCGGCGTGACCTTCCGGATTGTGTTGTTGGAGGTATCGGCGACAAAAAGGTTGCCGATGTTGTCCACCCCAATGCCGCCCGGAAAATAAAACTGCGCGGCGCTGTTCACGCCATCGTTAGTTCCCGGCGCCGAGCCGGCCAGGGTGGTGAACGTGAATGATTGCGCCCGGAGTTCGGGTTCGGAAGCACCGAGGACTAGCCCGAGAAAGAAACAGAGGGCCAAGCGTTGCATTTCTCATATAGGCTATCGCGCGAGCAGAAATTGCAACCGTAAAGCTTCGCTACTCTCCTATAAAAACCACCATCGACGGGGAGTCAGTACCAATTTACGAATAAGGTTTCATGCGGCGAAGGGCTGAGCCGGTGCAAGCGATCACGTCGAGGCCAAACGATGGTTGGTTGCACGCCGTCCGCGGTCTCAATCCGATGGCTGCCGACTGCCAGGTTGACAACCTGATTTGATAAGGGCACCCCATCCAGGGTCCCGGTGATACGTCCCTCTGCTTCAGGCGTCAGTAACCTTTCATAGCCTGCCGGATAAGTCCCGGCGAGATCGGAAGCTTGAAGCGAAGCAATCCGGTATCGGCCCGGATGAACGATCTCAAAAGCGCCGCCGCCGATCGGCAGAATGGTTCCAAGCACCCAGAAGTCATCAGCCAACGAAACGTAGCGTTCGCTAATAAAATCATGATCCAGTTTGGGCAAACCATCCGTGCGATAACTTGGAATGAAGACCGCGGCCGGGCGGGCGGCCAGCATGTCCCGAACTCGAGGTCCCGAGCCGCTGATGAAGCTTTGGATGTTCAGACTATGGAGGTACCATTGGAAATGAATGGTGCGTCGGGTGGGAACCATTCCAATCCCGTCATAAACCGGATCTTTCACAGGGTCCGTCAAATCCTCGGCGAGGCTCATCAGGCTGCCTTGGCGAAAGTTGGTGTAATCCACATTCCTTCGCAAAGCCAGGCTAAAGGGGACCAGGTGCGCAAAAACGAAGATGCTCGCCACGACCGGCCACAGGTTGGGCCGGCGCCCAAGTTCCTGCCCTAGACCCATGACGTATTTGGAAATCAGAAGGAAAGCATAAGGGACGACGTGCAAAAGGTTGTACGGATATGGTGTGGGATTCGCTGAAAGGCCCATCAGGGCACCGCCAAGCAATAATGCCTCGGGAAGCTTTCCCTCCCAGGTTAAGGATTTTCTTCCACCCCTCCATAACTCCCCCGCGATAGCGCAAGCGGCCGCCGCAGTAAGCGCCAACAGAAGGGGTGTCTGACCGAGCAAGCGCTCCAAGGTGGGCCAGGGGCGGAACCTCGCGGCGCCCCCGCCCCCGCTGGCAGAATATTTTGTCACTCCATGGAACACGGACAAATAAAGATCCCACATTCCACCGGTCCCATAACATACTCGAATGACAGCCGTCGCCAAAAGAGATCCGCCCAACCAGGCCAGGGCAAGTTGCCAACGGGGCCGACCATGAGCGGGAGGCGGAAAGACCAGAATGGCCAGGCTCAGGGGCAACACATAAACCACAGCTTTGACGGCGATGAAAAGCAGAACGACCGCAATGCCCCCTGCTACCACGTACGAGCGAGCTCCCATCGGTTTGACTCGCACGGTCCACCAGGTCAGAAGGATCCCGGTCAGGATCAAGTTGTCGTGGCGGATTTCGAATCCGTAATCCCACAGCGGAGCGAGCGTCGCCGCGGCTGTGAATGTTATCGCGCCTCGGACGGACAACAGGCGTTCACACGCGTTTCGGGTGAGCAGGAAAATGTTAAGCCAGAAAACACCAAGGAAAAGCAGGCGGGCGGAAGAAAACAAATCTTCAGATCGATGGCAATTTTTCGCCATCCAGGAAAGAGGCCCCATCAGGAACAGAGAGGCGGTGGTAAAAAACTCCGAGGCCTGACCTGAGGCCAGGACCCTGGCCATATAAAGGTTCTGGCACTCGTCAACCTGGTAGATTCGGATCGCTGCCAAATGAGCCGAATACCGGACCAGCCAGGCCAAGAGCGCAACCAGCGATCCGGCGAAAATACCGCGCCACAGCAGTGTTAATGTGGGCGCGCGCGTCATTGCTCGAATCCTTGGGCGTGGAACCGAAGCAAGGCTATCGTTTCCGCGCTTGAGCCAGAACCGGACTCTGAGTTTCTGGAATCAAAACGAACGGTCCAGGCGAATGAAGACTGAGCTGTCGGTCCAAATACGGTTCATCCCGGCGGGCGATTTCCAGGTTCATCATCTCGTCCACAATGTACTCGGGCCGCCGCTTTACCTCGTCGAAAAGGCTTCCAATATAATGTCCGAGAATTCCAATTGTGAGTAATTGCACCCCGCCGAAATAAATAATGACCAGGATTATCGAGGTCCATCCGGAGATAAGGTACTGCGGGTTGACCACTTTGTTGAAAAGGATCCAAATGGACAGCAACAAGCCCGCCGCCACCGACAAGAAACCGAACGTCGTGGCAATCTTCAGTGGCTTCTTTGAAAAGTAAAACACCGCACTGGATGCAAACCGAATCATTTTGCCAAGAGTATATTTCGTTGACCCGGCCTGGCGAGCATCCCGTTCGTAAAAAAATGGGGTTTGTTTGAAGCCCATCCAGCTTATCAAGCCGCGTATATATTTGTTATTTTCGGGCAAAGCATTAAACGCATCAATGATCTTGCGATTGATAACCCGAAAATCACCGGTGTTCACCGGTAAGGGCACTTCGGACAATTTGTTCAACAGCAGATAAAATAATTTGGCCGTTACGCGTTTGAACAGGGTCTCGCCCTTCCGTCGCTTCCTTACCCCATATACCACATCCGATCCGGTGCTGATCAGTTGCCTAATCATGTTGGGGATCACTTCTGGCGGATCCTGCAGGTCGGCGTCAATAATCACCGCAAGGTTCCCACGGCAATGGCGAATCCCGGCGCTCACTGCGGGTTGGTGACCGAAATTTCGCGAGAATCTGACAACATTCACGCGCGGGTCCGCGAGCGCGAATTCCCTGAGAATTGCCGGCGTCCGATCCGTGCTGCCGTCATCCACGAAGACAAGTTCGTATTCCAGTCCTTCCTCGTTGCCAGGCAAGGCCGAGATCCGGGCGTAAGTTTGCGGGAGGACCTTCTCCTCGTTGAAACACGGAATGATGACGGAGATTAGCATACGGAGTTGATGAATACGTTTCTCAAGAGACACCATTGAAACGACAGAACGCTACCCAGCATCGAGTCCAACATGTTAGCGCGGTAAAATTGGTCCCGGCGAATCGTTCGGATGAAACTGCGAAAATAGGCCGCCTGGCGGCTGCCAATCCTTGCGCTGGCTGCCTGGCCGGAAATCCGGAAACCCGCGAGGCATTCGGAGTCAATGAAGGCGTCGCCGTGCTTCAACAGATCCGCCCATAGGGAAAGATCAATCAAATATGGGTTCGACGCTTGAGAAATTCCCGCCATGCTGAGCGCTTGCTTTCTGAACAAACCCACCGCCGGTTCCCCGATTAGGTTCGAGCCCCAGCGAATCGATTTTCGGATCAGCTTGGCCCCGCTGATGACGCCAGTGGACAGTGGAAATCGCCTTCGCAAAATGATTCCGTTATGCTCATCAATTACATTGCTGTTGCAAATGGCTAATACCACCGCCGCATTTGCGGGCGACTCAAGCACGCGTACCTGGCGGGCCAGGCACCCCGGATAGAGCAAGTCATCCCCGCACAATAATTTGACATATTTGCCCTCAGCACAGGACAGTACCTTGTTCCAATTTTCCCCTATTCCCAAATTGCACTCATTTTGAATCAATTTGATTCTCGCATCGCTAAAACTCTTAATCACCGACACCGTTCCATCGGTTGATTTGTCATCGGCAATGATGATTTCGAAATCCGTAAAGGATTGGGCTAGAACACTTTTCAGAGTGAAGGCGATGAATCTCTCGCTGTTATAACTCGGTATGCAAATACTTATTAAAGGTCCGGAGTTCATGCTGTTTCTCAAGATTCCAAGGTTCCGCCAGAGCCTATAAGCTTGCGAGATGCCAAATGGGCTGCATCCGTCTCCTCACTTACGCTGTTCCCTCATTCTCCTTAATTCGCGGCTTAAGAACTGCTTCCACTGCTTAACTATCCTTGCAGGCTATCGAACATTTCCGGGAATCGTTCCGTGCTGTGAGGTTGACCTGACGATGAAACCCGCGCCTATTGATGTGATTTTACAAAATTGTGGAGGCAAAAAGCTTCTCGCCGATGGTTTCCTTTGGCGGATCCTGCAAGCGATTTTTGTCTGGCTCTGTTTTATCAGGCTGCCGACGACCGGCTTGAGGGATTCCGTGCCTCAATCATGGGAGGGGGTACTTTCTTATTCCGCCGCACACCGCCTGCAATGGGGGCACGACATCGTGTTCACGTTCGGCCCGCTCGGCTTTCTAACCTCCGATTACTACTGGGGAAACTTCTTCTGGCCGATAGTCCTCTGGGGATTTGGATTTTCACTGGGTTTGACCTCTTCCCTTGTCCCCCTGCTGACGCGGGGGGCGCGTTCCGCTCGCCTTATCGTCTTTTTCGCCCTGCCAATGTTCACAGTTCCGGCATGTCAGAATCTCGGCTTTGACCCGGTCTATTTACTCTTCATTACTCTTCTTGGTACCGCCTGTCTGCCAGCGGAACGCCCAGGCTTGACCCGATTGATCTCGACAGGTGTCATATTCGCGGTCATGTCCCTTATCAAGTTCACTTTTTCCCTTTATTGTGGTTATGCACTCCTGGTCGTAGCCGCAGCATGGTCATTACGCGGAGCCTGGAGAAACGCTGGCATCATGATCGCCAGTTGGCTCGCCGCCTTTTTTTTGTGCTGGGAGTTGACCGGGCAGAACCTTGCCTCTATCCCACTGCACTTTGTGCGTAGTTTTCAGCTCGCTGCGGGGTACTCCTCCGCTATGGCCATCCCTGGGGATCGCTCGGAGTTGATACTCGGATTCGCCCTTCTCCTCGGCTTGGTCACTCTGCTGTTGACTCGGTGGCTGAGTTGTGAAGATTGGCGTCACAAGACGGACGCGGTGGCTATCATAGGAGCGGGAATTTTCCTCGCATGGAAGGAAGGATTTGTCCGGCCTGATGTGCACGTGGTGGTGTTTTTCATCTATTCCTTTTTTCTAGCCGTGTTGCTGCCGGCTCTGCTTGGGCCCAGCCGCGCGCCGGAAACCGCTCGGGCGACCGTGGGAGGAACACCGTTGCCAACAGAGTCCCCAGCGCCAATCGCCTTCGCAATAGCTCGGCGCCCTCTCCTTTTTCTTACAATGGGCATGTTGCTGGTTTCGTTAACCCCTTTCGCACTGCATCAGACTGCCTTCGCGAAGGCGGCCCGAACCGGGTTCGTGGCTAAGATATCAGACAATCTCACCGCTTTATTTGCGCCCGCCGTATTCAGACGCCAGCTTGAGCGGGAACTGGATTCCAGACGCACAGAAGCTGCGCTGCCGCGCATTCGCGCCCTGCTCGCTGGAGAACGGGTCGCGGTCATGAGCCATTACCAGGATGTGGCCATTCTAAACGGCCTCAATTATGCTCCACATCCAATTTTTCAAAGCTATTGCGCTTATACCCCGGAACTCCAGCGGCTCAACGAGGCCCCGCCGTATGTACTCTGGAGGTCCGAGACAATTGATAGCCGTTTTCCAACCTTGGATAATGGCGAGGTCATTCTGAAGGTTCTCAGCGAATATTCGCCGGTAATGCGGGAAGACACTTTTATCCTCTGGAGACGCAATTCCCAGCCAATAGCCTCGTACTCCCTTGCAAACCCACGCGAACTCAAGGTCGCGCTCGACCAGTGGATTCCCATTCGCAAAGAGCCAACATGGCTGCGCGTTGAACTGCGGCAGACCTGGCTCGGAAAAATTCAGAGCCTGCTGTTGAGTGGCTCCCAGGCGCAGCTCGAAATTCGGCGCGAGCATGGGAAGAACCTGCACTATCTTCTAGTTCCGGGCAATGCCCGACACGGGTTCGTCCTCAGCCCGTTCCTGCAATCGGACGCCGATTTGATTGGTTCCAACTCGGGGGGAAGGGTGCCCGACCGAATATGTGCGGTCCGAATTTCCAGCTTTAACAAATATTTCTTCAACCACTCCATTCGCGTCGTGACGCAGACCATTGGTGATATCCCGACGCTTCAACTTGCTTCGACCGTCACGAACGCGGAAGTGACTTTCTTAAAGGAATAACCTCGCGCCTCGAAACAGAAATCCTACCGGAACCTACAGATGGAAACTCGCGAGCCAGGGTACTCTGCTTACCTGGAGAAAAAATATCTGCCTGGCCGCCGCTGGTATCTCCACCGTTTTTTTTACCCAAAGCTTTTCCGGTCCTTTGGGTCTCCTGACACCATCATCGATCTGGGTTGTGGCACGGGTGAGTTTTTGGATTACTGCCGGAAAAGAAAGCACGAGGCTCTGGGAATCGACTCAAACGAAGCCTTCGCAAAACGCTGTCAGGAAAACGGATTCAACGTTCATTTGGACAGCATTTACGAACTCAGGTCCGTGAAGAATCAACATTTCAGATATGCCGTTTGCGACAACGTTCTCGAACATCTGGAGTTCACCGAGCTCAGGCAATTCTTTGACCGCATCGAGACGCTATTGTCCCCCGGCGGGATCTTGTTCTGCATCGTCCCCGGCCGAAGAGGATTCAAATGCGATCCGACCCATAAGACCTATATTTCTTACGAACTGCTATCGAACTTGATCAAAAACAGGAACCTCAAGATCGAACCCGGATACTTCCACCCTTTCAACCTGGGATTCGTTGACAGGTTCTTGTACCTCAACATGCAGGTATTCGAGATCATCAAGCGTCACTCATCAGAAAGCGAGTACAGGACATAGGGCGGGCCTCCTGCCGGAACGGCAAACTTCCGCGCTCTCTTCCATTTCCCTAATATTTTCGTCGCTAATTCGGACATCGAGGGATCGCTCCCTTCTACCAGCAACCATCGGAACCCGTGTTCCTTGAAATAATCCGTGTCCAGCAGTGGCTGCATGTTCACGGGCTTATGGAGGAGCATCGCCATGAATGCCCGTCTCTTGAGATAATATGGCGCAAATGGACTCCATTCCTGGGCCGACAGGATAATCACCGGTTCGTCTTTGTTCATCAATTTTGCAGCTTCTGTCAGATAGCCTACCCTCGCATCCGTTCTGGGCGTTGAAACCATCTGGGCGACTTCAGGCCACGAGGTTTGAAGCCACACACCACACAAGAGGACGATGAACAAGATTTTGATGCGTCTGTCCTTTATTAGATCGAAAACCAGCCACAGACCAACGCCGGCAAAAAGTGCCAGCAAGGGCGCACCAGCGACAAAGTAATAGGAGTGCACCCAGTACAGGTTGTAAAACGTGACCATCGGAACCAACGGCGCGAGCGCCAGGGCGCAGCCAATCCAAAAATTTCCTTGAGGAAGCTGCTGAAATCCACGAATTCTAAACGGCAGGGCACAAAACCCAAGGCCCAGCGCAATTGTCAACCAGGGCATCACCGTTTCCTGCATTCGATGAAGCGTTCAGGCTCAGCCGTTGGTTGACCGTCCCGTAAATCCACGCTTTGATGAACGGGTGTTTCGAGCTAAGCCACGCGGTGTAAGGCGATGCCTCTTTTATTTTGTCGCTAAATCGTGCGTATGAGTACCCCACCGATAAAGGCGCCAATAGCATGGAAACCATCAAAACAATATGAACGGGACGCAGGCCACCTTGAGACCCTGCCTGCCGAATAGCCCCGTGCGAAGCAACACCCGGCCCCAACCTCGCGAGTTCCTTGTCAGTTTTGCGTTTCCGCATCAGCAATCGCAACGCGCACAGGCCGGTTAATGTTCCGCCGATAAAAAGGGGAATAACAAACGTCGTGATCTTGGTCAGACAGCCCAAAACACCAAAACACACGCACAGCATGAAAAGCGCTCGTCCGGGCTTGAAAGTCCACCTAATGAACGTCACCAGATAAGCCAAAGCAAAAAATGTCGCCGCGTACTCGATCATCGAACTCCGGCTCCAGAAAATATGATAAGGTGAAAACAAGAATACCGCCGCCGTAAAAAGCGCCACCCCCGCCTCCGTAAAAAGCAGCCGCGTCAGCAGAAACAATGTCAATGCCGTCAGGTAATAAAAGAACAGGTTCGCGAGCCGGATCGACACATCGAGATTCTTCCATGGCGCGATGCTGTCCAAGCCAGCCGCAACCAGTTGGAAAACCGGATATTCAAAAGGGCATTCCCACGGCGGTCCGAACAGCGGAAGCCTGGGATGAAGCACAGAAACCCCGTGTTCTCGAATTTCCCAAACGGACAACGCCGTCTGGGTCTGTCTGAATTCATGAGATCCTGTGAACGGCCCGTTCAAATGGACGAACCTGATAGGCATCGAAATCGCCACCAAGATAGCAAAGATAAAAACCGGGCTCTGGCGCAGGCTCCGCCTTAACAAGGCTTGGAAAAATTTCGACAACGCACCCGACCTTTGCGCCCGTGGCGACGAATACGGAGAGTCGCTCCCTCCGGCGTCAGGCGTGACCATATCCGTTTCTTGCTAACATTACGTGCACACCATAACAAAATCCTCGCCCGTGCCTAATTCATTGAGCGTTACCTAATCTATGCTTATGTTCACATCAGTCTTTCCCCACTCCAATACGAGCGTTCGGGCTTTTTGTCGATAGGAATCAGACTGCCGGACGACTGTCTTACGGCTTAGGTCAAGAATCCGACGCTTTGCCGACTTCGCTGATCCGAATTCCCCCAAAACACCGTTTGCGTTGCGACGGCTGCTATTCCAAACTAAACCCGATGGGCGCACAATGGAAACAAGCCGGGCGCGAAGCCAACGCGCAAAAAAAGGGCCAGATGACCGCGAAGCTGGTGCGGGAAATCATGGTCGCCGCCAAATTGGGCGGGCCTGACCCGGATCTGAATCCGCGGCTCACCGCCGCGGTCGAGAAGGCGCGCAAAGCCTCCGTTTATCGCGACACCATCGAACGCGCCATCAAAAAAGGCTCGGGCCAAACGGATGAAAAGATAAACTTCGAGTTGGTCACTTACGAAGGCTTTGCCCCGCACAAAGTACCGGTGGTGGTCGAATGCCTTACGGACAACCGTAATCGCACGGCCCCTGAGATTCGCAATATTTTCAAGGCCGGCTCGCTGGGCCAACCCGGCAGTGTCGGGTTTTTCTTCAACCATCTCGGGGTGGTCGAGGCCACCCACGCCGACGCGAACCGCGATGCCGAGTCCGACGCCATCGAAGCGGGAGCCCAGGAAATCGAAGCGCTGGAGCCGGAAGAAATCCCCGAGGGCCAGAAAGGCGCGCGGTTCCTGACGGAAATAAAAGACCTGGACACGGTTTCCAAAGCCTTAAAGGCCACCGGCTGGACCATTAGTTCCTCCGAAATTCGTTACATCGCCAAGAATTTCGCCGAGGTCAACGATGCCTCGAGGAAGGAAGTTACAGATTTTCTCAACACACTCGATGATCACGATGACGTGCATCGGGTGTATGCGGCGATGAAGTAAAGTTTAGGATTTTTACCATGAGCAGATTGAAAATCTGCGCATACATTCTTCTCAACCGCCCGCCAGGGCTTCCACGGCCTGCGATTCCACGGGCAACGACGAAAGCTGAATCTTCGGATTGCGCTGCGCAAAGAAATCGCAGCTCCATTGGTCGGGAAAGAAAATTACCGTTTGGCCGGCGACATCGGAACCGAGACGCGCGCCGGTCGGAAGCATGGAATCTTCCAGCGCCGCCCCATTTTCGCTGACCGCCCAGCGAACGATTTTCCACGCGGCATGCTCCAGCCGCGATTCGGCGCCGTACTCCGTTTGCATCCGGTATTGAACCACTTCAAATTGGAGCGGACCGACCGCGCCAAGCAACGGGACGCGCTGAGAAGAATCTTTGACCATGAACGATTGCACGACACCTTCTTGCAGCAGTTGTTCGAGGCCCTCGCGAAAGCGTTTGAATTGGGCCGTGCTTGGGCTTTGCAGCCAGGCAAAACATTCCGGCGTGAAACGGGATTTCGTGAAAAACCAGCGCTGGATCTTCCGCCAGGGTATCGCCGATCCGAAAATCCGCATGTCCGACGAGACCAACCACGTCGCCCGGGTACGCCTCGTCAATGGTTTCACGCTCGCGGCCAAAGATTTTGTGCGAACTCGAGAGGCGCAACTTTCTGCCGGTGCGCGTGTGCACCACACTCATGTCGCGCTCGAACCGCCCGGAGCAAACACGGACAAAGGCCAGCCGATCTCGGTGTTTGGGGTCCATGTTGGCCTGGATCTTGAAAATGAACCCCGAGAAGCCCGGCTCCTCGGGCGGAAGGGCGCGACCATTGACGGATCGCGGCTGGGGCGGTG
>Ga0193728_1001888_pt1 | contig 10843 bp, 8 predicted proteins | sample U1c1metaG_FD_143037 | JGI IMG/M metagenome (GOLD analysis project Ga0193728, IMG submission 143037) | Soil microbial communities from a riparian zone of the East river system, Colorado, United States - U1c1 | ecosystem: Environmental > Terrestrial > Soil > Riparian zone | place: USA: East River... | reverse complement strand
GTCCTGGCCAAGCTTCCGCCCTCGGTCCTGGCCACGCTGCCCACGTCCGTGCTGGCCAAGCTCCCGCCCTCGGTCCGGGCCGAACTGCCCGCCTCGGTTCTTGCTCAACTACCTGTGAGCTAGCGGATACGTGCAGTAACTTCTGATTGGGCGGGGCGGCAACTACCAGGACGCCGCCCCGCCCCGGGCACCGGCGCGGCCCAGGAACCAGCCCCGCCCCCGGGCAGGGCGACAAACGGAGCGACAAAAAACGGCCGCGCGGCGCTGAGCCATATGTGACGGCAGGCCAACCCCAGGAGGAGACCATCCCGTGAACCAACTGATCATCTTGCTGGGCAACGATGGTGACGGAGTGCGCGGACACACGGAAACCGCCGCGAGCGGCCCGGTGTTTCCGGACAGCGGCCGATGCCGCGCGCAGCGCCTTCCGCGGCGGATGCCCCGCACCTGCGTCGCGTTCCGGACCGAGGCGCCTAGTCCTGAGTTGCTGGGGCGTGTCCTCGAGGGCCTCAAGAGGCTATGAGGAACCCGCCGCCTCCGCCTGGCGAGATCACGGGCGGCGGGGGCCCGAGCCTGGTTTCCGGGCGGGAAATGGCAGGCATGGTGACCAGGCGGACGCTATTCCCGGGTCGGCCCGAGCGGTACGTTTCCGTGGAACCGATAGGTTGAGCCCTGGAAACGTCGCTCAGCCGGGATCGGGGGGCCCGGCGCCGATCGAGGCAGGGTCCGTCGTCTGGATGACAGCATCCGGATCGGCAGACGGGAAGGGCACGAGCCACATGAGCACCCAGGACCACGACGACCCGGCGGCGGAGAGCACGGCGGGCGACTCGCTGTCCTTCGACACGTCGGTCGCTCATCCGGCCCGGATTTACAACTACTGGCTCGGCGGGAAGGACAACTATGAGGCCGACCGCCAGGCCGCCGAGCAGGCTATCGCGGTCACCCCGGACATCCTTCCCGGCGTGCGCGCCAACCGGGCCTTTCTGCGGCGCGCGGTCGAGTTCGTGGCCGGTCAGGGCATCCGGCAGTTCCTCGATGTCGGCACCGGGCTCCCTACCGCCGACAACACCCATGAGGTCGCGCAGGACATCGCTCCCGAGTCGCGTGTCGTCTACGTGGATAACGACCCGATCGTGCTGGCTCACGCCCGCGCGCTGCTGACCAGCACACCGGAGGGCGCCACCGCTTACGTGGATGCCGACGCCCGGGATACCGCCAAGATCATTGAGGCGGCGGCCGGCTTGCTCGACTTCACCCAGCCGGTGGCCGTGATGGCGCTGATGGTGCTGCAGTACATTCCTGACCCTGATCATCCGGAGCAGATCGTCTCCGAGCTGATGGAGGCGGTGCCGTCGGGCAGCTTCCTGGTGATCTCGGACACCACGACCGACATCGGCGACGGTGCCAGCCGTGTCGCCTCGAAGATCAATCCGCGGATGGGTCCCACCCGGCTGACTCCCCGGCCGCGCGCCCAGATCGCTGCGTACTTCGACGGCCTCGACCTGGTCGAGCCGGGGCTGGTGGGGATGCCGGAGTGGCGGGGTGAGGCCAACCCCCATGTCGTCGTCAACGCGTTCGCCGGCGTAGCCCGCAAGCCGTAGCGCCGCGGGCCAGGAGACAGGGTCCGCAAGCCGTAGCGCCGCCGGCCAGGAGACTGGTCCGGGCGGCCGGGCGCAGGCTCCCAGCGGGCGTGGCCCGACCGGGGGGCCTGGCCCCGCGCTTCCCGGTTCCGGGCGATCTAGTCATCCAGGGTCAGATCGGCCAGCCGTCCCCGCGACGCCGTCCGCCCCCGCCGGGCTCATACCGCCACGCCTCTGGCGCCCTCCGGGTGGTCCCGAACAGGAGCCTTCCCGGGACCGGGGCGCGCTAATCGCAGCCCCAGACCGTTTGAGAAAGGTTGGTGGTGGTTTGCCCGGCTTTGCGGGGCAGAGCGGCCGCCGCGAGGTCAGCCGGCCCGGATCAGGCCGTCCGCATCAGCCCGCGCCCCGGACGTGGAAGAACATCGTGGGATGCCACCAGGCGTTCCACTTATGCCAGCCGACCCGGGTCCCAGAATTCAGCGCACCGAACGTGTGGCCAGGCCGGACGAAGAACTCCACATGTCCGGTGCCGTAGAAGGCCAGGTCACCGCGGCGCGCCTGGCGCTCGCTCTCCCGGACTAGCCGCCCCGAGCCGAGCATGGCGGTGGTTGACCGGCCGAAGCGGATGCCCTGCCGGGCGTATGCGGCCATCACCACCCCGGAGCAGTCGTAGCAGCCTGGGCCGGTGCCGCCCCAGCAGTACCAGTGGCCTGCCGAGTGATGGTAGGCCCATACGTAAGCCGCTCCCCGTGGGGTCCGGGACCCGGCGGAAGCGGCTTGGGAAGTGGTGGCGATGGGAATCGCCGCGAGGGATGCCGTCGCCAGAAAAGCGATCAGAAGACGACGAATTACGGGATACCTGCCCACAAGGGGCTCCCAGATTGCAGGGTGCTCTCCGCTGCGGTGGCCACGGGTTCACGGTGACCAGCGAAACTCAGCCGGAAAGCCCGACAAGTTCAGCACTGTAACCGACGCGGCACCCTTGGCATGGCATTTAGGCCACATTCGCCCCCACATGCCCCGCTGCCCGGCTCACCGGGCGGCGGGGCCTGCGGGGCATCTGACCTGGGCTAAGACGGGCATCTGACCTGGGCTAAGAACTGCGCTCCCAGGTCACTCCGAACCCATTGCCGCTGCTGTTGAGCGCGCCCGGCTGGGCCTTGGTCGCGCCAGATGAATTGATCATGGTGAGCTCGTAATCAGTGAAGGACGAGATGACGCCGGAGGTGGAACCGGCCTTCACGGTGGCGCCCGACTCGGTCCAGCTGACGAAATCCGACAGCGGGTAGACGCCACTGCTGCCGCTGGGCGCTTCCGCTATCCACTCAGCACTGGAATTGTCGCAGCTTGAACACGTCTGGGTCGTGGAAAAACTGTCCGCCAAGCGACTTGAATCGGTCACCTTCAGCGTATAACTTGTGCCGCTGCGCACCACGGAGGCCGTGATGCTGTCGCCTGCGTGAAGCGTCGAGCCAACGACCTGAATGGCGTTGGCCGGATACATCTCCCACCATGTGTAGTAATAAGCAGTACCGCGGTAGCACTCGATGAGCGTGCCGTCCTGCTCCACTGAGCTGCTGCTGTACCCGTCGAGGCCGACCCAGAAGGCCGCGAGGGAGGTGGTGGAGGTGCAACTGACGCCGGGTTCTGTCCAGCTGCCGGTGACCGTGCTGAAGCCGCTGCCGGTATCTGCGTACCCGGACCAGTTTGTGCTTTGTACCTGGGTCAATCCCTTGACCCGGAGTGCGGGCCGTGATACCCGATGGTCGGCTGCATGCTGGCCGACCGACAGGCGCTCAAGGGCCTGGCGGGCCACCAGGGCCGACGCTGACCTGGGGGTGATGCTCGCGCCTGCGGCTGGGCTCATGGCCAGCAGCAGGCCGAGCGCTGGCACGCTCACCATTAAGAAGCGGGCCAGCAGACGGGGACGAGTATGGCGCATGGTGGGTCACCTCTCGCTTCGGGCGGCCATTGCCAGCCGCTCCCCAGCAGATACTAAATTCTGGTAAATCAACCATCAATAACGTGACGGAAAATTTAACAGATCAGGCTGCCCGTAATGGCCTGCTGCGTCAGTTCTCCCGGGAGAAGATCCGCAGGAAGAACAGGAACACGTTCAGTACGTCCAGGAAGATCGACGCGGCGATCAGCGGCGCGGAGGCCAGGTCGGTGGAGCGCCGCAGGCGCTGGAAATCGACCACGGTCAGTCCGGCGAAGATCACCAGGCCCAGCACCGAGTAGATCAGCGAGCCGTGCGGGATACGCACGAAGATCAGCACGATGCCGAACACGATGAGCGCCAGGAGCGCCCAGAAGCTCAGCCGGGCCAGGCCGGAGAGATCCCGCCGGGTCGCGTAGCCGACGGCCCCGAAGCCGGCGATGAACAGGGCGGTGGCCCCGCCCGCCTGCCAGAGCGCCTGGGGGTTCGTGCTCGCGTAGTAGACCAGGGTCGGCGCCATGGCCAGGCCGAGGGCCAGGCCGAAGGCGAGCAGAAGTCCCACACTCAGCCCGCCGGATCGGCGCACCGCGAAGTTCATGCTGATCAGGCAGGCGAAGGCGACGATGAACCAGACGATGGCCCAGCCCTCGGACAAGGTGCGGCCCAGGTAAGAGCCGAGCGCGAAGCAACCGGCGGTAACCGCGACATAGCCCATCGTCTGCGCGAACAGGGTGTGGCTGCGGTCCCGGTCCACCGCCCCGACGCGGCCGACGCTCAATGAGTCGCTCATGCCACTACTGTGACAGCGGGCGGCCCGGATGTCTTCACCAGGATGGCCAGCGCGGGGCCCTTCCTACCCACCCGCGAGCCGAGCGCCACCAACGCCGCATTCCGGGCCGGGCTGGCCCGCTAGCCTGCCTCCCTTCCGTTGCCGGCCCGGCGGCGGCATGCTGGAAGCGATGCCGCCGCAGATCGAGGACAGCGGCGCGGATGCGGCAAGGGACAATCTTGAAGTACACGGTGCGAACGGCCGACGGCAGACGACTTTCCGCCCAGTCAAGCGGCGATCCCGACGGCAGACCCGTATTTGTCCTGCACGGGACGCCGGGAAGCCGTTTAGGCCCGCATCCCCGGTCCGCCGTCCTGCACCGGCTGGGCGTCCGGCTGATCTCCTTTGACCGGCCAGGTTACGGGGGATCCGACCGGCTAGCTGGACGGCAGGTCGCGGACGTGGCCGAGGACGTGCTGGCCATCGCGGACGCCTACGGGCTGAAGAAGTTCGCGGTCGTCGGCCGGTCGGGCGGCGGGCCCCACGCTCTCGCGTGCGCCGCCCTGTTGCCCGAGCGCACGACCAGGGCGGCCGTCCTGGTGGGGATCGCCCCGCACGGCGCGGACGGGCTGGACTGGTTCGACGGCATGGCCCACTCCAACGTCATGGAGTTCACGGCGGCGGCCAACGGCTACGAGAACATCGTCGCCCACACCAAGGCGGTGGCCGAGGAGGTCCGGGCCAACCCGGCCAGCCTGCTCGCCAGGCTCCAGACCGAACTCCCCGACTCCGACCGGCGGGTCGTGGCCGATCATGGCATCCGGTCCATGCTGATCGAGACCTACGCGGAGGCCCTGCGGGCCTCTGACTACGGCTGGATCGACGACGCGCTCGCTTTCTGCTCGCCGTGGGGATTCGACCCGGCCACGGTCCGGGTGCCCGTACTGCTGTGGCACGGCGCCAGCGACGTGTTCTCTCCCGCCAGTCACGCCCGGTGGCTGGCGGACCGGATCCCCAGCGCCGCCGTGGTCGTGCAGGCCGGGGCGGCCCACTTCGGCGCGCTGGACGTGCTGCCGGACATCCTTCGCTGGCTGTCCGCCGGCCGGCCAGATGCCAGCGGATCCGGTGATCGCGGATTTCCGGGCCGGGGTTAGCGGACCGTGCAGGACCCACCGGGGATCCTGGCGAACGGTCAGATCTGCTGTGGTTCCAGATCGCGATTGATGCGCTGCCACTCCTGCAGTTGTGCGCTGTCGGGGTGACTGGCGCCCAGGACGCGGCTGAGGTCAGCCATGATCGCGGCTTTAAGTTCCTCGGCTTCATGGTCCCGGCCTGCCTGGTGGAGCGTGACGGCTAGGTTGGCCTGGCAGACCAGGGTGTCCGGGTGATCACGACCGAGCACGTCGCGAAGCAGGGTCACCGTCTCCCGCTCCAGCGCCTCGGCCACCTCGAGGTCGCCGGAGTCGCCACGGCAGTTGGCCAGGTTGACCGTGCCGGACAGGGTCAGCGGGTGGTTCTCGCCCAGCTTGTGCCGCATCCGCTCCAGCGTGTCCGCGGCCAGTGTGAGCGCCTCCGGCAGTCGCCCAATGGATCGCAGGTAGCAGGCGAGATTGTTGACCGCGACCAGGGTGTTCGGGTGATCTTCACCCAGGCCCGCCTGGTAGGCCGCCTTGACGCCACTCACCAGGTCCAGTGCTCCGGGCATGTCCCCGGTCGCCGCATAGTCGCAGGCCAGGTTCAGCGCACAGGACAGCGCGTCTGGGGCACCGCTTCCATAACGGCGCTTGTAGCGCTCGTAGGTGTCCTGGGCCAGATTCATCGCCTCCGCCTGCTCTCCTGCCTTGCGTAGCGATACGGCCAGGCTGGCTGCGGTGCGCAGGGTGTCGGTCATGTCGTCGCCCAGGACCTCCCGGTATTTGTCCCAGGTATCCCGCAGCAGGTTCACCGACTCCCGGAACGCGCCTGCGGCGCGCAGGTCGAGGGCCAGGCTGGCCACCGACTGCAGGGTGCTCGGGTGCTCGCGGCCCAGCACCTGGCGCTGCCGGTCCAGCGTCTCCTCGTCCAGCCGTCGCGCGGTAAAGCAGTCGCCGACCAGGCGCAGGGAACATCCGAGGTTGTGCGCGGCGAGGAGCGTCCGCGGGTAGTCCTCGCCGAACTGCTCCTTGAAGCTTTCGTAGGTGGCCTGGTCGGCAGCCAGGGATTCCTGGAAGTCACCCAGGGCGCGCAGGTCGGCCCCCAGCCCGTTCGCGGTGATGAGGGCGTGCGGGTGGTCGGGGCCGAGCACCTCGCGCTGGCGCTCCAGGACATAGGTGTCCAGGTCCCGGGCGTCGCTGAACCGGCCTTGCGAGCGGAGCACGTTGGCGATGTGGAATTGCAGGTACAGGGTCTGCGGGTCGTCGGACCCGAGCTGGTGGCGCCACAGCGTCTCCAGCCGGCTGGCCAGGGCCAGGCAGGACTCGAACTCGCCGTGCTTCCACTGGTATCTCACCCAGTCGATCAGCAGCTGCCGGGTCCGCGGATCGTCGCATTCCTCGGCCACGGACGGGCCCAGGTGCGGCCAGATGATGTCGTAGGTGGACCAGTTCGCCGGATCGTCGGTCTCGCCCTGGCGAGGCCGGGCCCCGGTCAGGATCCTGTGCACCTCGTGCCGGGCGTCGACCTGTTCCTCATCACTCATCTGGGAGCGGATCACCGCCTGCACCAGCCGGTGGATCTGCAGCGAGTTGCTGCCCTGGTCGACCTTCACCAGGGCGAACCGGCTGATATCCCGGATCACCCGGCCGAGCATCAGCTTCTCGCTCAGCGTCTCATCGAACGGGAGTAGGGACTCGTTCATCTCGTCGCTGTAGAGCAGGTCCATCGAGATGGGCCCCGGCGAGAAGAACGCGCACAGCTGAAGCAGCCGGACGGCGGCCGGCGAGCGCTGCTTCAGCCGGTCGAACGACAGGTTCCAGGTCGCCACGACCGGCATCGGGTAGTCCGGCGGCTGGTTCAGGGCCAGGATCCGGGTGGACTGGGTGGTCAGCTGCTCGACGTAGACCCGGGCTGGCATCCCGGTCTGCTCCAGCCACGCGCTGGCCTGCTCCACTGCCAACGGCAGATGGCCCAGGGCGTCGGCGACCCTTTTCGCATCGGCTACGTCCAGTTCGGGCACGTGCCGAAGCAGGTGCCCGACGCTCTCGTCCCTGGTGAAGACGTCCACCTCGAGCGGCTCGGCCGAGTGCGTCCAGGCCTGGTTCCTGGAGGTGATCAGGACGTGCCCTGACCCGGTGGGCAGGTACGGTTCGAGCTGCTTGGGATCGTCGGCGTTATCGAAGATCAGCAGCCAGTGCGGGGTGGTGTCGCGGCGCAACTCCTCCAGCGCCGCCTCGGCCGCCTCGGCCACGTTGTCACCCACCTTCAGCCCCATCTTGCGGGCCAGGTCAGCGAGGGCCCCGCTGGTCTCCTCGGCCCGCTCCGAGGGCACCCACCAGACCAGGTCGTAGTCGGCCATGAAGCGGTGCGCGTACTCCAGCGCGAGCTGGGTCTTGCCCACCCCGCCCAGCCCGTACAGCGCCTGCGCGACCACCACCGCCCGGCCTCCCCCGGCTAGCTTGTCGCGCAGCAGCTCCAGGGTTGCTCCGCGCCCGGTGAAGTCGGCGTTCCTGGCGGGCACGTTCCAGATCGGCGGGATCGCACCTGGGAACCTGGGGTCCTCGGCCGTCTTTCCCGCTCCCCCGGCCGGCTGCATGGGCCGGTCCAGGGCCCACAGCAGCTTCGCGGTCGCCTGGGCCGCGTCCATCCGCGCCAGATCGACGACGGGATGCTCGTTGAAGGGATCGGTGATCCTCACTTCGCTGATCCGGACCGGGATGAGCTGACGGTGGGTGTCGGCAGCGTCGGCCGACGACAGCGTTTTCCAGATGGACCTGGCGTCGGGCGAATGCAGGTACGCGGAGGAAAGCACCGCGATCGCGCGGGGCGCTACCTGCAGTTCGCGTTCCGCCTGGATACTGCCCCGCACGTCACCGTCGCCGCTGCCGGCGGTCATCACCGTGCTGCGCGGCAGGACCCGGAAGCCCGCCCGGGTCAGTATCGCCTCGATCCAGTCAGCCCACATGCGATCCTCGGGCACGTAGCTCAGGTAGACCTGGGGAGAGGAGACGGGCTGCCGGCGCGCGAAGGCGTCTTTGTACTGCAGCCGCAGATCCTCGGCGATCGGCCGCATGGCGGTGATCTGCCCGGCGGTGATGCAGTCAGTGATCCGCTCGAACGAGGCGAGCAGGGAAGCGGGCGAGCCGGGATCGTCACCGAAGGTGGCCAGCGTCTCCTCGAAGGCGTAGAAGGGCTTGTACGGGACCTCCACCGAGGCCCAGTACAGCGCCGAGCCCTCCGGGGTCATCCCGGACGGGAAGCCCTCGAACTTCATCCGGGCCAGTGCCCGGCCGACATCGAGCTTCTCCTTCTCCCCGTCCTCGATGCGCATCGGGACGGGCAGGACCCGGATGTTCCGGTCCCGGTACCGCCCGCTGATCTGGCGGGCCACGTTGGCCGCGCCCTCGATGCTCTGATCGCTCAGCGTGAAGCAGATGGTCAGGACGTCAGGGAGTTCGATCGTGCAGATATCGGCCACATCACTCAGCCCGGTGCGGCTGTCGATGAGTACGTAGTCGTACTTCTGCTTCATGTCGTCCCGCATCGCACGGAAGAACCGCCCACCGCCGAGCCGGTCGTAGAAGTTGTCCCAGTCAAGCGAGCAAACCGCCGCAGAATAGTCACGGTTCTGGCGACCAGCCGACAGGAAATCCAGCTTGCCACCCTCAGGAAACGCCCATTCCAGGGAGACGGCATGCCGCTCGACTTGCGCGAGCTCCAGGTGCCAGTCATCGCTTCGCGGTCCCGGGTCAACGGCGGCGGACGCGTAGTCGTTGATTATCTCGATCACGCCGGGGGTGGCACTGACCGTGGATTCATCCAGGAAGGGATGGAAGAACTTATGCAGGCCCGGCGATTCAAGATCCCAGTCGACGGCCAGGACACGCTTCCCGTTACTGGCCAGGATCCAGGCCACGTTGGCGAGCGCCATGGTCCGGCCGGTGCCACCTTTATAGGAGTAGAACGTGATGATCTGGCCCGGGCTGGTCTCACTCATCGGGCACCTCCGGAATCCTTGGGGTCGGCTCTCCTCAGCCGCGGGCGCTCAATGACGGGACCTGCGGGTGGATGGGCGGTCGCTTCCTTGCGGAATCTCTTCAGCATGATCAATGTCATCTCGGGCAGGAGCTGGCCGAAATCCTGCAGCGTGGGAATGCCGCTGGCCGCCATCTGACAGCGGCGCGGAACCCCGGCCAGCTTGCGCCCCAGATACTGCTGCAGATGCGCGCGAAGATCATCTCTTGCCTCATGCGTTCCCTGGTCCTGGCTGTTCCATGGAACGAGCACGCTGACCCAGGGCTCCTCAACCTGGTCAAGCCGGCTGAGCTGCTCCTGGTGCTTAGCCGACACGCTCACCCAGGGATCCACCAGGCACAGGCTCGGTGGCACCGGGCGCCCGTTGCTGGCCCACTTGGCGACGCCGTCCTCAAAAGCACCCACGAACGGCTTGCAGTCCAGGCACTTCTTGGCCAGCTCCTGCGCGTAGTCGGCGACGGGCTGGGGATAATCCGGCCGGTACGGACTCCACGTGTGCGGCGTGGCGCCGTAGTAATCCGGTGTCCGGCCCAGCGGCAGCGTCGAAATATCGTGGGCCAGCACGGCGATCTGAAGCTGGCCGCCCGCGGTGCGTCGCGCGCTAGTCGGCCCGAAGGCACTCGGCAGCGCATCAAAGTCCGGTGTGACGCCCTGGTGAGCCGCGGCCTCATCGGCGAAGTTGCCGCTCTCGTCACCAATCGCGATGATCCGCTCGGCGAGCCTGTGGACTGCCCGCTGATAATCGGCACGGTAATTCTGCAGCTTCATGATTCCGTAGAAGCCCTCGGCGCAGTAGCGCTCACCTAGCAGCTGATGGTCGAATTGGACGGACTGTGCGACATAGGGAAGTTTTTCGCGGTCGAGCCGGGTCCAGAGAGCAGGCACAATGGTGTCGACCACCTCTCCTCCACGGGCTTTACGGGTGATCTCGCGACGGGCAAAGGCAAACCATTCCCTGCCGCAGTTGTCGCTTTCAAAGTATCGCCGTGAGTAGAGTGGAACAAAGACCCTGCAGCGCGCTAGGGCAGTAGTAAGTTCCGGGGACCACTCAGAACCGATCTTGTTTTCCCGGTCCATGAACCCAGCTTCTTCGGGCCGGGCATCAGTCATTTGTAATATCGCGGAGCACAGGTCTTTATAGAGACGGTAAACCCAGCGGTCAGGATCATCACGATCGGACGGATCTCGCTTAGGAGTCCGTGCATAGCTTAGAAAGAAGTATGGTCTGTCGTCACGCCCTGAAACCATCGGCGCCTTATCCCCCTATCACGCCAGCCTCAGCAGCCCCCGCAGTGAGACCAGAGATCATTTACCACTCCAAGCGCCCAGGCGAAATGATGATATAGGAGATTTCTGCGGGTTACCAGAGGGTACCTCCCCGTT
>Ga0193728_1001887_pt1 | contig 10844 bp, 10 predicted proteins | sample U1c1metaG_FD_143037 | JGI IMG/M metagenome (GOLD analysis project Ga0193728, IMG submission 143037) | Soil microbial communities from a riparian zone of the East river system, Colorado, United States - U1c1 | ecosystem: Environmental > Terrestrial > Soil > Riparian zone | place: USA: East River... | reverse complement strand
CACCGCCGCACCGCCAGCATCGAACCACGCCAACCCTGGCTGACGATCGGCCACGTGCGGAAAACGAGGCTAGCGGCCCGGCGAGCCCAGCACGTGTGTCGCCATGTACGGCATGCAGAACTTGAGGTCGGCGTACCAGATGCGCAGCGGCGGCGCCTCCAGCGTGGCGTCCTCGCGCAACAGTTGCTCCAGCGCCGCAGCGTCATCGTTCTGGAACGCGGCGATGTGCTGGTCGAGTAGCGCGGTGATGGCGCGCCCAGCCCGGACGGCAGTACTCGCCGGCTGCGCGGGCAGTGGCATCAGACCCAGTAGGCGGGCCGGACGACTGATTCCTCTTCTGGGCGCGCCGGGTCTGCCTTGGTGACGGTGCCGAGCGGGCGAGTCACGTACGAGCTGCTCCACAAGGCGTGGGGAAACATCAAGGGCGGCGCATACCTGGATCGGATGAACGAGATCCCCAAGCTGGTGGCGTCGACCACGCTGACCGGGCCGCTGCCGTGGAACGCGACGCAGTGATCAACGGCGACGTGGCAGCCGAGATCGCCCGGCTCAAGCAGCAGTCCGGCGGGGAGGCGGCGTGAGCGCCACGCTGCAACTGACTGGTACCCGTGGCCGCGCAGCCCGGCTTGACCATCTTGGCGTTGCATTATGCAAATAGCTAGTTTCGCTGGGTGACGCGTCATATGCTCAGAGTCAGAGCCAGGGGGGAGCCCGGGCTGGGCCGGGCTGCGCCGGAATGAACTCCCTGCCGTCAGCCAGGGGAGGACACAGGCGTTATGGCACCTCGCCCCCAGTCGTCGGCACCGGCGACGGTGACCAGGCCTGATCCCTGTGGCCAGCTGGTCACGGGTGCCCCTGGTGGCAGGCCCTCGGCCTGGTGGCGGATGCGGTCCTGGCGCAAGGACCTGGACGTGCTGGCCCGGCTCCGGGACGGGCTCCGGGCGATACCCGACGACCCGCTCGGTGACGATCAGCCCGAGGCGGCGAGCCCTCCGGCCGGGCCGCCTGCCGGCTCGGGCAGCAAGCCTGGCGCCTCGCCCGGCACGTCCGACGCGGAGGCTGGCTCGGCAGCCAGCGCGGCCAGCGCCGGGCCCGATCCTGCCGTCGCGGCTATCAGGGAGACATTTGCGAGAACGGCGTCCGCGGGGGATGACGCGGCGGCCTACTTCTACGCGTCGCTGTTCCTGCGGAGGCCCGGGCTGCGCGAGCTGTTCCCGCCGGCGATGGACGAGCAGCGGGACCGGCTGCTCACGGCTCTGACCCGGATCGTGGAGAGCCTGAGCACGCCGGAGGAGATGGCCGCCTACCTCACGCAGCTCGGGCGGGATCACCGCAAGTACGCCGTGGAGCCCTCCATGTACGAGGTCGTCGGCGAGTCGCTCGTCGCGACGCTGCGGGCATTCTCGGGCGATGCCTTCACGGCGGAGGCGGAGGCCGCCTGGACGCAGGCATATGTCGCCGCGTCGGGGATCATGATCAGGGCGGCGGAGGAGGACGCCGTCAACGCGCCGGCCTTCTGGACCGCCGAGGTTGTCAAGCGCGAGGAGCGCAGCCGCGGGATAGCCGTCCTGACCATCGCGCCCGATCAGGAGTTCCGGTATGAGGCGGGCCAGCATGTGACGGTCCAGACGCCGCGATGGCCGCATGTCTGGCGCCCGTACTCGGTGGCCTGCGCCCCGCGCGACGACGGCCTGATCCGGCTGCACGTCCGGGCGGTGCCGGGCGGCTGGGTCAGCAACGCCCTGGTGTCGCACACCGAGCCGGGCGACGAGCTCATCCTCGGGCCGCCGCTGGGGACCATGACGGTGCAGCACGCCGGGGACCGGGACCTGCTGTGCGTGGCCGGCGGCACCGGCCTGTCCCCGCTGAAGGCGATCGCCGAGCAGGCCATCAGGGACTACGCGGCGGGGCGACGGCGGCGGGTCTTCCTCTTCTACGGAGCCCGGTGCCGCGAGGAGCTCTATGACCTGCGTGACCTGTGGCACCTGGCAGACGCCTGCGACAGCCTGCAGGTCACCCCAGTCACGTCCGACGATCCTGCCTTCGACGGGATGCAGGGCAACGTGGGCCGCGTCGCCGCCCGCTATCTCCCGCACCGGGGCTGCGAGGCCTACCTGGCCGGGCCGCCTGCCATGGTCCGGGAGACACGCCGCGTCCTGTCGAAGGCAGGCATTCCGGCCGGGCGGATCCACTTCGACGACGCCCTGCTGGCGTCCCGCCAGCGCGCCGGAAGCGGAACCTGAGCTCACAGGCCGCCGGCTGAACCTGGGTAGCGGTAGAAGTTCGGCGACTGGTCGAAGTCCTGGTAGTACCGGTGAAAAACCGGCGTGGCCGAGGACGCCGCCGGCGGGACGATCCAAGTCCAGTCGGCGGGACACGCGCGGCCCTCCCGCTGTTCGCGCGCCACGTGCCGGAGGAAGCGATCCGACTCGCCGTGGTGGTCGGTCATGGTGACGCCGGCCTCGCTGAAGGAGTGCAGCACGGCGAGGTTCAGCTCCGTCATCGACCTGTCCTTCCACAGCGTCCGGTCGCTGTCCATGCGCAGGCCCATCCGCCTGGCGATCACGGGAAGCTGGTCATACCGGCCGCTGTCGCCAAGGTCGCGGGAGCCGACCTCCGTGCACATGTACCAGCCATTGAAAGGGGCAGGGTAGCGGACGCCGCCCGCTTCCAGGTACATGTCACTGACCACGGGCACGGCATACCAGCGCAGTCCCAGGTCGGCGAACCAGCCGTACTCCGGGTGGCGGACAGGCACCTCCAGCACCGCGTCGTCGGGCAGCGCATGCCACGTCCGCGTGCCGTCTGCCTCCTGAACCACCAGCGGCAGGATGTCGAACGGACCCGCCGGCAGGCCGCCCGGCCAGCCCAGGGCCCTGGCCAGCCGGGTGATCTCCACGCTGGCGGGATCGCCGATGACCGAGTCGCCCGTGTCATAGCAGGCGTACCCGACCAGCTGGGAGCTGAGGATCCGCGGGCCCGGCCTGCCGGGCGAGTCCGGCGCGAACACGGTGACCGTCGGCCGGATGCGGCCGCCGTTAGTCGCCTCCCGCAGGTGCGCGATCGACTCCGCCGCAACCTCTGCGGCCCCGGTCACCCCGCGGCGGTCGCGCACCCGCAGGCTCTGCCAGTACAGCCGCCCGATACAGCGCGAGCTGTTCCGCCAGGCCACACGGGCCCCGAACGCGAGCTCGGCGGGTGTGTGCCGGTAGGTCCCGGTGGCATCGATCTGCGAGCGAACCTGCCTGATGCGCCGGTCTGGCGGCCCGGCGGCCGTCTCGTGATGGAACAAGATGATGAAACGCTCAGCATCGGCCGCCACCTGCCCCTCGGGCCGGAACCCGGCTGCCTGCCCCCCGCCGGGCAGCCTCCGCCGCGAGCCCAAGAAAGAACGTCCCCGTCTCGGACCCACCCAGACCTCCGCTCGCTCTCAGCAGACGACTACATACGCTACGTGCACACAAGTCTAGAGACAATTGCTATTTGCATATTGCTGACGGCTATGCCCTGTGGCCGGGATGGTGGCCAGGCCGTCGGCCAGGCTGGCCCGCGAGTGCGCCGACAAGGAGCACCAGTCCTTGCCTGCGAACTCGCCGTCGCACCGAGGAGAATGAGCTCGTGATGACGCGACGATCATGTTGCTGGAGTGCCGGCCGTCGCGGTCCAAGGCGCTGCGCGGCAGGCGGTAGCGCGATGCGGCGGCGGCGCGATGGGCGTGTCCGCCGATGATGGGCGGGAGCCCGTGCCGGGCGGTGCTCCGGAGCGCTGGGCGGGTCTGGCGCGATCTCCGGTTCAAGAGTCTTTACCGGAGCGGCAAGGAGCTCGAGCTCATGCACCGGGCGCTGGGCTTCGCTGCCCTGGCCATCCTCACCGTGATCCCGCTGCTTATTCTCGTCGCCGCCGCCGGCCCTGCCCCGCACCGCGGCCTCGCCGGGTGGGTGGTCTACGGCATGGGCCTGACCGGTTCCTCCGCCGACGCGGTGACACGGCTGTTCTCGGCGTCGGCGCGGGTGCTGGGCACGACGAGCGTGTTCAGTGCTCTGGTGCTGGGCGTGTCCGGGGTGGCGCTGGCAGGCGGCGTGCAGGCCGGGTTCGAGAGGATCTGGGGCCTTCCTGCCGGGCCGTGGCACAAGATCTGGCGTCAGGCGGTGTGGCTGGCCGCGCTCATCGCCTACATTTACGCGGCGGCCACGGTCGGGTCGGTGACGAACGGCCCGCTGGGCGAGACGGCGGGCCGGGTGGCGGTCGCGGTGGTGCTGGGCGTCGTCTTTTTCTGGTGGGGGCTGCGGTTCCTGATCGGCGGCCGGGTGAGCTATCTGGCGGCGCTGCCGGGCGCGGTGGCGACGCTGGTGGGGCTGGCTGGCCTGCGGGCCTTCTCCGGGCTAGTCTTCGAGCCTCTCATCGTCAGGAACGCGGTCAGCTACGGCGCGCTGGGCACCGTCTTGATCGTGCAGTCGTGGCTGATCGGCGTGGGCTGGGTCGTCTACGCCGGCCAGTTGTTCGGGCGCTGGTTCTGCGATGCCTGGCTGCGGGCCCGGGCGCACCGCCGCCGGGGCCGCGGGGAGCCCGGCGGCGGGGAGGAGGACGAGCAGTGCCCCGGGAGCCAGAGCCCGCCGCCCGGGTAGCCGGCAGCGGGCGCCGCAGGGAGTGGCGGACAAGGCCCATGCATGTCGCTGCGTGGCCGCTGGGCGAGGCGTTTGCGGAGGCGTCTGGCGAGCTTGCTTGCTCGCGAGGGGCTGGCCGGTCCCCGAGGACCTGGTCGAGCTATGGAACTGGTATGAGGCGGGGCACTGGCCGTCCGGTTTTGCGAGCGAGCCTGGTGACGTACCGGGCGACCGGAGCGGAAAGGACCTCGTTTTTCCGCGCAGGTTGCTTGTCTACTGAGACTTGCGCCGTCTTGGCGGGGCCGGCGGGGACGACTTAGCGGTGGTGCGGACGCCTTCCGCGTCAGTTGCGGAGGAAGTCCAGCGCCTGTGCCACGAACAGGTCGTGGTACTGGAAGATGCCGCCATGGCCCGAGTCCGGGTAGATGCTCAGCTGGACGTCGGGCAGCATCCGGGCGAGGTGGAACGAGCTGACAGCTGGGCGCCGATCGCCTCGTTGGACACAGGTGCGTCGCGGTCCTCTGTGCGCTCGTCCAGACTGGCGAGGAATGCGTCCGCGGCCGCCTGGCTGGTCGCCGTCGGCGAGAAGAACAGGAAGTGCTTGGGGTGCTTGCCCTGGGCGGCCGCCTTCTCGAGGGCGGCCTCGATCACGGACGGCGGCTAGATCGCGCCGGGGTCGCCGGCGTCCGGGCGCCGCGATGATTTGGCCTGGCTGGCGCGAGCGCGGGGCGTGCTGGTGCTGGCCGCGCTTGAGCCGGCGGGCCGGGGCGGCCGGGGCGGCCGGGCGCTGCTGCATGCTTGCAGTTCGATGGCGATGGGGGACGCGGTGAACACTGAGGAGTAGGTGCCGACGGTGATGCCGATGAGGAGGGCGATGGCGAAGTCGGTCAGGGAGTCGCCGCCGAGCACGGCGAGCGCGCTCAGGATCAGCACGGCACCGAGGCCGGTATTCACGGTGCGGGGCACGGTCTGCAGTACGGCCCGGTTGATCACCCGCGCGAACGGCACCTTCCGCGCGGCGGCGGCCCACGTCTCCCGCACCCGGTCGAAGACCACCACGGTGTCGTTGACCGAGTACCCGATGACGGTGAGCAGCGCGGCCAGGAATATCCCGTCGACCGGCTTGCCGAGCCAGGCGAAGACACCGACCAGGATGATCACGTCGTGGGCCATCGCGATGACCGCGGCGGCGCCGAAGGTCCAGCGGAACCGGATCGTTAGGTAGAGCATCTGCACGGCCAGTGCCACGCCCAGCGCGATCAGCGCCTTGTTCCGCAGCTCGTCCCCGAGGCTGGGGCCGATCAGTTCGTCCCGGATCTTCTCGGTCTGGCCGCCGATGCCGGCGACGGCCTCCCGGATCCGGGCTTCCTCGCTGTTGGACAGGTCCTCGGTCCGCACGGTGAGGTCTTCCTCGCCGGAGGACTGCACTACAGCACGGGGGAAGCCGATGTCGCCGATGACCGCTCTGGCCTGCTCGGGATCCACGGCGGTGCTGGTCGAGTACTCCACCAGCCGCCCGCCGGTGAACTCGACGCCGAGGCTGAGCCCGCGCGCCGCGATGCCGGATGCCGCGAGCACGACGGCGATCGCGGACACGGCCAGCCAGCGGCGGCCGTGCCGCATGAGGTCTGGGTTGCGCCGCATGAGCCAGCTGCGAACCCGGCCCAGGCTGCCTATCCCGCTGAGCTGCGGGCGGCGGCGCACCGCCGGCCGGCTGACCGCCCACTCGGCGAGCGCGCGGGTCACGACCAGGGCGCTGAGGAGGGAGGCGAGCACGCCGATCGACAGGGTGACACCGAACCCGCGGACGGGCCCGGAAGCGAGGAAGAACAGCAGCCCGGCGGCGAGCAGGGTGGTGATGTTGGAGTCGGCGATGGCGCTGAGCGCGTTGCGGAACCCGGCCCGCAGCGCGGCGCGCAGGCTCCTGCCGCGCCTGGCGGCATACTCCTCCCTGGCGCGCTCGAATACGAGCACGTTGGCGTCCACGGCCATCCCGATCGCGAGCACGAAGCCGGCCAGGCCCGGCAGGGTCACGGTGGCGCCCAGGGCGAGCAGGGCCGCGTAGGAGATGAGCCCGTATCCGGCCAGCGCGACGGCCGCGATCCCGCCCAGCAGCCGGTACACCCCGATGATGAACAGTGCCGTCAGGGACAGGCCGATCACCGCGGCCTTGGCGCTGGCATCAATCGCAGCCTGGCCGAGCGTCGGGCCGACAGTACGCTGCTCGATGATCTCGACTGGCACCGGCAGGGCACCACCGCGGATCAGCAGTGCCAGTGCACGAGCCTCGGCGGCGGTGAACTGGCCGGTGATCTGGGTGGAGCCGCCTGCTATTCCCACTCCGCAGGCGACCTGCGGCTCGACTTGCGGGGACGAGATGATCTCTTTGTCCAGCACGATGGCGACGCGCCTGGTCGGGTCACCCGCCGGGGCGCAGGCCGCCTGGCCGGTTACCTTGGCCCAGGCGCGCTCGCCTGCACCGCGGAAGTCCACCGAGACGATCCAGGCGCCGGCGCCCTCCGGGCCAGTCTGCGCGGTCGCTCCCGCCACGCCCTCGCCGGTCAGCCCGGCTGGGCCGAGGCGCAGTAGCTGGCCGTCCTCGTCGGCGAGCACCAGCTCTTTGCGGTGGCGGTCCTGGCTCCCCGGGTCATCCGGCGGGGAGGATGTACTGGCACCTGGTGCCGCAGAAGAGAAGCCGAGAACCGGGTGGAAGGTGAGCTGCGCGGTCCGGCCCAGGACTGCTGCGGCACGCCGCGAGTCATGCACCCCGGGAAGCTCGACGATGACCCGGCGATCACCGGACTGAGCGATGGTCGGCTCGCTGACGCCGAGCGTGTCGACACGTCGGCGTAGCACCTCCAGGGTTCGCTCGGTGGATTCCCGGTCTGCCTTCAAAGTAGGGGAGTCGCGGGTTTCGAGCACGATCTGGGTGCCGCCGCGCAGGTCGAGGCCCAGGCGGGGTGATTGCGTCAGGACGAAAGTGACGGAGAGCGCGAGGACGATGAATGCCAGCACCGCCCGCACCACGGCGGCGCGCGTCACGGTCTGCTCCCCAGCAGGGGCACGGAGGCCGGCGCGGGCCGGGTGCCCGCGGTCGAAGCCGCCGCCGGGCCTGGTGGGGGGAGCCGGGGCCGGCCGCGCAGGCGGATCACCCTGCCCGCCAGAGGCGGCGCAGGAGCCGGAACCCTAGGCTCAAACATCGCTATCCGTCTTGGCTTCCCCCTTTACGACACAATACAAATCCCGACCCGCAATCAGGCCGGCCGTGCGGCGCCACGGTTCCCGCTAAACGGCACATCCGCAGCCTTCCACGCAGTCATCACCGCCCCGACACGGCGACTGCACATTCGCCGACTTGCCTATGAAAGCAGCACCCTGGGCTGGGCTCGGCACCTCCGGCCAGCGACCAGGAAACCCGGGAGGTCGGATCGGCGGGGCGGGGGACGGGGGCGTGGATTGGCTGGTAATTGCTGCGGTGATCGGCGGCGGTGGGTTGCTTCTGGCACCCCCGCCGGGCCATCTGCGGCCGTGACGCCGGGGGGGCCGGTGCCTGCCAGCGCCGCGAACCTGTCTGAATGCTGTGGCTGCGGACCTACAGGCGGCAGGAGGTTTACGGCGTGAAACGACTGCTGGCTTTCGCAGTGATTGTGCTCGCGGCGCTGTTTCTGCTCCCTCTGCTCCCCGCCCAGGCCAGGGCGGCCACGCTGCCGGACTGCCTCGCCGACCACGTCTGCGTCACCGGCAGCGGCGGCAGCCTGATCTCAGGCGGCCAGGAGGCCAGGCTGGAGCGGCAGATCGGCGGCGATGACATCTACCTGGTCGTCGCTCCGTCCGGCGCGTCGGGCTATAACAGCGCGATGAATCAGGTCCTCGGCGACCTGGACGGGCAGGCGCGGTTCACCGTCGGCTTCGTGGATAGCCGCCTGATGCACTTCGGCGCGGACAGCAGGGAAATGCTGCCGTCGCGCACCGCGGCCGATATCGCGACCAGGGCCGTACAGGAGAATCGGGGGGACCAGGGTGTCTTCCCCGCGCTGACGGATTTCGTGGGTGACGTGCAGCGCGAGGCCGGCCCGGGGGCGGGTGCCGCTGCGGCCAGCGGCCCCTCGCACGTGCTGCGCGATGCCGTGATCGCGCTCAGCATTGTCCTGGCGCTGGTCCTGCTCGGGTTCTTCCTGATCGCGCGCCCCCTCCGTGACCGCCGCCGCCGGGAACTCAGGGAGGCTAAGTCGGCGGCGCAGGACGACCTGATCGCGCTCAGCACCGCGCTCACCGATCGCCGCGCCGACGTCTCCGTCCAGAGCAGCCCGGAAGCGGCCCAGGAACAGGCCGCGGCGCTGAGCGCCTACGAGCGGGGGACCGCCGCCATGGACGCCGCCCGGCGGAGCAGCGAAATGGAGGCCGTCAGCCGCGCCATCGCCGAGGGGCAGTACCGCCTGGAGTGCGCCGGCGCTGCGGCCGCCGGCCGGCCCAGGCCTGACCGGCGCCCGTCGTGCTTCTTCGATCCGCGGCACGGCATGTCGGTCAGCGAAGCCTCCTGGACGCCCGCAGCAGGCGGGCCCGGTCGTGCCGTGCCGGTCTGCGTGGCCTGCGCACGCAAGCTCGATCAGGGCATCGAGCCCGACATGCGCAAGGTGGAGGTAAACGGCGCCCCGGTCAGCTACGTCAACGCGGGCTTCGCCCCGGCGTACTGGGGCGGCTTCGGCCTCGGCCCTGGCCTGTTCACCGGATTCCTGCTCGGCAGCGCACTCGCGCCCCCCTTCTTCGGCGATCCCTCGTACTACTCCGGAGACGGGGACTACGGCGGCGGGGACTTCGGCGGGGGAGACTTCGGCGGGGGAGACTTCGGCGGCGGGGACTTCTAGCAGCGGCAAATCGGGAAATCCCGGCGGCCGCGATCAGCGTCAGCGCGTACCCGCCCGCAAGGTCCGCGGCGCGCCCGGGCCGCTGCCGCCGCACTCCCCGGGAGCGGAATGCGCTTGGCCCGGGCGGGACTCGGGGAGGATCGTGGGCGGGTGACGTCCATCGTGGCCCCGTTCGGGCCCTGGGAGCCGGCCCAGCCCGCGGAAGTCGCTGCGATCTTCGCGGCGATGGCTGAGCGGCGCGCTCGCACGTACCTACGGCGAGCACCCCTGGCGAGACCGGCTCCCCGGGGCCACAGGCACATCGGTGTCCGCGCCGTTACCCCGGTGACACCGATGCGCGGGCCGGCCCGTTCCGGCCGATGCCGGGACCCCGGGTTTGGCTTTCCCGTGCGAACTAGCACATCTCGACGGAGGCTCAGAGCCCCGGGCGGCCGTTCAGTTCGGGTTCCGCTGCACCGGGTATATGCCAGCCAGCGCGGCTAAACCCCGACAGGAGGTGCAGCGATGCGGGCGGGTACGACGCGGCTGCGGGGCGACCCCGCAGACATAGTTGCTCGTGTGGGCCGGCACTGGGGATGGGTCCTCGGGTTCGGGATCGTCACGTTCGTGCTCGGCATCCTGGCCCTGGCCTGGCCGGGGCGCACGCTGATCGTCGTCGCGGTGGTGTTCGGCGCTCAGCTGGTCGTCATGGGGATCTTCAGGTTCGTCTCGGCGTTGGCTTCTGGCGACCTGACGGGCGGCACGCGCGTGCTGCTCGCCCTGCTCGGCGTGCTGTCACTGATCATCGGCCTGTACGCGGTGCGGCACATCCTGGTCACCTTGCTGGCGCTGGCGCTGCTGCTGGGCATCTTCTGGGTGGTCAACGGCGCGGTCGAGCTGTTCTCCGCGCTGTCCCACCGTGAGATGCAGGGTCGTGGCTGGACCGCGTTCATGGGCATCCTCAGCGTCGTGTCCGGCGTCATCGTCCTGGCCTATCCGGACATCTCGCTGCTCGTCCTGGCGGTCGTGCTCAGCATCTGGCTCCTGGTCTACGGCGTGATGCTGATCTTGCTGGCGTTCCAGATCCGCTCGCCCGCCGCGCCTCGCCGCGGCAGCCCTAGCTAACTGGCCAGGGACCGGACGCCGCGAGGCGCCGCCCCTGCAGTCAGTTTGCTTACCGTACATGTCGTATTTGCCGACCGGATGACACTACTGTCGGGCGACGGTAGCGTTACTACTCGTGGAGGATCACGTCCTGCCGGGCGATGTCAGCACAGGCGACCTGATCACGCTGCCCGGCAGCACCGACACCGTCGAGGTCCGGGCCGTGCGCCTCGGCCAGGGCGGATTCATTCTCACCGTCAGGTCCGGGAGCACGCCCAGCCCCGGAGCCGAG
>Ga0193728_1001886_pt1 | contig 10845 bp, 11 predicted proteins | sample U1c1metaG_FD_143037 | JGI IMG/M metagenome (GOLD analysis project Ga0193728, IMG submission 143037) | Soil microbial communities from a riparian zone of the East river system, Colorado, United States - U1c1 | ecosystem: Environmental > Terrestrial > Soil > Riparian zone | place: USA: East River... | reverse complement strand
GATCGCTTCCCGCCGCAACTCTGCGATCGCGCGCTCTTTCTCCTGCTCGATCTCGCGCCGGGCACGCTCGAGCATCTGTTGCTGCTGCTGGTGAGTCTCCTCGATCATCTGAGCGCGCAGCTTGTCGCCGACCTGACGCCCTTCGACGATGATCTTCTGCGCCTCCAGTCGTGCCGCCTCGATCTGTTGAAGCTGCTCGGCGAGCGCTTTGGCCGCTTCTTCGCGATCGCGCTTCGCTCCTTCGATCGCGTCTTCGAGCGCTCTTTCGCGAGCCTCGACGGCGGCCGTGATCTTCGGGAAGACGAGCTTGCCAAGGATCGCGAAGAGAATCAGGAAAACGATGAGCGTCCAGAACATCAGACCGCCGTTCAGCGAAAGCAGATCGCCCGATGGCGGGGAGTCCTCCGGAACCGTGGTCGTCGCCTGCAGAAGTGCGAATATGAAAATCGGCATAGTTACGTGGTGATGTCGACGAGAATCCGTCGAAGTTTGAATTGACTGGTTGCTAGGGCTGGGCCGCGGACCGTGGTGGCGATCCGCGACTCAATCCCCGTACTGCGCTAGAACTTGAACTTGTTCTGAATCAGGAACGAGATAACGATCGCGAACAGCGCGGCACCCTCGATGAGAGCCGCGAAGATGATCGCGCCGTTCTGAATGCGCGCGGCCATCTCTGGCTGACGAGCCATTCCATCCATTGCCTGCCCAGCGAGACGTCCGATTCCAATGCCGGCGCCGATTACGGCGAGACCCGCACCAACGCCTGCGCCGAGCATGCCCCACGCGCCCGCGTACTCACGGGTAAACGTGGCTGCAGCCTGCAACAGCGGAAACATGGCTACCATTTTTTCTTCCCCTTCGTTCAACGTGATATGTCATGCTCGCGACCTTCCGGTCGCCGTCCGTCAACGGAGCCTCGCTCCAACGGACTTCTCCAGCCCGCTCGGCCAGATACCTACGCGAGGATGAGCACTCCGCGCGTCAGTGCGCACCTTCCCGAATCAGTCCAATGAATACGCTGGACAGAAGCGTGAAGATGTACGCCTGCAGAAATGCGACGAACAGCTCGAGAACCGAGATTGCGACGCCCATGAGGATCGGCACCGGCACCAGGAACCAGCTGCCAAAAGTGAAAATGAGGCTGATGAGCGCGAGCAGCACGATGTGGCCAGCCGTCATGTTGGCGAAAAGACGGATCGCCAGCGCGAACGGCTTGGTGAACTTTCCTATCAGCTCGATCGGCGTGAGAATCGGCGAGATGAACAACTTCATCCCGAGGGACATGTCGTGCGGCCAGAATATTATCGTATTGATGTAGGCCTTCCCCTGCGCCTTCATACCTGCGAGCTCGACGACGATGAAGGTCACGATCGCGAGCGTGGCTGTGACGGAGATATTACCCGTTGCCGTCGAACCGTAAGGAACGAGTCCGAGCAGATTCGCGAACAGAATGAAGAAGAAGAGCGTCAGCAGGAACGGCACGTAGCCGTTGCCATGCGGGCCGACGTTGGGGAGCACGACTTCATTTCGCAGATACAGCACCAGCGCTTCCAGCCCATTTCCGAATCCACCCGGTGCCCTTCCCTCGCGCGTTCTGCGATTGTGCGCGCGCAGGGCGAGCAGTGTCGTGATGATGCAGAGCAGCGCCGCGATCCAGAGCATCACCACGTGCCGCGTCGGCGAAATATCCAGAGCGAACCGGCCGATGTGAATCGGATTCCAGTGCGGCAGCTCATACTCACACACAAACCCCGAGTGCAGGCACGGGTAGTCGAGCGTGTGCGAGTCGGTGATGTGCGGCGTGATGAAGTCTTTTTGGTCAGCGATCATATTCGAGCAACAGTGGTTCGGCCATCATCGTCAGGAAGAAGAACGTTACCAGACTCACCAGCGCCGCATCCAGCGAGGCATTTGCTATCCTTGCAATCGGCGCGTACAGCACCAGCACGATCAATCTCAGGGCTGACCCATACGCCCAGCGAACCAGCAGCTCGCCTGGCACTCCGTGTCCCGACCTCTTCGGCCGGAGGAGAGCGTAGGACCCAAGCTGTACTGCGAAAGCGAGTCCAGCTGAAACGAGCATCGCCTTGTGATCATCCACAGTCCTGAAGTACGTCCTCAGAATGATTGTGGCGATGATGATAAGAGCGCCTGACACGCCGGCAAAGTATCCCAGCGCTCTCTTTTCCTTCACCGCTGCCCTTCTCTCGGATCAGGACCACGGTGCGCCGATCTCTCTTCGTCGTCCCGCTTCTGCGCCGCGGAGATCTTGCGATACATATTGTAGAACGCCGCGCCGGCTCCGATGAAAACTCCGGCGATGGTGAACAGCCCGTTTGTCCCGAGCCGGTCGTCAACCCATTGTCCGGCGAAGAGGAAGACGATGATAGCGGCCGCGAACTGGATTCCGAGCCCCGCGAAGTCGCCGCCGGACAGGCCCTTCCTTGAGCTCTGTTGCGACCGCTTTTCGTCTTCCATTCGAGAAAGAAATTACACGCTTGTGAAGATTTTCACAAGCGAATAGTTGGGCTCCGCCGAAGAGAGGCCGAAGATTTCAACTGAGCCGCAAGTCCAAGAATCAAATGGAGTTAGTGTGTGACTTGTCTGTTGACCGTTCGTCAATACAACGATATGTTGCGAGTCTCACCCAGTGTGAAACCCGCCCCACCCTGCCCACGAAAAATCACGCAAGACTGACGTAATGGACAATCGCCTTATTCTTCCCCTGCTGTGCGCCGCATCCGTTGCATTTGCCGCCGCGCCCTTTTCCCACGATGAAAAGCCGATCGCCACAGCAAGGCATTCCGCCGAGAGAACGGCGCCGATTGTCACTACTTTCGACATCACGAGACCGAAGGATGACGCGGACAAGCTCCACTTCACCCTGAGCGTCCGTAACAACACGTCGAAGATGCTGGAGCTTCGCTTCCCCGACGGCCAGACCCACGATTTCGTTGTGAAGGATTTCGCAGGCAAGGAAGTGTGGCGCTGGAGCCAGGGCCGCATGTTCACCTCCGCAATGCGCAGCGAGACCTTGAGAGGAAAAGGCGAGACAGCGTTCGAGGAGAGCTGGGACTCGAAGGGCCAGCACGGATCCTTCACCGCCGTCGCCGTCCTCCGCAGCAACAACTTCCCCGTCGAGACCAGCGTACAATTCGTCCTGCCGTAATCGCAACATCTCGAATCAAAGAAATGAAAACGCGCTCTGAAGAGCGCGTTTTTTTTGCGTCATAATTCTGCGAACAAACCGCTCGGACCCTGACCGAGAGTCTTCGGTTGCAGTTGTTATTTACGCGAAGTGCTGGTGGTCCGACACCGGGTTCCGCGCCGGGAACTCCACTCTATGTGCATCGTACCGGATCGGATTCCGCAACCACGCTTCGGCGTCCTCGCAATTCCTGAAGGCGCGGATCGTGACGTTGGTGCCGTCCGACATCGCTTCCAGCACGCGGCCTCTGCCGAACTCGGCGGCGGTGTGCCCCACAATCGCCCAGGAATGAGGGCCGATTCCTTCCGCCAGCAACTGTAAGTAGTGGAGAGTACGACGCAGGTATTGGATCGTGGCCGTGTTTGACCTATCCGGCACGTGGTCCCAGAGAAAATTCATTCCGGGCTCGAACTGCGGATCCGCAACCGCTTCGTCGACGACCTTTCTCACTTCCGCAAGCGTCGGAAAGTCCCTCCAGAGGAGGCTCACGAGCTTGCGTCGAACGTCAATTCGATAAACTGGGTGCATACCAGTCCGCGATGATTGGACTGTCTAATCGGGCAAGATTGTCGCCACGCCGTCGTTCTCCGGGCGTGACAAAATCCTGTTTGGGTAGTTATGCCCCGTTGGAAGGGGTTGCGTCCAAATTTGGGCCGGTTTGTGCGCTTGGCTGGAATGCGTTGGGAGCTCAGCTGTTGTTGCTTGGGGCCCTTAACTCACGCTCTTGGTCAGACAGTTCCGCGGTGGCTCGTACCCGTCGAGGAACTTCCCGACGTAGTTCCCCTCCTCGCTCCCGTCGGGCTTGGTAATCAGCCAGTCCCTGAGCTCCGATTCCGGAAAAGTGTATCGGTCGCCAAGCCGGTATCCGTGCACGATGTCAACGCGATTCCAGATCTTGCCAGTGATCTTTCCTCCCTGGATGCTGTCGACCGCGATGAAGACCTGCTCGCGCCGGTCGGAATCGTCGACGATCAGCGCCGTGACGAAGAACGTTTGTCGCGCTGGAAGTCCCGCGAGGTAACGCTGCTTAGCCGCAGGCCAAGTTGCGCGAGCCTGAGCGATATACGGCTGCATCGCGGCGTCCATCGCGTTCCAGATGCAGCGCTGCGCCGTTTCCACCGGCCGATCTTTCGGCGCGTTGGGAGAAAGCTGCGGAGTGGATTGCTGCGACACGGCGAGCGCCGGCGAAAACGAGATCACGCAGGCCGCAAACGTAACGCCCCGCAGGGAGAGAAGGGATGTCCATGTCATCAGTGAGCCTTGGGCTTGTCCGCGAATGTCACATGATGACCGAACGAGAATTGGGAATGCTCGCGGTCCTTCGCCGGAACGCCAAGCATGGTCTTGAACATCGGTAGCAGCTCCCGCTGCGACGGCGTCACGATCTCGGCCGCGATTTCCGGCTGCTCCCAGAAAATCTTCCAGTAAGTTTTCTGCGTCGCGCGCACGCTATCCAGCTCCGCTTGCCCCGCTCCTCCCTGACCCCGCGCGAGGAATTCGCCGAGCGGCACATACAGCGCGCGCACTTTCGAGGAAAAGGCTGAATCCGCTTTCTGGAGTGCGGCGACCTGCGCTCTGCTCAGGAAAAGCGAATCGCTCTGCTCGACCAGCAGGTTGTAAATGTCGGAAGTGCGAGAGAGATAGAACGCGCTCAGCGAATCTGCCGAGCGTCTTTGCCATCCGGTTGGTCCCTTCACCGGCTCGACTGCGCGCCGCAGCCGTTGGAGATCGTACTCGGTGGATAGATCCAAGGAGAAATCGATCACGATCCGAAATGGATTTCTGAACAGGGTTCTGCCGGGACGCGTATCGGCGAAGCGGGGATTCACGTCGTAGTTGAATCTCCCATTGGCTGCGTCGAATCCGCGCGGCACCAGCAGCACCGGGTCGGGTGTTGCCGGAGATCCCCACCCGCGCAGCGAATTTCCGTGTATGAGCTGATCGACTCCCGCCAGAACGTTCTGCAGATACACATTCGGCGAGATACGATTCGCCCAGCTGCTCCGTATAGGCGGAGTCCACTGAATATTCAACGACTGCGTCCACGGCCCCCTGCACCCATTCCTTGGCGCCACTCGCCCCAGATTGGCGACGAGACAGCCACGCGCTGTCGAGGATCCATTCGCGAGCAGCGTCCGCAGCTGCGCCGCGAGGTTCGCGTCGCTCGTCGTCGCTGAGTCAGGAATGAACGCACGATCACCGCCGCGTCCATCGCCATTCACATCGCCCTCGACGAGGGGCGTAAATGGCAATCCCGACTGCAATCGCGCAAACATCGTCACGGTTCCCGTTTTCCCCGTGGAGAATCCGCTCGAGAGAACGACGACGTGGTGCGCATCATTTGGTCCGGCCGCCCACTCGACCAGACGCGGATCGCCGAACGCGGCGCCATCGAACCCGCGATATTGTCGTTTCGTCGCCTGCAGCGTGTAAGCGATCGATCCATAGAACGCGCCGCCGCCTCTGAACTTGAACACGTCGGGCGACAGTCCGAGGTTGAGCTGCCCGCCGTATCCCCTCAGATCGCTCACCCTCACGCCCACCCCGCCGTATTGCCCTGACTTCCTCGACTCCACCGCCGACACCGACCCGCTCGCGGGATCTATCGACGCGCCCGACACGTAGACGGGACGATTCGCTTCATCCGCAAGAGTGAGCTTTCGCACTCCGCCAAAATTTGCGTCGACCGTTCCGGGCTGCGAGAGATCGTACGACGCAAGAGTGCCGACCTTGAGCAGCCACGATTTATAGCTGGTCATCCAGTCGAGTGAGGCGCGCCAGCTCCTCGGCACGTCGTACTTCGGATCGATCAACGTCACCAACGGCGCGCTCTCGGCTAGTACACCACTGCCGTCAACGCACTGCGTCGGTATGGATCCAGGATCGGTTGCGAAGAGCGACCAGTCCGGCACAGGAACGGCGGCTCCGACACAATTCAGAAACAACGTCCCGCCCGGGAGACCGGTCGATGCCGACGCGTCGGCAAGAATCCCCGGATGCAACAAATCGCGAAACTCCCCGATCCCGCCGCGGATCGTCCCCGACATACTCCTATAGTATCGTCCGGTCTGATTCATCATCGTGCCGGAGCCGTTGCCCCTGTCGCGATTGTAGGTGTAGGTGAATCCGATGCGCGGGCTCACGTGAACGCGCGACGGCGCGACACCCGTTGGGACGCCGAGTGCCTGCTCCAGCGCGACGTTTCTGGCCGGCTTCGCCCCGAATCCGTCGGCCTCGAGTCGCGCGCCGTAGATCAGGCTGAAGTAGCGCGACGGCGCAAAGTTGTGCGCCAGCGCTGCTGCCGTGTTCCACACCTTTCCCTCGCGCGAAGGCGCGGACAGCGTGCGCGAGAAGCCGGTCGCGCGCCCAGCTGTAAAATCCTCGATCGAGTTGAAGGAATAGCGCCCGAGTCCGTTCGAGAATCCGTCCTCGCTCAGTCCGTCCATCCGCCCCCACACGAGTCCCTTGAATCGGTGCCTTCTGCCGTAGGCGTTCCACTCGGTCTGATTGCCGGCCTCCAGCGTCCAATTCGATTCCCGCGTCGGCATGGACGATCCGCCTCCCAGCAGAAGCGATGTGACGTCCGTTCCTGCAGCGAGATCGCCCGAGCGAACGAGCACGCTCGCCCCGGGAAGAAATCGATATGGCGAGACGTCCGTGCGAACTCCGCTCAGACCAATCCGCGTCTCGTTCAATGTTCGCCGGCCCGCACCGACGTAGGAGCCGAGCGTAAGCTGCGCGCCCGCCCTGCGCTCGCGACTTTCGCTGGCCGCCGACGGCGCGGAGAGCGGGCCGAACCCCAGGGCACCATCGTGCGTCCAGCCCGCGTAGGTGGTGAGCGCCCGTGTACTGAGCGTATCGCGTGTATCGTCGAGCCGCCCGAGCCAGCTGATCGCGTTGTGCTCGCGATTCGTGGGGATGCCGGACGCGACTAGAGGAACGCCGAGGGGCGTCGCTGCCGCGATCAGTCGCGCTACCGAATCTGGTGCGACGCCCCCGTTTACAAGTGCTTGCGCGTCGGCGTTGAGAAGAGTCGATGGATCGCTGAGCGATCTGTCCACGTCCAGTGCCACGTTGTACGTCATCGCGCCGCGAATGATCTCGCCATCCGCGCCGGCGCTTCCGCGCGCCCCGCCGACGGGCGCGCCGTTCGCTCGCCCGGTCGCGTCGGTGAACTGCAGGAAGCGCGGATCGAATGTCAGGAATGCGTTGCGGCGCTGGTATTCCCGGTCGCCCGGCTCGAGCCGCACGTCGACGTTGACCCCGGAGAATCCGCCGCGTGTCGGATCGAACGTGGCGCCAGTCACGCGCGTCTCGGTATGGGCGGCGCGTGGAATGGCTCCGGCGGAGAGACCCATCCCATTCAGCGTGTTGAGATTCGATTCGAATCCGGAGCCGAGTATGACCGGCCCTGTGCCACTGACGGTTATGTTGGACATCGTGCCGGCGATCGCGTTGAGATCGCCCGCGACGGTCGGCGGAATCTGACCTTCGACTCCATCGCGCCATTTCTCCGATGACCCTGCCTCGAGCTCCGTCGGCCCAACGTAATTATTTGCGCGCTCGGGCTTTTGACCGGTGACTTTGACCGTGTCGAGCGACGTGACGAGAGAGCGCGCGAGCGTGAAGTTGGCAACGAGATCATGCTCGTCGGTCTGCCGTTGCACGCGGCGTCGCGCGGGTGTGAATCCCGGCGCGCTCACGTAGACCAGATAATCGCCGGTCCCAACATTGAAACGCACGCGAAAATTTCCGGCGCTGTCGGTGGTGGCCTGTTGAACGAGCCGGTCGGGTCCCCGCGTCACCATGATCGTCGCGACGATGGCGTGCGAGGAGTCGTCAACGACTCGGCCGCGGATTAGGTCAGCGGTGGTGTCCTGGGCCTCGAGCGCTCCCGCGCTCGCGACAAGAACGAGCGCTCCGCACGCGATCGCGCGTCCGACGAGGCGCGAAACCCGAAAGAATCGACTGATGGTGGAAGCCATTCCAGCATCCATACGGGTGGAGATGTTGGTGGTTTCGCCGCGACATCGCCCAATCGGGAGGTCGGCTCGACGAAGGTTACGGAGTCTTTGACACGGCCGCACCCGGTACGGTTGGGTCCGAGCGTCAGAGACGATTTCCGGATGCGAGTCTCATTCCAACGTCGTCCGAAACGGTCTCACGGAATAAACCGGCTGAGCTCGGGGTCTAGCTCTCGAATCAAGGTCATCCTCACCGCACGCGCTTTCGCCAATTAACAGGAGTCGTTTCATGACTGTTCGCACTCTCGCGCTACTCGCTGTCACATGCTTCGCCGCCAGCGCTTGCGGTGGAGGAGGCTACGGTTCTCCGACGGGTACGCCCCCAACTCCCACCCCGCCGCCGGTAGCAGACCACGTCGACGCGACGGCGTCCCTTGCATTCACCCCGGCAACGTTGAACACGCAGGCCGGACACGCGGTGACATTTGCGTTCGGTTCGGTGGGACACAACATCTTTTTCGACGCTGCCACCGGCGCACCCGCGAACATTCCAGGAGTCAACTCGAACGCGTCAGTCGCGAGAACCTTCGACACCCCCGGCACTTTCACCTACAGCTGCCACATTCATCCCTTCATGCAGGGCAAGGTGGTCGTCAACTAGCACGGACGCATCTGCCGGCATCGGCTCGATCACCGTCTCTGCCGTCGGGACGGGCTCCACGTTTGGTGGAGTGATAGCCTCGGCGTTCACGGGCCGGTGCAGCAAGCGACCCCAGGCGACGTAGGTGTGCGCACTGAGGCAGGCCATGGCCGCGATCGGCGGCCGTCGCAACACGAACAGCTCGATGAGCGTTGCCGAGATCATTATGATGCCGAGCGCGACGGCCGACGCGCCCGAAGCGAGCGGAACTACCATGAACGCAGCGCCCGCGACTTCGAACACGCCCGTCACGTATCGAAGCCATTGGCCGACTCCAATGCTGCGAAACAGCTCGATCATGTCGTGGCGGCCAATCAGCTTCGCGCCGCCAACAAGAAAGAACACGCCGGCGAGCAGGAGCTCCGTGCATTCGAGTGCGATCAGCTGACGGCGCCGCCGCCGCGCCTGTGGTGATTCGAGTTGATCTCGGCTGCGCCCGAGCTGCGTGCCGGGAAGGCGCTTGCGGAGCGCATACAACGCGCTGACAACAAATACGAGAAGCAGCGCGTGTAAAACGCCGGGTTCGCTGAACATCGATCAAGTCTCCATGCACGTTAGGTCGTGCAATCTCAGACTCGATCGCGCCTCCGTTTATTCCTTACGCTTGGTCGTGGTTCCCAACCCGTCCTTATCGGCTCGAGCTCGTCATCCCCAGACTTCTGACATCCGCCGCGTATACTGTAAATGCCGGGGTCTGAAGCTCAGGCTCCGGTTTAAACGCGTCGTCCGGTAGCGGCATCGGCATGGAGAGACGATAGGTCCCGACTGCGACTCCCGCCGGAAGGCGATACTGGTGCACGACGGTTTGACCGGGATCGAGGAAGTCCACGGAGACCGAGCAGCGGGCAGGGCCCTCCACCGTCTTCCAGCTGGAGCCATCCTTCCTCTGCAGCTCCGTTTTGCAGAAGCCATCGGGATAGAACAGGGTGACGTCGCTCAGATTTGCTATGGTGACGTTGACGGACTCACCCGAGAGGTAGGTCTCCTGTATGACCGCGGCCGCGACTCGCTTTCCGGGACCGGGATCGTAAGGACGCATCGAGGCACATCCCGACGCGATCAGGGTGAATGCAGCCAAAAAGCTCAGGTTCTGCCGTCCAAACGTCCCCCGCATGACTCCCCCATTCCGGATTTGGTGAGTCATGTAAGCAAATCTACTGCCGAGCTTACTTCGACTCTGGCGGGCGGCCCGGTTGGGGGGTCAATGGGTATTGGCGCGTCCGCGCCACAGGTAAGGAGCGGTCCCGCGACGCGACGCGCCATAGAATTTCCACCGGCAACCCGAGAAACCGACCGAGCTTCCGCGCCGCCACTCCAACCGCGCGACGCTCCGGTTCGCTCAGTCGAATGAGAGGCTTCGCCTCGACGACAACCGTTCGTCCGACGAGCGTCCGCCGCCATCCCCCCACGATTTGTCCATTGACGGCGAGAGAATGCCCCGCAAGCGCGGTCGTCCTCGGTTTTACCCCAGAGGATTCCAGCCTTTCGCCGAACGCACTGCGATCCTTGAGTCCGACGAAGTACTCGTCGAAGTTCGGTAGCAAATGCGCGAGGGGAGAAGAGATTCGCGCCGGGCGTCCGGCGGCCGGAAACCAATACGATCGGCCTTCGATCGACTGGTGCCCCAGATGCGTAGCTGCTGCCTCGACGCCTCTTTTTGCGTCCGCCTTGGTGAGCCCGGACCACCACGCAAAATCGTTGACCGTCGCGGGTCCGCGCGTGGCGAAGTATCTCCGCGCGAGCTCGAACAATGCCGCGTCGCGCTCGAGCGCCGCTGGTCTCGCCACGCGCTCCTCGAGCAACGCATACGTGAACTGTTTTCCCCGGCGGGCTCCGCTGCAGATCAGTCCGTCGAGCTCCGCGCGCATCACAATGCACGCGAGCCGCATCGGGGTTGCGATCTGAATCTTCGCGCCCGTGAGCGCCTGCCCCAGCTCGACGCGCGTGAGGTGCTCCCCGTCCCTCAACGCTTT
>Ga0193728_1001885_pt1 | contig 10846 bp, 8 predicted proteins | sample U1c1metaG_FD_143037 | JGI IMG/M metagenome (GOLD analysis project Ga0193728, IMG submission 143037) | Soil microbial communities from a riparian zone of the East river system, Colorado, United States - U1c1 | ecosystem: Environmental > Terrestrial > Soil > Riparian zone | place: USA: East River... | reverse complement strand
GGGATCATGGGTTGCCTCAACCTGTACTTGATTCTCATAATGGAGATATAGGCTCTCACTCGATAGTTCTAGCCGTGCCAGCGAACCAAGAGCGATGCGAATATCATCTTTTGCCTCATAGAGTACATAATCAGACCAAATTCCTTTCTGAATAATATTGGTTAGCAGAGCAACGTAATCCTTCTGTCCTGGTACAAATGCCGTTTGATAGGTCACAGCTGTTATCATGGATTCTCTCCTTTGCTCGCTGCCTGTATTCTCAATCGCTTGCGATCAATTTTTCCTGTAGCTGTACGTTCAATCGCATTAACAAAGAACATGCGGCGAGGAACTTTATAATGGAGTAACCTCCGCTTGGCGTGTTTTTTCAAATCTTGTTCAAGCGCAGGCGTCACCGCTATATCAGATTTCAGAGCGATATAGGCCGCTACCTGAGCTAGATCTTCTTGCTCATCGGCATCTGGAACTACAGCAACGTCATGAACACCAGGGTATTGAAGGAATACATCCTCTATTTCTAACGGGAGTATCCACTGACCATTCACTCTGAAGCGGTCATCTGTACGGCCCACGAAATAGAAATACCCTTCGGCGTCCACTAGGTACTTATCCCCAGTCTTCATATAATCCCCAAAGATCGCCTTGCGTGTTTCCTGGTGTCGGTTCCAATAGCCGAGCATCAAGCTTTCTCCACCAACCTCAAGATTGCCTAACACCCCAGGAGCGACAGGATTACCTTCTTCATCGACAACACGCACCGTGTATCCTGGCAACGGCTTTCCTGTACTACCAGGCTTGCACTGGCCCGGCAGGTTGGACAGGAAAATATGGAGCAGTTCGGTGGTACCAATACCTTCACAGACCTCCAGGTTGAATTGATCCCTCCATCGATACCACAACGAAGGAGGAAGCTGTTCCGCCGCTGAGATACACATACGTAGTGACGAGGCTTCGAGGGTGACGAGACTCTGAATATTGAGAAGCGCTGCATAGATGCTCGGAATACCAAAAAAGATGGTCGGTCGATACCTACGAATATCAGCGATGACGTCAAATGCATTGGGAGCATCTGAGAGGATAGCTGCTGCACCTACCTCCATCGGCATGTAAAGGGTGTTACCCAGTCCGTAGGCAAACGGGATTTTTGCCACAGAATATATCACATCGTTCTCTTGCAAGCCAATTGTATCTCTGGCATACAATTGAGCACAAACGACCATATCGTGGTGAAGATGAATAACCCCTTTAGGCCGACCTGTACTACCAGAAGTGTAGAGCCAGAACGCTACATCATCCTTCGTTGTCATCGCCACTTCTGCTTCTTGCGTGATACCGTTCAAAACAGTGAAGAGCGTGGGGTCTTCGTCTATAATCACGATATGTTGGAGGAACGGGGAAATGTGGGATGGAAGACGGTCCCGCCACTCACGAGTGGTCACCAATACCTTGGCTCGACAATCTTCTATGATGTAGCTGATATCATCGAGCTGATAGGCTGTATTGATGGGGACAGGCACAGCTCCACCCCAGATAGATCCCCAGAAGGAGATAACGAGTTCTGGTCTATCGGGAAGCAGTAAGGCAACACGGTTCTCCCACTCTACGTTCAGGTTCCGTAGCAGAGTCGCCATCCGCCGGACATAGTAGTGGACCTGTCCATAGGTAAACCGCTCGTCCTGGTAAAGGTAAACGGTTGCATTTTCTCGTCCATGCCTCAAGTTTTTCTCTTCTATGAAAAACGCTGCGCTATTAAAGGTTCGCGGCAGGCTCTCGTAAATGCTATCCATTCATATCCTCTCAATATCATGCCTGTTATTGAATGACAACCAACACCATAACCTGACTGTCACAAGCAGACCAACTAGCTAGCCAGTCAGAAGCTCCTATTGACGTAGCCTGTTGAAGGGCTTTCCCATGAAGGGATATGTTGACCTGCTTGCCCTGGACATCGACTTCGATTTCATGCCAATCAATGCTGGTCAGACCTGTACCTAATGCCTTTCCCATTGCCTCTTTCGTGACAAAGCAAATAGTAAAACACTGAGCGGTCTCACTTGCTTGTTGACAGCGTTGAAGCTCATCAACTGTGAAGATCATCTGCAGCGCGTCAGCGTCATAACGAGCAACCAATGTACCAATCCGATCAATTGACTCGATATCGATACCAATACCTTTGATCAATCTACAAGCACCCTTTTATGTGTCCCTTTACCTGCAGCTAAGACACACTACTTCCGTAATCATGCGGTTCATTGGTTAAGAACTGCATCCTTGGCTTGATCGACTAGGGCACACACGTCAGCCACAGTGAGGTCTTGACGAGACTCAAACTTCACGGTGACACCACAAAGACGCTTCAGATCCAATGCAATCTGTACCGTCTCCATCGAATCGAGTTCTAAGTCCTTGTGGAGGTAGGCATCTGCATGAATACGCTCCTCGTCGACACCTAGGTCCAGCAAAACCTTCTTTATCGTTTCGAATGTCATTCTACTCTCCTTTTACTTCTTACTTCTGCATTGCTGCAACAAGTAAGCAGACGTTAACACCATCTTTAGAGCGAGCATTCAGGAGCACACGAGAAACATTCTGCTGCTCCTGGCGGGACACAATCCTAAGACAACAGTCAGGATCTGGAGTCGTGAAGTTGATAGTAGGTGGCACGACTCCCGTTTTCATAGCCAACAAGCCGCTTACCATCTCTGTGGCACCGCTAGCGCCGAAGAGATGACCATAGGTCGACTTAGGCGAAGTAACGGGGACCTCAGGCGTTCTCGCACCAAATACTTCTGTAATGGCATGTGCTTCTACACGATCGCTCAGTTGTGTTCCACAACCCTCTGCGAGAATGAGGTCCACCTCACTAGGTGTAACTTGTGCAACCTGTATCGCCTTGCGCATCGCTCGTACCAGGCCTCCATGAGCAGATGGATCAGGATCAGTTGTCATTGCATAGCCAAGCAATTCTCCATAGATGTATGCTCCCCGCTGTCGGGCATGCTCCAATTCTTCCAGAATTAGTATTGTACTGCCTTCAGCCAGTACAATACCCGAGCGATCTCTATCAAACGGTCGGTAGACACCTTCTGGCTCCTTGAAAGGTGCAAGTTCTCCTGACTCGATGTAACACGTCACGCCAAGGCGAGTAATCGGTGCCTCTGTTCCGCCAGTCAGTACCACATCATTATGCCCTTGTAAGATTGAGTGGATGCCGAAGTACAGGCCACACGCACCACTGACGCGATCACAAACAAAGCTTTTGCTGTAACCATTAATGCCATAACAGATCCCTACAAATCCTTGTGGCGCGGAAGGAAACCATGCCGTTGCCTGCCAGGGATTCACCATCAAAGCTCCCTCTTGGTACATTTCATAGTAACCTCGCTCACTGATATCCCAACCACCAGCATTGTTACCAAAGAACATACCAACGCGGTAGGAGTCCTCATGCTTAAGATCAAGCTTGGCATCCTGAAGTGCTATTTCAGTGGCAGCCAATGCATAGTGAGTAAAGCGATCAGTCTTCACAATAAATCGTCGAGGGACAAAATCCTGTGGACGAAAGCCAACAATTTCACCTGCGATCTGAACAGGAAACCCTTTCGGATCGAAGCGTGTGATCTTGCGGATGGCTGACAATCCTTGGGATACCGTCTTCCAGAAAGGTTCCAGTCCAATGCCAGCAGGGTTGACCACACCGATTCCAGTAATGACGACGCGACGCTTAGCGTTCATGGGCATCTCCATACTTGCGGAAAACGGCAGCTGAGTGGATGCCTCCAAATCCACTGGCAGTCACCAGAGCTGTATTAACTTCCTGCTGACGAGCGACATTGGGAACGTAATCGAGATCACACGTAGGATCTCTCTCTTCATAGTTTATGGTCGGAGGAATGACCGAGCGCGTAATTGCCCCTAGGGCAGTAAGTACACCCATCATAGGCCCTGATGAGAGTGAATGACCGATAATTGACTTGGTTGAAGTAACGGGAATGTGATATGCCTGCGAGCCAAATACGCTTTTGAAGGCATTGGTCTCAAAGAGATCATTCTGTACCGTGGAAGTGCCATGGGCATTGATATAATCGATACTCTCTGGACCAATTGAGCTTATTGCTCGGCGGATGACATGGGCCATATCTTCACCTTCTGGCCGTAGATCTATCATATGGTATGCGCTATTCTCGCTATAAAAGCTAACCACCTCACCATAAATATGTGCCCCTCTGGCTAGCGCATGCTCTTCATCCTCCAGGACCACCACTGCTGCACCTTCAGCGATGACAAACCCTGTTCGTTTAGCATCAAACGGTCGGCAAGCCTTTTCCGGCGGATCATTTACTGTTGACAAGGCTTTGATGATATCGAGCAGCGCGTATATTAGCGGAACCAGTGGTGCCTCAGAAGCTCCCGTAAGTATGACCCGTGCCTCGCCTCTCTGAATCATTTCAAAGCTCAAGCCTAGCGCATCTAATCCAGCCGCACAGGCTGTTGATAGTGATGTGACTGGCCCTGCCATTCTATAACGTTGGGCTAACAGCGTCGCTGGATAACTGAATATACTCGAGTTATAGAACTTTGCACCCACTGGTTGATAAGCAATCGGCTCTTGCCCTCGATTACTCAATTGCTCAAAAACATTTGTCATCGTGGATGTTCCACCGATAGTTGCCGAGAGAATAATACCAGTTTCCTCTGTTGGAAAGCCACCATTTGCCAGTCCTGCATCCTCAAATGCTTGTTTTCCAGCTACAACTCCAAACTGGATAAAGCGATCTTCTTCATGAAGGTTGGGAAACTCTCCAGGCTCGCAATACTGGTAGACATCAAAGTCGTCTAAGCGACAGAGGACCTTGCTGTTGATCTCCATCGAGGCCATTTCTTTATCAAAACGGCTAAGGGATCGTCCAGACTCGAGTTGTTCCCAGAACAGTTCCTTGCCAACACCACATGGTGATACTACACCTATACCAGTAACTACAACTCTCCTCATCGTTATCAAATCCTTTGAATCACTGTACCGAAGCTAGATGAAAACAGCTCTACAGGGTAAAGTATCCTAGCACCAAAACTACACTGATTAACCAGAGTTGATAGTAAAGGTTTGTTTCCTCCTAGGTATAGTCCAGAGGAGCCTCGTCAGAGGTTCTGGTTCAGCCTTGACTAGAGCTGCAAGAGCCACTGCGGTGAGAGGGTCACTGGCAAGGTAGGTGAAGATATGCAAACGCACAGCTGCCATCAACATAGCCGTTTGTGCAAATGCATAGTTCATATCTAGGATTGGCTTAGGATTAATAATTGCCACACCAGGAGACTGAGAGGCATGATTCATCCGTTATAACTCCCGATGAAAATGAACAAAAGCACTGTGAAGCCCACAATATACAAAGCAACTGTATACAGGCAAAAGACGACAGCACTACATTGACAGAGCCTCCAATCTATCTCAACACGACCAGATCAAAAATGGTCAATGTAGATAATTTGGCAACAATTTCACCGAGAACGTTGGACCAAAGCTGTCCCATTAGCAATTCCTTTGCCACAACGCTATATAGGCGATACTAAGGCATCTTGTGCAATACAACAAGCATACCTTCTTGCCTTCAATAAGCTTTGGGCTTCAAAGAGAAACTGCCAGAGAGAACTATCGAGGTGATAATATAGCATCCTCCCAAAGTATTATCTTTGCAGATGCGATAGTGAGATAAAAAGCACTCTCTTGGAAAACACAACCGAGGTCTCATAGCTAGCGTCAACCATGATTTGATAGACATCTTTGGATATACATCCTACTTGAGAGGAGTATTAGACCCACTCTCTTCTATCAAATCAATCTCGACAAAGTATTCAGAAAGACACGCTCTGTTCCATTATAAGCAGAGCCCATGAAGTTGTGAGATGGTGAACAATATTTGGTGATCCACTGTTTATACAGAGAAGCGACTATGCCTCTAATCCCCCAAGAGGCTTTTACTGGATCTCATTGTGTACCATCTTAATCCAAGAGATACCTCCGTATATCGAAAATTACTGCTCTTTACACCACCAGTTAAACTAAACTGTAATCCTTGACTAACAATAGCACAGGATGATACAGAAGTCAAGTATAATAATAGTCGCTAGCAGTGCTCTATGAGCTTATGATGAAATTAAAATTTCATAAAAATATCTTAATATTAAAATATCTTAATACTTAGGACAGGGAAAAATGTACTATCTTTGGAACTCTACATTAGTACAATATGCACAATTAAGATAACTGTTGCTGGCCATTCAGATAATCTTTGAGCACCTGCTCACATTAGTATCAAGATTCTCCTTGTCGCTATTTTAAATACAATATATTCCTAAAATTTCCCACTCTCAAACCGCTTGCAAAATGCTAATTCGCACGTTATTATAAATAGATGAATGACTTGTATTCTCACTAGGATAGGAAAGGAACAATGCGTTGGAAAAGGACGTTCCAAACCATAAAGAGGTGATTGTTCAGCCTGAAAAGCCCAATAACAATTCTGAGATAGATACAACCCGAGAAAGACTATTGACAAGCAAAAAGTTGTCAATACTACAAAAAAGATCTGGAGAGAGTGAAGGACTACTTTCGAGACATATTAAAAAAACCAAAAGAGATAAAAATAGTATAAAAGATTTTATATGGTCAGAAGAGGTCTCACTCTCTGAAACTATTCCAAGCCCAGCAGAAGAGGTCTCACTCCCACAAACCTCTCCAACCGAGGCTGCTAGGAACGAATCGAACAAACCCACAACAATTGACAATTGGCTGGTCTGGGTCATGGCCGTCTCCTGTGGACTCACTGCAGCTAATCTCTACTATATGCAACCACTGCTAGCAGATATGGGACGAAGCTTTGCTGTCTCGATCAACCAGATTGGATTCACTGCCACGTTAGGCCAACTCGGCTTCGCTTCTGGCTTGATTCTGATCGTGCCACTAGGAGACAAGTATAATCAGCGTACCTTGATTGTTAGTACGCTTTGTATCCTTGCAGTAGCTCTCACCGCAATGGCCTTTGTACAGACGATAGTCTTGCTTTCCATCGCCAGTTATGCAGTCGGTCTGACGACTGTTATCCCGGAGTTAATCATCCCATTTGCTGTCAGTCTAGCTCCATCGAATGAGCGAGGACGCATAGCTGGGACTACACTCAGCGGCTTGCTGATCGGCATTCTACTGGCTCGTACTGTGGGTGGCTTTGTAGGTGAACACCTGGGCTGGCAAGCAATGTACTGGATTGCGACAGCAATGATGATCCTGCTAGCGGCAGCGCTACGCTTCTTGCTACCTACCGATAGCTCTCTTAAGAGGAAGATGAGTTACCCACGGCTCTTGAGTTCATTGTGGGGATTGCTTCGTTCCGAGCCAGTTTTGCAGGAAATAAGTATATTTGGAGCTTTAGCATTTGCATCATTCAACGCTTTTTGGGTAACACTCTCCTTCTTCCTTGAGACACCACCATATCATTATGGCAGTGAGGTCGCCGGGTTATTTGGTTTGGTCAGTATTGCAAGTGCACTCACAGCACCAGCTGTGGGAAAGTTCGCAGATCGTAGAGATGCACGCCTTGCAAATGGTGTAGCGCTAGCAGCTATACTATTCTCCTTTGTTGTGATGTGGCTGACGGGTCAGTGGCTTATCGGCTTGATCCCCGGTGTCATTCTACTTGACGTTGGAGTACAAGTTACTCAGGTCTCTAATCAGGCCAGACTATATAGCCTGAATCCAGCTGCACGGAACCGTTCCAATACTGTCTACATGTTTATGTTCTTTCTGGGTGGCTCTCTTGGCTCTCTGCTGGGAACATTTGGCTGGAGTGTCGCCAAGTGGAACGGCGTCTGTGCAGTAGCTTGTTTCCTACTTATTGTTGGACTTGGCTTCTATATCCTCAATGGCAGGCACATACGACGGTGGAAAAAGAGGCATGAACTGGAACTATGTGTCCCATGAGATGGGCTCTATATATCAGTTTAGCACAGCTATTCGCTATGCTCACATAGATATCTCTTCAAGCCTACTCTCAGCCATCGAACACATTTTCCAAAAATTGGGGGTGACTCATGTATTCCTTGCTTGAGGTATATATGGAAAACGCAAATATTGGAAAAACTTTCTCTCTCTCTTGTTCGATACGTAGAGAGGCACATACCTGAACATTTTCCAAAGGGCCACATCATAGCCAATCTCAATGCAGCTTGCCAATAGGATAGGTAGACCGAATACAAGCATAGGGCCGGTAAGCATCAACCCAGATACAAGAGGACTGGCAGAAACAGCAATACTGCGTGCAGCAGTCGTAAAAGACGCAGAAGCAGTACGATCTTCAGGAGATACTAGTGCCATTGTGTATGCTTGACGCGCAGGAACATCTAATTTGGAAAGGGATTGGCGCAGCAACAGAAATAAAGCTGATAATGGATAAATAGGCATCAATGCTACTAAGAGCAAAAATATATTTGATACAAAATGGGGCATGATCATGACTATGAGAAGTCCATATCGCTTGGACAGCCAAGGTGCAATCAAGAATGAGAGTGCAGCCAATAGATTTACACCGAAAAAGAGCAAGCCGAGTGATCCGAGTGAGACACCAAAACGCTGGCGAAACCACACAGCTAGGATCGTTTGTACAGCAAGACCTCCGGCAAATGCATCGATGGCAAACAAGCTTGAGAGTTTCAGGATAATGCTCCGAATTTTAGGCTTCTGTGATCTTTGGCGTGTTTTTTTTATGGATGCTCCTTGGGCACTCACTGTAGGGACAATCTGTTGAGTACCTATGCGGGCACCCACCTCTACATCCTCCTTTGACTTCTGTAACTCTGCGGCGGGTGAGAGCCGAAGAAACAGTAATGCAGTGCTTCCTGCCAGTATGCCATAGAAGGCAAAGAGGCAGTGGACGCTGATATGTGCATCAATACCAACATGTGAGAGCACCTCCGGTAGCCCTACAACCAAACCGCCGACTGCACCAGCAAGCTGCGCTGCCAGATTATAGAAGGCGAAGATAGAAGTATGGCGTTCCGTAGTACTAGATTGCACCAGAATTGCTTGTTCAATGCCACTGAAAGGTGTATTATCGTTGGTTGAAGGGGAAATGGTACCACAAAAGGCTGCAATCAAGAGCAATGGATAATACTGCGTGAAGGCGAAGATGGATCCTGTACCCATCATCAGTAGTGCCGAGACAATCAATAAGCGTTTCCGTCCCACGCGGTCTGCATACATCCCCATAACCAGACTGAAAGTGATCGAGCCTAGAGCCGCAACCGCAAGGAGCACGCCAATCTGTACTGTCGGCACTCCCGCATCTGCCAGCATCACCCCCAGTAGCACGCTTGTAAAGCCATATCCAAAGGTGCGAAGGGAACGGGCCAAGATCACAAGTTGTCCATCGGGAGCAATACGCTTAGGATTCATTTCCTGATAGTGCAAAGCCATACAACCTCCGTATTTCGTTCACTAGAATGTGTCTAATTGTCAAGAAAGAGCCCATAGCCCTACATTCCGTACTTATTTTTAGAAAAACCTCTTCAGAAGGTGGTTTCAGAGATGATCATAATCTCAGCTTTGCAATGCCCCTTCGGAAGCCATTCTCGATTCAGAAGGCGAAATGTGGGAAAGAATGGTCCCATCCAAACAACCGTAGGAGTATGGACAGGGCTCGCTCGTAGAGGGGCTCTGCCTCCTCATATCTGCCCTGCTCACAGTAGAGTATCGCTAGATTGTTCAGGCTCTGAGCCACGTCGGGATGCTCTAGTCCCAGTGCCTGCTCCAATACATGCAAAGCTCGCTCGTAGAGCGACTCCGCCTCCTCATATCTGCTCTGCTCACAGTAGAGTATCGCTAGATTGTTCAGGCTCTGAGCCACGTCGGGATGCTCCAAACCCAGTGCCTGCTCAAATACATGCAGAACTCGCTCGTAGAGGGGCTCTGCCTCCTCATACTGTGCTCGCTCATGAAAGTAGAGTGCCGTCTTGTTGAGCAATTGGGTCACTTCCGGGGATGTAAACTCCCACTGCTCGCTGAGTCCTATACTGGCCAAGATATGTGGTAGCAGCCGTTGGCAGAGTAACTCCGTCTCTACCTCAACAGCAGAAAAGGCCAAGCTTACCACACCTATTGCCCGTTCTGCCAACTTTCGTTGTGTCTCATCATCCATCCCGTCTTTAATCACTACTTGCATTAGCGGATGTATGGAAAGCGTACGCTCCTTCCGATTGCGGTGCAAGAGCGAATAGTTCAGCAAAACACCGATTGCCTCATCCAATGCAAGGGGATCAGCAACAGCAGTTCCCAGCACAGGCCCCAGCAGAGTGCCGCCTGCAGTAATGAGGTCCTCTGGGATTACATTGGGGGTGAGGAAGGAGCACAGCCGCAATAGCTCAGCCGCAGCACTGGCCTGTTGTACTTTCTCAAAAGAGGGTGCCCACGTCGTCGCAACACTGTGAGGATAGTCCATCACAAGTGACCCTCGTCGTTTCAGCATGAAAATCGGGTGGGTACGGTAGCGTTCGAGATAGTCAGACAGGCTACATCCAATCTCCTCGATGTAGGCTCCCGCTTGATCGAGCGCGAGCGGGAGACCACCCAGTTCCTGGGTGATATTCTCTGCATCCACTAGTTCTTGCCCAGGGACCATTGCAAGCGACTCCCTTGGGGATACCAACTTCGCTCGGCGCAGCAGCAAGAGCGTCCCTTCATCTTGGTCCATCGTTTCAAGCACAACTGTGTGGGCAATCCTTCCTGTGGTACGAACACGACTGGTGATCAGTAGGTGTCCGCTGTCTGAAGGGAGGAAGTTGTCTATGGCCTCCAAGTCAT
>Ga0193728_1001884_pt1 | contig 10847 bp, 8 predicted proteins | sample U1c1metaG_FD_143037 | JGI IMG/M metagenome (GOLD analysis project Ga0193728, IMG submission 143037) | Soil microbial communities from a riparian zone of the East river system, Colorado, United States - U1c1 | ecosystem: Environmental > Terrestrial > Soil > Riparian zone | place: USA: East River... | reverse complement strand
GCGAGAGAGGGCGACCGCCTCGCCGCTTGGAAGAGCCGGCCCGACCACTGTCCCCGCTACAGCAGCTCCCGTGCAACAAAGGTGAGCTTGACGGCCGAGCGGCACGCAACCGGGTCATAGCCTTGCTCGTGCAATCGAGCGATCAGCGCATGGGCGTCGCGCACAGAGCCCGTGTGGTGCAGCTGGGCCGCAAATACCTTCACCCCGAGAGCCCGCAGGTCGATTGTCGAGAGTAACTCATACTCACCTCCCTCGATGTCGAGCTTGAGCAGGTCGATGTGATCGTCGCCGAGCTCGTCCATTAGCGAACGCAAGCTCCGGCCGGGCAGCTCGATGGACTTGCTCGACTCATACAGTTGAGCAGGCGACACTGATCGGCTCTGAGGATCGTGCGTGACCTGCATCAGGACGGGTCCGTCGGCGATCGTGATCGCTGCCTGCCGGGCAGAGAAACGTGGCTCGTCAGCAGCCTGAGCGGCGGCCTCCTCGACGTAGCCTGCGACTGCATCGAAGGCGCGCACGGTGACGCCGTAGCGCTCAATCAGCTGCAGATCGAAGCTGATGTCGCCTCCTGCTCCGACCGAGTAGCAGATCCACGACGGCTCGATCAGCGCACCGGGCATGATCCACCCGCCATAGGCGCTTCCCAGGTGGACGAGGCTTGGCGTGTTATGAAGCTGGAGCCGCGATAGCCGATGCTCGAACCAGCGGCGGCGAACTGCGTTCCTCACCTTCGCCAGGCGCAGCTTGCGCAGCCTGGCGAGGGCCGATCGATCTCTGTGCATGGGAGCTCCTTGACGTTGGTTGAGCGCGCCCGTCACCGGACGGCGCGAGAACGACGCAGCGCGACGGTCATGCCGCCGCGCGGTCAGCTCAACGTCGGAGCACGAGCAATACGGGCGGCCCGGCGCGGGCCATGCCGCCGACGCGCACGTCGGCGACAATCTGGCGTGGCGCGCGGAGGACCGGCATCAGGCGGCAAGGGATCAGCCGGCCGAGGTACGAGCGGCCAAGCCCTAAGCCGACGGCGCAAAGGGTCCCGATCGCAAGGGCGCAGAGGCAAATCTCCTCGCCGCCGTCGTGATTATCCGGCACCGCCGCGTGCGTGCTAAGGGCGGCGACGCCGAGCAGCAGCATCACGCCGACGAGCGCTGTTACTCGCCGATGGCGCGTCAGCGCTCGGTTGATGTCGCGCAGTGGGGGCATCAGGTGAATGCTACGAGCCGATCCTACGCAAAGCGGCGGCGCTCTCTGCTTAGGCTGCGGGCTGTACGGACACCCTGGGTAGGGGCTGCCCTGTCTCTGTGACCAGCTCGCGTTCCAGGTCATCTCCGAGGTCTGCGACGAGGCGTCGGGTTGTCCGCTCGATCAGGCGAGCATTCGGCCGCCCTGCCGGTAGCGCTCCACCGCAAGCGCAGCCGGCCTCGTCAATCGCGTGCGGCTAGTGGGAGTGCCCGCGCACGGTTGCCCACGACTGCCAAGTGATGCGCAGGATGCCGAGCGCGATTCCCAGGCCGAGCAGCGGATCAGCGACTGGAAATCCGATCGCCACGACGACGGCAGAGGCGATTACCGCGAGGCTCACGTAGGCGTCGGCGCGGGCGTGATCCCCGTCGGCGATGAGCGCCGGACTGTCGAGTCGCTGTCCGGCGCTCAGACGTATGCGCGCGGCGATGAAGTTTCCGGCGTAGCCGATCGCTCCGGCGAGCCCGAGCGCGGCTAGGTGCGTGGGGGATGACGGATGAATGAGTCGGTCAACGGCCTCGACGCCTGCCACGCAGGCGCTTATGAAGATCGCGGCAACGACGGCCAGCCCGGCACGCCGCTCGGCCGTTGGGGAGCGCAGAGCGAACGCGATCCCGAGCGGCAACGCCGTCAAGGCGTCGCCGAAGTTGTGGATCAGGTCGGCGAGCAAAGCGATGCTGCCGCTGGCGATGAACACGACGGTCTGAGCGACTGCCGTGAGGCCGAGCACGGCGAGCGAGAGCGATACGGCCCGGATGCCCTCGCGGGAGCGCTTGATGCTGTTGGCTATGAGCCCGTGAGAGTGCCCGTGCCCGGCGTCGTGATCGTGCCCGTAGTGACGATGCTCGTGCGGCTCCTCGACGCACGCTGACCGGCGCACGAGCCGAAGGTGCCGGTGCGGCCCCGTGTGAGAATGACTGTGCAGTCGCTTGCCGTGGCGATGTAGGTTCACCTCGGTTTGCGCCATAGGCAGTCAGGCTAGTGCGACTGCGGGCTTCTGCGCTCGGACGATCGCCGGGCAGCTTGCGCGTGGACGCGGTGCGTCTCGCGTATCTCCACGTCGGCGAGCCCGGCCTCCCGCGAGTGCTTGCTCGAGCTCGCGTCGCGTGGTCCCCGGTGTATGCCTGCATGTCGGCGCGCGTCGCGCGTCGTTCATGCCCTCGTCGGCGATCACGTCGGATTGGGGACCGACGCAACCCCCTGAAAATCGAGGTGTCGGTTCGAGTCCGCCTCTTGCCACTCACGCGAGCAGTAGACGAGTCGGACTCGGTGACCGGCTCGATAACGAGCAGATCGGCGGTATCGGCCAGTGCCGCGCGCAGCTCGTCGCGAAAGCTCGCGCAGCGAGCGCACGGTCTTCCCGAGCGTGACGTTGGCCGCAGGCTTCTTGGACACCACTAGATGAACGCACCCCCGATCAGTCCGCGAAACCGGATCGCTGGCAGCTGGGCCTCACCCACGCTTTAGGCGGCACGCTGTAGCACCGCCAAACATCGTTCGTCTATCGCTTGCGTCGTAGCTCCACGGTCGGCACACAGAGTGTCGATGGTTTAAATATTCCGGTACATTCGCGCCACTCCAGGCTGCTCGCTCCGTTGATCGTCCTGCTAATCACAGCAGGCGCATGTCTCGCCGTGATGTTGCTCATTCAGCGAGTCGACTCGAGTCGTCGGGCGCAGCTCGCGATCGGCTCGCTCACGCAAACGGTCAAGCACCTTGAGGGTGCGCCGTTCAGCGCCGACCCGGCATTCAACCCGGACGACCCGTACATCGCCAAGCGCGAATTGGCAAGGACCGTCACGCGCGAGATTCGAGCCGATGAAGCAACTCTCTCAAGAGGATTGTCACGCGCGTCGCAGCCTCGCGGCGATGCCAGCGTGCTCGGCGCAGCTCGCGCGAGCCTGGCTGATGCCAGGCCCGCAGTCATGCGTGTATATAAGCTGGCGACCCAGCCCGGCGGTTTCGCTGCCGCGGGTGTGACGAAGGCGGCGCTAGCCCAGAACGAGCTGGTGCAGCACTTGGGCGGAGTTGTGAGCGCGCTCAAGCAGCTCGATCGAGCGGATTCGGCCAGCGCGCAGCAAGCACGCCGCCAAGCAGAAGCCGGAACGGCCATTGCGCTGCTGCTGCTGCTGGTCGTTTTCGGATACTTCTACTTCCGCTCTGTGCGGCTGGCGCGCGAGAACGAGGAGCTCCTCGGGCTCAGCCGCGAAGAGGCCAGCACAGACGTCCTGACGGGCCTCGGTAACCGCCGGGCGCTCACGAACGAGCTGGTGGAAGCGCTGTCGCGCGCTCAGGCCTCGCAAGGACACGAACTGCTTGTTGCGATCTTCGATCTGGATGGCTTCAAGCAGTACAACGACACGTTTGGACATGCCGCGGGCGATGCGCTGTTGGCGCGTCTCGGCACCCGCTTGAGCGTCGCGGTCAAACGCTCCGGTACGACCTACCGCATGGGCGGAGACGAGTTCTGCGTACTCGCTGCGTGCGCGACCGATTCTGCCGAGTCCTTGCTCGACCGTGCGCTCGCGGCACTGAGCGATCGCGGCGAGGGCTGGGAGATCAGTTGCTCTCTGGGTGCGGTGTGGATCCCCTCTGAAGCGACCAACTCGTCCGAGGCGCTTCAGATCGCCGACGCGCGGATGTATGCCAACAAGGCGAGTCGCTCCTCGACTGGACGGCAGATCACTGACGTCTTGCTCCAAGTTCTGAATGAGCAGGATCACGGCATGAACACGCACGGCGACCACGTCGCCGATCTTTCGTGTGACCTCGGCAGGATGCTGCATCAGTCCGATCAAGAGGTGCAACGCATCCGGCTCGCGGCTACCTTGCACGACATCGGAAAGACGGCGATCCCGAAGTCCGTTCTAAACAAGCCCGGCCCTCTCGATGAGCAGGACTGGGAGTTCATGCACCGTCACACTCTGATCGGCGAGCGGATCGTGCTCGCGGCGCCTGCGCTCGCGAGCACCGCTCCGCTGATCCGTTCAAGTCACGAGCGCCTCGATGGCAAGGGGTATCCGGACGGCCTTGCAGGGGACGAGATTCCCTTGGGCTCGCGAATCATTGCGGTGTGCGATGCCTTCGATGCGATCACCTCCGATCGTGCATACCGGCGCGCGGACACAGTCGATGCTGCGCTCGAGGAGCTCGAGCGGTGTGGTGGCGCTCAATTCGATCCGGAGGTCGTCGGGGCGTTGCGCAAGGTTGTGGTATCGAAGAAACTCGCGGCAGCGATCACGTAGACACGAGCGGGCCGGCGGTCGGTGCGCCTCGGTGCGGGCGAGGTCAAGCATCTACCTACTGGCGTTTCACACCCATGGCGCTCGCCCGCTCGAACGCGCCGGCTGCTCGCTCACGGCTCGCTGACGCTCACTGATTCGCGCGACCGGCGCACAGCGCCAAGCCCGTTGCTCCTGGTCAATCGCTTCGCTTTTGCGAGATTTCAGGTGGCACCGATGTGGGGGTGCCAGGTCAGCGGTTGGGTGCTCTAGTAACCGTCCCTTCTTCTGTGGGTCCACAGCCACAATGGGTCGCGTGGGCGTGCCGTCGATCATTCGTGGAGTTGTTCGGTTGAGGACTCACTGGGTTGTGACGATACGAAATTGTGCGCGTTACTCCACTTATGCGGCAGGTTCCACATGCTCCACACGGGCCTGGCTGGCTAAAGCTCAGCCGCCTCTACGCCCTTGCGGCAGTGATGCCGCTGTATCTCGCCATCTACGGGTTCAGGCTGATTCATGGCGGCAGTGCGGTCGACGCGGCGGATGTGTTGCTGGCGTTCCCGCTCGTGATCCTGGCGCTTCGCTTCGGTATCCGTGGGGGGCTTTTCGGCGGGGCGGCCGCGATCATCCTGATCTTGGTGTGGGGACTCGAAGACAACGACCCCGCGATGACCGTCGTCTCGTATTCGAGCTGGAGCCTTGCGATGGTGCTCCTGGCGATGCTTGTCGGGCGTTTTGTTGAGCATCGCCGCAAGCTGGAGGCGCTGCTCACGCACTACTTCGACGGGTCGCTGGACCTGCTGGCAACGGTGAACCCAGACGGCCGGTTCATCCGCGTCAACAGAGCATGGGAACACACGCTCGGCAACACCACGGAGACCCTACGCTCGAAGCCCTTCATCGATTTCGTACACCCCGACGACCGCCAGGCGACACTCGCCGAGTACACGGTCGTGGCCGACGGCGAGCGCGACGCGGTCGGCTTCCGCAATCGCTACCTCGGCTCAGATGGAGGCTATCGATGGCTGGAATGGACCGGACGCTTCTCGGACGAGGATCAGGTCGTGCACGCCGTGGCCAGGGACGTCACGAGCCTCGTAGAAGCCGAGCGCCAAGAGGAGGAGCACGCGGCGCTGCTCGATCAGAAGGTCGCTGAGCGGACGCGAGAGCTCGAGGACGCGCGAGCGAAAACGCTCAAACGACTGGCGCTCGCGGCCGAGTATCGCAACGATGACACGTTTGAGCACACCGAGCGCGTCGGCACCACGTGCGCAGAGATCGCTGCCGAGCTTGGCCTGGACGGCAAGGAGGTCGAGCTCATGCGCGTGGCGGCACCGCTGCATGACGTCGGCAAGATCGGCATCCCGGACAGCATCATGTTGAAGCCCGGAAAGCTGACCGACGAGGAGTTCGAGGTCATGAAGTCCCACGCCGCGCTGGGCGCGAAGCTGCTCACCGAAAGCGGCTCCCCGGTGCTGCAGATGGGCACCACGATCGCGGAAAGTCACCACGAGCGCTGGGACGGGGCGGGATATCCGTATGGGCTCGCAGGCGAGAGCACCCCGCTCGTCGGTCGCATCGTCGCGGTCGCCGACGTCTTCGACGCGCTGACACATAGCCGACCGTACAAGAGCGCCTGGCCGGTTGAGGAGGCGCTGGCCGAGATTGAACGCGGCGCCGGGACGCAGTTCGACCCGCGCGTGGTGGAGGCGTTCCTCGCGACACACGACCGAGCGGAGGCGGCAGATCGCACCGCTCCTCAGCAGGCGAGGGCTGCCCCCCGACCGCTACCAACACGAACGGGATCTCGCGCACCCAGTTCCGCGGGCGGCGCAGCACAACGCTCCCGCTGAGCGCTGGGAGACGTGCCGGCCCGCTTGTTAGCGATGAGCCGCATCCACTGCGCCACGAGGGCAGGCGACTTTACCTGCAGCGCTACTGGCGCGAGGAGCGCGAGGTAGCCGCGCGCCTGCGGGCCCTCGCAGCCGCCGCCGGTGACCTCCCGGACCCGGAACTGCTTGCGAATGCAGTTGCTCTACCCGGACCCGGAGGGCGAGCGCTCTCGGGCGGCGGTCCTCTCAGCCCCTCACGTGGCCACTGACATCATCGCCGGAGGCCCGGCACCGGGCTCTGAGCTTCAGGGCACTTGATGTCAGCCGCAGGGTACTCGTCGCGGATGCGGCCGAGATGGGTGGCGCAACGGCGGCCGGACTGCAGCTTCGCCTTCGGGAATTGAGGTATTTGGTGGGCGTCGGCCCGATGATGCTGTAGCTACAGGCATCGGTTCAATGCCAGCGAGCCTCCTCACAGACGATCCTGGCGACGAAGTCAACGACTTGATTGCCGCGATCGATGAGCTACTGCGGCGGCGCTCGACCATCTCGGGGATTCCGCGGCCGCTCGAGCCGTGCACCGGCGCACATCGCGGGAGGGGGGCTAGCCGCATCACGGAACACAAGCTGTCCCGTCGGGCGCGAAGATCGCGTGTAGGCGAAGCCCCAGAAGAACCGGGAGTGACTGCGCAGCAGCCATAGTCGGCAGCATCACCCAGAGCAGAGCGCTTGACCGTCTCGCGGCTGCGCGCGCACTCCACTGGCGTTGAGTCCACGAGCAGTAGATCGCCATAGAAGCCAGGGCTCTGAAATGCGAAGACGCTCATCAGCTACTCCCAGGGTGTCGGTGAGCCGACGGCGGCGCTTGAAGTAGCCGGGCTGGGCGGGAATCTTCGGGAACAGGTGGCGCAGATACTTGGAAGCGACTGCCAGCAAGCGCCGGTCAGAGGGGATGCCCATGATCGCCTGCGCGACAAAGAGCGTGAGGACCTCCGTGTCTGTGACGCTTCGCTTTGCGTTCTCCGGCTTGTGTGGCAGGAGATCGTCAGCCGTCACATAAACGACAGTGAGCAGCAGGTCGAGGTCGGCGTCCATCGAGGCCCCTTCGGGTCGGCGGCTGGCTATTGAGTACCGCCGACTTCGACCCTGCTGCCTATAAGTCCTCGGGATCCACGGGCTTGCCGTGGAATCAATCATCTAGGTGCTCAGTCGTCTTCCAGTCGCCGTAGATCTGCGGCAGTCGCGGCGGCGACGTCGCCCGAGCAGCTCGTGGGATCGGGCGGACGCTAGGCACGAGTCTCTGACAGCCCGGCTTCTCATGAGGGATTTAACGAGCTTGTTCATCGTGCTCGCGCATGAACGAGATCGCCATCGGCCAAAGAGCCGTCAACACACATAACGTCGCCGCTTCCCCGGGCCGAAAGCTGCTCAACAAGGTCCCGGAGATAACGCTCTATTTCTGGGTCATCAAGATCCTCTGCACGACCGTCGGCGAGACGGCGGCTGACCTCTTGAACGAAAACCTGGGACTCGGTCTCACGACGACCTCCTACGTGATGGCAATTCTGCTGATCCTCACGCTCGTGTTCCAGTTCCGCGCGAGCAGGTACGTCCCAGGTCTCTACTGGTTCGCGGTCGTCTTAATCAGCGTCGTCGGCACACTGTTCAGCGACAACCTCGTCGACAACCTCGGCGTTCCGCTGCAGACCACCACGGTCGGCTTTGCGATCGTGCTCGCGGCGGTCTTCGCAGGCTGGTACGCCAGCGAGCGGACGCTCTCCATACACACGATCGTCACGACCCGCCGCGAGGCGTTCTACTGGCTGGCGATCCTCTTCACCTTCGCGCTGGGCACCTCGGCCGGCGACCTCGCCGCCGAGAAGCTGGCCCTGGGCTACTCTGCCGCCGCGCTGATCTTCGCAGCGCTGATCGCGATCGTGACGTTCGCTCACCTCCGTTTCAAGCTGAACGCGATCCTTGCCTTCTGGATCGCCTACATCCTGACCCGACCGCTCGGCGCCTCGATCGGCGACTACCTTGCACAGCCAACAGAAGAAGGCGGTCTCGGGCTGGGCACGATCCTGACCAGCCTGATCTTCCTCTCGACGATCCTCACCCTGGTCCTATACCTCGCGCGCTCCAAGCGCGACGTGATCGCAGTTTCATCGTTTGACGCCAACGCGCGGGCGACCGCAGAAGTGCAGGCGGGCGATGATGAATCGCGCGTGCTCGTTGTGACGAACAAGGTCAGGGCAAGCCCGGCCGTGCTCGAGGCAGTACGCGAGCGCGCCTCTGCCGGCCCCGCCAAGTTCTTCCTGCTCGTCCCCAACCCAGACCACGTCGCGTTCGATCGCAACGGCCCCGGCGGCTCTCTCGGCGAGGAGGTGCTCGCGCACGCGCTGCCGCTGCTACAGGAGCCGACCGGCGGCGAAGTTGCGGGACGCGTCGCGTCGAGCCCCAACGCCTACGACGACATCGTCGAGGAGCTGAGCACCGGCCGCTACCGCGAGATCATCCTCGAGACACTGCCGAGCCACGTCTCGCATTGGCTGCACGTCGACCTTCCCGAACGCGTCGCCCACCTTGGATACCCACTGACGACGGTGCCCGCGACTCACTGAGCGAGGCTGCTCCCGCCCGGCGACGCCTAACGCGACGGCTGCAGTCGAGTCGCCGGGCGCAGTTCTCATCTAGCCTTAACCTTCTCTGGCATCGTCTCGGTGATGCACATCCTCGTTGTCGAGGACGAGCTCAAGATGGCGGCGCTGATTCGCCGCGGCTTGGACGAACAGGGGCTCACGGCCGACGTCGCGGCGACCGGCGAGCAGGCCGGCCTGATGGCGGGCGCACTCGCTTACGACGCGATAGTGCTCGACGTGATGCTGCCCGGGATCGACGGATTTGAGACCTGTCGGCGCCTGCGCCGCGACGGGATTTGGGCTCCGGTCCTGATCCTGACCGCACGAGGGGCCATTGAGGACAGGGTCGCCGGGCTCGACGGCGGCGCCGACGACTACTTGACCAAGCCCTTCTCCTTCACCGAGCTGCTCGCGCGGCTACGCGCGCTCGTCCGGCGCGGCGAGTCAGAGCGCCCCTCTACGATCGAGGTCGGCAATCTCAGGCTGGACCCGGCATCGCGGCAGGTGAGGCGGGGAGAGGTCGAGATCGCCCTCTCGAGCAAGGAGTACTCCGTCTTCGAGGCGTTCATGCGCCGCCCCGGTCACGTGCTCTCGCGCTTGCAGCTCCTCGAGCATGCGTGGGCATACGACTTCGAGTACCGCTCGAACGTCGTCGAGGTCTACATCCGCTACCTGCGCCGGAAGATCGACAAGCCGTTCGGCGTCGAATCGCTCGAAACGGTCCGCGGCGCCGGCTATCGCCTGCGCAGGGACGGCGGTTGCTGAGTCGCGCGTCGATCCGCCTGCGCGTGACGCTCGCGTTCGCCGCGGTGATGACGATCGTGCTCGGAGCCACCGGCGTCTTCGTTTTCCTGCGCTTCAGCTCAGAGCTCGACAATGCGATCAACAACGGGCTGCGTTCGCGCGCCGGCGACGTAGCAGCGCTCGTCAAGGAGGTCGACTCGGGCCTGAGCGAGGGCCGCCAGAGCACGCTCGCCGGGAAGTCCGAGAATTTCGCCGAGATCCTCTCAGTGAGCGGAACGGTGCTCGATGCGACGGCGCAGCTTCGCGGGCACGCCCTGCTCACCTCGGCCGAGTTGCGACGGGCTGCCCACGGTTCGATCCTGCTGGATCGCGGCCCACTGCCAGGGCTGCGGGGACAATCGAGGCTGCTGGCAATGCCGGTATCGAGCGACGGTCGCCGAGTCGTAGTCGTCGGCACATCCACCGAGCCGCTCACCGAGTCGCGGACCGATCTGCTGCAGCTGCTGCTGCTCGGTGGCCCGATCGCGCTGCTACTCGCATCAATTGCCGCCTATGGCGTGGCGACGGCGGCCCTGCGACCGGTCGAGGCGATGCGCTCACGAGCCGCTGAGATCTCCACGGCCGCCCCCGACCAGCGCCTGCCGGTTCCCCAGACCGGCGACGAGGTGGCTCGCCTGGGCAGCACTCTGAACGCGATGCTCCAACGTCTCGGCGATGCGCTCGCACACGAGCGGCGGTTCGTCGCCGACGCCAGCCACGAGCTGCGCACGCCGTTGGCGATACTGAAGATGGAGCTCGAGCTGGCGCTCGCGCGGGGTCGCTCGCACGAGGAACTGCACGCCGCGCTCGCCTCAGCCGCCGAGGAGACCGATCGCCTGACCCAGCTGGCCGAGGATCTGCTCGTGATCGCTCAGAGCGATCAGGGCAAACTGCCGGTGACGCTCGTCGAGACCGACATCGCCGAGGTCCTCGGCGGAGTCGTCGACCGCTTCTCGCGCCGCGCGAGCGACCGTGGACGCTCGCTTGAGGTCTCGGTCGAGCCCGGACTCGGCGTGCCGGTCGACCGGCTGCGCATCGAGCAGGCCCTCGGGAATCTCGTGGACAACGCGCTTCGTCACGGCGAGGGTCCGGTCAGACTGGACGCGCGCAGCTGCGACGGGTTC
>Ga0193728_1001883_pt1 | contig 10851 bp, 8 predicted proteins | sample U1c1metaG_FD_143037 | JGI IMG/M metagenome (GOLD analysis project Ga0193728, IMG submission 143037) | Soil microbial communities from a riparian zone of the East river system, Colorado, United States - U1c1 | ecosystem: Environmental > Terrestrial > Soil > Riparian zone | place: USA: East River... | reverse complement strand
GCGGAATGTGACAATCACGTTTTTGCAAATCTCTATTTTTCTCTAGACTTTCATTTCTTGAGACTTTTCGAAATTGCTGAGTAGATCAAAAGTATGATTGTACGTTCGTAAGAAGTGCATTCCCTTGTAAGTTGTTCTATTAACTCCATCTATTTTGTGATATGCTATCAATCCACTATTTTCTAAAATTAATAGGTACGGTTTCATCTTCTCTGGGTATTCAGTTAGACGCGATTTGTCTATTAATTTTCTGAGATTGGCTCCGTTGTTGAAAAAAGCAGTCTCAAGTATCTTGACGACTGTGGTAGGCCTGTGTTCGCTTATCACAAGTCAAAACACAAAAAATGGAATTTTGTTATCCGTGGCTGCTTCACAATCACTTCTTTGCGAAGTCCGGCATGCCTTCTATCCCTATTGCTACAACAGGTTCATTCCCAACCACCCATGCGTTATGACCTGGTGGGATATGGTTTACATCTCCAGGGCCAAACTCTTCTTCACTTCCATCATCCATTTTGATTCTCATTCGTCCAGATATCATATAGGACGTATGTGGGACTTGGCAACTTTCAGTCTTGGCTAAAGGTTTGATACATTTCTCCCAACTCCATCCTGGCTCAAGGTATGCTCTTCCAATTGTGACTCCGTTAGCCAGAGTAGTTATTTCGGCCTTGCCTTTATCAAACGAGCGTGTTTCATCAGGAGAGTTCATACCCTTTTTCTGCATTTTTGTAGTTCCCAATTCTATTTACAGGTAATTACCATCGTCTGCTAGTCCTTATTTTTACTCCCTTATAGGACTCTCTTGAAGTGCGCATTTCTAGTACCCTGAATAATCGATGCCAAGTGGTTTGAGCAATGGTTGGGCCGGATGATTCAAATGGATAAAAAATTTAAATAATTGTTTCTTTGCATTGGAGTCGTGCTTTATCTAGTAACTGGAGAATGGGTAGAGGATCCTGCTGCTTCTGCTGATGAATTTCCATCACCATTCCCGTCTATTATCGCATTCGAGCCTCGAATGTTTGGGTACATTCAAAAGTTCTCAAATATTTATCCCCGGTAGTAAGAAAAAGGTGACTTATTCCAGCACCGTCAAAGAACAAACCATCATTAGTCACCCGCATGATCGACTAATTGACCGCTAGAGATCGATGAATTTGTACTCTTTAGTTTGTATATCAAAAATAATAATTCCACCTTCTTTAAATGCACCAGATATGCTTGCAACTTTTTTATGAGCAGCACCAGGATTAAGAACTAGTGTCTTGCCATTGTTTTCATGTTTTCCATCTGAATGTAGTGGTTCTCTCACGTGAGTATGTCCGCAAATAAGGATATTATATTTTCCACTATTGATAAGCTGCTCCTTAACCTCTTTAGCTGTTCCATGGTATATCCCAAACTTTAATCCGTCAATCTCTATTTCACCTAATTCTCCTTTCAAGTCTCCATTTATCTCAAGGAAGTTTTTTAATAGATGTACCTTCTCTCCATCATTGTTTCCAAGCACTCCAATTAATTTTGCATTCAATTTTTCAAATTCCTTAACCACTCCTGGAAATACGAAGTCACCGGCATGAATCACATAATTCACTCCTTCGGCGTTGAATATTTCTATTGCTTTTTGAACATTTTCGATATCGTCATGGGTGTCAGATATTATCCCTATTTTCATTCATAAAGTAACAACCCTACACTATTTTTTACCTTTATGATCCGATCATTGCCTATACGTATTCAAATTTTGTAATTATCGTGTTGCTTAGATAATCTTGGTGGGCGGGATTGGACCTGCAAGAAGGATATATGTTCTTGATCTATCGGGTGTTGATCTATCAAGTGCGGCGTCATTCATGTACCTCATAATCTCTTTGGTTCTACTGCTGGGGTGACTCGAGGCATTGCAGATGGCTTCTGGGCTTCCATGCAGCCTCTATCTCCCGGCAAACACGAATTCCACCTTAGTGGAGCGACTCCCTGCAATTCTTTTGTTGTAAGCCATATTATGATTTATCGTCAAGCATCTACAATCTATAAATAAGACGGTGGGAAATGGACTATTGGAGATGTCTTCTACTTCCAGTCCATCCTACCGATGCGAAACGTGTGGTAAATCATTTGATTGGCTACAGGAACTTGAGCAGCATAAGCGGCAAGAGCATCAGAAATAATACGGCAAACAAAAGGGCTTGTACCTGATTATTTTATTGTTGCACATCCTTTAAATGTATCTGCAATTATCGATAAATGGTGCAGAAGGATAATCTTTTACTTTCTGTTAGCCTTCATATCTCTCTTACAAAAATTTCCCTATTTCCGTCTTTGTGTTGCATACTTTCGGAAATGCTTCATTGGCATTGAAAGGGTTTCCCTTCTGCTAAATACGTGAAGACTCAATTATGGTGAAATAGACTTGTAAATACCATCACAGAAGACATCGTTGATATCAGAAGTTCCAGAGTTACAGATTACGGCCGTAGCTGAGATGTTGGTTCAAACGTTGGTAAAGAAAGGCATTCGGGTATTACCACTATACTTTATACTTGAATGTCTTTTTCATCAAGTCTGCAGTCTTTGGATTTGACTTTAGATAAGAGATTATCGCCTTTGGGCCGATTCTTCTAATGAAATATCCCATCCCGCCTGGCCTGTCTTCTTCTTCTGATCTGTTTCTTACATAGTATTCAAAAAGAGCGTCAGTTATCGTGGCAACATCTTTGCGAGGTACAAAATGAAGATATTGTTCTCCTGAGTATGGATCGACTAGTATACGACCTTGGTGTCTTCCATCTTGTGTCCCCAGAAGTACCACCTGATATAGATTAAAACCTGTTCCTATCCACCCAATTGTCTTTGTCGCAGGCCTGTAACATTGCTTTTCACAACCTGTAACACCTATTGATTCAGTCATATATCCCCACTTTTTTTCTAGTTCGTCAATTAGATATGGTTCAAACTTTTCCGAATCTGTATAAGTTAGCCTGCATGTATCTCTTCCAACACAAGCTCCAGATGACCTTCTTAGGTTTGAGTATGCCCGATATATCGGGGTCTTACCATCAGAAATACTATTCTTGTTACTATCGCTGTTTATTTTACGAAATCCATACCCAAACGTCTTCATATCTCTTTCAAACAGTTCCTTTAGCTCCTCTTCTATGTTACAAAACATTAAGTGCTGATTAGGTGTAGTCAATAATTCGATATGTGGATAGTTATTCATCAAATATTTTACCATACTTTTGAGATCCCCGTTATGACTTCCGTCAATTATTCTACCGTTCTCTATGAAAGCGCCATAGCACCATCGACTGCTATTATTTGGCTGCTTTACCCATCCAAGATGCAGGTCTATGTTGCCGTAATCATAGTCTTCAATATGAGGCTCAAAATTTATACTTCCAACTCCATCAAGATTCCGTACTTGTTCTCTGAACCATTCAATACCTTTAACAGTAACCAAATATTTTAGTCTGGCCCAATGTCTATTCTGTCTGTCTCCCCAATCCTTTTGAACTCTTACTATAGCGTCTAGCCCTTTCATGAGATTTTCTTCAGTAAACAAGCCAAATGGTTCACCAAGGGCAGAAATGGTTGGTTTACCAGACTGTTGTCCCTGGCCCCCTCCTACGTAAACCTGAAACTCTTCTACCTTAGCACTACCACTACCAGTACCATCAGATTTGATAACTGGCGCGATACCAATATCGTTTGTTCTCAGCTCTACACAGTTATCTGGAACATATTTTTTATTTATGTCATCGTAATGAATTGCGGAAAAGGCTACCTTGAACTTCCTGTTAAGCTGGTTTTGTCCATAATCAAATCTACTTACTTCGGGTATCCTGTTTTCTAAGCCTCCATCCCTAAGATAGTTTGGATCTATTTCGAATATTTCGATGTAAGCAGCTGTTGGAAGAGCAAAATATTTTCCAACTCTTTGGGCCCACGTATTAGCATTAAAAATTGTTGAATGGTATGATAACGGACACCCTATTACATTTCGTGTGTTATCTCCACAACCGTTCATTGTAAAGAACCCTGATTCTGATATGTCTCTTATTGCATCGACTACGTTTATTTTCTTAACCCAGTGGAGCTGTACGTTTTGTCTTGTTGTTATTTTTAATCCTGGCCTTGCATGCGGATACGCGTTTTCTGGTCCTATGGTGTAGCTATCTGATACTCTGTCTAGAATATTCCACTGCTTTGCTGTGATAGGTCCACCACCAGGTAGGGTTATACGGAACATATACATCCAGTCTTTCTCATTTCCAGTCTTTGCTCTGTTGAATTCCAAGTAGATTCCATGTGATTTTGCTATCTGCTCAGACTCCCAAGAAATATTTTCGGACGAATGATTCCGAAATTCATTGAATAGATTCCCCCTAAGTTCATTAGAATTAATCTTTGCAACCTCTACTTTGGAGTAGTCTTTAGTATCGGTTCTGAAATTCGGATTCACAGCCTGATGTTTGAACATTAATAACTAGTTGTACATGGATTCGGTAAATCCATATTTGAGCTCCCAAAAAAGTCTGGTATAATAGATAATATTATCGTTATTGAAGTTCTACAACTATCATCTCTACACGCGCCTATTTGTGCTTTTTGCACGTCGCGTAGCTATCAACATAAGGAAATCCACCGAATTAGCACTGCCGCAAATATTGAGCTTATTCCACCACGAATGCTCGTTATTTGGAAGATGGCAATCGAGTCATTATGTCTCTTGCCTCTGAGACACTTTGAGATGGATGTTAACAAGAATCTGTTTTTCTATCCATGACGTTCCAGAGAAATGCTAATTGGTTTTGGAATCCCTCGTTATATTCTACTACGGTATACAGGTAATTCCTTCTCCATAGCAAACCAGCAATTGCTCCGGTAAGTAATACTCTGGTTTTTGTTATGCGTCTATCCGTCATACTTTCCAAGTTTGTAATAGCACTATATGGGCAGTAGGTTGAAAAAACTAGAGTAAGACAGAGGTTTGGTTTTGATGATTTGGCTGAAAACAGGAATAAGATTAGAATTTCAATTGTAGCAATAATCGCAACGGCAGCCATAACAGTAGCAATCTCCTTTTACCTGCTGGTGCGTGTCTCGAATCCATTTTCAAATCCACCTGTGGAAGAAAATTCGGGCTTTACCTCAACATCTATTAGGCGTTCTTGGTTGTTAAAAATTATAGCGTCGAACCCTCCGAAGCTCCTTATCTGACCAAGGGTCAATAGGTCTGATAAGCAGTTTAAGGGAAGATACTCTTAACATCTAGGAATCTTTTTCTCAACGTCACGATACTTGTGTTGCCTGCAATAGCGATTTGAGTTTGGCTGACCTTCTCTCCTTCCTTTAGACAGGCGGCATATAATGTAGCAACAGCAAGAGCATTTGGATCTTTGCCATATGACACCGGATTGCTCTTTATTGTCGAAAGCATTTCAAGCGCTCTCCTTCGAGCCTTTTCGCTTACTTTAGCCTTATTTGCTATTTTGGATAGGTACACGTTCGAATCGACTACTGGCAAATGAAGTTTTAGATGCCTTAGAAGTAATCTGTAACACTTACCAGCGAAAATAGTGTCCGCATTTGCAATCTCCGCAATTTCATCAAGTGTTCGTGGGACATTCATTTCTCTGCATGCAGCATAGATAGATGACACTACCAATGCACGAATTGATCTACCTTTGATAATTTTTTTGTCCAGAGCCTTACGATAGTTATAAGCAGATTTTTCTAGAAGCGCGTCGTTTAATGAAAGTTTATCTTTTACACTGCTTAAGATAGCGAAGGCACTTTTCAAATTTCTGTGATAGCTTCTATTATTGTTAGAAATCCTATTCCAATGTCTCATTCTCTGAACTTTACTAATCTGGTCAGGGCTTATTGCACCACCGTTTGCATCCACATTTGAATAGGAGATGAACGTTGAGAGCCCCATATCATGAAACGCTAAAGAAGTTGGCATACCCGTCCTGCTCTTGCTCTCAATATTGCCTCCTGAATATTCTTTCCATTGAGCGTCTAATGACTCTGATTTATCAGTTAGAACCATGCCACAGGAGCTACATACCGTCTCGCTAGTTTCCACGTCGAAAAGAATAGCCGTACTATTGCACATGGTACAAACCTCAAGATTGTTCGAGGAATCTTCCATCTGTTGTGTTCGTTCTTGGTGGTCGCGCATACCTTCGTCTGCAGGAGAAAACATCAGAGGACTTATTGATTTGGCCAGGACAACGTTGGCTGTTGACGATTTTTTCATGGATTTACCACTACTGAACAAATAATAAGGAACATGTGTACATAGTATGTCGGCTGAACAGAAATGAACACATATAACTACAAATAAACACAGAGAAGGTATTAAAATTCGTAAGCATGAAGTTCAGATGTTAGAGATTCTTATTCGCGATAGTTTAATTCGGAAGAAGAATCAGCGGTAAAAAATCTGTTCTGTTGGTTGTGTCCTGGTCGTATAATTGTAACTCGATTTGATGATGCTTTAGCTGAAAACTAATTCTGTAGCAAAACACCTGCTATCTAGTATTGTCGTAAAAACAACTGAGAACGTATGAATTGACCCATGCTGAGTGGTGACAGTTTTTAGATTAGATTTTTCCAAACTTGATATCTTTTTTCAGCATATATCTACCAAACCAAAACTGTGTATGTCCATTATGTGTACTCATTTGAACCAACTCCATGCTCGTGGTCTTCCTGATTTTCTCTAATGCTTTGGCATCTGCAAAGAAATCATTTGTTTTGAAAATGAGAAATTCTTTATTTCCATCTTTTATATATTCAAAATCGTAATCTTTCGTACTATCTAAAGTATCCCATATCCACTCCTCGCATTCATCTATTGGTAGTTGCATTGATTGGTTTGGAGTAGTCATTATCTGTGTCTCAGTTCCTATGTACAACTCAGGATTTATAGGTTAAATTGGTATTATAGCAGAAAAAGGATATAGAACCCCACTACAGTTTTATTCCAAGGCTTTATGCAATGTTACCCGCTTAAGATCGAAATAGCAGCGCAGAGTGTTGGTAGTCTATAAGGATAAGATTTCTTGCTTTGAGATGGTCCTTTTCACATCCCGGTTAGTGGACTGAAGCTTAGAGGTTTATCGCAGCCTCTATGAAGTTTTTCTAGGTGGAGCGTCGTTTGCTAACATTCTAATGTCTTCCGGTGTTGGTTCGGTTTCCCTCTCAAATTTGGCACTGACTAGTCCACTGGGAGCAGCTACATATACTGAACTTCCATCATAGTTATTGATGTATGATTTCGGTATGTAGTAATGACGGATTCGTGCTACTCCTTCTCTAACTACAATAAATTCATTCCCTACTTGTTCAATATCTCCTATGTCCACATTATCAGTTGTCTTCACACGTTTGTGAATTATCTCTTCCCATGGGATATTGAGTGTCTCACCAGAGAGCTCTGTTTGAAGATTCACTCCTGATTCCTTTGCCATAAAAGGGATTCCATGTAAAAACTGTGGATATGTGGAGTCTACTTTACGCTTCTGTTCCATATATTCTTGAGTTTGAAACTCAGATTCAGTTGGTGGACTATCTCTTTCATATCTATCTTTTATCTCATTTTTTGTAAGGGATGTACGTATGTATTCACCGTCAAATCCTTGAACATGATATTTTGGAATAAAATAGCGCTTTTTATGGACTGCACCTTCCTTTACTTCAACATAATTAGTAGCTATACTTTCTACCTTACCCATATCCTCGTTGTCGCTTGATTTAACTTTTCTGTCAATAATTTTATCCCAAGGCATAGCTACTGAATCTGGGGCTGTACCTGTCGATGTACCTGCATAGGTTGGAATATTAGTTTCAAAATCTGGATATTGCTTTGTTACTGTCGTTCTTCTGTCCAGATAATCAGGGGTTTCAAAAGTTGCTGCTGGCGGTGCTTTTTCCCCTTCAAATCTTGATTTAACATCGTCTTTTCTGAGTGAAACCCAGAGATGATCACCGTCGTATCCTTGGAAATAATATTTTGGGATATAATAGTACTTCTTATCTACCGTTCCTTCTTTTGTTTGAATATAATCCCTAGTTACACTTTGAATCTTGCCTAGATCTTTGTCATCACTTGACTTTACTTTCTTATCAATTGCTTTATCCCATGATATAATGTCGGTCATATATCGATCCTGATTGTAGTTTCACATCATGCAATTTATCAGTTATATTTGAACATGATAAAAAGTTGACAAAGACAACAAGCCTAATAAAGGTTATAAAATAACGCCTTAATCATTAAAATACAATGTTTTACTATGTTATACTAGGATATTACTATGACAACTGATAGTAATAAAGCAGGACCTACCACATTATGGAAAACGCTGAAAGGCAAGAAGGTAAGAACTAATGATGGAAAAGACCTAGGCGAGATTAAGGAGGTGTCTGAAAACTACTTACACGTAGAAAAAGGAACAGTACACAAGGAGAAATTCTGGATACCAAAATATGTTGCAGATGCTTTTGACGGCAAGACACTATGGCTTTTGATGGACGAAGAAGAATTACGTGGAAAATATCAATACGGTACACAGCCACCACCAGGCGAGCAGTATTCAAAAGAGTTCGAATCGTTCAAGGGAACTCCATACGGACAAAATGCTAACTATGCAACAGATTTTAACGATAATATTCGGGTCGTTGAAAATTACAAGAATATCAGGGATTTGAAATAAGGTAGTATTCCGAAGTATTGTCATTACGCTTCACAAGCAGTTGAGTATGTAAAATCTTTTAGTATTATCATTGACATTCAAAGTCATCCGGGTCTATGAGTCTAAGTATAGGATAAAACTATTGTTCGGCGTAATCTATGTATAGCTGCTAACGTGTAAAAAAAATACAGGCGTACATCGCATGATTGGTCTTTCGTGTCACAAATAACTACTAATCCTTTGCATCAATTAGATGTGAGCCGTTGGCGCTAAATGTTCCAAACTTATCTTTAGCTGCTGTAATCGCAGAATCTGTGTCCGCTCTGTTCTCGTTTCGGATTATTGATTGTTTTATGATAAATTCCAGTGCTTCTGCACCTTTGGTTCCTTGGCGTTTAAAGTCTGGGGGGCCACTCTTTCCTACGTTACGATCAATACTAAATAATCCGAACTTGGCTTCCGGTCTATAATTTTCAAGCCATTCATAATTATCCATAAAAGACCAATGCAAGTATCCGATAACATTTGCGCCGTTATTGATTGCTCGTTCGACTTGTTGAAGGTGTGCTACAATGAACGGAGCTCTATACTTATCATTTTTATCAGCGACGCCATTTTCAGTAATAAAAACAGGTAGTGTGTTATTCCATTGATTTTTTATTCGCATAATCAAATTGTATAATCCTTCTGGGTAGATTTCCCAACCAAGGTCGTTTAGAATGCCATGAGGTTGATGATGGGTTTGTGCGTGAAGATTATTTACGAATGATCCGCCAGCGAACTTTGCTGAAGAAAGGGCGAGTATATTGCTGTGGCGAACATATACACGTCTATAGTAGTTAATGCCAATGAAGTCACTTTTATTTTTCCACTCCTCGTGCACGATAAAATCCTTGCTATCTTTGTTATGCCTTTGAAGAGTGTTCAGATAGTTTAGGTCTTCCTCTCCACTAACGACAGCATTGATGAAGTAATCATTTACGAAATAATCAAAGTTTGCAGCAGCTCGGATATTATCATTGATGGTTGCCCCAATCATTTTTGTTGGTTCTGCTGGACTGGCAGCTACCATTGCATGCGAGAAACCAACCATTTTGGAAATACCATCTCCATCGGCATCAATACTATCAAGAGAAGTGATAATGTCATATGCTTGAACATGGGCTTCAATAAGATTGTGTAATACCCTTTTTGCTCTATTTCCATCAAGCAAAAAACCAGGCGGCCATAATCCTGCAATATAGCCTACACCAATCACAGATGCTACAGGTTCAGCTATAGTCACCCAATAGTCAACGAGCTCTTTTAGTTCTTGTACAACTCTTGTAACAAACTTAATGAATTCTTTAACTGTCTCATAATTCTCCCATCCTCTAAGAGATTTCCAGTATGGATCTGAGGCAGGTGGGTCTGCAAGTGGTAAGTCTCTTAACGGTGATGGTAACAACCTCTGGCCTATCTTTTTTGTAAATCTGCTAGGGGGAGTTAATACCCACAAAGGAAGTGTTAAATGGTTCAAGGTAATCACAGGCGTCAAGCCCCTTTCTCTCATAGATCTTATCATCTGTTTGTAGCCATCAATAGCTGCCTGAGCCCATTGATCTTTCTCCGGTTCAACGCGCGCCCACTCTATACCAATTCTAAAAGCATTCATACCCAATTTTGTGGCCAAATCAAAATCATTCAGATAGTAATGAGGATCCCAAGTTTTAGCAGCCTCACCGGCAGGCCGTAACAAAACTTGGGTACTATCTTTGTACATTAGACTTGGCTTGGTTAACGAGGAAATTCTTTTCTTAATTGATTCTGAGGTTGTAAAATAACTCCAATCATTATTTGTAATCCCTCCTTCAACTTGATACGAGGATGTAGAGACGCCCCACAGAAAATCAGGAGTTTGTCGCAATATTTCTTCTCATCACAATAAAAGATTTCGTTTTTATATTAATCCTCTGTTGGCAACGTGATAAGCTGCTGATAAAGAATTGGTTCATCAACTTTTATACAATCAGGCGGTACTATCCTTCTGTTTTATTGTCCGTCAGTATTATGGAAGTTCTACCTTATAGAACGTTCGGATTACAAATTATATAACCTTGTTTGAAACTCTGCAGATATTAATTTAGCTTTATGCTTCGGA
>Ga0193728_1001882_pt1 | contig 10854 bp, 6 predicted proteins | sample U1c1metaG_FD_143037 | JGI IMG/M metagenome (GOLD analysis project Ga0193728, IMG submission 143037) | Soil microbial communities from a riparian zone of the East river system, Colorado, United States - U1c1 | ecosystem: Environmental > Terrestrial > Soil > Riparian zone | place: USA: East River... | reverse complement strand
GTCGAGTTGGCCCTCGTGTGCTGCGCGTGCGCGCTCGAGCTCGCTGCGGACATCGGAGAGCGTGGCGGCCTGGGCGATCGCCTGGTCCTCGGCCTCGCGCTCCTTCGCGGCGAGCGCGTCGTCGTGCGCGCGCTTTTGATCGGCGAGGCGCTGTGCGAGCGCGCGATCGTGCTCGGCCAAGGCGGCGGTGTGCTCGCGCTGGAGCTGCTCGATCGCTTGCTCTCGCTCGGAGAGCGCGGCGGCGTGCTCGCGGCTGAGCTGCTCGAGCGCGCGATCTTTGTCGGCGGCCGCGGCTGCGAGCACGCGCTCGCGTTCCGCGGCGGCACCGGCGGCGGCCTGGGTCGTCTCGGCGAGCAACGCCTGGTGCTCGCGATCCTTGTCTGCGAGCGCCGCGGCGTGGGCGCGTTCGCGTTCCTCGATCGCGACGCGGTGCTCGGTCGCCTGTTGCGCGAGCACGGCGGCGTGCGCGTCGGCTTGGTGCTCGAGCGCGCTCGCGTGCGTGCCCATCGCGGCGGTGACCACATCTTCGTGCGTGGCCTTCGCCTCGGCGAGCGCGGCCTCGAGCTGGTCGATCTTGCCGCCGAGGTCGTTCTTGAGCCGGGTCTGCTCGCCGGCATGATCGGCCTTGAGTGCGACCGTCGCGCTCGAGTGCTGCTGCTGGAGCGCGGCGACCTCGGTCTCGTGCTCCTGCGCGTTCGCGCGGCGCAGCGCCTCGATCTGTTGCTCGAGCTCGCTGCCGTGCGTGCTCTCGAGCTCGTCGCGCAGTGCGGCGAGTGCGCCGATCTGCGCTTCGTCGGCCTCGGCCCGCAGCGCCTCGAGCTCTTGCTGGTGGCGCTTGACGAGCTGCTCGCGCTCGGTGCGCAGCAGGCGCTCGGCCTCCGACGCCGAAGCCTTGCCGGTCACGCGCTCGGCCGCGAGATCCTTCTCGACTTGCGTGCGCGCCGCATCGGCCGCGGCCGTCGCCTTCTCCGCGCGCTCGAGAGCCTGCTGCAGTTGCGACGCCTGGCCCTCGCTCGCCTTGTGCGCGGCGGCGAGCTTCAGCGCCTTCGCGGCCTCCTCGGAGGCGCGGCGCTCGAGCTCGGCCTGCTTCGCATCGAGCGCGGCCTTCGCGGCCTGCGCCTGCTTCAAGAGCTCGCTCGCCTCGGCGAGATCGCTATCTCTGTTCGCGAGGTCGGCCTTGATCTGTTTGAGCTCTTTGTCCTTCGCGAGCATCGACTCGCGGAGGTGAAGGAACTGCGCTTCGCGGCCGCCTTTCGCGGCGGTCTCGCTCGCGGCGCGCGCGCGTTCGAGCTCGGTCTTGAGCTGCGCGATCTGGCGCTCGAGCTCGCCGATCTTGCGCAACGCGCGGCGATCGTAGACGCCCGATTGCTCGCTGCGCGCGTCCTCGGCGACCACGTCGAGCCCGAGATCGATCGCCGGATGCGAGCCGCTGCCACTGCGGGAAGGCGCGTGCGACATGTCGATCGGCGACGACGTGTTCGAGCCTGGACGGCCGAGCGGGGCGGCATCCGCGACGATCGGCGCGCGCGGAATCTGCTGCGAGGGTTCTTCGATCTCGACCGGGAGCTCGTCGTCGAGCGGCACGAGCTCGTCGTCGTCGATCAGGATCGCCGGCTGCGAGTCCATCCGATGATCGTCCTCGGCGACGTCGTCGTGCGCGGCGTAGACATCGGTGCCACCGGCCATCGTGGTCTCTTCCGCGCGTTCCTCGCTGACGTGCGCGACGTCTTCGTCGTCGTGGAGGGCGTCGAGCGCCGCGTCCGCGGCCTCGGCATCGGCGGCGTCGGCCAGCGCGGCGACATCGATCGATTCGGGCAGCGAGTCCGCGACCACCGGCGGCAGGTGCGGCTCTTGATACGCGACGGGCTCCGGGACCGCGCCTTCGTCCGCGAGCGATGGGATCGGCTGCGCGCGGCCGTGGCCGGTCGGCTCGTCGAGGTCGTCGTGGTGAAGCGGCGAATCCAGGATGATCGCCGGCACCGAGTCGACGAGCGGCGGCGGTGTCGTGCCGCGCCCGCGCCCATCGTGGATCAGCTCGGGCACCGATACAGACTCTTCTGCGCCGGCGAGCGCGGCGTCGACCGGATTGGGCTCCGGCTCGATCGGCGGCATCGTCACGCTCTGCTCGCGATGCTCGCCTTGTTCCGCGACCATCTCCGGCGACGGCTCCGGCGACGGCTCCGCCGCCGGCTCTGCCAGCGGCTCGGGATCGCCGAACCCACCCATCAGCGCGTCGAACGCGGCATCGGTCTCGGCCTCGACGACGGAGTCGACCGTCAAGCCATCGCCACCGACCGTGCGCGCCTCGCCGTCCTCGAACTCGTCGTGCGCGTCCGGTTCTGCGAGCGCGGGCGGCTCGTGACTGAGCATCGACGGTTGATCGCCATGGTCATCGCCGACGACCTCGTCGAGCACGACGTCGCCCTCCGCGATCTCCATCGGGATCTCGTCCTCGACCGGAATCGCGAGCTCGTCGTCGTCGGGATCGCCGAGCGCGATCAGCCCGTCGATCTTGCCGACCAGCTCGTGGGTCGACATCGAGCGCTTGTCGATGTACTCGTCGGCGTGCACCTTCAAGTTGCGGTGCTTCGCGAAGCTCTCGGGCGGTACCGAGCCGGTCACCAGGATGATCGGCGTCTTCGACAGCGCGCCCTTCTTGCACTTCTCGAACACCCGGAAGCCCGACTTCTTGTCGGCCTCTTCGATCGTGAGGAGGATCAGCGCCGGGGCCTCCGCCGCCGCGAGCGCCAACGCGCGCTCGGCGTCGGGCTCCGTTATCACCACGACCTTATAGCGAGCGAGCTCGCGAGTCAGGGTGTCTCGAAACGCAGGATCGGCATCGATGAGCAGAACGCGGCGGTTCATCCCTGGCCGCGATAGTAGCGGAACTAGCCGCGTTTTACTGTGGGCCGACCAGGCTCGTGCGTCCGACCAGGGCGATCAGGTCCGCAACGGGCAACTCGTCGGCCATGAACATGTAGCCGCGATGACCGGCATCGGTGACCGTGACGGCGTTGTGGCCGTTGCTCTGGATAACCCGGACCATGCGGCCACCGGCGTCGACTTCTTCGCCGTCCAGCATCTCCTCGGGCTTCACGTCCTGGATCACGAGCAGCGACAGCACGACGTGGCGGCCGCCGACGGTGATGTCGTACGACAACAGCGTTCCGTCGTGGCCGTTGATGCCGCTCGGAAGCATGCGCGCACCGAGCAACTGGCTGCCACCCGGCGTCTTGACATCGGGCGGCGCGACCGCCGCGTACTGGCGAACCCAGTCGTCGGTGCGCGGGCCCTGGACCTCGAACGGCAGCGCGCGGGTCTGCTGGCGCACCGCGGCCTGGGCGACCGAGCTGCCCTGCTGCGTCGCCGGCCTCACGTTGACGCCGACGAACACGAGGATCGCCGCCGCGGCCGCCGCGATCGCGGCACCGGGTAGCGCGAACTGTGTGAACCGGCGCTTGCGCGTCGCGATCGAGGTGACCTTGTCTTCCTCGTCGAGCGAGCGCACGAGCCGCATCCGCATCGTGTCGGTCATGCGCGGCGCGACCAGCGAGGTCTGGATGAACGCTTGATCGGCGCGCGCACCGTCGACCTCGGCGCGACATGCGTCGCAATCGCGGAGGTGGGTCTCGAGCTCGCGGCGCTCTTCACTCGCGAGCTCGTCGTCGAGATAGGCCATCGCCAGCGTATCGATGCTTTCACACAGGCTCATCGTCACTTGTCTCCCCGGGCCGCCTTGGCAGCGCGGTACTGCTCGAGATCGTTGATCCCAGATGGGGTTGCTTCTTTGACGTAACCTTCGGACACGGCGAACTCGCGCAAGCCCGCGGCGAGCAGCTTGCGCCCGCGAAACAGTCGCGACATCACCGTGCCGACGGGACATGCCATGATCTCGGCGATCTCCTTGTAGGAGAGGCCCTGCATGTCGCACAGGATCACGGCCGTTCGAAAATCGTCGGGCAACTGCTCGAGCGCGCGCTGGACATCGTCCGACACGCTCGCGGCGAGCATTGCCTGCTGCGGCGATTGCTTGTCGCTCGCCTGCGCCTGCACCAACACGCCGTCGGTCGCTTCTTGTTCCGCCGAGGCCGCGTCGAGCACCTCGCGCGAGCGCTTCTTGCGCTGATACTCGTTGATGAACGTGTTCGTGACGATGCGGAGGAGCCGCGCCGAACAGCGAATCCATGTGCACCAGGGCCTGGCGCTCGAACTCGCTGCGTTTCTGTTTGGCGGCCTGCATTCAAAGGTGTTTACCGGTTCTCGGCCGGGATTGTTCCCGTTTGCTGAGATCCGGTAAACCCACGAAATTGTACTAGACCTTGAACGGCGTGTGGGGCACGCCGAGCGCCTCGGCGACCGCCGCGTGGGGCACCGAGCCCTTGTACGTGTTGATCCCGCTCACCATGTAGGGCGTCTTCGCGACCGCCTTCTCGAGGCCGTAGTCGGCGAGCATCGCGACGTACCGGATCGTCGCGTTCGTCAGCGCGTACGTCGACGTGCGCGGCACCGCGCCCGGCATGTTCGCGACGCCGTAGTGGATCACGTCGTCGACCAGGTAGGTCGGGTTGTCGTGCGTCGTGGGGCGCGCGGTCTCGATGCAGCCGCCCTGATCGATCGACACGTCGACGATCACCGAGCCGGGCTCCATCTCCTTCACCATCTTCGCGGTGACGAGGCGCGGCGCGCGCGCGCCGGCGATCAGCACGGCGCCGATCACGAGGTCGCTCTCGAGCACGGCCTTCTCGATGCTGAGTGGATCCGAGTACTGGGTCGAGATCCGGCCCGCATAGATGTCGTCGAGGTACGCGAGCGTCTTCAAGTTGACGTCGAGCACGGTGACGTTCGCGCCGATGCCGACCGCCATCTTGCACGCGTTCGCGCCGACGACACCGCCGCCGATGATCGTGACGCGGCCGCGCTTGACGCCCGGCACGCCGCCGAGCAGCACGCCCTTGCCGCCGCGCTCGCGTTCGAGGTACGTGGCGCCGGCTTGCACCGCCATCCGGCCGGCGACGGCAGACATTGGAGTCAGCAACGGGAGATCGCCGGGGGTGGGCTCCAGCGTCTCGTACGCGACGCCGTTGACGCCGCGGTTGAGCAGCTCCTTGCCGAGCTCCTGCGCCGCCGCGAGGTGGAGATACGTGAAGAGGAGCAGATCCTTCTTCATGCGCGCGAACTCGGGCGCGATCGGCTCTTTGACCTTCACGACCATGTCGGCCTGGCCCCAGACCTCGTCGGCGCTCGGCAGGATCTTCGCGCCCGCCTTGACGTACTGCTCGTCCGGAATCGCCGAGCCCTGGCCGGCGTTCTGCTCGACGAACACCGTGTGACCGCGTTGCGTGAGGATCGCGACACCCGAGGGGGTCATGCCGACGCGATATTCTTGAGTCTTGATCTCTTTGGGGACGCCAATGCGCATGTGGATGGGCGCAGCATTGCCGCGAAACCGCGCGGATTTCAATCTCGCTTCGTTTAGAACTCCAACGACCTCGGGATGACGCGACGCGCTAGTCGAAGCAGCTCGCGCAACAGTACGGCTCCATGTAGCCGGGGTTCACGTTGCACTGGTTGTCCTGCGACCACGCGCCGCACTCCGGGTCCTGATCGCGACATGGTGCGGAGCTCGCGCAACTCGCGCAGCACGACGACAGCATGTAGTTGGGGTTGTTCACGCATTCGCCGTGCGCGGCCCACACGGCGCATTGCTCGTTCGTATCGGTGCACTGGTGCGCGAGGCCGTCGACGAAGCCGTACGCGCGCTCGAACCCCGCGACGTCGAGCGCGGTGAGCTGCGTGCCCTGCGAGTTGCAGTAGTTCATGATCGAATTCGGGTCGTACGCGGTGAGCTCGATGCCGCCCGGGGTCGAGTCGACGCCGACCGTGCAGCTCGCGTCCGGGCGATCTTGCTCGTGGCGAAAGCCGAGCGCATGGCCCATCTCGTGCGCGGCGGTGAACGTGTGATAGCTGTTCGCGCCCCACTCGAAGTTGTCTCCGAGGAAGTCGGCGTTCATCTCGATCGACGCGGTCGTCGCGCCGAGCCCCGCCGAGAAGCCACCGTTCGGCTGGCCCATGTTAGTCGTCGTCTGGTTGTAGTGGATAGGCAGCGCGCCGGTCACGCAACCATTGCGCGGGACGAAGTCGACGAGCTGCACGCTCTGCCACGTGACGTCGATCGCGCCGATGAACTCCCACACCCGGCGATACCAGCGCGCGTCGAGATCCGCCTGGGTCTTGACGATCGCGCGGACGTCGGCGGGCATGCTCGCGAGCTTGGGCTGTTCGAAGCAGTATACGAGCGTGCGCTCGTGCCAGAGCGCGACGTTGCCCTGATAAAGGTCCTCGTTCGTCGACGAGTCGGTAGTGTCAGTCCCCGAAGCACAACCCGCGATCAGCATCGCGGCCACGACGTATCTCATTTCGCGCTCCCATCGCGACGGCGCGCCACAGACGCCCGCGCCGCGACGAGATTCACGCTGAACAAGATTTATTCGTAACGGCCGTGTGACCGCCGGCGACTACGCGGCGTCTTGACCCTCTTCGTCCTTGCCGTGGCACTTCTTGTACTTCTTGCCGCTGCCGCACGGGCACGGATCGTTGCGACCGACCTTGGGCCGCTCGCGCTTGACCGGCGCGGTCACCGCACCTTCACCGGCGGTGCGCGCCTTGCCCTTCGCTCCGCGCGCGTTCTGCGCCGCGATCTCGGCCTCGTCCTCGTTCTTGTCGGCGACGCCGCGCTCCTGCAGCTCGCCGAGCTCCTGCTCCTTGACCGCGGGGATCGCCTTCGCCTCTTCCTGCTTCTGGATCTGGACGCGGAATACCTTCTGGATCGTGTGCTCCTGGATCCGGTGCATCATCTCCGTGAACATCGAGAAGCCGGCCTTCTTGTATTCCTTCTTCGGATCCTTCTGGCCGTAGCCCATCAGGCCGATGCCTTCGCGCAACGCGTCCATCGTCTTCAAGTGCTCGATCCACTGCTGGTCGATCTCTTCGAGCGAGAAGTGGCGCTGGAAGTAGAGCAACCACGGGCGCGACAGCTCTTCCTCGCGCACCTTGAGCTTGGCCTCGAGCTTGGGCCAGATCTGCTCCGAGGCCTCGTCGGGCGTGCCCGGATCGACCTCGATCTTCATGTTGAACTGCTCGACCAGCGCGTCCTCGAGCTGATCCCAATCCCACTCGTCTTCGACCTTCTCGGGATCGAGGACCTCGTCGATCACCGCGGACATCCGCTGGTAGGTCAGGTCGTAGAGCCGCTCGCGCTGCTGGATCTGGGACGCGACGACGCCCTCGGTGCAGAACTCGATCAGCTCGGCTTCGCTGTCGTCGTACGGCTTCTCGAGATCGAGCAGCGTGCCGAACTGGCGCCAGATCTCGGCACGCAGGATGCGCCAGCCGGGCCGGGTGTCGCCGACGGTCTCGCCGCGCGCGACCTTCTCGTCTCGCTCCTTCACCTTCTGTTTGATCTCTTGTACGAACCCGGCGATCTTCGGCTCGAGCTCGGGCGTCAGCGACTCGACGGTCCAGTTGCCGCTCTCCTTCACCGGCTCGGGCACGATGCCGGCCTCGGCCTCTTCCTTGGTCGGCTCCGCGTGGTAGCGGCCGTCGAGGACCTGGCGGCGCAGCGCGTAGATCGTCTTGCGCTGCTGATCCATGACGTCGTCGTACTCGAGGACGTTCTTGCGCTGATCGAAGTTGCGGCCTTCGACCTTCTTCTGCGCGTTCTCGATCGAGCGCGTCACCATCGGTGATTCGATCGGGACGTCCTCCTCGAGGCCGAGCCGCTCCATGAGGCCGGCCATGCGATCGAGGCCGAAGATCCGCAGGAGGTCGTCCTGCAGCGACAGGTAGAACCGCGACGTGCCCGGATCGCCTTGGCGACCCGCGCGGCCGCGCAGCTGGTTGTCGATGCGGCGCGACTCGTGGCGCTCGGTGCCGACGATCTTGAGGCCGCCGGCGGCGAGCACCTCTTGCTTCTCGGCCTCGCACTTCTCCTTGAACTCCGCCGTCAGCTCCTTGAGCCGCGCGTCTTCGTCGAACTCGGGCTGGCTCGAGCCGCGGTACGGACCACCGCTCGCGTCCTCGGGGTTCGGCGCGGCGGCGGCGGCTTCCGCGGCGAGCTTGTCCTTCTCTTCTTGCAGCGCGTCCTTCGCCATCGCCTCGTAGTTGCCGCCGAGCAAGATGTCGGTGCCGCGACCGGCCATGTTCGTCGCGATCGTGATCGCGCCCTTGCGGCCGGCCTGCGCGACGATCGATGCCTCGCGCTGGTGCTGCTTCGCGTTCAGGACGTTGTACGGGAGCCCCATCTCCTTGAGGAAGTTCGCCACGACCTCGGACTTCTCGACCGAGACCGTACCGACGAGCACCGGCTGGCCGCGCTTGTGGCAGTCCTCGATGTCCTTCGCGACCGCGCGGAACTTGCCGGCCTCGTTCTTGTAGACGAGGTCGGACATGTCTTTACGCGTGATCGGCTTGTTGGTCGGGATCACGCTGACGGTCAGCTTGTAGATCTGGTGGAACTCCGCCGCTTCGGTGTCGGCGGTGCCGGTCATGCCCGACAGCTTCTTGTACATGCGGAAGTAGTTCTGGAACGTGACGGTCGCGATCGTCTGGTTCTCTTCCTCGACCGTGACGCCTTCCTTCGCCTCGATCGCCTGATGGAGACCATCGCTCCAGCGCCGGCCCGGCATCTTGCGGCCGGTGTGCTCGTCGACGATCACGACCTTGCCCTCTTCGACGAGGTAGTTGACGTTGCGCTTGTACAAGGTGTGCGCGCGCAGCGCCTGGTTGACGTGGTGGACGAGCTGGATGTTCTTCGCCTCGAACAGGTTGTCGACCGAGAGCAGCTGCTCCATCTTCTCGACGCCGTCGTCGGTGAGCATGGCGCTGTGCGCCTTCTCGTCGACGGTGTAGTCGACCTCGCGTTTGAGCCGCGGGATCATGCGGTCGACCTTGACGTAGAGGTCGGCCGACTCCTCGGCGGAGCCGCTGATGATGAGCGGCGTGCGCGCTTCGTCGATCAGGATCGAGTCGACCTCGTCGACGATGCCGTAGTTGAGGCCGCGCTGGACCATGCGGTCCGGCGACGTCTTCATGTTGTCGCGCAGGTAATCGAAGCCGAACTCGTTGTTCTGGCCGTACGTGATGTCGCAGTTGTAGTTGCGCTGGCGCTCGTAGTCGTCGAGGCCGTGGACGACCACGCCGGTCGAGAGGCCGAGGAACTTGTGGATCTGGCCCATCCACTCGGCATCGCGCCGGGCGAGGTAGTCGTTGACGGTGACGACGTGGACGCCCTTGCCGGGCAGCGCGTTCAAGTAGCAGGGCAGGGTCGCGACGAGCGTCTTGCCTTCGCCGGTCCGCATCTCGGCGATCCGGCCCTGGTGCAGCACGATGCCGCCGACCATCTGGACGTCGTAGTGGCGCATGCCGAGCACGCGAATGCTGGACTCGCGGACGGCCGCGAACGCCTCGCACAGGATGTCGTCGAGCGTCGCGCCGTTATCGAGCTTCTGCTTGAGCTCGTTCGTGACTGCCTTGAGGTCGCTGTCGCTCTTGGCCTTCATGGAAGGCTCGAGCTCGGCGATCTTCGCGACGAGCGGTTGCAGCTTCTTGAGCTCTCGCTGGTTCTTGCTGCCGAAGATTTTTTGAATCAGTCCCATGAGATGCCGTCGCGGTTCTTACCACGTGTTCACGAATTCTCCGTGCCACAAGCATCAAATGCCCTGCCGATTCAGGCAGGTCGAAACGAGCGCAGGAATCGCCACCAATGCCGCTTGAGATCGAAGTGCGTCAGGCAGGTTCCGACCTTGTGATGCTGCGCGTCCACGATCTCTGCCGGGAGCGTCGTGAACGTCGTGAATGGATGCAGGTATGACAGGTCCTTCTGGCCGACCAGCTCGTAGCGCTCGCCGTCGTCGCCCGTGAAGGCGAGCTCGTAGCGAATGAATTTCGGACCGAGCACGCGGATCGTGATCGTGCCCTCCGCCGGTGCGCTCCGCGTCTTGGGCGGCGCGTAGACCGTGCCGCGAATCGAGGCGCGCCCGTCCGCGAGATGCGCCCGTGTCGAGTCCGCGTGCGCCGTGATGTCGAACCGGAACGGGTGGCGCTTGCCGGGCTCGGCGTCCCACTCGGCGGTGCCCGCCATCGTCTCGGAGAACTCGAAGCCCATCCCTGGACCTTAGCCGAAAACGCAAAAAGGCGGGACGCCCGTCGGCGACCCGCCTTCTCCGCACGTTTGCCCTTTGCTGCTTAGTTGTTCGGCCGCGTGTCGCAAGCCGCGAACACGAACGACTCACACGTGCAGCCGCTGTCGCCGGAGTGGCACGCGGTGCCGTCCGACTTGGTGCAGTTGAGACCCGTGTAGGTCGCCGAGCAATCCGTCGTGCGGTTCAAGCAGTCGTTCTCGTCGTTGATGTTCTCGCAGACGGGCGCTTCCGAGCACATATCCGTCTCGAAGCAGGCGCCGGTGTAGCAGCCGTTGAAGATCAGCGGCGAGCTACCCACGGGGCAGGTCGGCTTCGCAGTGCTGCACGTGATCGCGCCTGCGCAGCTGCCCTGCGTGCAGGTGTGATTCGACGTATCGCAGAACTGACCACCGGCCTGGTTGCAGTCCGAGTCCGAGTTGCAATAGCCCTGCGGGTTCGGCTCGCACGAGCTGCGCTGCGTATCGCAGTGGTAACCGTTGCCGCAGTCGGCATCGGTCGAGCAGAAGCCACCCTCGGTGCACGTGCCACCCGAGCAGTAGCAGCCCGCGGCGCAATCGGTGTTCGAGCTGCACTCGTAGCCCGAACCGCTGCCGCCGCCGCTGCCCATCGTGGTGCCGGAGCCGCCGCCGCTGCTGTCGCAGGTCGAGCTCACCCA
>Ga0193728_1001881_pt1 | contig 10854 bp, 8 predicted proteins | sample U1c1metaG_FD_143037 | JGI IMG/M metagenome (GOLD analysis project Ga0193728, IMG submission 143037) | Soil microbial communities from a riparian zone of the East river system, Colorado, United States - U1c1 | ecosystem: Environmental > Terrestrial > Soil > Riparian zone | place: USA: East River... | reverse complement strand
CACAACGCCCGACCACAGCCCGGCCCCCACCGCCCGGCGGCCGAGCACCAGCACGTACGCCAGGAAGACGATCTCGGCGGTGACCCCGATCAGGATGCGGGCCCACGTCGGCAGGGGGGACGGGGTGACGAACGCCTCGATCACCCCCGAGAGGAGCAGCACGACGATCAGGCCGAGGGCGATCGTGATCGTGGCCCGGCCCTCCTCGGCCAGCGCGCGGGCGCGCGGCCGGGCGCCCGGGTCGATGACGGCCCAGCCCAGCCGGAGCCCGGCCGCCGCCGCGAGGAACACGGCGGACAGCTCCAGCATCCCGTGCGGCAGGATGAGGCCGAAGAACTCGGCCGTCTTGCCGTGCCCGATCAGCAGCCCGCCGTCGACGCCGAGGTTCAGCGAGTTCTGCAGCAGGACCCACAGCGTCGGGATGCCGAGGAGCACTCCGAAGATGAGGGCCTCGGCGGCGACCAGGACGTTGTTGGTCCACACCTTGAAGGCGAAGGCGGACGGGGCGGCCTGGGAGTAGTAGCTGCGGAACTGGTGGTTGACCACGCTGGACACCTGCGACTTGGACAGCAGGCTGGCCTGCACGGCCGGCGTCCGGGCGATCCACCAGCCCGAGATGAGGGCGACGGCCAGGGAAATGACGGCCGTGCCCAGCCACCACCACCGGGCGCGGTACGCCATCGCCGGGAACCCGACCGCGACGAACGCGCCGACACTGCGCCAGGCCGGCACGTGAGCGCCGCCGATGGCCGCGCGCGCCCGGGCCAGCCGGGTCGACAGCTGCGCGGTCAGCGCCGGGTCATGCCCGGCGCTGCGCAGCTCGGACAGGTGCGTGGTGGCCCGCTGGTAGGTGCTGACCAGCTCGTCGACCTCGGTGCCGGACAGCTTCCGCCGGCGCCGGACCAGGTCGTCGAGGCGATCCCACTCGGCCCGGTGCGCAGCGACGAACGCGTCTACGTCCACGGCAGGAGACTATCGGCCGCCCCGCGCACCTTCGCCGCGCAGCATCAGGAATGCAGGGCCAGCGCACCCCTCCGGCGCTCACCCTGCACTCCTGATGACCCATTCGGAGCCGGTCGCCGGGCGGATTGGCCTCGGCCCACTGGCTCGGCATTCGTGCACGGCCGGAGACGGCGGCCGCGGCTGGGTAGCCTTGGCCCGGTACCGCGCCGCGACGGCGCGCGGGCGGGAGGCAGGGCAGTGAGCGAGGTCGTGACCGGCGAGGCGGTCGTCCTCGACGTCCCGGTCGCCCGGTTCCCGAGCCGGATGGTGGCCGCGCTCCTGGACATGGTCGTCCAGCTGAGCGTGCTGGCCGCCGTGCTGGTCGCCACCTTCCTGGTGATCGGCCCGGACGACTCGGCCGTGGCCGCCGGGATCTCGGTGACGGCCTACGCGCTCGTGGTGATCGGGTACACGACGGCGTTCGAGACGCTGAGCCGGGGCCTGACGCTGGGCAAGATGGCCCTCGGGCTGCGCGTCGTGAGCGACGACGGCGGCCCGGAGCGGTTCCGCCAGGCGCTGGTCCGCAGCCTGACCGGGATGATCGAGATCTGGAGCATTGTCGGCGCGCCGATCGGCCTGGTCACGTCCATTGTCTCGGCGAAGGGGAAACGGCTCGGTGACATGTTCGCGGGGACCTATGTCATCCAGGAGCGGTCGCCGCGCCGCGCCCGGCTGGCCCCCATGTTCACCGTCGTGCTGCCGCCGCTGCTGGGCTGGGCTCAGGTGGCGCAGACCTCGCGGCTGTCCGACCAGACGGCCGAGGCCGCCGGCAGCTACCTGCGCCGGTACTACGAGCTGACCGAGGCGGCCCGCGCCGATCTCGGCCAGCGGCTGGCCAGCGCGGTGCTGGCCCAGGTCAGCCCGCCCCCGCCGCCGGGCACCCCGCCCGCGGCCTACCTGGCCGCGGTGCTCGCCATCCGCCGGGATCGCGAGCACGCCCGGCTGGCCGGCCAGCAGCGCCTGGTCCAGGAAGCCAGCCGCCCGGACGGGGGGACCGCGGGCCCGGGCACTGCTGGCACTGGCGCCAGTCCCTGGGCGCCGCCGGGCTCGGCGCCCCCTGCGGCTCCGCCGCCGGCCTGGCCCGGAGCTCCTCAGCCCGGACTCGCCCAGCCCGGACTTGCCCAGCCCGGACTTGCCCAGCCCGGACTCGCCCAGCCCGGACTCGCCCAGCCGGCGCCAGACCAGGGCGGCTACGGGTTCGCCCCGCCTGCCTAGGCCGCACCGGCCGCCCGCGCCCGTACCGGGCAGGTGCCAGGGGCTTAGCGGTTCGGATCGTGCGTCGATTTCGGCCGGCGATGCGAACCGCTAAGCTCCCCGCTTCCGCGGCACCGGAACACTAGGTCAGGCTGTGGTGCGGAAGGGGCTGATGAGGTCTGGGGTGGCGGAGGTGGCCAGGTCGAGGGCGGCCGCGACCGGGACGTCATGGGCGGTGTAGTGCTGGCGGCCCGCGGCCGTGGTGGCGGCCAGCGAGGCCAGGCCCTGGCGGCGCTGGAACCAGCTCTGGTGGATCCGCCAGCCGATGATGCCCTCGGTGGACAGGACACTGCGCCGCCGGATCAGGCTGCCGGTCCGGGTCACCAGCCACCCGTCGGCCAGCCGGTGACCGAGGCTGCCGTACCGGTCGGCGGCGAGGACCGCGCCGAGCGGCAGCAAGATCAGCGAGCCCAGCCCGGCCCAGGCCGGAACGGCGCCGGCCGCCCAGGCCGCGACGCCCGCCGCGGCCAGCACGCCGGCGCCGCCGACCGCGCGGACGTAGCGGCGCCGCCGGGCGGACGGCCCGTGCCGGACCAAGTCCCCGGTCAGCAGCTCAGCCGCCCATCCCCCGGCGGCAGCCGCCGGAGCCACCGCGCCCGCGCCAGCCAACTCCGTTCCCGGCGCCGGCACGCCGACCGACTCCGCGCCAACCGCCACCGCCTCCGCGCCAGCCGACTCCAGGACCGCCGTCTCCAGCACGGCGCTGGCGACGGCGGCGGCCACGCCGCGCGGGGCGGGCGGGAGCAGCAGGGAGCCGCCGCGCTCCGCGCCGTGGCCGACGCGCAGGCCGGTGGTGATGGCCAGGCAGCGGGCGCCGCCGGCCCCGCGCAGCAGCAGCGGCTCGCTGAGCTCCGCGCCGCGCAGCCTCCGGGTGTCGATCGTGGTGGTCCGGGTGGACAGCAGGCCCCTGGACACCCGCAGCATGCCGGTGCCCACCGCGACCAGGCGGAAGTTCCAGAACAGGGCCACGTAGCCGGCGACTGACAGCAGGACCAGCAGGGCCAGGACGGCCAGCGCCACCTCGAGGGCCCGCTGCAGCAGCGTGAGGTGGCTGAGCGTGACGGTGAGCCGGTGCACCGGCCCGATGGCGGTGATGTTGACGTGCGTGGCGTCGATGACCTGGAACGCCGAGCCGATGACGACGCCCACGATGACCAGCCCGGTGAGCGTGAGCGGCGCGTAGCGGACCCAGCCCGGCGCCAGCCGGGCCAGCTCCCGCTCGGCCGGCCCGGAGGCGACCGCGGCGTCGAGCCCGCCGCTGGCCGGCGCCTCGCCCAAGGCCGGCGGCGCAGGCGGCGGGCTGGCCAGCAGCGCCGCGCGCAGCGCCTCCGCGTCGGCCAGCGTCAGTGCGTCCAGGTGCAGGCTCCCGCCGTCGCGGCGATCGTTTCGCCCGGTCCCGAGGTGAACCTTGCGCAGCCCGAGGATGCGGTAGACGACGTGCGCGGACAGGTCCACGCTGCGGATCCGGTCCCGGGGCACCGACAGCACCTTCTGGCTGAGCAGGCCGTGGCGCAGGTAGACGCGCTCGCCGGTGACGCGGTACCGGGTGGTGCAGTAGCGCACGATGCTGGTCGCGATCGCGAACCCGGCGAAGGCCAGGCCCCACAGGTTGGGCGCGCCGTGCCGCGATCCGAAGAACAACAGGCCGATGACCACGGGCAGCGCCCGGAGCAGGTCGGTCACCGGCCGGACGACGAGACTGCGCGGGCTGAGCCACTGCCAGCCGGGCTCGCCGGCCGGCTCGGCCTCGGGGAGGGCCCCGGCCCTGGCCTCGGAGATCACGTCGCGTCGCCGGGCAGCGCGCCGGTGGCGGCGGTCAGCTCGTCGAGCAGGCGGTCGGCGGTGGCGGTGTCCAGGCCGCGGATGTGCACCGGGCCGGCCGCGGACGCCGTGGTGGCGGTCACGTTGGCCAGGCCGAACAGCCGCTCGCCGAACCAGCGATGGCTGTCAATGGTCTGGATCCGGCTGATGGGCGCGATCCGCCAGGTCACCGACAGCCAGCCGGTCCGGGTGTAGACAGCATCGGCGGTCACCTCCCAGCGGTGCACCCGGTACCGCCACCTCGGCATGATCAGCACGTAGCCGACCACGACGAGCAGGGTCAGCGCGAGCGCGATCACCCACCCGGCGCCCAGCCCGGTGCCGGCCGCCACGGCCCCCTCGGCGGCCAGCAGGATCAGCCCGTCGAGCGCGGCGCGCACCGTCCAGTAGGCAACGGCCCGCCGGCTGACCCGGCGGCTCGGATCCCGCAGCCCGGGCAGCATCGGGACGGCCGCGTTCTCGGGTGTCATGCGCCCAGGGTGCCATACCGGGCGAGTCCGGAGGCAGGGCGCAATCAGCTGCCCTGGCGCCAGGAATCCAGGTACTGCTGCTGGCCGGCGCTGAGCGTGTCGACCTCGGTGCCGAGCGCGGCCAGCGTCAGGCGGGCCACCTGCGCGTCGATGGCGGCGGGCACCTGGTGCACGCCCGGCGCCGGGCTGGCCTCGCCGCTGGCCAGCCAGGCCAGGGCCAGGGCCTGGACGCTGAACGACACGTCCATCACGGCCGGCGGGCTGCCCTCGGCCGCGACCAGGTTGACGACCCGGCCCTCGGCCAGCAGGATCAGCCGCCGCCCGTCGGGCAGCACGTACTCGTCGGCCTGCGGGCGCACAGCCAGGTTGACCTCGACGGCCAGCGAGGCCAGCGCCCGCACGTCGATCTCCACGTCGAAGTGGCCGGCATTGGCCAGGATGGCGCCGTCCCGCATGGCGTCCAGGTGCCCGGGGCCGATGACCTCGCGCGAGCCGGTCGCGGTGATGAACAGCTCGCCGGCCGGGGCCGCCGCGGACATGGGCAGCACCCGGTAGCCCGCCATCATGGCGGCCAGCGCCCGGACCGGGTCCACCTCGGTCACGATGACCTGCGCGCCGAGGCCGCGGGCGCGCTCGGCGACGCCGCTGCCGCACGGCCCGAAGCCGGCCACCACCACGGTCTTGCCGGCCAGCAGCATGTTGGTGGCCCGGATGACGCCGTCGATGACGGACTGCCCGGTCCCGTACTGGTGATCGATCAGCCGCCGGGTGGCCGAGGCGTCGGCCGCCACGACCGGGAACGCCAGCGAGCCCGCGGCGGCCATCCGCCGCAGCCGGGCCACCCCGGTGGAGGTCGACTCGCAGCCCCCGCGCACCCCGGCCAGCAGGTCGGGCCGCTGCTCGTGCAGCGTGTTCATCAGGTCGCCGCCATCGTCGATGACCAGGTCCGGCGCCTCGTCCAGGGCACGGTGCAGGTGCTCGTAGTAGCCGTCGCGGTCCACTCCCGACCGTGCGTACACACTGACCCCGGGCTCGGCGGCCAGGGCGGCCGCGACGTCATCCTGCGTGGACAGCGGATTAGACGCAGCCAGATGAACGCGGCCGCCCCCGGCCGTCACCAGCCGGACGAGGCCGGCCGTCTCCGGGGTGACGTGGAGGCACGCCGCCACGGTGAGCCCGGCGAACGGCCGCCGGCCGGCGAACGCGGTGGTCAGCAGGGCCAGCACGGGCATGGTCCGCCGCGCCCAGCCGATCCGGGGCTGGCCGGCGCTGGCCAGCCCGGGATCGGCGACGTCCGACGTCATCGGGCCGGCTGCGCCGGCGCCGCCTGCGTCAGTAGCGGTAGTGATCGGGCTTGAACGGGCCATCGACCGGGACGCCGATGTAGGCGGCCTGCTCCTTGCTCAAGGTGGTGAGGCGGACGCCGAGCGCGTCCAGGTGCAGCCGGGCCACCTTCTCGTCCAGGTGCTTGGGCAGCACGTGCACGCCGAGCGGGTAGTCCTCGGCCTTGGTGAACAGCTCGACCTGCGCGATGACCTGGTTGGTGAAGCTGTTGGACATCACGAAGCTCGGGTGGCCGGTGGCGTTGCCGAGGTTCAGCAGCCGGCCCTCGGACAGCACGATGACGGAGTGGCCGTCGGGGAAGTTCCACTCGTCGACCTGCGGCTTGATGGTGATCCGCTTGATGCCGGGCTGCCGGGCCAGGCCCGCCATGTCGATCTCGTTGTCGAAGTGGCCGATGTTTCCCACGATGGCCTGGTGCTTCATCTGGCTCATGTGCTCGGCCGTGATGATGTGGAAGTTGCCGGTCGCGCTGACGAAGATGTCGGCGATGTCGACGACGTCCTCGAGCTGGGCCACCTGGTAGCCGTCCATGGCCGCCTGCAGCGCGCAGATCGGGTCGATCTCGGTCACGATCACCCGCGCGCCCTGGCCGCGCAGCGACTCGGCGCAGCCCTTGCCGACGTCGCCGTACCCGCAGACCACGGCGACCTTGCCGCCGATCAGCACGTCGGTGGCACGGTTGATCCCGTCGATGAGCGAGTGACGGCAGCCGTACTTGTTGTCGAACTTGGACTTGGTCACCGAGTCGTTGACGTTGATGGCCGGGAACCGCAGGGTGCCCTCCCGGGCCATCTCGTACAGCCGGTGCACGCCCGTCGTGGTCTCCTCGGTCACGCCTTGGACCTCGGCCGCCGCCGCGGTCCACTTGCCCGGCGCGGCCTGCAGCGACCGGGCCAGCACGCCCAGGAACACCTGCCACTCCTCGGCGTCGTCGTCGGCCGGGGCCGGCACGGCGCGCGCCGCCTCGAACTCAGCGCCCTTGTGGACCAGCATGGTGGCGTCGCCGCCGTCGTCCAGGATCATGTTCGGCCCCGGCTCGCCCGGCCAGGTCAGCGCCTGCTCGGTGCACCACCAGTACTCCTCGAGCGTCTCGCCCTTCCAGGCGAAGACCGGGATGCCCTTCGGGTCGTCGGGGGTCCCGTCCGGGCCGACCGCGACGGCCGCGGCGGCGTGGTCCTGGGTGGAGAAGATGTTGCAGGAGGCCCACCGGACCTGGGCGCCAAGGGCGGCCAGGGTCTCGATCAGGACGGCCGTCTGGATGGTCATGTGCAGCGAGCCGGTGATCCGGGCCCCGGCCAGCGGCTGCTCCCGCGCCCACTCGGCCCGCACGGACATCAGGCCGGGCATCTCATGCTCGGCCAGCCGGATCTCCCGGCGGCCGAAGTCCGCCAGGGAGAGGTCAGCGACCTTGAACGGAACAGCTTCGGCAGTCATGCACGCTCCTTGAGGATGCCTGGTTTCTCGTGGCCCAGCGCCGAGGCTACGGGACGGCGGGGGCCGGATGCACCCCGAAGCGGGCGTTCTTGACAGGAGAATGTTAAATTCGCTGGATGCGCATTACTGAGGCGGCTCAGGCGCTCGGCACCTCGGCGCGGATGCTCCGCTACCGCGAGTCCCTGGGCCTGCTCCCCCGCACCCGGCCGCGCCGGCCCGGGCCGGGCGACGGTGCCGGGCACCGGCAGTTCACCGAGGGCGACGTGGCGGCGCTGGCGCTCGGCCTGGCCATCGAGCGGCGGCACGACATCAGCCCGGCGGCGCTGGCCTTCGGGATCCGGGTGCTGGCCGACCCGCGCGTGCGCGCCGAGGTCGCCGAGCTGGGCCGCCGGCTCGGCCGGATCGCGCCGCCGCCCGCCCGCGCGCTCGACTTCGAGCAGGAACGGGCGCTGCGGCTGATGCGGCTGGACCAGCCGGGCGCCGTGAGCCCGCGGCGCCACGGCGGAGGGGCCTGACGGCGCCCGGCGCCTCGGCTACGATCCCGCACATGGATCGCCTGGACAATCCGGTCCGCCACTACGCGTGGGGCTCGGCGTGCGACATCCCGGAGTTCCTGGGCGGGCCGGCCGACGGGACCCCGCAGGCCGAGCTGTGGATGGGCGCGCACCCCGGGGACTCGTCCCGGGTGGTCCGGGGCGGGACGTCCCGCTCGCTGCTGGACCTGATCGCCGCGGACCCGGGCGCCGAGCTCGGACCGGCCGTGGCGGCGCAGTATGGGGGGCGGCTCCCGTTCCTGCTCAAGGTCCTGTCCGCGGGCCAGCCGCTGTCCCTGCAGGTGCATCCGGACCGCAAGCGCGCGGCGGCCCGGTTTGCCGACCCCCGGTACGCCGAGGACTACACCGACGGCAACCACAAGCCCGAGCTGATCTGCGCGCTGCGCGACGGCTTCGAGGCCCTGTGCGGCTTCCGGCCGGTGCCGGGCACCCTCGCGCTGCTGAACGAGCTGGCCGTGCCCGGACTGGCGGCTTTCCGGCAGCTGCTGGCCGGCCAGCCGGGAGCGGGCGGGCTGCGGGCGGTGGTCACGGAGATCCTGGCCGGGACGGCGGCCGGCGGGGGCTCCGCGGGCGCGGGCTCGGCGGACGCGGGCGGGAGCTCGCTGGCGGAGACGATCGCGGCCGTGGGGCGCGCGGGGCAGCGGGTGGCGGACGGCGGCGGCGAGTGGGCAGCCGCGGGCCGCGCGTGCGCCCGGCTCGCGGCGGCCTACCCTCGCGATCCGGGGGTGCTGGTGGCGCTGCTGCTCAATCACGCCGTGCTGGCGGAGGGCGAGGCCCTGTTCGTGGCGGCCGGCGTCCCGCACTGCTACCTGCACGGATTCGGGGCCGAGGCGATGGCCGCCTCGGACAACGTGCTGCGCGCGGGCCTGACCAGCAAGCGGGTCAACGTCCCGGAGCTGCTCGAGGTGCTGGACTTCGTTCCGGCGCCGCTGCACATACTGCACGCGGAGCGGGACGGAGTGCAGGAGACGTACCCGGTGCCGGTGCCGGACTTCCGGCTCGGGCGGCTGGTGCTGGGGGCCGACCCCGTGCCGCTGCCGGGCGGCGGGCCGGAGATCCTCCTGTGCATCACCGGGACAGCGCGGCTCCGGGCGCCGGGGGGCGCGGAGCTGGACCTGGCCCGGGGCGGGTCGGCGTACCTGGCGGCCAGTTGCGCGGGCGTGACCGCGGCCGGGCCGGGCAGGCTCCTGCGCGCCACGGTGGGCGGCTAGTAATCCAGCCCGCCGATCCGGCGGCGGATGAGCAGCCAGTGCACATGCGGGACCCCCGGATGCGGGGAAGCGTCTCGCAGGCGGTCAGGATGCTCCGTCGTAGAGATCCTCAAGGCTGATGAGATCTACGTCGCCGCGGCGGGCACGCTTCAGGTCATCGGTGAAACCGGCCGCCGAGAAGCAAGCGAGACGCGTTCTCGACGTGTCGAATCTCTTGCTTCCGGTCAGCAGATCTCGGATTCGACGCAAGCGCTCTAGGTGTCCCATCCCCATCTGCTCGTTCCATTTGGCTTCGCCGATGGCCAGGAGCGGGGGCCGGGCGCCGTCCGCGTGGCCGAGGACGGCGACGTCGATTTGATGCAGAGTCTTGTTCCGCGGGTCGTTGACCGTACCGGCAGCAACCTGAACGGGCCAGTCGCCGAATCTGTCGCCGGCGAAGTAGAGTGCCCACTCCCGGCAGATGCGCTCGAAATGCGGGCCCAGGATGCTGCTCGCGAACCGGTGCTGGCTGCGCTCCCAAACCTGGCCGGCGCTCGTGCCGCGCATGAGTTGCGGCCAGAACGGCCGCATGATCGCGTGGTAGAACGTCAGCAGCGGCTCGTTGATGCGGAAGTCAGTCCGGTTAGCGCGAAACGCATCGTTCTCGCGCACGATCAGGCCCGCGTCTTCGAGGACGGTCAGGGGGTGCGACAGCTCGTTGCTTTTCCTGCCCACATGCCCGGCGATGCCACCGCGGCCGGTGTTACCTGCGGCGATGGCCGCGAGCACAGAGTGGTACAGCGCCATGTCCCGCAGTTCGGGCTCCTCGGCCAGGAGGTAGCGGGCCTCGAGGAACATCGGGCTTCCTGGCGAAAGGACTGCCCGGGTGACCCAGACATCGAAGTCGGCTAGATCGCCTGGTGCGTCGAACCTGATCATCTCGGTGCGGTAGGCGGGAGTCCCGCCGACTACCGCATGGACCAGGAAGGCTAGCCGCGGATCCTGAAGCCCCCAGAACTGAGCCGCCAGGCGGTAGTCCAGTGTCTGGACGGTCAGATCGAGCGACGCTCGTCCGCGCAACGGGGCGTTGCCGGACAGCAGCTTGCCCATGAACGACAACGCCGATCCGCACAGCAGCAGGCGGGTGCGGGAGCCCGACCTCTCGGCGCGGCGCGGCGCATACGCAGCCTGGATCATCGATGGCAACGCCGGGCTGACACGCGCCAGGTACGGGAACTCGTCGATCGCCACCGGGACTGTGCGGTCGCGGCCCAGCTGCAACAGGATGTCGATCACGGTCGGCCAGTCCGCCGGCGTGATCGGAGCGACCGGGTTGAGGTAGCGCGTCAGCGCCATACCGATCAGCGATAGGGACTCCGCCTCGGTGGCCTCTTGCGCTGAGAAGTAAAACCCGTCGGCCTGCTGGCAGGCCGCTTCCAGCAGGAAACTCTTTCCTTGCCTGCGCCGCCCGGACACTACTCCCAGCGTGGCACCGGCCCTGTCGTCCTCGATGAAGCCCTTCAACTGGGCCCATTCCCGGTCCCGGTCGAACATGTCTGCTGGCTTGAGCATGCGTGCCCATTCTAAGAGATGTACAGTTATCATAAGTATACTTCTCATACTAGCGGCACCGTAGCGCGGCGCGGGCTATGACGGGCGGCGTGTGGCCCATCCGCCCCAGGGGTAACTCGGTCGAGCGGCTGGCGCAGGACCTGTGGGAAGACGGCGGTCCGGCGGACGCCGCGAACGCGATCCAGGCGCTCGTCTCCCGGCTGCGCGGCGCCG
>Ga0193728_1001880_pt1 | contig 10854 bp, 9 predicted proteins | sample U1c1metaG_FD_143037 | JGI IMG/M metagenome (GOLD analysis project Ga0193728, IMG submission 143037) | Soil microbial communities from a riparian zone of the East river system, Colorado, United States - U1c1 | ecosystem: Environmental > Terrestrial > Soil > Riparian zone | place: USA: East River... | reverse complement strand
GAGAGGTAGATGCTGTCGTACCTCACCAGGCCAGTCGCCACGCTATTGAGCTACTCACCAGACGGCTCGGTTTTCACCATGAACAGGTTATCAATCATCTAGCCGTGCGAGGCAACTGTGTCTCCGCCTCAATTCCACTCGCTCTGGGCGAGGCAGTCGCGCAGAGGATTATTCAACGCGGAGATCGTGTCCTCCTCGTCGGCACGGGTGCCGGGCTCACTTTGGGAGCACTAGCGCTAACATTTTAGCCGTCAGAGGTACCTATGAAGATTCTCGTCACAGGTGGTACAGGCTTTCTGGGCCAACATCTGGTAAAAGAGTTACAAACCCACCATCACGATGTCTCTATTGTCGGTCGTACCTTTACACAGGTGAAACCACTGCTTCAGGCCGGAGCAAGGCCCATCATGGCCGATCTGCGTGATGAAGCTGCTATACGACAGGCATGCAAGGACATCGAGGTCGTCTACCATGTCGGAGCATTATCAGCAGCATGGGGGAAAAAGGCTGACTTTCATGCCATCAACGTTGGCGGTACAAAAGCAGTGATAACAGGTTGTCTTGCACACGGTGTTCGGCGCCTAATCTATGTGTCTTCACCAAGCGTTGTCTTCACAGGGAAGGATATACACGATGCAACCGACGATCTTCCCTATCCTCAGCATTTTACTTCAGTCTATGCTCTGACAAAAAAGCTTGGAGAAGATCTGGTAAACACCGCTACTAACAGCATAGAGACGGTTATTTTGCGACCCAAGGCGATTTTTGGACCGGGCGACCGCACACTTCTACCACAATTGATCGCAGCAGCTCGCCGTCGACGCTTACCACAGATTGGCAATGGACAGAATCTAGTAGATCTCACCTATGTTGAGAATGTAGTGCATGCTCTTCTCCTGGCAATGGATACAACTGCAGTTGTAGGCCAAACGTACACTATCACCAATGATGAGCATATCCTCTTATGGGAAATGGTCCGCTTGCTCCTACGAGAACTGAACCTCCCGACGAATTTGCGCCAGATATCCCTGCCAGTTGCACTCTTAGCTGCAAGATGCATGGAGGTGCGAGCAGCCATCGCGGGGAAAGAGCCCCTGCTAACACGTTACTCAGCTGCTATTCTAGGATGCACACAGACTTATAATATCAGTGCGGCTAAGCGAGATTTACACTATTCGCCTCGCTTGTCTGTCGCAGAGGGCATCAAACGCACTCTAGAAGCGTTGAAGGCAGAAACATGATACAAAACAAGCCCAAGCTTCAATGTCACATCCTTGATACTGGCTATTGCATAGCCTGGGAACACCATCTTATTCGAGGCGGACAGCGCAAACAGGTTGCATGCCATTCCTTGGTGGCACTGCTTTATCACCCACAGCATGGCTGGATATTGTGGGATACCGGATATGCCCCGCGCATGCTCGATGTTACCCAGCAATTTCCGTTCTCCTTGTACCGGAAGGCAACGCCACTGCATCTCGACTCCAGTCTCAGTGTTATCGCACAGCTTGGACGCTGGAAGCTGCAGTCAGGCGATATTCGTCATGTGATTATCTCCCATTTTATCGCTGGCCTACGAGATTTCCCTGAGGCTAACTTCATTGCTTCAGAGAGGGCTTATGCGGATGTCGCGACTCGCAGAGGACTGCAGGCATTAAGACGAGCGTTCATTCCCGAGTTATTGCCAAGAGACTTTTCGAAACGAGTCAGGTTGCTATCACATTTTGAAGATCAAACGCTTCCTGCGCTTGGTTCGGCCCATGATCTTTTTGGAGATGGAACGCTCTTGCTGATCTCCTTACCAGGTCATGCCCGTGGGCAGATGGGACTACTAGCAAACACCGAGCGAGGCCGTATACTCTTTGCAGCAGATAGCTGCTGGCTTCGCAGAGCTATCAATGAACGTCGTCCACCATCACGCCTGACACATCTCTTCATCGACGATGCTCGTGCCATGAAGGACACCATCTATCATTTGCACGATTTTGCTCAAGCATGGAGAGACGTGGTAATTATCCCCAGTCATTGTCCAGAGGCCTATGTACAGGAAGTGGAAGAGCACCATGACACTATCTAACCTTTCTCTCATTGCCAGCCACTTTGTACGTGCTCGCTGGCGCTGGCATCATCTCCAGGGAGCAACACTACAGCGCTATCAAGAAAAGCGGGCACAGCAGATCGTCGAGTATGCCCGGCAGCATTCTCCTTTCTATCGCTCTCATTGGGCAGAGCGTGATCCACAGGATTGGCGTACTCTTCCGACGATTAACAAGCAGTTGATGATGGAACACTTTGACACATTTAACACCTGTGATGTTAAGCGAGATACAGCAATGGAAGTGGCACTACGAGCAGAGCGGAGCCGCGATTTTCATCCAGTCCTCAACGGCCTGACCGTAGGGTTATCATCAGGAACATCCGGGCATCGCGGCCTATTTCTGGTGAGTCCATGGGAGCAGGCAGCTTGGGCAGGAACTATCCTAGCACGCACATTGCATAACGTGAAGCTATCGTACCTACGTATCGCTTTTTTCTTGCGCTCCAATAGCAACCTATACGAACAGGTAGGAAAAGGACCGATCCAGTTTCGCTATTTTGACCTGATGACACCGCTCGTTGAGGCCGTGCCAGCGCTAAATACATTTCAACCTCACATTATGATTGGGCCCCCTTCATTGTTGAGACTGCTCGCTGATGAGCATACCTATCAGCGTCTCCATATCCATCCAGAGCGACTCATCTCGGTAGCCGAAGTATTAGAGCCACACGACCAGGAAATGCTGCAAAACACCTTCCAGGTCCCGGTCCATCAGATCTACCAATGCACGGAAGGATTTCTAGCCGCTAGCTGTGCCAAAGGTTCGCTGCATATTCAAGAGGACCTCGTTGCCCTCCAGTTTGAAACGATCCCGGGCAGCAATGGCAAACGGGTTATACCCATTATCACGGACTTATGGCGCACAACACAACCAATTATCCGCTATCGCCTCAATGATATCCTCCAAATTGATTCTACTCCATGCGCTTGCAATTCATCATTTCGAGTAATTCAAGTAATTGAGGGACGCAGCGATGATATTTGTTATTTTGAGTCGTTTACCGGTGAGATCAGACCATTTTTTCCGGATACCATTCGTCGCATGATCCTGCTGGCAAGCCCTCAGATCCTGGATTATCAGGTTATTCAAGAGCAGTGCGGACAGTTGCATATATATCTTTCCGTTATGCCCTCAGCTTCCTTTGCATCTATTGCTCAATCGGTACGAACGAGTGCCGCAACGATTATTGCACAATACGCCTGCCGTCCGGCGCAGGTCCAGATTGAAGAAGGATTACCAGTTCTTCCACCTGATGCGAAACGCCGCCGTGTGCAAAGGGCTCAGCCTACTTAAAACCCTCAAGCTCCGTGGCTCGTAATTACTGCAAAACTCTACACGGCGCTGAAGATATGTAAAGCCACCGCCGCGTTCAACCTGCACTATATTGCCCCGCCAATTCACCCGCTGTGGCGAAATCAGGGCAATCAGGATCTGCAGAGGAATCAGTACCAGCATCACAGGTATCCACCATTTCTTATGGGCTGGCGTCGCACTGCGCAGATAGTTTTTATTCAGGTACTCGATGATACTAATGCTGCAGCCAAAGTAGAGTAAGGTATAGATACATTTCAGCCAGGATGGACGAAATAGCAGAGATAATACTAAGAAGAGGGGAAAAATCGCTGGCAGAACTCCAACAGTATACAAAATGACTTGATCAAACCAAGGGACATATCTCAAGATCGACTCGCGAGGAACAACAAACCAGCGCTGGAGCAGGCTTGTATAGTGCTTAGCATTCCTCACCTGTGTACTGATACCATGACAGACTGGTGTCTGTGCCAGCTTATAACCATGAGTACGACAGAGATGAGCAATGGCGAAGTCATCCGCAACTATATGCTTGATTACATCAAAGCCTCCTATTTCATCTAGCACTTCGCCACGTAGTATATAGAACATGCCATTGATTGTGAATGGTTCGACAATTGCAATATAAGGAATATAGGAAAGCAGACTATTGCTATTGACAAAGGCTGCGACCATACTCGACCAGATATTCGAGAAATTGACATAATATGGAAGGCCAAATGCCAGACCAACGTCAGGCCGATCGAGAAAAGGGAGAGCAATGTCCAACGCGTCCGTAGGGAGCATCGTATCATCATCGAGGACACAGATCACATCACCACGAGCTACTTTCCGACCTTCAATCAATTTAAAGGTCTTTGGATTATAGCCTGCTGGAGGCTGCGGAACAGTAATCAATTGTACCTGATGGGCTGGATACTTTGCGATGAGTTCCTGGCAGATGCGCAGACCTTCTGTATCTTCACGGTCAACAAGCCAGATAAATTCAAGTTGGCAAGCACTCTTTAATTGCAAAGTACACTCCAGACAGCCTGACATTGTGGAGTCACCACTGAGAACTGGCTGAATAATGCTCACAAGCTTTGGAAGCTTTTTCATAACTGGCAGCGGACGCTGAAAGAAACGGGTAACCATCTCCAGTTTCCACATGCGCTCGATGAGCAGGAGTAGACCAAGGCTCCAACCAGCTTTATATATTTTTTTCACGATAAGACCTCCATTTCGCCACCGACATGAATCCGCAGGCGCTGTCCACGCCATTCAATTTCTTCACTTGTTAAGAGAATCCAGAGCACCTGCAGCGGACCAACCACAACCATAAGAGGCACGAGCGGCCAGCGCTTGAGCGGAGTAGAGCGCTTCAAGTAGCAGAGTTCGCAAAGTGCATAGACTGCACCAGAGATGCCCAAGCTTGCGATAAGGGCACGTAATGCAGAGCGTCCCAAGGTAAAAAGGGCAAATAATGCCAGCAGAGCCGGTACCAGCTGACCGATACTTGCAAGCAGCGATAGGCCCTGTTCTTTGGGTGTCATAAAGGGTATCATGGCCTGACGAGGAAAGATAAACCAACGCTTCATCTGCTTTGCATACGCCTGTAAAGAGCCAAATTGGTTATCAACGTCATAGATCATTGGCGTTTGTACAATGCGTAGATCTGCCTTCCGCACACGCCGGGCCATTTCATGATCGTCATCAATACGCCGCTCCAGATTGGTGATACCGCCAACCCGTTCAAATGTCTCACGCGACAGAGCGAAACAATGGCCTGTAATTGTGAACGGTTCGGTGAGGTAGGTGATAGGAATGTAGCTTAAGAGCGCATTTGCATTGACAAAGACACTCATCAGGCTCGACCAGACGGTATGCCAGTTGGTATAGTATGCAAGTCCAAAGACCGCACCCACGCCCGGCTGAAATAAATAAGGAAGCATCTCGCGCAATGCCTGTGGGCGCAGAGCAATGTCATCATCAATGAAACAGAACACATCACCAGTGGCATGAGGAAGTGCAGCCATCAGCTTTTCTGTCTTTGTGGCAATATCGCTATCCTGCGCATCCACCAGTAAAATTTCTGCTTGCAATTGTGGATGTTCGGTCAGTACCGCAGCACACTCTTGTTGTGCGAAGATATCATTTCCATCACAAATAAATAGATGTTGTATCTTCCCTGGATAGTCAAGTCTGGCCCTGCAGTGCAGACTATTGGATAGTCCACTGACACCACGTGTAATCGGTTGAAAGAGTGTTACCATTGGCCAGAACTGTGGCTCAGGTGGCATGGTACGACGAAAGAAATGGATAACGGCAGCCAGTTTCAAAATGCGGTCAAGCATGAAGAGTGTTAGTAAGGTATCCTCTAAAAAATGTGCAATCACAGAAAAGAAAGTGTCAAATTCCGTTGCCCAGGCAGAATGGCCTGTTTTAGAAAATGTGTACACCTGGGCAGATGGATAGAGCAATTTGAGCGCTAGCCGTTCTTTTGGCGGCACATAGGAATCGTTGTCTGCCTCAATAATCAGCAGGTCACCGGGCCAGGAGCGTAAATCGTTGGGTTCAAAGGTATAGTTTTGATAATAGTCAATACATACCTGAATGCGATTCAAGTAGTCCTCTTTTGTCAGGGTCGCAATAACAAATTCATCAAAATACTGTGACCAGAAGCGTTGATGAGGATCTTTCCTTGATGTCAAGAAATGATTTCCGCATCGAAGAAGGGCTCGTATACAAGCCAGCGGGAGCAGAGCAAAGATACTATGATAGACGTTATGGATTCTTACTCGCTGCCCGCTAGGAGGACTTGTGTGATCAAGGATGAGCTTTCTCACTTTACGAGGATGGTGACGAACCAGACATTGAGCAATCATACCACTATAGGAGCCACCCACCACAGAGGCGACATCAACATGCTCGTGCTCAAGGATACCAACGATACCGTTCACTAGGGAAGCAACAGTATTGATACCAGATGGATAGCTAGGAGAGATCACACGATACATCTGCTCAAAGCGTAAAATATGTTGAAATGCCATCTCCCCAAGGCCGGGAATACCTGGAAGCTGAAGAAGCGTCTCCTCGTTGCTTTGACCACCGACCAGATATTTCCACTCGATGCCAGCGATGGTGCGATATTGATAGAGATGTGTCGTGCGAAAATAGCGCAATTGCTCTTGCAGGCGGCTTGCCTCCTCTACGCTAGGTTTGATCATCCACTAATAGACCTCACTCTTCTTGTTGCTTGCTCGTATTTTAAATCAAGCAGAACAAGCCTGTCATGGGACAAATGACCTATTGCAAAAAGTCATAGCGTTATTCTTTTGACGCCCAACTGGTATCAGGCAGAACAGGGCCAATGATATCAAGAGAACTTATTCAGATTGGTGGTATACTTCAGAATAAAGTCTACTTTACTTCAGTCTATGCACTGACAAAAAAGCCTGGAGAAGATCTGGTAAATGCTGCTGCTACCAAGAGCATAGAGAATGTCATTATTCGAGAATACATACAAATACCCCACCATCGATACACTTCAATTTGTCAATACAGCAAACGCGTATATTGATAAAACGTATGCAAAAGGCAAAGGTGTAGGAGATGCCTTCTTTCTTGCAGTTTCGGTGTTTCTTTCACAAGCGAATATCGAGCAGCAAAATGGAGGTCCTTTTGGTGCTGTCATTGTCGAGTTTAAGGATGGGCTTGATGCACATGGTAAAGGCCTCGGCAAACCTCGTGTGATAGGTATTGGCACGAATCATGTCGTGTCGAACAATGACCCATCCGCCCATGCTGAAATGGAAGGGTTACGTGATGCTGCAAAACGCAAGGGCTTCTCAGACTTGAGGGGTGCAGTGCTTTATACATCCTGCGAATGTTGCCCCATGTGCCTGTCAGTTGCTAATGGGAGCGGCATTAGCAGGATTTCTTACGTCAATACGCGTGAGCAGGCAGAAGCCATCGGGTTTTCGGACAAATTGCAATATGATATGTTCAGGTTGCCACATCATAAGCAAATGACTTGGATTAACAGTATAGAAGAGGGTAAACGCCAAGATATACTTAACAAACTAAGTATACATGAGGCAATGGTGCTGGATGAAAAGGGTGAAGTATTTGCTTACGGTGATATGGATACCAGCAAAGACCCCACTGGCATCGCTTCCATCAATTCCGTGAGAAAAGCTGTAAAAAAACACGCAGACCAACAAAAGCAGAATGGTAACCAGGAACCTGTATTTTGCCTTCCTGACGGATTTACCCTTGTAAGCAGAGATATACCTCATCCATCTGGCCTCATCACTACCGATTGGGCCAGGATGTTACGCCATCGTGATCATGCAAACCCTGATAATCCGGCCTTAGATAGTAAAACACCAGACCCTCTGCGCATTATTCACATCACCAACAACTATGAGCAGCTCCCCATTATTGATAGACACGGCCATGTTCATGTCCATCAAGACGCACAAGTAACGTATCAGCAACCCACACTACCTGATGCTTTAAGAGTCGTCCTCACTCAACAATTTACAGGCCGTGTTGTATCAAGTGCCGCACAGGAAGTGTTTGAGGCATGGCAAGATGGCACCCAAACGGGTAAGCAGGTGCGCTATTGAAGGGAACTTTTTCTGAGCCAAGAGCGTCAGAAAAGCAAACTGCAACCGTAGGGAAAACCAACCTCATCACCGATTCGGTATCAGTGAGAAACAGAGAACCGAAAATAATGTGCGTAACGGTCTGAAGCAACAGCTGAAAGATCTTTCAAGTAGCTCACAGCAGGAGTTGAAAACCTTTTGGGAACAAACTGAGATAGCTCAACAGCTAAACAGGGTGCTAGATACAAATCTCCAGGGAGATAACACACCATCAAAGATTTTCAAAAAGAAAGACAATCCTGCCCCTCTTAATACAAACGAAAGAGATTCATCTCTAATAAACTCTCTTCGCGAGGCAAGTTCACCTTATGGAGACCGAGGCGATAAAGCGATTACTATCACACTTGACTTTCGCATACAAGACAAACTAAACAAAATCGAGGAGCGTGTAGGTCGTGCCGGTGATACTGCATTCCCCTACTCATTCTGGAAGGCAACTAGCTCCGATCCTCAAACAGGCAAGGCCGATCGATACCTGAAAGGCAATTTTGATACGATGAAGAAAAAAGCTCGTAAGCTACAACAGGAAGGGAATCGCATTAGCGAGAGATTAAAGCTTCTTAGACAACTACACGCTGACGAAACAGAAATAAATCGCAGAACAAATTCTTAGAACATCCGTCCTTGCCTTGATGGCCTGGAATCACGATGGCATCAAAAACGGAAAAACAGAATACAGGGCGAAAATCACTCCAGACCCGTGCTTTAACTTCCCAAGCACGGGTTTTCCTCTTCATCCTCTACCCCTGAACGTCTGTACATTTCTCTCACCATTGTTTGTACCCAACATTTTTGAATGATATGTAGGTTTTTCTGCTCTTCCACATATCTGCTCTTACTTGCTCTATGTCACGTGGTAAGATGTACTCTAACGTTTGGTGTGAATTGAAAAAAGCTTCTTGGCTTGAGAAGCTGGTTCGCGTCTTTGCAGCCAAGGCAATCAATACGATCTTTGTGAAATGGCAATCAAAAATGGCTCATCTATGGGAGTTGTCCCATCAATGAGTGTCTCATTCTAGGCTAGCAGGCTTCTTGGGGCCTTGGCCCAGTATGTCCTCGACCACGTGTTGTCGGACAATGAATAAGCTCATGCAATATACTGAATAAATTCCTCCTTCGGGCCTTTTTGTGCCTCCTCGTTGGCAACTTGAAGCAAACGACGAGTAACATCCTGATCGGTATATGCCTCACCACATACTTGACACACATCGGCAGGAACATTCTTGAAAACGATGATCGTTCCATCTTTCTGGAGAGTAACTGTTGTCATCCCCGGCTCGTTTTTTCCAATATTACAGATAATACATTTCATTCCTTTTTCCTTTTCGCATAAGCAGTGATCACGATCTTTGTTCTACTAGCATGCTTTATACCGAAATCACCAGTTACACTTTGAATAACTGTGATTTTTGGGTAAATCCACGGAAAAACCCGCCTATCTACTAGGGTCTAAAGATCCGTAGTAGCTTGCAGCGGGTTCTTTTGTGTCAAGTCTGCTCCTTGGTTGATAGTTATATTTGAGTATAGACATGTAATAATCTCTCCGATATACTGAAACCTGCTCTGTACAACAGAGGCAACTCACTGAAAGGCTACCCGTGATCTGAGACAGGGCACTGAGGTGAAAAAGAATATGTATTTAGGGGGAATGTGACGTGGAAAAGACCTGGGATAATAGTCTGAGTACTTTGATCAATAGCCATCCACAAGCCTTTCTCGACTTGCTGCTTCCAGGAGCCAGATGTCTTCAGCAGCATCGAACCAAGCTGAGTGGGACCCAACGGCAACCCGATGCGGTACTCGAAGTCGAAAGGTACGATGAAATATTCATCTTCAATCCCGAATTTCAGAGTTCTCAGGATAGGAAGATGGCAGAGCGCTTACTGTTGTATCATATGTTAATATGGGACCAGTTCCAACGTAAGGATGAGTACAAGGAGAAGGATTTGGCTATCAGGACCTGTGTTCTGGCACCGTTTGAGAGGGCGAAGATCCCTCCTTCCCCACTGCTATGGACTCAGCCGGGAGAGCCACCTGGACAAAAAGTTGAAAGAGTGCGCTTTTCCTATGAAGTCATCGAGCTGTGGAAGATACGCTGTGAAATTCTTCTGGATCTGGGACATCTGGCACTCTATCCACTGCTTCCACTCACGGAAGGAGGGGCCACACGCGAGATCATCGTGACCATGTTCGATCACTTGCATGGAGAACAAAATCGCGATTTTGCTGCGATCGGATTTGCATTCGCGACCATCAGGTTGCAAATGTTGAAGCGTGATAGTGACCTAGAATGGTTACAAGAAAGGTTTTGCTATATGAATGACATTATACGTGAATCTCCCTTCTATCAATGGATTTTAGAGGAAGGTGAAGCTAAAGGTGTAACTCAGGGTGTAGCTCAGAGTGTAGCCCAAATGCGACAAACCATCGTAGATTTTGTCCGAGAATGCTTTCCAGAGCTAGCACAACTGGCAGAAGAAGTGGTGGCAACCATGGATAATCTGCCCCAGCTAGGACGCCTCAGCATCAAACTCGGTGGGGCCCAGAGTACTGAGCAGGCTCGTAAGATCCTCTCGGAGTTTGCACAATAAAGCGGGGTTCTTTCTCACTTCTTGATCTAGACCTGCTTCTGGCAACCTCGGGGCCAGGAGGGGTCTGTTTGCAAAAACGCTACGTGCGCCCGGCTGGTCAAAATCGCCCATCTCCTCTAGACAGACACTCTACAACCAGCTATACTTGAAGTAACTACTCAGGTACCAATCGATCTGATCAACGCGATTTATCGCGCATTGTGT
>Ga0193728_1001879_pt1 | contig 10855 bp, 11 predicted proteins | sample U1c1metaG_FD_143037 | JGI IMG/M metagenome (GOLD analysis project Ga0193728, IMG submission 143037) | Soil microbial communities from a riparian zone of the East river system, Colorado, United States - U1c1 | ecosystem: Environmental > Terrestrial > Soil > Riparian zone | place: USA: East River... | reverse complement strand
CGCGCGACGCCGCCAGAGGCGAACGCGCGCAAGACCCCGACCGGCCTGGATCGCAAGAAGCTGATCGAGGAAGCCATCCCGCTTCCGGTTGAGATCGCGGGACAGTGGGCGTGGCGGATCCTGAGCGTTGTGGCCGTGCTCGTAATCTTCGGGCTCCTGGTGATCAACCTGCGCGAGATCGTGGTGCCGTTCATGATCGCGATTCTGATTTCGGCGCTGCTCGTTCCGTTTAAGGCGTTTCTCATTCGGCACCACTGGCCGCGCTGGCTGGCGGTATTGGTCGCCCTGATAATCGCGGTTGCGATCATCGGCGGCCTCATCCTGGTCGTTGTGCTCGAGGTGCGTCACGGACTCCCGGATCTCGAGAAGCAGTCGATCAAGGCCTACTCGAATTTCCAGTCGTTCCTCGCCGGGCCCCCGTTCAACATCGATAAGGCCCAGTACACCAAGTACGTCGGCGACATCGCGACCGCGGTGCAGCAGAGTGGCGTTCTCACGAGCGGGGCCAGCACTGTCGCGAAGACCGCCGGCAGCATCGTGACGGGTCTTCTGCTGGTGATATTCGCCACGGTGTTCCTGGTGCTCGATGGCAAGCGCGTGTGGAGCTGGGTGGTGCGCCTCTTCCCACGTCGCGCTCGTGTCGCGATGACCGGCGCCGGCGACGCCGGATGGAACACCCTTACGGCATTTATCCGGGTGCAGCTCTTCGTGGCGGCGGTAGACGCTGTCGTCATCGGCGTCGGTGCGTGGCTGCTGCAGTTGCCACTCGCTCTCGCGATCGCGATCATCGTCTTCCTTGCGTCGTTCGTTCCGATCGTCGGGGCGGTCGTGAGCGGCGCCCTTGCCGTACTGATCGCGCTCGTCTACGACAGTCCATTCACCGCACTGATCATGCTCATCATCGTGCTCGGCACGCACATTCTCGAAGGCAATTTCCTGCACCCGTTCATCACGGGCGGTGCGGTCAAGGTGCATCCGCTGGCCATCGTGTTCGCGGTGGCCGCCGGATCGTTCGTGGCGGGAATCCCCGGTGCGCTCTTTGCCGTTCCTCTCGTCGCCGTCGCAAACGTCATGGTCCTGTACCTGGTGCGTGGCAGCTGGCGCGGTGGAGTGAACCCGGTTTCGAAGGATGTCGTGAGCAGTGAGTGACGCAGTCGCGGTGGACACGGGCGACCTGGGTGTCCCCGGGCCGACGCTCGCAGAGTTCGAGGCCGCCCGCGAGACGGTTGCCGCGGTCATCGACCTGACCCCGATGGAGAGTTCGCGCTCGCTGTCCGAGGTGCTGGGCTCCGATGTCTGGCTCAAGTGTGAGAACCTCCAGCGCACCGGGTCTTACAAGATTCGCGGCGCGTACAACCGCCTGGTGCACCTGAGCGACGAGGAAAAGGCGCGCGGCGTCGTTGCGGCGTCCGCCGGCAACCACGCGCAGGGTGTGGCGTTCGCGGCGCGCGAGCTGGGCATCCACTCGACCATCTTCATGCCGGTGGGCGTCGCCCTGCCCAAGCTCTCCGCGACCAAGGAGTACGGCGCGGATGTCGAACTCAGCGGGAATGTCGTCGATGAGACCCTACGGGCTGCCGCTGAATTCGCCGAGGAAACCGGCGCCGTCTTCATCCATCCGTTCGACCACCGGGATGTCATTCTCGGCCAGGGCACCCTTGGACTCGAGATCCTCGAACAGCGCCCCGACGTCGACACCATCCTGATCCCGATCGGCGGCGGCGGACTCATCTCCGGTGTCGCGAGCGCCGTCAAGCAGAAGGCGGCCCAGACCGGCCGCAGCGTGCGGATCATCGGCGTGCAGGCGGCGAACGCGGCCGCCTATCCGACCTCGCTCATCAGCGGCGAGCCGACCGAGATCCAAATCCTGCCGACCATCGCCGACGGGATTGCCGTCAGCAAGCCGGGCATCCTCAACTTCGAGATCGTCCGGGATGTCGTCGACGAGGTGATCACGGTCGAGGAGGATGACATTGCGCGCGCTCTCCTTGTGCTGCTCGAGCGCGCCAAGCTGGTCGTCGAGCCAGCCGGGGCGGTCGGCGTTGCCGCGATTCTGGCGGGCAAGGTGCAACACAGCGGCACGACGGTCGCAATCCTGTCCGGAGGCAACATCGATCCGCTCATGATGGAGCGGATCATCAGCCACGGGCTCGCGGCCTCGGAGCGCTATCTGAAACTGCGGATCCCGCTGCCAGATCGCCCGGGACAACTCGCGCGCACGGCGGAAATCGTTGCGGCATCCAACGCCAACGTGGTCGAGGTTCTGCACACGCGCCACGGCAGTGGAATGCAGATCAGCGAGGTCGAACTCGAGCTTCACATCGAGACGCGCGGTCCGGAGCACGCCGAACTCGTCATCCACAATCTCCGCGAGGCCGGATACAGCCCCCGCCTCGACTTCTAGCTAGACCCAGCCCCCGCCTCAACGGTTGTGCAGGAGTTAGCGCCCCTTCGTCACATTCCGGCTGGCAAAAACGCCCCTTTGCGATCCAAAGTCCTGCACAACCGTTGGGGATCAGGGCTGGAAGGTCTCGACCTTCAGGATCTCGACCGAGATCGGCTTGCCGTTCGGCGCCGTGTAGGTCTTGCTGTCGCCGATCTTGAGTCCGATGATCGCCGTGCCGAGCGGGCTGGCCTCGCTGTAGACATCGAGGTCGCTGCCCGCCGCCATCTCACGGTTGCCGACCAGGAACGTCGCCTTGTCACCCTGGATCATTGCGGTCACGACCGTGCCGGGCTCGACGACTCCATGGCTCTCGGGGGCATCCCCGACGGTCGCGGTGCGCAGCAGTTGAGTGAGAACGCGGATGCGCGCCTCGATCTTTCCCTGCTCTTCCTTGGCGGCGTGGTAACCACCGTTCTCCTTGAGATCGCCCTCTTCGCGGGCCGACTCGATCTTCTTCGCAATCTCGTTGCGGCCTTCGACGCTCAACTGCTCGAGTTCAGCTGTCAGCCGGTCGAACGCATCCTGGGTGAGCCAGGTGACGCTGGTGTCTGACATGTTTCTCCTAATGCGGGTGGCTTCAAAGAACGAGACCGGCCAGTGCTGACCGGTCTGAGGGTTGCAGTGCGCTTGATGATTTAGCAGCACGCAGCCGCGAATATGCCAGCTTAAGACCGCTGGCGATGCCGAATCAACCCGTGGCGAGCCAACACTGGTAGATATTGCCGGACACCGCGGGCTGTGCCGTCTGTACCACGCTCGTAAACTTGCGCGACCGAAGCGCGGATGGGGCGAGCGTCACAATCTTCCACCCCACGATTCCGAAGTTCTGGTCGAGTGCCTGGATCGCGCACTTCGTCGTGGTCTGCGGGTCGACTGACACCTGCCAGGTGACCGAAATCTTGTTCGCCGCGACAGCCGAGTTGCCGACATCCTCGAAATCGATCGATGCAGTCGGCTGGAACAGACCCACCCAGATTGCCCACGCGCCGAAGACGATCACGATCGCACCGCCGAACGCGATGGCGAAGATGATGTTGCGTCGGCGACGATTGGCAGTTCGTCCATAGCGCGCGTTCAGGTCGCTTGCCGACACGTTCAACTCCTGCGATTAGTCTTGGGAGCATACGCGGCCACATGGGTCCGCGTTCTGGTCCGTACACAGGCTATTGGCTATTCCCTAGGAGTTTGGTGACACTGCGTCTGCTTGCCGTCCACGCTCATCCCGACGATGAGTCGAGCAAGGGCGCCGGAACGCTTGCCTACTATCGGAGCCGCGGCGCCGAGGTTCTCGTCGTCAGCTGCACCGGTGGCGAGGAGGGTCGCATCCTCAACGAGCAGTTGGCTCCCGCGGCCGTCGCGATGGCGGGTCGGGACCTTCCGGGCCTGCGCCGGATCGAGATGCGCAGGGCTGCAGCAGTCATGGACATCCAGCACCGCTGGCTCGGCTACGTCGATTCCGGCTGGCCCGAGGATGGCGAGCCGGAACCCATCAACTCGTTCGCATCCATCCCCCTCGAGATTTCGGCCGAGCCACTCGTGCGGGTCATCCGTGAGTTCCGTCCCCAGGTGCTGCTGACCTACGACGAGAACGGTGGCTACCCGCATCCGGATCATGTCCGCACCCACGAAATCTCGATCTACGCGCGCGACGCCGCTGCCGACCCCGCACGCTATCCGGATGCCGGACCAGCGTGGCAGATCCAGAAAACTTATTACGACCAGATCTTCAATGCCGCGCGGATTCAGGCCATCTACGACGTCCTCCTTGAGCGGGACCCGGATGGCGAGCTGGTGAAGCAGATGGATGAGATGCGTCGCTGGTTCGATCGCCCCGACAACACGACAACCCACATTCCCGTCGGTGATTTTCTCGAGGTCCGCGACCGGGCGCTGCTGTCGCACGCCAGCCAGGTCTCGCCGGACAGCACCTTTTTTCGGTGGCCCAACGACTTGCAGCGCGAGGTGTGGCCGACCGAGGACTTCCAGCTCGCGGACTCCGTACTGCCCGCCGACCTTCCCGAGAGCGACCTGTTTGCGGGCGCCAGTATTGACTAGCTACAGAGATGACTAACCCTGAGGAGGCGGCGTGAGCTCGTCCGTCGTTATTTCCGCGTCGAGTGGTCTGCACCTCGCGGCCCCGTCGCCGACCCCGTTTCCGGACTACACGGGGAACCCGGACCTCATCACCCCCGGCGTGTGGGGATTTATTGCAATCCTCGTGGTGGGAATCGCGACAATCTTCCTGCTCATCGATATGACTCGTCGCATCCGTCGCTCGCGCTATCGCGAGGAGGTACGGATCAAGCTCGAGGCGGAGCAGGCCGCCGCTGAAGCGGCTGCGGCTGCGGCTGCGCGCAAGTCAAACCGGGGCAAGCCCGCCGCGAAGCCAACGGATGATGGCCCGGGTGCTCCCAAATGGGGCGGCTAGGCGGCGATGGACTACTTTTCTCCGTCAGGTGAGTCAAATCGATGCTCAAAGCGCCGAGGAGCGTCGATTCGCCTCACCTCACCGTGGATGTGAGTGGGTAAGCGGCTATCCGAGGACCGGTGGGTGGGTCGCGATCAGGAAGATCCCGACCCAGTGGCTCAGGAACGCCAGCAGTGTGAAGGTGTGGAAGATCTCGTGAAATCCGAACTTGCCCGGGAAGGGGTTCGGCTTCTTTAGCCCGTAGACGAGTGCCCCCGTGGTGTAGAACAGGCCGCCGACCAGGATGAGCGTCATGGTGATCGCGTTCGCATGGAAGAAATCGACGATGAACACGAGCGCAGCCCAGCCGAGCAGGATGTACAGCGGCACGTAGAGCCAGCGCGGCGCCCGAATGAAGAAGATCCGGAACAGGATGCCCAGCCCCGCGCCACCCCAAATGATCGACAGAAGGATCGTCTGGTTGGGTTGGGTCAGGCAGAGCACCGTCAGCGGCGTATACGAGCCGGCGATCAACAGGAAGATGTTGGCGTGGTCGATCCGCTTCAGCAGAACGCGCGTACGCGGCTTCCAGTTGAACCGGTGGTAGAGCGCAGAGTTGCCGAACAGCAGGAGCGACGACAGTACGAAGATCGCAGAAGAGACCTTGGCCGCGACGCCGTCGGCGAGCACGATGAGGATGATACCGAGCACGATCGCGACCGGAAACGTACCCGCGTGGATCCAACCGCGCCACGTTGGCTTGACCTCCTCGGGCGGAGTCTGCAACACATCCTCGAGAAGAGGAACGTGCGGAACTGCCGTGCCACCATCGTCAGCGGACTCTTTCTGGGTGCCGCTCCGGGTCATTTGCAAACCCTACACCGGGGGCAAATGCGCAGGCTGGGTAGGCGCTTTGGGCTAGCGTAGCCAGTGTGAAACAGCGAGAAGTGCCGATCGGCGGCGGTGTTCTTTACCGCCTCTACCAGAGCAGAATTCGCCGCCACCTCGCTACCCAGACGCTTCCCAAGCACGTCGCCATGATCATCGACGGCAACCGTCGGTGGGCCAGACTCCGCGAACTGGAGACCGCCGCGCACGGTCACCGCGCGGGCGCCGCGAAGTATCACGAGTTCCTGCAGTGGTGCGATGACCTGGGGATTTCGGTTGCCACGCTCTATCTGCTGTCGACGGACAACCTGACCAGCCGCACGCCGGAGGAGCTGGGAACGCTGTTCGAGATCATCGCCGAGCTGGCGGATGACCTGTCGCACTTCCGTGACTGGCGGGTGCAGCACGTCGGCTCGCACGATGGCCTCCCACCCGCGCTCGTCGCGGCGCTCCAGGCCGCCGAGGCGAGAACCAAAGACAACACCGGTCTGCACATCAACCTCGCGGTCGGCTACGGCGGTCGGCGCGAGATCGCGGATGCCATGCGCAGCATCGTCAGGCAGCACCAGTCGGAGGGCGGTGAGCTGGATGCGCTCGCCGAGATCCTGACTCCGGAGCTGATCGGCGAGCATCTCTACACCGGCGGCCAGCCCGACCCCGACCTGGTCATCCGCACCTCGGGCGAGCAACGCCTGTCGGACTTCATGCTCTGGCAGAGCGCCCACAGCGAGTTCTACTTCGTTGAGGCGCTCGGCCCCGACCTCCGCGAGGTCGACTTTCTGCGTGCACTTCGTGACTTCTCCCGACGGCAACGGAGGTTCGGTTCATGATTTCTCTCGAGGACTACGTCGCATCGTTCGGCGAAGAGCCCGGCTACCTGAACTTCGCGGCAGAGGGGCCGCCCGGCCGAGCGGTCAAAGACGAGCAGTACGCGCAGATGAGCCTGCTGGGACGTGCGCGATTCGGCACGATCGATAGCCTGTTCGAACAGGGCGATCGGGTACGAGACGCAGTTGCGGCTCTCACCGGTTTTGCTCGCACTCAGGTTATCTTTCAGCCGAGCACGTCGATCGGACTCATGCACGCCATGTTCGGGCTCACCGGCGGAGTCGCAATGTCGCCCGCGGAGTTCCCGAGCATCACCTACGCCGCCGTTCGCGCGGCCGAGGCAATCGGCGCGGTAACCCCGATCTGGCTCGAGACCGACCACGGCCGGGTCACCCCGGGCAATCTCAGATCGCAGCTGGATGGCTCCGTCGCGGCCGTCGCGGTCAGCCTCGTCGATTTCCGCACCGGTTACCTGGCAGACCTCGAGGGCATCCGTCAGGTGATCGGTGATCGGCTCCTGATCGTGGATGCCATCCAGGGATTCGCACCCTACGAACTCGCGGATGTCGTGGTTGCGGGCGGACAGAAATGGGTTCGCGCCGGCTGGGGCACGGGATTCATGGCGCTGAGTGACCGTGCCGCCGCGACGATCGTTCCCGTCGTCTCCGGTTTCAGCGCGACCGAGAGCGGCCTGTTGCCGCTCGACGAGGTGCAGGCGCCCAAGGCGGGGGTCGACGCATTCCAGATCAGCAATCCGGACTACATCGCCGAGGCCCGCTTTGCGGCGGCTCTCGAAGAGATAGCCGAAGTCGGCGTCACCGAAATCAACACCAGCATCCGCGACAAGGTGACCCGCATCATTGACCTCGCCGACGAATTCGCGATACCCGTCGTCTCGCCCCGGGAAGTTGCGGAGCGCGCCGGAATCGTCGTCATCGAGCCACGCGCAGATCAGCTCACGGTGCTCACGGCATCCCTCTTCAATCACGGCGTCACGACCACGATGCGGGATGGCAAGGTCCGGCTGGCGCCACACGTGTCGACCGACGAGGAGACCTTCGAGATGCTGCGTTCGAGCTTCGTCAGTTTCGCGACGGCGATCACGGTCTAGGCGCAAAGTATTCACCGGCGCGAAACGCGCCCTTGGCGTGTCGAAACGAGCCCTAAGCAACCGGGTCGCTTAGCGTCGAGACACCGGACAAGTCGCCCGGTCGAGACGGCCACATAAGTTCGTCTCGGACAGTTCGTGGCCGTTTCGCGTAAGCACATCCGGGGGCACTCGGCTCCCGGGGACGGAGTACTCGTGCCCCAGCTCGCTAACCCTCAGCAGAAGAAAAGCCCGAAAGACCTGGGCGAAGCGAAGGGGAGGCAAGCGGAACGAACGTACGTTCTCGACACGTCCGTCCTTCTCTCCGATCCCAAGGCGATCTTCCGATTCGCTGAGCACGCCGTCGTACTACCGGTCGTCGTAATCGCAGAACTCGAAGGCAAGCGCAACGATCCCGAGATCGGCTACTTTGCGCGCCAGGCGCTCCGCAACCTCGACGAACTGCGTGTCCAGCACGAGCGCCTCGACTTCCCGATCGCCATCGGTGAGGCAGGCGGCTCGCTCCGGGTCGAGCTCAACCACTCCAACATGAACGTGCTGCCGTCCGGCCTCCAGCTGGGCGACAACGATTCGCGCATCCTCGCCGTCGCTCTCAATCTCGCCAGCGACGGGCTGGATGTCACGGTCGTCTCCAAGGACCTGCCGCTGCGGGTGAAGGCGGCATCCATTGGGCTCGCCGCCGAAGAATACCGGGCGGAACTCGCGGTCGATTCCGGATGGACCGGGCAGGCCGACATCACGCTCTCCAGCGAGCAGATGAACCAGCTCTACGACGACGAGAAGCTCTCGACCCGGCTGGTGCAGGACCTGCCCGTCAACACCGGACTCGTGCTGCATTCCGATCGTGGATCCGCGCTCGGACGGGTGACCCGTCGCGGTCAGCTTCGACTCGTCCGCGGCGACCGCGACCTCTTCGGGCTCCACGGGCGCAGCGCGGAACAGCGACTGGCCAACGACCTCCTGCTGGACCCCGAGATTGGCATCGTCTCCCTCGGCGGCCGAGCCGGAACGGGAAAATCGGCTCTCGCCCTCTGCGCCGGCCTCGAAGCCGTGCTCGAGAAGCAGCAGCACCGCAAGATCATGGTGTTCCGACCGCTCTACGCGGTCGGTGGCCAGGAACTCGGATACCTGCCCGGCGACGCGGCGGAAAAGATGAACCCGTGGGCGCAGGCCGTCTTCGACACGCTTGGCTCCGTCGTCTCGCAGAACGTCATCGAAGAGGTGATGGCGCGCGGCATCCTCGAGGTGTTGCCGCTGACCCACATTCGTGGTCGCTCGCTGCACGACGCGTTCGTGATCGTGGACGAGGCGCAGTCGCTCGAACGGAACGTGCTGCTCACCGTGCTGTCTCGTATCGGCCAGAACTCGCGGGTCGTACTGACTCACGATGTGGCGCAGCGGGACAACCTGCGGGTCGGACGGCACGACGGCGTCGCGTCCGTCATCGAGACGCTGAAAGATCATCCGCTGTTTGCGCACATCACTCTGACCCGCTCGGAGCGCTCGGCGATTGCGGCTCTTGTGACGGAGATGCTGGAGTCGAACGAGCTCGCGTAGCGGCCAAACCCCAATTCCGGGCCAGTTCGGCGAAACGGGGCGTGCGCGCACGCCCGCATAAGCCGAACTGGCCCGGTTTGTGTTCTGGCGGGGCCGGCTGTGGAGATTCGACCCATTCCCTCCGAGCTAGTCGCTAGTGTCGCGGGATGCGGCGGCGCGTGTTCTTGTCCTTGCTGGGTCCTCCGTTGGCCTTTATGGGGATTCTCGCAACGGGGGTCGTGCCGGAGGCGGCAGCGGTGTTGTACCTCGCGGCGGTGACACCCTGGCTGATCTGGATTGACGCGTCGTAGCATCGGCTGCCGAACGTGCTGGTCGTGCCGGGCATCGGGGTGGGACTGCTGTCGTGCGCGGGGGAGTGGGTGGTGAGCGGCCGGGTGCCGGCGGTGCCGCTGGTGTCCGGTGTCGCGTACGCGGGGTTTCTGCTGGTGCTGCGCGTGCTGGGTGGCATGGGGATGGGTGATGTGAAGCTCGCGGCAGCACTCGGCTTGGCGTCGTGGAATCTGTCGGTTGCCGTCCTGTCGCCGGTGATCGCGTTTCTCGTCGGGGGACTAGTCAGCGTCGTCCTGCTGATCGCGGGCAGGCGCGGCAAGCGGATCGCGTTCGGACCGTTCCTACTCGGGGGCTTCTGGGCGGCGGTACTCGTGCTTGCGCTTGCCCGCGCTGAGCCCCCCGAAGTGGGCGCTGTGGCCCTATCTCTATATAGATAGATTTAGCGCATGGAACAACTATCCCGGGTGACCGGAGCGACGATCGCGGTCCTCGCGGCACTGATCGAACACGGCGAGCCGTGCTGGGGCCTGGCGGTCATCAAGGCGAGCGGCCGACCTGCGGGCAGCGTCTATCCAATCCTAGAACGACTCGAAAAGGCCGGCTGGATCACGTCGAGCTGGGAAGAAGATTCATCCCGTCCTGGACCTCGTCGCCGGTATTACGAACTCACGGAGGATGGCGCCACGGCCGCACGTTCCGCGATCGCGAAATTCCGTGCGCCAGACGCAGCGCCAACCAAATTGGCGCTGCCGAGTGTCGTCATGCCGAGGGTGGTCACGCTATGAGTTTCGGGGAGTCTGCGGCCAGGACAGTGGTGACGGTTTCGGCGCTCACTCTGCCGCGCTCCATCCGCGAGCGCTATCGCGAGCAGTGGCTCGCCGACCTTCGGGATGCGGCTGAAGTCGGTCTCAATCGCGGACAGATCGCCTTCGCGGCACTCGCGTTCGCGGTGACGACGTCTCGTCCGTGGCCGGAACGGCGCGCGCTCGAGGCGGCGGACATTCGGCGCCGATCGAGGCTGGCTCAGGGTCTCGCGCTCAGTGCGGCGCTCCTCGGCTTAAGTCAGTACACGAGCATCGTTCCGGCGAGCGATTTGGGAATAGGTCCGACCGGCGATCAGACAATGGGCATGCCATTTTCGCTTGCGGCGGGACTCCCCATCGCCTACGCAGTGCTCGCACCCGTCCTTGCCCTGCTCATCGTCATTGGCACCGGCGGCGTTGCTCGTCGAGAGAGACTCGCTGTGTTCCTGCTTGCCATCGCGAGTTGCGCACCGGTCGTGCAATACGCGATCGATGGCCCAGACGCGTCGTATTACAACCCGTACCTGCATCCGGGTGCAATCGCGTAT
>Ga0193728_1001878_pt1 | contig 10855 bp, 5 predicted proteins | sample U1c1metaG_FD_143037 | JGI IMG/M metagenome (GOLD analysis project Ga0193728, IMG submission 143037) | Soil microbial communities from a riparian zone of the East river system, Colorado, United States - U1c1 | ecosystem: Environmental > Terrestrial > Soil > Riparian zone | place: USA: East River... | reverse complement strand
AACGGAGAAAGGCTCAAAGGTCAGCCATTTCTACTCAATATACACAGTAAATACTGTGCAGGAGCTTCATGATGGGTAATCTTGTAGGACAGCAACTGGGAAACTACCGCCTGATTCGCCTCTTAGGCCAAGGTGGATTTGCCGATGTCTACTTAGGCGAGCATATCCACCTCAATACCATGGCAGCTATAAAAGTCTTACAAACGCGTTTAACAGGCAGTGATATTGACCAGTTTCGCGTAGAAGCACGCTTTATTGCCCATCTCAAGCATTCTCACATTGTATCTGTATTAGATTTTGGTGTTGAAAATAATCTTCCTTTTTTAGTGATGGAATATGCGCAGAATGGTACGTTGCGTCAGCGCCACCCCAAAAATACACTTATTTCCTACGATCTCATTCTCTCCTATGTCAACGATATTGCATCAGCATTACAGTATGCACATAATCAGAAGATCATTCACCGAGATATCAAACCTGAGAATATGCTAGTCAATAGCCGTAATAATGTAATCTTGAGTGACTTTGGCCTTGCCATGATAGACCAGAGTTCCCGCCAAAGCACCATAGATAAGAGCAGTCCTGAAGAAATGACTGGTACAGTGGCATATATGTCTCCAGAGCAGATTCAGGGCCAACCACAGATTGCCAGTGATCAATACGCTCTAGGTATCACAGTCTACGAGTGGCTTACAGGCGTACGGCCTTTCAATGGGACAGCATTAGAAATCACAAGCCAGCAAGTTTATGCAAATCCTCCATCTATGCGCCAGAAAGTTCCCTCGATCTCAGAGGATATTGAAAATGTCGTGTTTAAGGCATTGGCAAAGGAGCCATCGCAACGCTTTGCCAACATAGAGACTTTTGCTAGTGCCCTTGAAGAGGCTATGACACCTACCGTACATCTATCCCGTTTGCAGACGCTTCCGGCATCGAGTCAACCGCTTTTGCCAGACACCAATACGCCCTTCACAGGCAGGGAACTCTCTTCCTCAGCGTTGAGCGGTCCATATGAGAAAACAGTAGTAACATCGACTGATCTGACGATTGGACGTGCTCCCGACAATGTCTATGTCATAAACGATAGGCTGGCCTCAGGACATCACGCTGTTATTCGCCTTCAAGGACAAGGACATGTGCTTATTGATTTAGGAAGCACTAATGGTACATTTGTCAATGGTCGCCGCCTCACTCCTCAGCAACCGTATCCACTTACGTTAAATGACGTGATTCGCATTGGTCATACAGAGTCTATCTATCAGCAGAACAACCCACCACAACTGTACACTCCCCCAACCTCTCACACGTCTCCGGTAAATTCACAGATAAACTTTGTACCAACAATAGCTGATATTTCTGTTGTACCTCCGTCAGGTGCTAGCAGCCCTGTACAAACTTCGCAATTTATCACGTCAACACCACGAAGCAGCCGCCCCGCACAATGGGTAGTCTTCATTGCGATATGCACACTAATGCTTGTAATATCATTAGGAGGCATCTATGCCTATACACTTGCTCATAGCTCTTCAAATCCAGCCTCAATTCCTTCTACACCCACTCTCACTCCTAATCCCACTCCTAATCCCACTCCCACTCCCACTCCTAATCCTAATCCCACTCCCACTCCCACTCCTAATCCTAATCCTAATCCTAATCCTAATCCTAATCCCACTCCCACTCCCACTCCTACTCCTACTCCTACTCCTACTCCTACTCCCACTCCTACTCCTACTCCTACTCCTACTCCTACTCCTACTCCTACTCCTACTCCTACTCCCACTCCCACTCCCACTCCTACTCCTACTCCTACTCCTACTCCTACTCCCACTCCTACTCCCACTCCTAACCCCACAGCCAGTAGCTCATGATCTGCTTGACGGTTCTATGACCAGTGAGGACAGCAAGGTGGCTGTCTATTAAGTAGTTTCTTCGAGTGGGACACTCATTGACGTTTTTGCTCTCCTTCGAGGCAACAATGGCAAATTGGTCGCAAAAAGACTTGAATATCAGTATATTTTCATGCATACTGTTCTAATAGAACAGCTTGTATGCAGATTTACAAGCTGTTAATAATCATTCGATCGGTGGGTTGCGATATACTCCCGTGAGTGTGGTGTGCTGCAAGATGACGGTCTTGATGTAGAGGTCACGGGGACCTCTCAAATCGCCTGAGTGCAGATATCAGTATATTTCGCTTCATTTTGAAAGGCAGGTAGGATGTTACTACCAGACGAGATTGACCAGACCACTGAGGCCCTTGAATATCTCCCTCGTATTCTCAACCATCGGAGTTTTTTGAATGAACAACCTGAGCATATGCTTCAAGAGATGCACACAGATGCCCTGCCATCACTGACATTCGATACCTCTGGTGCAACCGTCACTTGGTGGCAAGCAAGGCAGTTTCGTGAAGACAACGAGTATTTGCGTCCTCTGCTAGAGCAGCAGCGTGTCGAAATGCAACTGCTTATCACCCAGTACAATGATCTCAAAGGCGAATTCGATACAGAGATAGCAAGCATCCATCACAACCACCAGGAGGAGATAGTACACTACCAGCAACATCTCCAGAATGTCGTGACAGAACATAATCGCTTGCATGATGCTTACGAAGAACTAGAAGAGCGCTATGAGCAACTCTTTCATGATTTTCAGGGATCTGTCGAAGAAGAGGCAGAGAAGAGGATCATGCAGGCGACACAAACAGTTCTTCACTCACCTGAGAAAGCCCCTCTTTTATTGCAAAGTCTGGTGAAGACGATTGAGCTACAATGCCGACAGGAGGAGGATAAACATCTGGCTGAGGCTCTCTATCTCAAGCGAGAAGTTTACCGTATGGCAGAACTGCTAGAACACGAGCGCCAGCAACTAAAGGGTGAATATCAACAATTGCATGCGCAGCAGCACATCATACAAGAGCAAGCCGAATTGCGGCAAAAGTCGCTTCAGACACGTTTGCAGGCACGCTGGAAATTGGTTTCGGTAGTGATGTCATTATGCCTCGTTGCTTTGTTAGTTATATTTCAGTTCCTCTTCCTCTTCCTCTTTCATGTTCACCTGACTGCGGCTGTATCACTTTCTATCATGATTCCCATCATTCTGTGTCTCGTGCTAGCTCTCGTGCTAGCAACACCTGCTGGCCTGTTAAGTTACATGTATTTAAATGCTCCACATAAGACAAAGGTCAAATAGAGCACATTGAAAGTACAGTTGAAAGAGATAGGACCAGATGTACTGGTCCTATCTCTTCATACCCGTACTGCAAAGTAGGGTGTGATTAGCCCAGCAACTCTTCCATTTGCGAAAGATGGGTTTCGAAGAGCTGGAAGGCTTGGCGTACAGGCTCAGGTGTGGTCATGTCCACCCCGGCTTTTTTCAGCAATTCGATACTATAGTCAGAAGAGCCTGAGCTGAGAAACTTCAGGTAGCGCTCGACCGCAGGCTGCCCTTCGTGCAGAATCTGCTGCACCAGTGCCGAAGCTGCAGAGATACCAGTGGCATACTGATAGACGTAGAAGTTGTAATAGAAATGAGGGATACGTGCCCATTCGATGCCAATCAACTCATCAATAAAAGCTTCCCCCCCATAATACTTCTCGTTCAATGCAGTATAGATCGCTGTGAGCATATCAGCTGTTAATGGTTCACCCTGTTCTGCTTGGCCGTGAATCTTCTGCTCAAACTCGGCGAACATAGTCTGGCGGTAGAGCGTCCCACGGAGACCTTCTAGCGAGTGGTTGAGGAGCGAGATGCGCGTGGCTCGATCTTCGGTATTCTTCAACAAGTACTGAGTGAGCAGACCTTCATTGAGCGTTGAAGCAACCTCTGCCACAAAAATGGTGTAATCGCCATATTGATAGGGCTGTTTGGTGCGCGTGAAGTAGGAATGCATCGAATGTCCCAATTCATGCGCCAGTGTATACATGCTCTCACGCTTATCCTGGAAATTGAGCAGGATAAATGGATGTGTTCCATAGGCCCCACCACTGTAAGCTCCACTGCGCTTGCCAGGTGTCTCGTAGACATCGATCCAGCGCTGTCTAAACCCTTCTGTGAGGATCTTACAATAGGTCTCCCCAAGTGGTGACAGCGCAGCAATAATAGTATCTCGCGCCTCTTCGTAGGTTATTTCATCAGTTGTCTCTTTTACAATGGGAGTGTAGAGATCATACATGTGCAACTCGTCGAGGTTGAGTATGCGCTTACGAAGCTTCATATAGCGATCGAGCAAGGGAGTATGCTCCCTGACTGTCGTGATAAGGTTATCGTAGACACTTACAGGAATATTGTAGCGGTCTAGAGCACGCTCTCGGCAGGTTGCATAGTTGCGCTGACGGGCATAGAAAATATTGGTTTTGATCTCGGCTGCAAGTGTTGCAGCAATCGTGTTACGCTGTTTGAGAAAGGTGCCATGCAAGGCCTCAAAGGCCTCTTTGCGAACTAGGCGCTCGGCACTGCGAATGAACGTCTGATAATTGCCCTGAGTTAGTTCAACCGCTTCTCCCTGCTCATTGTTGATCATGGGCAACTTGAGATCAGCATTACTGATCATATCGAAGATATTATCTGGTGCTTCAGTGATTTCTCCTGCTGCCGCCAAAATTGCTTCAATCTCTACTGAGCGAACATGAGGACGTTGGCGATTGAGAACGTCCAATTGTTGTTTGTAGAGTGCTAAGCCCGGAGTCCCCTGGATGAACTGATCGAGCGTTTCCTGAGGTATGGCCAGGATTTCTGGATCTATATAGGAAGCTACGGTGGAAGTATGGACAAAAAGCTGCGTGGCGCGATCTGCCATTCCCTGATAGGTACTATTAGTGGAGCTTCAGCTATTTCATCGCGCTTCTGCAAAACCTTGAGTAGTGCTTGTCCACTTTGTGCTAGGGTCCCCTTGAGGGCTTCGAGTTCAGGAAGACGATTCTGAATAGACTGGAAACCTTGTTCCCAATCCTCGTCACGTGCAAAAATGGTTGAGAGATCCCACGTGTATTCCGTTGGGATGTCTTCACGTTTTTTCAAAGACAACAATGTCAGTACTACCTTTCCATCTATATGATTGAAGACGAGAAATTTGTCAGGTACATAATAGCACACTCTGTCTGACCTTTCCTATTGAAGCAGACCAAGAAACTGTTGTATGCTATAGCAGAGACTACAAAAGCAAAAGGATGGAAACCCTTGCGAAGATACTCATTGAAGAGCTATCTTGCTCCTCTAATGACCTCAGCACTGCTGCTATTAGCGATTTCTCCAACCAATGCTCTTGCGGCTGGAACACCAATTCCCCGGAGCAAGTTGTTCGTATTTCTGCAGGGGACAGATAGTTTCTTGACATCAGACCAAGCAGCAGCTAACGGTAGAGATGGGAGTGATCCTTACTTCTTTGGAACTGCTGGCATCTTTAAGAGGAGCCATCTTGGCACGTATTTGCAAAGTCAGGGGTATTCAAACGCGCGTTACTTAGAATACAGTTATGCACCTCTCGGTTTTACTAATACTGGTCAGCCACAGCCTTATACCTGTCAGAACACCTATGACTACCCCTTAGCCACCCATATCATCGGACTGTCTCGGCAAATCCACGCTGCTGTACAGAACAATCCCAATACAGATATCTACCTCATCGGCCATAGTATGGGAGGCATTGTAGCCTTTGGATATCTGGCATCGTTACTGGAACACGTCGGTAATGCGGTACCTCTTTCCCGCAATGGATCAATGCTCAAAGGGATCGTCACCTTAGATTCACCACTAGGCGGAATAACAAGCAATATTGACTATAAGAAGTTTATTTTCCTGCGGAGTCTCGCCTGTGAAAATTTAGATGCATGGAACACGGTTGTAGTAGCTCAGATGCAAGCCCTTTTCCAAACGGCTACCTCTAGTAAGGCCAGAGGAACAACAGCAAGCGTTGTCAAGACTATCCTCAACGGAAGATCTATTCCAAACCAGAAGGTTGCTAATGATGCAAGGCGAGCAGGGATACCCGTTCTTACCATTGGCAACACCGACGACCTACTCTGGAGACCAAGCGTGTGTAATAAAACCTTCAAGGTGAATATGCAAGACTTTAGCAGTACTCAGTGGCTACAAGATAAGGGGAACAACTCTCGGATATATAGTCGCATGTTTACTTCAGGCTTCCAGAACTGTGTACTTGGACTTCTCAACCTTGCAAACCACTCTGATGTTTTCGATACACTTGAGGTAGAACAGGCCATGGCTCAAATCGTGAATGGAACGACGCCTAGCACGCTGCTTCCTGCTCCTCTGAGCGAATGAGAGATCTCAGCATACAAATCTAAAGAGAACATAAATCACCGTATCAAGAGATGAAAAAGCGCGAGAAAAGCCCTGTTGATATAAGTGCAACAGGGCTTTTGATAATTGCAGTCTTCCTACATGACGAAGCAAGCACAAGATATCTTTCCTACTACTCTCTCAAATCTGTGTCTTGCTGAATATTTTGCTATATACTTTTCTTTGCGTTAATATAAGTGTAGCCTACAATCAGAACTTTTGGATCGTCTATTTTTGCGCTGATACAGACGACATGAGTTCCCTGAGACGTGGAGAGCAAAGAAAGAATGAGATCGTCTGACATACAAGCTGGATACCGAGGACGAGAGATCATTCTCATAGCGTGTCAATATTTGTCATTGCTCCCATTGATAACCTCGCATCTCTCCACAAGGGGCTTGAAGCTTATTATTCAACGTGTCAATGCTGTCAACGCACTAACTGTCCATTTAAAGATGGGCTAGAAATGCAGGTGGTATATGCCAGAAAAGTATGTTGCTATTCTCAATATTGGTAAAGCATTAGCTGCAATCCCTCTAGCAGCTCTCGCTGCTTGGGGAGGAGCTACAGGTAATCCTGTTTTGGCAACCCTTCTTGCAGTTCCCGCAGTAGCTCTTAGTTCATCTGACACAGTTGGATCTCAACTCGCAAAGCTGAAGTCGCACAAAAACGATTGGGAACAATTTCGACTTGCCGCCCCAGATTGGTGGCCAAGTGATAGCCACTTATGGGAAAACATCTGTAGAGAGATCATCGACCAACTCCCCACTATCCTGCAGGATATGACTGAATGCATGCACAGAGAGCAGCGTGTCAAGACTATGGAAGTTATCACGCAAATTTTCACTGAAGCGCTAATGGCTCAACATTCTATATGGGTAGTTGACACAAATGAGCGAAGAAAGATAGCTGAGTTTGTTGCTAAACCAATCTTGCAAAAATTAAACGATATCTTGGGGCCTGTCCTTGAGCAGATACAAAAGGAAGAAGCACTCATAGATGGTCACAATACAGCGCTTAATACCGAGAAAATAGCAACCAGTGTCGAGAAAACGACAGATATCCTGCAAGAATGGCGCGAAGCTACTAAGCCTCATACCCTCAATGACAGCGAGTTGCTCTGCCTACACCAAGAGTATTGCAATAAGCTATATGAAAACTGGAAAATGCTCGATTTCAAAGGCATTCAGCACAGTGATATGAACAGGCCTATCAGTATCCCCCTCTTAGATGTGTTTGTTTTTCCTGATGTTCTGGCCGGAGTTCCCGACAACGAAACGCTTGAGCGGGACGATGAGCTGAAAGAAAGTGATCGTCAAAAACGAAAAGAAAATGCACACTACAACCGTGATAGGAAAGAGCTTTTCATTAAGAAAGGCTATTCAAGAGCAGTCAAGCAAAGCAGCATACAGCGAGAAGACCTACAGACTATTTTGTCAAAACATCGCAGACTGGTCATCTTAGGCGATCCAGGTTCAGGAAAATCAACGCTTCTGCGCTATATCTTGCTAATACTTGGAGAGAGGGGTCATCATTTCAACACTAATTTTCCCCAACTTGCATCTGAAGTCAGTGATGTCAGTCCTCTCTATATTCCTCTTGCTACATTTGCGGAAGTATGGAGTACCAACACAGTAGGAGAGCGGTCTCTCAAGGACTTCCTACCGAAGTATCTTCGAGATAACTATCTTGACTGCTATATCGAATGTATCCTGGTACAACTGCAACAAGGGAAACTCTTCATTCTCCTAGACGGCTTGGACGAAATCCCGGATGCATCTCTGCGTATACAGATTATTAGGCAGATAGAAATATTCACCCACTCATATCCCAAAAATCGTTTTGTGGTAACAAGCCGAATTGTAGGCTATAAAGATGCCTCACTTATGGCAGAATATACTCCCTATACACTTGCAGATTTCAGTGAAGAGCAGATAAAAGAATTTACCAGAAAATGGTGTCCAGCCTATGAGAAATGGGTAAATCAGGTAGAAAATAGTCAGTCTCTTCAGGATGTAGCAACCAAAGAAGCAGAGAAACTTTTCGATGCAACACGTCTCAATGAGGGAGTAAGACGCTTAGCCGTCAATCCCCTACTCTTGACGATTCTTGCCTTGATACAACGACAAGGTATAGAGCTACCGAGCCATCGGGTAGAACTATTTGACTTATGTGCCACGACATTGCTAGATACATGGCTAAAGGCAAAAGGAATAACAGGTAAACCTCGTTTCAGTAAAAATGATCTTATAAAAATCCTACGTCCGCTGGCATTCTGGATGCACGAGCAGCAGTCAGTGGGTGCAATCCCCGAAGAAGAGCTTTTAGAGCAAATAGTGAAGCAATTGCTTGAACGTAAAATCACCCGGGACGAGGTAGAGGCACGAAGCCTAGCAGAAGAAGAATTTTTACAAACGGTGCGTGGGAAAACAGGAATATTAATTGAACGAGGAAGACACCGATATGGATTTCTACACTTAACCTTCGAAGAATTTTTTGCTGCTTGGGAACTCGTCCTACTCAAGAAAGACAGAGATCATTTTATTAAAGAACACTTGCATGATCCACGCTGGCGTGTAGTAATACTGCTCGCCGTAAGTATTATAGGTATTCTGCAAAACGACGAAGACGGTGTAACAGAAATCGTTCAAGAGGCTATTCTCAAAGCTGACAGTCCTTTCAACAAGTGGCTTCATCGTGATCTTTTGTTGGCAGGTATCTGTTTAGCAGACGATATCGGAGTGAGCGTTGAATGTAAAGAGAACATTATAGAGCAGATTGTTTACCTCTATATAACTAGTCCGCATAACTCTATTCGAGCTAGGATATTAGTCGTCCTAGAAGCATGGAAAAATACACATACCGCGACAGAGGCAGCAATGCTTGTGGTCAATGCAATGCAAAAACAAAACATTCTCTTTAATGGAAAAAGTGCAACAGGAGCCAAACTGCCAGCAAATACAACAAATCTTGAATGTCAACTTCATAGACACTACCAGCGACTTCTTCAACAAAACCAGGAGGCATGTATTCAATTGATGCAGCTTGGTGTAATCACGATATTGCATCATTCAGGTATCGATGTATCAGATCGAGTTGAATATATGCTATCGGCACTTTCTAATACGAGCAGCAATGTGCGACAGACAGCAGCTATAGGACTGGGAGAGGTTAGTGGCAAACGTCCGGAGGTGATAGAAGCCTTGCTCAAGGCTTTCCCTGATACCAACCGGAATGTACGTCGAGCGATAGTAACAGCATTGGCACAGGTTGGTAGTAAACATCCAGAGGTGGTAGATGCTTTGCTCACAGCTCTTTCTGACACCAACTGGAATGTACGTCGAGCGGCAGTAGCGGCACTGGCCCAGATTGGTAGTGAACATCCGGAGGTAGTAGATGCTTTGATCAAGGCCCTTTCTGATAACGACAAGGATGTACGTGAGGCAATTGCAACAGCACTAGGACAGATCGGTGGCGGACACCCAGAAGTTGCAGACGCTTTGCTCAAGGCCCTTTCTGATAGCCACAAGGATGTACGTCAAGCGGCTACAACAGCACTAGGACAAATTAGTGACGGACACCCAGAGAGAGTAGAGACCTTGCTCAAGTCCCTTTCTGATAGTAGCTGGAATATACGTCGAGCAGCTGCAACAGCGCTAGGACAGATTAGTGGCGGACATCCAGAGGTAGTGGATGCCTTGCTCAAAGCCCTTTCTGATAACGATGAGGATGTACGTGAGGCAGTTGCAACAGCACTAGGACAGATCGGTGGCGGACATCCAGAGGTAGTGGATGCCTTGCTCAAGGCCCTTTCTGATAACGACAAGGATGTACGTGAGGCAGTTGCAACAGCACTAGGACAGATCGGTGGCGGACATCCAGAGGTAGTGGATGCCTTGCTCAAGGCCCTTTCTGATAACGACGAAGATATACGCAAGGCAGCTGCAAGCGGACTGGGACAGGTTGGTAGTGAACATCCAGAGGTAGTGGATGCTTTACTCAAGGCCCTCCTTGATACTAACCGGAATGTACGTCGAGCGGCAGTAAAAGCCTTGGTGCTAGTTGGTGGTGAGCAATCCGAGGCGGTGGATGTTTTCCTCAAGGCTCTCTCTGATAGCGATAAGGATATACGTGAGATAGCTGCAAGAAGGTTGGGACAGATTGGTCGCAAACAACCTAAAGTAGTGGATGCCTTGCTCAAGGCCTTTTCGGATGCGAATACGAAAGGGCGTGAGGCAGCGATTAAAGGACTAGAGCAGGTTGGTAATGAGCATCCGGAGGTAGTAGAAGCCCTGCTCAAGGCCCTTGCTGATCCCTACTGGGAGGTGCGTGGGGCAGCTGCAAGAGGATTACAACAAGCAGATAGTGGACATCCAGAGGTAGTGGATGCCCTGTTCAAGGCCCTTTCTGATCCCAACTGGGGAGTACGTGAGGCAGCTGCAAAAAAGCTTGGACAGATTGGCAGTGACACGCAATTAGAGGTGATAGATATCTTATTAAAGACTCTCTCTGATAGCGACGAAGATGTGCGAAAGGCAGCCACAAAGGCATTAGA
>Ga0193728_1001877_pt1 | contig 10856 bp, 11 predicted proteins | sample U1c1metaG_FD_143037 | JGI IMG/M metagenome (GOLD analysis project Ga0193728, IMG submission 143037) | Soil microbial communities from a riparian zone of the East river system, Colorado, United States - U1c1 | ecosystem: Environmental > Terrestrial > Soil > Riparian zone | place: USA: East River... | reverse complement strand
AGAACCGACTGACCGCGCCGAGCGTGAGCTCGCTCGGAATCGGCGGCTGGCCGTCGTCGCGCGCGGGTCCGACGACGAACACGCCAACCACGCCAGGAATCGGCAACCCGGCAAACCGCGGGTGGAAGCCGGGGAACGCCTTCGCGCGACGGATGTCGGCACCGGGGGAGCGCTCGGCGAGCACCTCGAAGTCGGCCGGCGCGACCGCACGACCCCGCGCGCGGATGTCTCGCGGCCCGCGCAACAACGCCGCGTCGAGTGTCTCGGGCTGCGTGCCGCCGCCGGCGGGCAACGGGTTCTCGACCGAAGTCAGGAACGGCGCCGATCCGATCAGCGTCGAGATCTGCTTCGCGGCGACGGCCGTCGCCGCCTCGGCGACGCGGTACGTCGCGTGGACGTTGCGGAAGCCTTCGGGCAGCGCACGGCCGTTGATACCGTCGCCGAACGTCAGCATGCCGGTGACCGCGTCGAACCGAAACTTGCGATCGTCGAAGCCGGCTTGCGAGAGGTCGTCGACCGCCGCCCACGTGACGAGCTCGGCGCCTCCCTCATCGATCTGGACGAACAGCGTCCCGTCGAGCACGGGGCTCTCCGCGAGCGTGAGCGTGCGCCGCGCTGCCGGATCGACCGTTAGCGGCGTCTCGACCGCTTCGTCCCGGATCGTGCGGCCGGAGCTCGCGGGCACGATGTTGAGCTGGAGCCCGGCGAACGCGGGTGGATCGGGCCACTCGCCCTCGAGCAGCTGCGCGCGGATCCAGTACAGCGGCGACTTCGCGTCGGCGCCGGGAGGTGTGCCCGGACGCCAGCCACTCGGCGCTTCGAGCTCGATCACTCCGCTCTGCGTGAACGACAGGGTCTCGTCGCGGATCAGCTCGGCGATCGTGAACTTCGTGCCATCGAACACTTCCCATTGCAGGCGCGGAGGCTCGTGGCCGGGCGGCGGCATCAACCCGCCGGCGGACATCGGCGGAGGCGCGCCCGCGATCGGCGCGAGCGTCACGCCGATCGCGATCTGCGGCGACGGCGCGACGGGTGCGTCGAGCGCGAGATACAGCGAGACGCCGGGTTGCGGCGAGATCCCGAAAGGGAAGACCGTACCTGGCGCGTCATCGGTCGGAATGGACAGCGTGGCGACGCTACCGCTGGTGCGCGTGCCGAGCACCGCGAGCTTGCCGGGTACCGCGAACAGATCGCGATCGGTCTCGAACGTCACCGAGGCGCCGAGTGCGTCACGGCCGAACAGCTGGAAGCCCTGACCGACGAGCACGCCTTCGGGCGCCGCATCGGAGACCTCGAATACGACCATCGCCGCGAGCGGTCGAGGCGGCGCTTGCACGGTGCCGGCGGAGACCAGGTGGACGACCCGCGCCTTCGTCGGCAGATCGTCGATCGCGGCCGCGACGCTCGCGTGCAGCTCGGCATAGACACTCTGCAACGCGATGCCCGGATCATCCGGCCGCCGGTTCGTCCAGCTCGGCGTGAAGCCGCTGCGCCGCGCGTCGAGCTCGGCGGCGATCGCGGCCGGATCGGTCTCGGTCAGCGGCGGCAGGATCCCACCGGTGCTCGCTGCGGCGTCGGCCGCCGTGGCCGCGACGTCGGGCGCCACGTCCTTGCCCCACCACGGCCCGCTCATCGCAGCCCCGCTTCCTGCGACGACGCGGTCTCGATCACGACGTCGATCGCATCGACCGCGACGAGCTCGTACGAGCGGATCGCCACGTCATCGCACGCTTCGTAGGCATTGCCGTCGATCGAGATCGCGACCGAATCGACGAGGCCGCGATCTCCGAGCTCGCGCTGCGCGACGCCGAGTAGCGCGGTCGGTCGCACCGGCTCGCCGAACGGCCAGCCGACGCCGTCGACGCCCCCGATCAGTGGATCGAGGAACAGCCGCAGGCTCGCCTGGATCCGCTTGCGTACGGCCTCGCGGTCGTACGGCGCACCGGTGATCGTCGCGCGCAAGCGAACGTGGCGATACGCGGCGCTCTCGACGTAGATGATCTCTCCGAGCAGCCGCGCCTGCGCGAACTGCGCGCGCACCGCCGCGAGCAGGCCCGGGTCGCACGCCGGTGCCGCGACCGCGGTGCCGGCACGCACCTTGTCGCGCGTACGACTGTGGACCTCGGGCACGACGAACACCGTGGTGACACCCGGCACGATGCCGCACTCGCACGGATCGAACCCGACCTCGGCATGCGCGCGCGCGACCGCGACGCCGTGCGTGTCCCGCGCGACGGTCTCGTGATCCTCGGGATTGACCGCTCGCGTCGGCACCCGCAGCTGGCCGGTCGCGCGCAGCTGGGCCTCATCGATCGTCTCGTCGTCGAGACCACCGATCGCCGCTACGTAGCTGAGCGCGTTCGACAAAGGGCCGGCGAGCGCCTCCCACGCGCACGGCGGCACGTTGCCCGCCGACCCGCCGCCGACTTCGTAGACGACGCCGACCTGCGGGACTGCCGCCGGTGCCAGCCTCGGCAACTTGCCGGTCAGCCCGTCCCCGAACGTGATCCGCGAATGCGCGCGATCGACGACCACCACGCGATCGGTCGGCCCCGCCTGCGTGAAGTCCGGCACGACGCGCCAGCGATGCTTGCCGTCGACCTCGGTGACGAACACGACGGTGCGCGCTGACAGCGGCAACGGTCCGGGATCGAGTTGCACGGTACGCGCCGGCAGCGGTAGCCAGCTCGGCGACTCGGCGTGACACTTCCATTGATAGTGATACGCGATCGCCGTATTCGGCACGATCGCGAGCACGGTCGGCGGCGCCGCGAACGTGGCCGCCGCGGTCGAGATCCGGATCCACCCGGTCCATTTGCCGTTCGCGTCCTGGACCGACGCGCTCCAGTCCGCGGGCAGCGTGAACCGCACGGTGCCCGCGCGACGCAGGCCGCCCGTGCCGTCGCGCAAGTTAGGCAGCGGCTGCCACGTGCCGGTCGTGGTCTTGTACTCCCACACGAGCGTCGCCGGCGGATCGGCATCGACGGCCTCCGGCGACCACTCGGGTTGCACGCTGGAGTCGAGCTCGAACAGGATCGAGACCGGCTCGGTGGCGCCGGTGGGCGGCGGGGCCTTCAACACGAATCCGAGCTGCACGGTCGAGGTGCCGCCGCTCGCCGATAAGATGTCGAACGGCCGGCCGGTGCGCAGATCCTCTTCCGCGGCTGGATCGACGTCGCCAGCGAGCATGATCATCGGCACGACCGGCGGGTTCGGATAGCGCGCGCAAGCGAGCGCGAGCAGGCTCTGATGGATCGTGAACACGGTGTCGGTCTCGGGGATGCGAACCGGCGTGCGCCGCGACAGCTGCGCGTGCGGCGTGAACGCGCGCGAGGGATCGAGCTCGAGCTCCGGCGCGAACGTGATCGCGGTGCCGGCCGGCACGGCGGTGCGCATCGCGTCGCCGAACAGCGCCATCACGGCGCGCACGAGCGGCGCGGTAACCTGATCGGCCCAGAACGAGCGCTGCTCGAGCAGCCACGCGAACAGCTCGACGAGCGTGATCCCCGGATCGACCGGCGCGTGCAGCGTCCAGTTGCCGCGCGACGCCGTCGGAATCTTGCGGAGCGCGTCATCGACGAGCGAGCGGAACGTCGCGCGATCGATCGAGTAGTTGATCGTCACGGCGTGGCACCCCGCACGAGGTAGAACGGGAACACCAAGCTCTCGCGCGTGTTGGTGCGCCGCACGCGATAGGACAGCGCGACGGTGATCTGCGTCGCGTCGACGGCATCGGCCTCGGCTGCGACGTCGAGCACTTCGACGCGCGGCTCGAACGTGAGGATCGCGCTCGACACCTCGCGCTCGATCGCGCGCAGGTTCTGATCGCTGCCTGGGCGGAACACCATGTCACCCAGCCGCGTACCGAAGTCACCGCGCATCACGCGCTCGCCGATCCGGGTGAGCAGCAGGACCCGGAGCGATTGCTCGACGTTGTCATCGGCCTCGCTCCACGCGAGCGCGCCTGTCGGCCCGGGAAGGATCGGGAACTGCCAGCCCTTGCCGATGAACGCCTTGCCCATGATTCACCCGAGAGCGATCTGGTCGGCGGACAGCTCGATCGCCGTGCCTTTGACCTGAATGTCGGTGCCCTCGATCGTGATGCTGCCGGTCGAATCGATCGTCACCTTGCCGACGCCGCCGCTCGCGAGGATCTCGATCTTGCTGCTCTGATCGTCCATCGATATCTGGTGACCGCCACTGGTCGACACCGTGATCTTCTTGTTCTGGTCGTCGAGCACGACGTCGTGACCGCCCGCGGTCGTAAGCTCGATCGCACGCGCCTGCGCGCTATCGTCGAGCCGGAACACATGGCCCGCCTTCGTCTGGATCATCTTGACGTCTTGCTTGGTCCCGTCGTGGTAAGTCGGCGGCTTGTCGGCGCCGTTGTAGAGGCCGCCGATCACGATCGGCTCGTTCATGTCGCCGTGCACGAATGCGACGAGGACTTCGGTCCGCGTCTCGGGCACGAACATCGCGCCGTAGTTCGGCCCCGCGTAAGGTTGGACGACGCGGCACCAGTCGGTGATGGTCGCGTCGTCGAGCCACGGAAAGCTCAGCTTCACCCGCCCCTCGTGCTCCGGATCGTCGTTCTTCTCGACGATGCCCGTGAACACGCCGAACAGTTTTCGGTCGAAAGCCTGTGCGTGATACGGGTGGTGGAGTTTTCGGTTAGGCACTCGGGAGGTCCTTCGTCACGTTGTCTTTCAGCCTCTTCACCTCGAACGACGTCGTGTAGCCCGATGCGCCGTAGCTGTGGTCGCACTTGGTCACGTAGTAGATGCCGTTGAAGCGCTGGCCGAGCCCGGTCAGCTCGAGGTTCACGCCGGGGATGATCCGCGGATCGCCGATCGCCTCGCCGCTCCCCGTGAGGTACTCGTACGCGATCTCCGTCAGGATCTCGATCGCGAGGTCCTTCGCTTCCTGCTGGCTCTGCACCGGACGATCGACGATGACTTCCTCTTTCGCCTTGAGCTGCTTCTCGATGCGCTCCGGCCCCGACTTCCCCTTACCGCCCGTGTTCGGCAAGTCTTTCGAGGTCGCCTTGTAGACGAACTTCTTCTTCGTACGAGAGTCCCAGCCGCGCACGGTGACCGACGAGACCTGGCGAGCGACGCCGATCTTCGGCGTGAACGACATCAGCGATTGCCCGTACTGAAGCCCGAGCTGCGTGACCTTCTCGCCATCGCGCTTGTCCGTGGCGGGACCGAAGTAGAGCTTCTGCTTGCCTTCTTCGATGACGACGCTCGCCTCGAAGTCGTTCTGGTGAGCGAGGTGGAGGATGAACGCGGCATCGTCCATGTCCTTCTGCGACTCGTGCTTTTGCTTCTCTCCATCCGTGACGGAACGCGAGCCGTAGTCGAGGTCATGGCGCGCGGCGACGAGCTTCGCGATCTCCCAGTGCGCCAGATTCTCGAAGACCTTCTTCGTATCCTTACCGGGCTTGGCGCGCCGGAGGCGTTGCAGTCGATCCGTGCCGGTCACGGTGAACGTCGGAACGCCGGCGCTCGGAAACGCGGACTGCATCGTCGTGACCTCACCGACGAACATCGATTGCAACCGGCCGACGTAGCCCATCGAGATCACGATCGGCATGAGCACGTCGATGTCGTTGTTGTCGGAGTGCCGGTACTTGCCGTCGGTGGTCTTCTGCCCGTCGAGCGACCATTCGGAGTGGTTCGCGAGCTGAATGGTGACCCCGCCGAGAGCATCCTTCTCGAGCGTGACCTTGAGATCGATCACGTCATCGAGCACGGTGTCGGTGACATCCTTTCCGTCGAGCAGCACCTCGATCTGGGGTGCATACGCTTCGTCGGCTGGGACGATGTCGGTGCGCTCGCTCGTCGCTGGCGCGGTCATGCGGTGCCATCCAGGCGCGGGATCGTGAGCACCGTCCCAGGCGTCAGCATCCGTGGATCCGCGATCGCGTTGACAGCCGCGATCGCGCGCCATTGGGTCGCGTCGCCGTAGGCGATCTGCGCGATCGCGCTCAACGTATCGCCTCGCTTCACGACGTAGGCCTTCTCGAGGTCCGGCGACTCCTTCTTCGCGATCGCGCGTTGTTGGTCGACGGTCGTGTATTCCTTGATCGTGAACGCGAGCTTTGCGCGAACCGGCCAGCCTTGATCGGCGAACAGCGTGAACGTGACGTTCAGGCTTTCGATCACACCGGTGAATCGGAAGCTCTCCCACACGAACTGCACGATCGGCGGAGCGTGCAGTGTTCCGTCGATGGCGAGTAGATTGCGCAGTGGATCGACGTACTTCGTCCGCACGCTCGTCATGTCGTCGGACGTGTCAACGATCGCGTCGAACGTGAGCTTCTCGCTCGCACCGCGCACGAACTGGATCGGTGGCGCGTCGAGTCCTGGGATCGGGACTTCCTGGAACGTGTTCTGCTTCGCGAGCTGAAGCTCCGTCGGGTTGAAACACAGCGGGATCTTGACCGGCGGGGTCGACACCGGCCGCAGGATCTCGATGTGGGCGCGCTTGTCGTCGTCGGCGCTCGATGACTTGCCCGCCAACGTGGGCGTCGTCGTCGTGGTCGTCGATGGATCCTGGGGTTTGTCGATGTACCACGGGTTCGGCGCGCTCATCCGTAGCCTCCTCGGCCGTTGCTGCCGACGGAGCGCTCGTTCTCGAAGTCGTGATCGCGCGCGGCTCGTTCGTTCTGCATGCGCGACCACCGATTGATGTAGCGTTCGAACAGCTTCGCGAACTCCTGCTCGCCCTCGCCGACGACGTCGAAGTGGACCTGCAACAGCTCGATGCGAACAGTTCCCTCCGCCACTACAGCGCTCCCTTGATCTTGCCGGGCGCGCTCGTGATCGCGGTCGCGACGTTCACGGTCGTGTTCACGGCGAGCGACACGCTCGGAATCGGATACGCCGTGAGCCCTTCATGCGAGATCTCGAGCCCGTCGATCGCGACCTGGCTCTGCATCGCGTTGAGCTCCGGCCCAAGCCACTTGGTCGCGAGCGCCCGCCTGAACACGTAGATCACGGCCGGATCACCGGCCGCATCGCACACCGTGATGCAGCCGTCGCGACGGGCGCCGAGGCTGCCGTTCAGTCCGCCCCAGTACCAGACCCACAGCGCCATGTCGCGAATCACTCCGCGGCGCAACGTGATCCGCCCCCACGTGTGGCGCACCGGGAGCTGATGCACGTAGTCGTTGCTGCCGCCTTCGGCATACGGCATGACTTCGAGATCGCCGCCGAGTCCCTTGACCTCGCAGAACGCGCCGAGCGCCATGATCGGGATCAGCACGGACTGGGCAGCCGGCAGATGGGCGTCGGTCGGATCGAGGCTGACGAAGAAGCTGAACGCCGGCAGCGGATCTTCGAGCGTGAGCAGACTCGAGATGCCGCGTCCCGCGCTACCGATGAGACTCATTGCAACACCTCGAGCGAGCCATCGCGGCTGAGCGCGACGCGGATCAAGATGAACTCCATCGGGACCGCCGGCGCGAATTCGATGTTGCAGAGACAGCGCCCCGCATCGATCTCTTCCGGCGGATTCGTCGTCGCATCGCATACGACGCCGAATGCTTCTTCGGGTCGCGTGCCTGCCAGCGCGCCGGCGCGCCACGCGTCGAGCAACACGGCGGTGACGGCGCGGACGAACGCGAACCACAGCACCGGACCGTTGGTCTCGAACACGAGCGGCTCGGCGACCCGGCGGATCGCGCGCACGAGGCGGTGCAACAGCCGGCGATGTGCGACGAACGGCGTCGTGCGATCGAGCGTGCGGCCACCCCACACCGAGAACCCGAGCGCAGGCACGCAGCGCAACAGGTCCACGCCTTCGGGGTTGAGCAACGCCTGCTCGTCGTTGGTGTAGTCCTCGCGCAGGTCGAGCATCCCGAGCAGCGCGGTGTTCGCAGGCGTCGAACCGGGACCGCGGCTGCGATCGAGCTGGCTGATCACGCCCGCGACGTGACCCGACGGCGGGATGTCGCGCGTCGGTGACGCGACGCCGCCGAGTGGATCGTCGATGCGGACCCACGGATGATACAAGGCGGCAGAACGCCACCAGCGCGACGTCCAGGTCTTGTCGTCGTCGCCCCGGCCGAGCGTCGAGCGGACCCATGTGAGGATGTCGTCAACCTGCCAGCGTAGGTTCGGCGCATCGCGCGGCAGATCGACCAGGACGAGCCGATCGTGGAGCGGATCGAACGCGGCCGCGGCGGTGCGGGTCACGCGCGACGCGTAGACCTCGCCGAGGTCGTGGACCTCGGGAAACGCGACGATCGCGGCCTCGGGGATATCGAGGAGCATGTCGATCGCGTCGAGGTAGTCCTCGAACTGGGGTGCGGACGCCGTGCCGCTCTGGTCCAGCACGACCGTATCGGTCGCGAACCCGCGGGGTGTGCTCGCCGGCGCAGTGCCGATCTGCTCGATCGCGATCAGCCGCGACTGCGCCGCGACCTGCGTGACCAGGTCCGTCGCCGCGAGCGAGCGCAGCTCTTCGATCTCGTCGCTCGTCCGCACCGAGACATCGACGGTCGCGGTTCCCGTCGGAGTGCGGCCGCGATAGCGCAGCGAGACGCGCGCGTTGCGACTCCAGCTGCCCGGCGAAGCCGCCGAGATCTGGAAGATGCCGTTGCCGAGCGCCGCGAGGCCCTTCGCCGTCCACATCCCGGCCGACGCCGCCGCGTTCGGCACCGCGACCCGGATGATCCATGCCACCTGGCCGCCGTTCTCGAAGTAGCCGCGGAGCGCGTACGGCGTATCGAGATCGCGATCGAGACCGCCGAAAGCGCGCACGTACTCGCGCCAGCCTTCGACGCGCGTCGGCACGCCGATCGGGCCGCGCCGGGTCGGTCCGACGAACGCCGCCACGTCGCTGCGCAACGGTGACGGATCGGCCGGAGGCCGCGCGACCTCGAAGGCGAGGCCGGGCGCTTTGGCGGTGGGTGCGATCACGGCGTGTTCACGGGCTCTGGCCGTCGATCTCCAACCGTTCGATCTGGAGCTCGAGCGTCTCGAGCGCGACCTCACTGTTCTTCGCGTTGAGGCTCGGGCCCGTCCACTTCGACGGCCAGCACCGCGTCATGTTCCAGCGCATGACCTCCTGGCCGGCCTCGTTGCGCAGGATCACGCGGCCGTCGCTGCGCAACGCCTGATCGCCCGTCGCCGCGCGGCGGATCCAGTTCCAGAACCGCAGGTCGCCGATCAAGCCGCGCTTGAACATCAGCGCCTTGTACTTGGTGAGGCCCGGCAGCTTGCGCATCCGCATCTCCTCGCTGCCGTTGCGGTAGTCGATCGCGGTGATCTCGGCCTCGAGGTTGGACACCTCCATGAACGAGCCCTGGAGGGCCTGGCCGTCGTCGCTGATGCCGTCGATCTCGACGATGAAATTAAATGATCCATACGGATCGTCGCGTGGAATGAGCGCCATCGGTGTGCTCGCTGGTTAGGGTTGGGTCTGATCGATCAGCTTCTGCTGGATCCGGAAGATCACGAACTCCGCCGGCTTCACCGGCGCGATGCCGATGACGCAGATCAGGCGCCCGTTGTCGATGTCGTCTTGAGTCATGGTCGTGCGGTCGCAACGGACGAAGAACGCCTCGTCGGCCTTGGTGCCGAACAGCGCGCCCGAGCGCCACACCGTCGTCAGGAAGTTCGCGATCGACTGCCGCACGCGCGCCCATGTCTTCTCGTCGTTGGGCTCGAACACCACCCACTGCGTCCCCTCGTCGATCGACCGCTCGACGAAGATGAAGATCCGGCGCACGTTGATGTACTTCCACGAGCCGTCGCTCGACAGCGTGCGCGCGCCCCACACGCGGGTGCCGCGGTTCGGGAACCAGCGCAGCGCGTTGATACCGACCGGGTTCAGCAGGTCCTGCTCGCGCTTGGTGATCTCGGTCTCGAGACCGTGGAAGCCGTTCGACAGATCGATGCTCTGGATCACTTCGTTCGCGGGCGCCTTGTACACGCCTCGCTCGATGTCGACGTTCGCGTAGATGCCGGCCATGTGACCTGACGGGCCCATGCCGATGGTCGTGTCGGTGAACGGGTCGCGCGCTTCGACCCGCGGGAAGTACAGCGCCGCGTACTTGGTATCGAAATTCGAGCGAAACGCGCGGATGTCGTCGATCACGTCGATCGCATCCGGCTTGACCGGAGGCGGGTCGATGATCGCGAACCGATACTTGAGCAGCTCCGCCTGATTGATCAGCGCTCTGCACGACATTCGATGTGATGCTCGGTGCCATCGTGATCGAGATGTCGTCGATGTCCTCGAGCGCCTGGATCCCCGAGCGATGTCCCGGTCCGAGATCCTCGCCAACGAAGTCATCGACATCGAGGGCCCCGAAGGCGTCGTCGCCTCCGGCGAGGTTCGCCCAGGTCAAGGCGACCGGCGGATTTGCAGCGACGCTCACGACCGCGAGTGGAAAGTCGGCGATCGAGCCGACGCCGATCGGTACGGACAAGTCGACATCGATCAGATTGGACTCCGCGCCGAGCAACCTGCCGACGTACATCGTGTCGCCGGGCTCCGACTCCTGAAACCGTACATTCGAGATCTGCTCGCTGACCGATGGGCCGTCGGCGGGTGAGAACAGCACCTCGAAGAGGCCTTCGATCACGTGGAGCTTGGCGCCCTCGAGCAGCTTGAACTGCGGTGTTGGGTTGTTGTCGAGGTCGAGCGTGATCTTGTTCCCGGCGATCGCGGTGATCGTGCCGTAGTACTTGATGCCGTTCGTCGTGTCCTCGACTTCGACGAAGGCGTTCTTGTACAGCGACGACGCATTCCACACGAACAGCGAAGGCGTCTGGCTGTTGATCGTCCCTGCGACGCGCACCCGGATCACCGCCCAGCCCTTCGACCACGGCTGGATCCGCGTG
>Ga0193728_1001876_pt1 | contig 10859 bp, 13 predicted proteins | sample U1c1metaG_FD_143037 | JGI IMG/M metagenome (GOLD analysis project Ga0193728, IMG submission 143037) | Soil microbial communities from a riparian zone of the East river system, Colorado, United States - U1c1 | ecosystem: Environmental > Terrestrial > Soil > Riparian zone | place: USA: East River... | reverse complement strand
CCCCACGTCGACCCGGAATCCGCGCTCGGCCAGCTGTGCCGCAACTGCCTGAGCTCCCTCGGTATGGGCCTCTCCCACCGGCAGCACCCGAATCTGGACCGGGGCGAGCCAGAACGGGAACGCACCACCGTAGTGCTCGATCAGGATCCCGATGAAGCGCTCGAACGAGCCGAGCAGCGCCCGGTGGATCACGTAGGGCACGTGCTCGGTGTTGTCGGCTCCTATATAGGAGCATCCGAGCCGGCCGGGCGTCTGCGAATCGAGCTGGATCGTGCCCATCTGCCACGACCGGCCGAGCACGTCCTTCATATGCAGGTCGATCTTCGGCCCGTAGAACGCTCCGTCGCCCGGGTTGAGGTGGTAGTCGAGGCCGCGCCGCTCCAGCGCCTGCCGGAGGGCGCCCTCCGTGAAGTCCCACTCCTCGTCCGTGCCAAGCTTGTTCTCCGGCCGGGTCGAGAGCTCGAAGACGGCCTCCATGCCGAAAAGGTCATAGAGAAATGCCGCATAGTCGAGGCAGCCGAAGATCTCGTCCTCGATCTGCTCGCGGGTGCAGAAGATGTGGGCGTCGTCCTGGGTGACGTGCCGAACCCGCGTGAGGCCGTGCAGCGCTCCGGCGAGCTCATTCCGATGGAGCGGAGCAGCCTCGGCGTACCGGAGCGGCAGCTCGCGGTACGACCGTCGCTCGTTCGCGAAGAGCGTCATGTGGCCCGGGCAGTTCATCGGCTTGATGCTGAAGACGCGGTCGGGCTCAGGGATCAGGAACATGTGTTCGCGGTACTTCTCCCAGTGGCCCGAGCGCTCCCAGAGCTTCTGGTCGTAGATGAGCGGCGTCTTCACCTCGAGGTAGCCGCGACGCCCGTTCTCGCGCCGGCGGAGATCCTCGAGCTGGTTCCAGATCACCATCCCCTTCGGGTGCCAGAAGGGCGATCCCGGCGACACGTCGTCGAGATGAAAGAGATCGAGGTCGGTGCCGAGCCTGCGGTGATCCCGCTTCTTGGCCTCCTCGAGCCGGTCGAGATAGGCGTCGAGATCCTTCTGGGAGTAGAAGGCCGTCCCGTAGATCCGGGTCAGCTGCTGGTTGTCGGAGTCCCCGCGCCAGTAGGCGCCGGCGAGGCTCGTCAGCTTGACCGCCTTGATCGGCTTCGAGTTCTGGAGGTGCGGGCCGCGGCAGAGGTCGGTGAAATCGCCCTGGGTATACAGCGTGATGTCGCCCTCGGCGGTGTCGACGAGCTCCACCTTGTAGGGCTCGCCCTCCTGCTCGAACCGCGCCTTGGCCTCCTCGCGCGAGATCTCCTCCCGGGTCCACTCGCGCCCCTCGGCGAGCTCCCGGTTGAGCTCGGCCTCGATTTTCGCCAGATCCTCCTCGTGGAGGGGCTCAGGGAAGTCGAAGTCGTAGTAGAAGCCGTTCTCGATCGGCGGGCCGATCGCGACCTTCACTCCGGGGTAGAGACGGCGTACCGCCTCCGCGAGCAGGTGCGCGGTCGAGTGCCGCAGCACGTAGAGCGCGTCGGGGTCGCTCGTGTCGCGCGTCGTGAGGATCTGGATCGACTGCCCGTCCTCGAGTGGGAGCCGCAGGTCTTGCACGGCGCCGTTCGCGCGGATGAGCACTGCCTGCTCCGCGAGCTTCGGCCCGATCGCGCGCGCGGCGTCGAGTCCCGTCGCTCCGTCGGGGAGCTCGAGCTTCGAGTTGTCGGGAAGCACGACGTTCATGGACGACAAGGATACGGATTAACGCCGCAAACTCCGGGAGGAATCCGCGGCGAACGACTGCGTCCGCTTACGCGTCGGTGAATGCCGACGCGCGGCAATCCGCCGGCGCCTTGAGCCAGTAGCTCTCGCGCATCCATTCGAGCGCAGCCTCGAGCGTCTCCTCGCTCGTCACCTCGACGGTCACCCAGCCGTAGCGGCCGACGTGACTCGCGCGTCGAACCCACGGCAGCAGCTCGACAACTTCGCGCTCTTCGGCGGTCAACTTGACCGTCACGTCGACGCATTCGTCGCGCGTCGACATCCATGCGAACAACTTGTTCGCGCCGACTTTGAACACGGGAAATCCCCACGGCGCGTCTTCGTATGTCTGCGGAAACGACAACGCGAGTGCGCGAACACGATCCGTGTATGCCATCGTGTGTTGCATTACCTCGTTTGCATGACGCTCGAATGGGGGAAGTTATCCGTAGTGTGAACTGTCGAAGATGACGATTGCAAACCGTTGATGTCATTTCAACGTGAAGGGACTCCGACCGTTTCGATGAATAACGTCCGAGGCAACGCGCATACTGCGCCCAGTTAGTTGCCACGGAATCACCTCTCAAGGAGGAGGCACATGGCGACACCGAAGAGAAGGACCGCGAAGCGGAGCACGGCACGCAGTACCGCCAAGCGCAGGACGGCCAAGCGCAGCACTGCAAAGCGCTCGACCGCCAAGCGCAGTACGGCCAAGCGCAGCACTGCAAAGCGCTCGACCGCGAAGCGCACCACGGCCAAGCGCAGCACGGCAAAGCGCTCGACCGCCAAGCGCAGCACAGCCAAGCGCAGCACCGCGAAGCGCAGCACCGCCAAGCGTTCGACCGCCAAGCGGGCCACCGCGAAGCGTTCGACCGCGAAGCGGAGCACCGCCAAGCGCAGCACCGCCAAGCGCTCGACCGCCAAGCGGGCCACCGCGAAGCGCTCGACCGCGAAGCGGAGCACCGCCAAGCGCAGCACCGCCAAGCGCTCGACCGCCAAGCGCAGCACGGCAAAGCGCTCGACGGCAAAGCGTGCAACGGCAAAGCGTGCAACGGCAAAGCGCTCGCCGGCAAAGCGGAGCACCGCAAAGCGCCGGACGGCCAAGCGCCGCCCGGCAAAGCGCGGCCCGGCCAAGTAGGCCGTCTCGAACGAGGGATCTATCGGAGGGCCCCGCGAGGGGCCCTCTTCTTTTTGCGCAACCTTTACACCGTGGCCCCTTTTGGAGGGATCCCGGTTCCGCTCGGACTGCGCGACCATGCAGGAGAGGGAATGCCCGTGTCCGGAGTTGCCGCATTCGAAGGTTCGTTCGACGCCGCTCATGCCGAGCGACTGCTTTGGCGTGCCGGCTTCGGTCCGCGCAAGGGTGAGGCAGAAGCACTTGCCCGCCTCGGCCTCGACGGTGCCGTCCACGCGCTGACATTTCCGGACCGCGAGAAACTCGTCGGGCCGGCGCCGAAGGACGACAAGGGACGACCGCTCGCGCCGTACGACGCCTGGGGTCACGACCACGCGTGGTGGCTCGACCGCATGGTGCGCACCTCGCGCCCGCTCGTCGAGCGCATGACGCTTGTGTGGCACGACTGGTTCGCGACGTCGAACAGCAGCGTCGGCTCGCAACGTCTGATGTTGAAGCAGAACCAGCTGTTCCGCGATCGCGCGCTCGGCGGCTTCTCGGATCTGCTTCTCGAAGTAACGAAGGATCCGGCGATGCTGCTCTGGCTGAACGGCAGCGACAACTCGAAGTGGTCGCCGAACGAGAACTACGCCCGCGAGATGCTCGAGCTCTTCGCACTCGGCGCGGGCCACGGCTACACGGAAGCCGACGTACGGCAGAATGCGCGCGCCCTGACGGGCTTCCGCAACGACTGGAAGCAAGGTGCCGGCAACGTGAACTTCCGGTACGACCCGGGCGCACACGACACGGGCACCAAGACGATCTTCGGCAAGCACGGCGCGTTCACCTGGAAAGACTCGGTGCGACTCGCCGTCGGAAACCCGAGTCACGCATCCTTCTTCGTGCGCAAGCTCTGGAGCTACTTCATCCCGACGCCGCCGGATGCTGCAACGCAGCGCGCGCTCGAACGGATGTACACGGGGAACGATCACCGCATCAAGCCTGTCGTCACTGCGATCCTGAAGCACCCGGCGCTCTACGACGGGTCGCGCATGGTGAAGCCGCCGGCAGTCTTCAACGCGGGCCTGCTCCGCCGCATCGGCCGCCCGATCGACACGACAGCGTGGACGTGGCTCGGTCAGATGGCCGGACAGCAGCTCTTCTATCCGCCGAACGTCGCGGGCTGGGACGACTCACGTTGGCTCGACACGGCGACCTGGCGTGGACGCTGGTGGATCGCGACCTACGTCCTGCGCCCCTACGCGCTCGACCCCGGCACGGCGACGCAGCCCTTCGACGCGCAGGCTCTCGTCGACGGTGCGCTCGCCTTCTGGAACAAGCCGCAGCTCGGTAACGCGACGCACGCGGCGCTACTGGCGTTCGCTCAGAACGCGCTCGGCGACGCAGCCAAGACCTCGTGGAAGCGCAAGCAGTACGCCGTTATGACACAGAACGCGCTTCGTCACCTGATCGCTGTCTCGCCGGAGCTCCAGACCGCATGAGCACCTGCAACCACTGCGACGGCCTCTCCCGGTCCCGCTTCCTGCACCGCGCCGCGGCGGAAGCCGGACGCGGGCTGCCGGCGATCGAGCCTGGCATGCCGCTGCCCGCCGGCACCGGGCTGTCGCGCCGCAGCTTCCTGTCGCACGGCGCAGGTGCGCTGCTCGCGGTCTACGGCGCGTCGAAGCTCGGGCTGAGCGCACTCGAGGAAGGCATCGCCGCTGCGGCCGCCGGGCCGGCGCAGCCTGTGCTCGTCTCCGTCTTCCTCGAGGGCGGCGCCGACGCGCTCTCGGTGCTCTCGCCGCAGGGCGACCCGTTGTATCGCAAGCTCCGCCCGCACCTCGCGCTCTCGGGCGGCACCGTCTTTGCCGAGGACGACCGGCTGCGCTGGCATCCTGCAGCAGCGGCGCTCGCAACGCTGCACGCAGAGCAGAAGGTCACCGTGATGCCGGCCGTCGGCTACACGAACGCCGACCAGTCGCACTTCACGTCACGCCACTACTGGGAGGTCGGCGCCACGAGCACGGCGCTTCGCACCGGCTGGCTCGGGCGCTACCTCGACCGCGTCGGCTCGATGGACAATCCGCTGCAAGGGCTCTCGCTCGACGACGCCCTGGCACCGGCGCTTGCTACGGGCAAGGTTCCGGTCGCCTCCGTCGACGGCCCCGACCAGTACGACTTCTACAGCAACCGCGTCTGGGGCGAGGTCGAGCAGCGCATGCTCGCCGCGATCGGCGGGCTCGGTGCGCCCCAAACGGATCCCGCACTGCAGGCCGTGGGCAGCGCCGCGGCGCAGGTCGACCGGCTCCGCACGCAACTCCTGCCGTTCCAGGGGCAGGACGGCAAGCCGGCCTACACGAGCCCCGTCGCGTATCCGAAGTCGGACGATGCGTTCCCGCGGCGGCTCGCCGGGCTTGCGGCGATGCTCTCCGCCGGACTGCCGCTGCGCTGCGTATCGCTGAGCGCGCCCGGCGAATACGACACGCACTCCGACCAGGCGCCTGCGCTGGCGTCGGGGCTGCAGCTCACGTCCGACTCGCTGCTCGCGTTCCAACGCGACCTCGAGGCGCGCGGCCTCGCCGACCGCGTGCTCGTGCACGTGTGGTCGGAGTTTGGACGCCGTGCACAGGAGAACGGCTCCGGCGGGACCGACCACGGCGCGGCCGGCGTCGGGTTCCTGCTCGGCACGCGCGCCAAAGGAACGATGGTCGGCGAGTTCCCCGGTCTCAAGACAGGGCTCGACGAGGACGGCAACCTGAAAGCGACATCCGACTTCCGCGGCGTCTACGCCGGACTGCTCGAGCAGTGGCTCGGCACCGACGCGGCCGCCGTGCTGCCGGATGCCGCGTCGTTCGCACGCCCAACGCTCATCCGCTGATGCTCTTCACTCCCCCACCACCACCCGCGCGCGTGCAGGTGCTCGCGCGCGAGTTCCGGTACTCGCTGTCGCGGCAGAGCATCAAGGCCGGGCTCGCGATCATCGAGCTCAGTAACGGCGGCGAAGACGCGCACGACCTCCGCATGCAGCGCGTCGGCGGCAAGCGCGTCTACGCGTGGCCCGTAACGCCCACAGGCGAGGTCGTCGACGAAACGTTCAAGCTCCTGCCCGGGCGCTATCGACTCTGGTGCAGCGTCGCGAACCACCGCGCGCTCGGCATGCAAGCCACGCTTGTCGTGCGACGTTAGCCTTCGTCGAGGAGCGCCTTGAGGCGCGCGAGCGACGAGCCGGGCGAACGGGAGATGGGCTCGGCCGCGACGATCGCAGCGCGGAGCGCCTCGACCTCGGATGCGTCCGGCAGCAAGTGGATCCGGACGCCCGCGACGCGCAACGCGCCGATCTCGTCCGCGATCGATGCTGCGCCCTTGTGCTTCAGCTCGCCGAGTGCACGCAGCAGGCGATCGAGCTCGTCCTGCCGGACGGCGACGGTGCCACGACCGATCGTGATCTCCGTGCGCGGAACTGCAGCGGCGCGCATCATGCTCAACGGATTCGGTACGTGATGCGTCCGCGGTTCAGGTCGTACGGCGAGAGCTCGACCTTGACCTTGTCGCCCGGAGCGATGCGGATGCGATAACGGCGCATCTTGCCGCACGTGTAAGCGAGCGTCTCGTGACCGTTTTCGAGCCCGATGCGATACATGCCGGCCCTGAACGACTCGAGCACCTCGCCCTCGACCTCGATCTTCTCTTCCTTTTCGGCCATTCACTCTCCCCTGCCGTGAAAAAAATGGACGGGGGCGCAAAGCGCCCCCGTGACGTTCCGAAAGCCTCTACTACGAAGCGAGCGAGACGTTCTTGGCCTCAGGGCCTTTTGCGCCCTCAGCCTCTTCGAACTCGACCTTCGCACCCTCTGCGAGGGACTTGTGGCCATCGCCGCTGATGGAGCTGAAATGGACGAACACGTCCTTGCCACCGGCGTCGGGGGTAATGAAGCCGTACCCCTTTGCATCGTTGAACCACTTAACGGTTCCGGTTGCCATAGAAAAACACCTCCTCTACCAAGTGAGAACGGGCAGTGGAGGCGCTGTGCGCAACCGATACTCGCTCGTGTACACCTCGACGGTAGCACGGATTCCCGCGTATTCGCGGCCGCGCGCCCCGGAATCCCTTTATCGACGCGGGTTTCCGCTCGTCGCGATCTCGGCGAAGGCGTTCATCTTCTCGACGACCTGATAGCCGTCGCGCCGGGTGACGACGTTCTCGATCTCGATGATCTCGTGTCCCGGCAACGTGAGGAAACGCGCGGCATGGCCGCGCACGACCTCGTAGAACTCGGTCTCGACCTCGATGCGCTCCAGGCAGCCGTCAAGGCTGCATTCGCAAATGAAGGGGCGCAGTCCCTTGTGCCCGACGACGGTCGCTGCATACTCGATCCGCTCGTTTGCGTCCCGGAACAGATTCTGCCGCTGCGCGAGCTGCTCATTGCTCACTGCCATATGCGTCCCACTGTACTCCGACCAGGCGGCGGGAATGCCCGTTTTGGCAGAATCGACAGCTTCTCGTGCGTGTTCAGGTCGACGACGACGAACGGTATGGCGATGACTTCGTCGGCTTCATGCAACGAGCACGGTGCATCGTCTTGGCCGAGGGCGAGGGGACCTACGAGATCTTCCTCGCGCACGACCTGCCGGCACGGCTCGCGTTTGCCGAGGTCGGCTCCTATCTCCTGATCTGGGCCAGGAACACGCCCGGCGGACACGCGCGGCTGCTCGAGGACTAATCGGAAACCGGGCGTGCGCTACCCTTAGTGCTCATTCGGCGGCCTGGGGGCGGGCCCGCTGCTCGACCCCGCCAATTGCCGCGGCTTACCGGAAGGGGGTTCGCACGATGGTCGACGGGTCCGGCGCGCTGTTGTCAACACCGACCGTCCGGCCACTCCTTCGCGGTGTCCTGCACGAGGCGGCGTTCTTCGTCGCGCTCGTGGCGGGCATTCTCCTCGTCGTCTACGCCGACGGCACCCGCGCCTCGACGGCGGCGGCCGTCTTCGCCGTCTCGGTCGTGACGATGCTCGGCGCGAGTACGCTCTACCACCGCGTGACCTGGAGCCCTCGGGCGCGGCCGTGGATGAGGCGCATCGACCACGCCGGCATCTACCTGCTCATCGCCGGCACGTACACACCCGTTGGGCTGCTCACACTGCGCGGGACGACGCGCGAGGTCATCCTCGCGGTGGTCTGGAGCGGTGCGGCCGCGGCGATCTTCATGAAGTTCATCTGGGTCGGCGCGCCGAAGTGGCTGGCCGCCGCTACGGGCATCGCACTCGGCTGGGCCGGCGTCGCCGCGATGCCCCAGGTCTGGCGTTACGCGGGAGCCACCGCGGTGGTACTGCTCGGCATCGGAGGCCTGGCGTACACCGCCGGGGCGATCATCTACGCGCGGCGGAAGCCCGACCCCGCGCCGCGCGTGTTCGGCTATCACGAGCTCTTCCACGCACTGACGCTCGTCGCAGTGACGTGCCAGTACGTCGCAATCGCATTCTTCGTCGTGAAAGTGGGTTGAGATGATCGGAAAGATGCTCTGGTTCAACGGTGAGAAGGGCCACGGCTACATCCAGACGGAGGACGAAGAGCGCCTCTACGTGGCGAGTGAAGGGTTCCTCCCCAAGGAAGAGCCGAAGGCACGGTGCGCCGGCAAGTACGTCACGTTCGAGCGGATCGCCCAGAACGGCGACACACCGCGGGCGGTCAACGTCGCGTTCGTGCCCGAGTCCGAGCTGCCGAACCGCGCACGCCTGCGCACCCCTCGAAGCGGCTCGAAGCTTTAGACCCTACGCACGCGGCAGTGTGAGCTCGAAGCGCGCGCCGCGGTCGCCGGCTGCGTAGACGAGGTCGCCGCCGTGCGCGTTCGCATACGCCTTGGCGATCGCGAGCCCGAGGCCGCTGCCGTGACCTTCGCTGCCTCGCTCGAACCTGCCGAACAGCCGCGCAGCGAGCTCGTCGGGGATGCCGCCGCCCGAATCCTCCACCACGATCGTCACCCCGCCTGTGTCGTGGGAAGCACCGATCCGGATCGGCGGCCTCCCGTAGGTCCGGGCGTTCACGACGAGGTTCGTGACCACCCGGTCGATCACGAGCGGGTCCGCAGTCACGACGAGCTCCGGGTCGACTTCGAGCATGACGTCTGCGTTGAGCAGGCTCGTTGCGCGCACGATGTCGTCGAGCACGCGTTGGAGCGCGAGCTCACGCGGCTCGATGTGCACCGACCGCTCATCGAGACGTGAGAGATCGAGCAGCTGCTCGATGAGGCGCCGGAGGCGATCCGCCTGCTCGAACGCGGTTTCGGAGAGCTCCTCGCGGATTTCCGGGCTCAGCGAGTCGCCGCGTGCACGCAGTGTCGCGAGGGCGCCGTAGACGGCGGACGCCGGCGTGCGCAGCTCGTGCGACGCGATCGCCACGAAGTTCAGCTTGAGCCGGTCGAGCCGCGCGCTGTCCTCGTCGAGCCGCGACTTTTCGATCGTGAGGGCGATGCGTTCTGCAACGAGCTGAAGGAGATGCACGTCGGCGTCGACGAAGACTCGAGACGAGACCGTCGCAACGCGCAGCGTTCCGATCGTCGTCTCGCGCACGTTCAGCGGCAGGACGAGCTCGACGCCGGTCACGTCCTCTCCGACGAACGCCCGCATCACCTGCTCTCCCTCGTCGTCCAGGACGATTGCCGCCCAGTCCAGGCCGAGAATCTCGCGGGCGCGGGTCAGCAGCTCGGCCAACAGGTCGTCGAGCTCCAGCCGCCCGAGCGCCACGTCGGTGACCCGCTGCACGTTCTCGAGTCGTTCCCGTGCACGCCGTTCCGCTTCGAAGCTCTTCGCGTGGCGGATGGCGAGCGCCGCGCGGTCTGCGGCGAGCTGGAGGAGCTCGATGTCGCCGCCGTCGAACGCGCGCTGCACGAAGCTGCCGACGTGCAACACGCCGATCGTGTCGCCCGCGACGAGGAGCGGCACTCCGAGCAGCGTCTTGATCCCCTTCGCCCGGAGCACGGGATTCAGCACGTCCGCATGCTCGACGTCGTCCAGCAGAATCGGCGTCCGCTCGGCGGCAACCCGGCCGGCGAAACCCTTGCCGAGCGGGATCCGCACGCCCATCGCCTCGGACGCGTCGATCCCGACTGCCGCGCGTGGAATCAGCTCGAGGGTCTCCTCGTCGAGCAGGAGCACCGAGCAGGTGTCGACCTCGAGCGCATCCCGTACGCGCTCGAGCAGGGCGGCCAGCAGCTCGTCGAGCTCGAGATGCGAGAGCGCCGCGTCTGTAACGGCCTGCAGTCGCCGGTATCGCTCGTTCTCCCCCCGAAGCGGCACCGCGCAAGCATAGGTGGACACCTACCAGTCGGTCGGGCGGAAGTCCTTCAGGAACACGCCCCAGACGTGCTCGCCGGAGTTGATCCCGTCGATGATCGGATCGACGATGCGCGCCGCCCCGTCGACGATGTCGAGCGGAGGGCGGAACCGGTGCTCTGCTTCCTTGCGCTCTGCGATGTGGAGCGGGTCCTCGTCGCTCACCCACCCTGTGTCGACGCTGTTCATGTGGATCCCGTCGGCGTAGTAATCCGCCGCCGAGGTGCGCGTCATCATGTTGAGCGCGGCCTTCGCCATGTTCGTGTGCGGATGCCTCGTCGTCTTGAACTTGCGATAGAACTGCCCCTCGACAGCCGACACGTTGACGATGTGCTTGTCGCGGTTCGGCGTGCGGAGCATCAGCGGCTTCAGTCGCGCGTTCAGGATGAAGGGCGCCACGGCGTTCACGAGCTGCGTCTCGAGCAACTCCACAGAGGAGACTTCGGCGAGCAGCAGGCGCCACGAGTTGCGCTCGCGGAGATCGACCTGCTGGAGGTCCTGGTCGAGCCGTCCCTCGGGGAACAGGTCTCCCTGGCCCGCGAGATCCTCTGGTAGGAGCGCGACCTGCGAGAGCTCGGCCGAATGCGTGACGCCGAGGGGAAGAGGCGTAGCGGGCAGGATCTCCGTGCGCCGCAATCCCTCGAATTCGCCGAGAACGCTCTGGAGCTCGTGCGGCATCGTACGCTCGGA
>Ga0193728_1001875_pt1 | contig 10860 bp, 9 predicted proteins | sample U1c1metaG_FD_143037 | JGI IMG/M metagenome (GOLD analysis project Ga0193728, IMG submission 143037) | Soil microbial communities from a riparian zone of the East river system, Colorado, United States - U1c1 | ecosystem: Environmental > Terrestrial > Soil > Riparian zone | place: USA: East River... | reverse complement strand
AGGCTTCCACATGCTGGAAACCATGACCGCGTCGAAGCCCGCGCCGTGGGAAACCTTCAACAGCGAGGCAGCGGCCGCCGGGTCGGCCTGCTTGAGCCCGTCGTCGACGGTGGCGACGAGCAGCCGATGGCCGAGCCGGGTCGGCACGGACCTTGGAACCGTCGTTATCGACCCCACGGTCGATCCGGTCGTCGACCCGGTCGAGGTCGTGCCACCGCCGCTTGTCGCGGACGTGCCGGCGGAAGTCGACGGTGCGGTGGTGCCGATCGCTGTGCTCGTGCCTCCGCGGAACGAGAACCAGATCGCGACGCCCGCGACGACCGCAGCCCCGAGCACTGCCAGGACGGGGCCTTTCCACCTCACGGGCGGGCACCTTAGTGGTCTGGCCGGTGACGTTGCGACCGTTGCTGGTCAGGCCACTTCGGGCATCTACCCTTGCCACCGGTGCAAGAACGGATCGAAGATCAGCTCAAAGGACTGCCGGCGAAGCCCGGTGTCTACATTTTCCGGGACGGCCGCGGCACGGTGCTCTACGTGGGCAAGGCGAAGTCGCTGAGGCCGCGTGTGCGCAGCTACTTCCAGGCCTCATCGGATGTCAGGCACGCGATCGCGCAACTGCCCGAGCGCGTTGCCGACATCGAGGTGATCGTTACCGGCAGCGAGGTCGAGGCGCTCCACCTGGAGCAGAACCTCGTCAAACGGCACCGCCCGCCCTTCAACGTCCGGCTTCGCGACGACAAGTCGTTTCCGTACATCGCCGTCACGGTCGGAGACGACTTTCCGCGCGTCATGTTCACGCGCGAGCGGCACCGGCGCGGCGTCACCTACTTCGGCCCGTACGCGAACGCGAAGAAAGTGCGCGAGACGCTCGACGTTCTCAACCGCGTCTTTCAATACCGGCCCTGCGAGGGCCCGAAGCCGGGCCGCCACTCGGGGATTCCCTGCCTCGACTACCACATCGAGCGGTGCCACGCGCCCTGCGTCGACTACATCTCGAAGGAGGCCTACGCCGAGATCATCGACGGGGTGATCAACTTCCTCTCCGGCGACACGCGCACGATCGAGCGCGAGCTTGAGCGGCAGATGCATGACGCGGCCGAGGGCGAGCGGTTCGAGGAGGCGGCGCGCTACCGCAACCGACTGTTCGCGATCCGCCGGCTGAGCGAGCGGCAGGCGGTCGAGAAGCGGAGCGTCGGGGATGTCGACGTGATCGGGCTCGCCGTCGACGGCGACAAGGCGGCCGTCCAGATCTTTCCACTCCGCGGCGGCAAGATGATCGACCGCTACGGCTTCCATCTCGAGAACGTCGAGGGCCAGGAGACCTCGGCGCTGCTCGAGGCATTCTCGCTCGAGTACTACGGGTCCGCGCCGTCGGTTCCGCCGCAGATCGTCGTGCCACGGGACGCCGGGGATGTCTCGGCGCTGGAGGAGTTCCTCAGCGAACGCCGCGGCTCGCGTGTCGAGGTGCGGGCGGCCGAACGCGGCGAGAAACGGCGATTGCAGGAGCTGGCGACGCAGAATGCTCGGCTCGCCCTGGACTCGGAGAGCTACCAGACCGAGCAGAAGCGTCTGCGGCGGGTGGAGGCGCTCGAGGAGCTCCGCGAGATGCTGAACCTCGAGAGTCTGCCGCTGCGGATCGAGTGCTTCGACATCTCGAACATCCAGGCCTCGGAGCCGGTCGGCTCGATGGTCGTCTTTCAGGATGCGACTCCGAAGAAGGCGCATTACCGCAAGTTCGCGGTGCGCGGCCTCGACGGCCAGGACGACTTCGCGGCGATGGCGCAGGTGATCGATCGTCGCTTCGCGCGGATGAGCAATCCTGCCGACGAGGATTACGACGAGGGTTTCGCTTCCGCACCGAATCTGGTTGTGATCGACGGCGGCAAGGGTCAGCTCTCGGCTGCGTTGGCGGCGATGCAGCGTTTCGACCTTCCGCGGGTGGCTGTGATCTCGCTGGCAAAGCGGGTCGAGGAGATCTTCTTGCCGGGCCGGTCCGATCCCGTCCGGCTCGACCCGCACTCGCCAGGCCTGCAGCTTCTGCAGCGGATCCGTGACGAGGCCCACCGCTTCGCGATCGGCTTTCATCGTCAGCGCCGCGACGCCCGTGCGCGCGAGTCGATCTTCGACACGCTCGAGGGCGTCGGCCCGGCGCGCCGGCGGGCGCTGCTCCGTCATTTCGGCTCGGCAGAGCGCGTGCTGGCAGCCTCGCAGGAGGAGCTCGAGGGCGTTCCGGGCGTTCCCGCGAAGACTGCCCGCTCTATCTACGCACAGCTGCACAAAGCCGGCCGCGCGTAGGAAACCGCCCGGCTTGTCGCTATCCAGCGCCCGCGTGGAACCCTCTGCGCGAGCGGCTCTTCCCTCTCTTGCACCGGGAGCGAGTAGGTTCCGCAGGACCGCTACAAGGAGGATGCAATGGCTGAGCCTGTGGTCGTTTCGATCATGGAGTTTTCCGGAGACCCCGACGAGGTCCTGGGGAAGATGAAAGGCGTCGAGGAAGTCGCGAGTCGCAAGGCGAGCGAGTACGGTGGCATCTCGTCGACGATCGTCAAGACCGGTGACGGCGTGATGATCATCAACTTCTGGGACAACGCGGAAGGCCGCCACAAGATGGGCGAGGATCCGGAGATCCGGCAGGCAGTTCAGGACGCCGGGATGCCGCCGCCGAACGCTAAGGGCTACGAGGTGATCCAGCACCAGACGGCGGAGCACGCCACCGCTTAACTGCTTGTGACGCGTCGTCTCGGCCCCGGCGGGTAGGAATCGCGCCGTGGCCGAGACGGCGGTCGACAAACAAGACGAGGAGGTAGCCGGGCCTCGCGCGGTCTGGCGGATCGTCCGCCGCCGCGACTTCGGCCCCTACTTCCTCGGCAACGCGCTTTCGGCGAGTGGGACGTGGTTCCAGAACCTCGCAGCGGCGCTGTTGATCTACCGCCTGACCCATTCGGCGTTGCTGCTCGGCGTCCTCAACTTCTCGCAGTTCATCCCGATTCTGGTGCTGACGCCGTGGGCCGGCAGCCTCGCCGATCGGCTCGACCGTCGCAAGCTGCTCTTCGTCTCCCAGAGCCTCGCCGTCGTCCTCGCGGCCGGGCTCGCGGCGCTGGCGTGGGGAGGGCTCGCGAGCACCTGGGTCGTGATCGGCGACACGCTGTGCCTCGGTGTCGTCAGCGCCTTCTCGGCGCCGGCGCAGCAGGCGCTGATCGTTTCGCTCGTGCGGAGGGACGAGGTGCCGACGGCCGTTGCGCTCAACTCGATGACCTTCAACCTGGCCCGCGTGCTCGGGCCTGCCGGCGCGGCCCTGTCGGTGCACTACCTCGGAATCCCGGCGTCGTTCGCCGTCAACGCGGCCTCCTACGGCATCTTCATCGCAGCGCTGGTCGTCGTCCGGCCGCGCCGGCAGGAGAAGGCGAGCCGAGAGGAGTCGCGCGTGCGCGACAGCTTTCGCCTTCTTCGGGAGAAGCCTGAGCTCGCGGTGTTCCTGCTGATCGTCGCGATCGTCGGCTTCGGCTCCGATCCCGTGAACACGCTTTCGCCTGCCTTCGCACATGCCTACGGGCGGCCGGACACGTGGGCCGGGTTCATCGTCGGCGCCTTCGGCGCCGGAGCGGTGACCGCCGCGCTGGTCGTCGCCGGTCGGGTGGCCGGCTCGCGCTGGCGGATGGCTGCGACTTTGTTCCTGCTCGGCGCGGGCGTCGCCGCCTTCTCGGTCTGCCCGTGGCTGCCGCTCGGCTTCGCGCTGCTCTTCGTGGGCGGCTTCGGCTACCTGGCCTCGAACACGGCGGCGACGACCCGGCTTCAGCTCGGCGTCGCGGAACAGCAGCGCGGCCGGATCATGGGGCTCTGGACCCTGGCCTTCCTCGGCCTCCGCCCGTTCGCGAGCCTGCTCGACGGCGCGATCGCCCGGACCTGGGGCGTCCGCGTCGCCGGCGTCGTGCTCGCGACCCCGGCGCTCGCTGCGGCGCTCGGCGTCACCGCGAGTGCTCTGCGACGGCGTCGCGATCCGCTTCGACCCGCTGCCGCCAGTGCAGCGTCCGCAGCATCGTCAGGATCGCACCGAAGCCCAGAAGGGCGTTGAAGATGATCAGCGTCACGCGCATGCCCACGCTGAAGCTGAGCAGCGTCGTCCTCGCCGCCTTGCCCGCGAACGTGTAGAGCAGAAGTGCCTGCTCGGTTCCGATCCCGGAGGGGCTGATCGGAAACAGCACCGCGAGGCTCTGCGTCACCTGCACGAGGATCGCGTTGTGCAGCGTCGCGGGCACGTGGAAGGCGCGCAGGAAGAAGAAGATCATCGTGAGGCGAAGGCACCAGTCGGCCGCCTGCCAGACGGCGACGCGACGGAGGTAGGTCGTCTTGTCTGCGAAGATCCGGAAGCCGAGCCCGACGCGCTGCCAGAAGCCGATCAGCTGCTCCGCGAACCACAGTAGGAGCAAGAGCAAGACCAGCAGGATCAAGCCGATCGCGATCAGTGTCGCCTGGATGTGGGCGAAGAACCAGTGGAAGTCGAACGCTTTCAGGTGCGCCAGTACGGAGCTGCCGGGAAGCTCCCCGGTCGAGAGGGCGAAGACGATGAAGCAGAGAGCGACAACCGAGTCGAACAGCGTCAGCGCGACCAGCGTCGAGGCGAGGGTTGGATACGTCGAGCCCTCGACGCGCCGCTTGACGATGAACAGCCCAACCGCGTCGCCGCCGCGGGCGGGGACGATCGCGTTGACGCCCACGCGCGCGAGGACCGCACCCCAGACCGAACGCCAGCGCACGACTGAGTCCGGGTATGAGGCGGCGATGATGTTGCGCCACGCGCGGCTGACGCAGCCGACCTTGACGAACTGGCAGAGGAGGGCGATCCCGAGCGCCGTCCAGCTGACGTCTGCCAGATGGTGGAAGAAGACGCCGATGTCGTGGAGGACCGAGCTCATCGCCGCTCGTACTCTTGCTCGTGCCGGGTTTCAGCGCCCCGGGCCGGCAAAGGAGTAGCTTTTAAGGCCGCTCGGGGGGGCCGGAGCCGTCGCGGCTCGCGCCGTCTTCCGCCATGTACGGGTAGCGGTAGTCCTTCGGCGGCACAAAGGTCTCCTTGATCGTCCGCGGCGAGACCCAGCGGATCAGGTTCCACATCGAGCCGGCCTTGTCGTTGGTGCCGGAGGCGCGCGCGCCACCGAAGGGCTGCTGGCCGACGACCGCGCCGGTCGGCTTGTCGTTGACGTAGAAGTTGCCGGCTGCGTACTCGAGCTTCTCGTTCGCGTCCTCGATCGCGGAACGGTCACGCGCGAACACCGCGCCGGTCAGGCCGTAGGGCGCGCCTCGGTCGATGAGCTCCAGCGTGTCATCCCACTGCTTTTCCGGATAGACGTAGGCGGTGACGACCGGGCCGAAGAGCTCCTCGCGCATCGTCCGGAAATCCGGGTCCTCGGTCTCGATCACGGTCGGCTCGACGAAGAAGCCCTCCTTGTCCTCGACGCCGCCGCCCACGAGCACCTTCGCCTTCGCCGCGGCCTTCGCCTCCTCGATCGCCTCGCGCTGGGTCGCGAAGGATTTGGAGTCGATGACGGCGCCCATGAAGTTGGAGAAGTCGCTGACGTCGCCCACCTTCAACTCCTTGACCTCGTCGGCGAGGCGCTCGCGCAGCTCGGGCCAGAGGTTCGAGGGCGCGTAGACACGCGACGCGGCCGAGCATTTTTGGCCCTGGTACTCGAACGAGCCGCGGACGATCGCAGTCGCGACCGCCTCGACGTCCGCGCTCGGGTGCGCGACGATGAAGTCCTTGCCGCCGGTCTCGCCGACGATCCGCGGGTAGTTACGGTACTCGCCGGCGTTCGAGCCGATTGTCTTCCACATCGAGTTGAAGACGGCGGTCGAGCCGGTGAAGTGGATCCCCGCGAGATCGGGGCTCGCCAGCGCGGCGTTGCCGATCTTCGCGCCCGAGCCGTAGACGAGGTTGATGACTCCGTCCGGCAGGCCGGCTTCCTGCAGCAGACGCATCACGAAGTACGCGGAGAAGGCGGCGGTCGACGCGGGCTTCCAGACGACGGTGTTGCCCATCAGGGCGGGCGCGGCGGGAAGGTTTCCGGCGATTGCCGTGAAGTTGAACGGCGTCACCGCGAAGACGAAGCCCTCGAGCGGCCGGTATTCGAGCCGGTTCCAGGTGCCGGGGGCCGAGCTCGGCTGCTCCTTGTAGATGCGCGTCATGAACTCGACGTTGAAGCGCCAGAAGTCGGTCAGCTCGCAGGCGGCGTCGATCTCGGCCTGGTGGGCCGTCTTCGACTGGCCGAGCATCGTTGCGGCGTTCAACGTCGACCGCCAGGGGCCGGCGAGCAGCTCCGCGGCGCGGAGGAAGATCGCGGCGCGGTCCTCCCAGGGCATGTGGGCCCAGTCGTGGCGTGCCTCGCCGGCGGCGGCAATTGCCTGCTCGACCTCACCGGGTCCGCCCGAGTGGATGTCGGCGAGAACGTGGCTTTTGCGGTGGGGCATCACGGCTTCGAACGTCTCCGCCGTCTTGACGTCCTTGCCGCCGATCACGAGTGGGATCTCGAGCCGCTCCCGCTCGAGCTCGCGCAGGCGCTGCTGCAACTCCGCGCGCTCCGGCGAGCCAGGTGCGTAGTCCTTGACCGGCTCGTTGCGTGGCTCCGGTGGCAGCGCGATTGCGGGACCGCTCATCTCCTCAAGTCTAGGGGTACGTTAGGGGCGTGGCCGCGAGCGTTCGCTACCAGGTCGAGGGCTGGGGCGTCGGCGAGCTCTGGCTCGATGGCGAGACGTTGCTCTGGCACGAGCTGCCGCGGCCCCGAGGGGACGCAGATGGAGGTGTCCACTCACATCACTTCCTCGCTGACCGAATGCGCGAGCGCTTCCTGGGCGCACGCGACTCGTTTACGGACATTGCGCTCGAGCTCGAGGGGCTGACCGAGTTCCAGCACGCCGTCGTCGAGACGCTGCGCGCTGTGCCCTGGGGCGAGGTCGTCACCTACGGTGAGCTGGCGGCGCTTGCCGGCTACCCGAACGCGCAGCGCGCCGCCGGCTCGGTGTGCGCGCACAACAGGTTCCCCTTAGTCGTTCCGTGTCACCGCGTTGTCGCCTCGAACGGGATCGGGCGCTACGGCGCCAGTGGCGTCGAGTACAAGCGCCGCCTGCTGGAGCTCGAAGGTGTCACTCTCTGACGACGTCCGCAACGAGCTGGCGGCGATCGCGCCCACGCGCGAATGCGACCGGCAGGCCGAGCTCTCGGCGCTCTTCCACTCGGCGGGCAGGTGGCACATGCGTGCCGGCGAGGTATCGGTCCATCTCGACCTGTCGAGCTCCGCGGTTGCGCGGCGCGCGTTCAGCCTGCTTCGCTCGTTCGGCGTCGACTCTGAGATCCGGACGTACCGGCGCAGGTCCTTCGACCGAGCGACGCGCTACCAGCTGCACGTCGAGGGGACGCCGCGCGCGCTTGGCGTTCTCAAGGAATGCGGCGTTCTGGGCGGACGGCTCCAGCCGCTCGCGCGGCCGCCCAAGCGGATCGTCGGACGCGGCTGCTGCCGCGCCGCCTACCTGCGCGGGTCCCTACTCGCAGCCGGCTCGGTCTCGGGGCCGCCCTCACCTCACCTCGAGGTCAGAACCGAGGGCAGGGAGGCGGCCCAGTTCCTCTCCGAGGCCGTTGCTCAGGAAAGCGTCGCCTTCAGCGTGCTGGAGCGCCGCGATCATGCGGTCGCCTACGCAAAGAGCCTGGACCGGATCGCCGAGGCCCTCGCTCTCGCCGGCGCGAGCGACGCCGCGCTCGCGATTGACGAGGGCGCGGTGGTGGGCGAGACGAAGGCTCGCGCGAACCGCCTGACGAATGCCGACCACGCCAATCTCGTCCGCACGAGCCGGGCGGCTCACGCTCAATTGGAGGCGGTTCGGAGGCTCGAGCGTGATTGCAGCCTCGACGAGCTTCCGCCGCGATTGCGAGAGGCGGCCGAGCTCCGGCTTCGGCATCCATCGCTGCCCCTGAGGGAACTCGGGCTCAAGTGCCGGCCCGCCGCGACGAAAGCGTCGGTTCACCGGCGCATGCAAAAGCTGATCAAGATGTCCGAAACCTAGGCTGGAACACGTCCTCTTATGGCTTTGGGGACAGTTGAAGCGACCCCCCTTGATTCGTTAATACTTATCGGAGGCGGGTTCGCGCTCGTCCGGTGATGGATTCAGACCCCGTCCGTCGCCAAGGTCCGGAGCGCGACAATTGCGGAGGGGGAGGTCGTCCTCGGAGCTTCCCCTCCGGCCCGCCCACTCCGTGGGCGGGCCGGAGGGCGTAAACGGCGCACGGGCAAAGCCCGCACGCCTCTCAATGTCGTCAGCACGAGTGCTGACGACGCGGCCCGCCCTTCCCGTTCGAAGTCCGGCTTCGGCTGCGCCGAAGCCATGACGACTTCAAACGGGTCATCTGCATAGTTGAAGCGTGCCAACCGAGCCGAGCAAAGCCCGGCTCGGTGACGAGACGTTAGATTCCGTTTCGAATAGGCGAACGGAGGCGATGGGGAGTTATGGCAACCAAGGTAGGCATCAACGGATTTGGGCGGATTGGGCGCAATTTTTTTCGGGCTCACTTGCGGCGGGGTGGGGACTTCGAAGTCGTTGCTGCGAACGATCTCGGGGACGCCAAGACGATGGCGCACCTGCTCAAGCACGACTCTGTGCTGGGGCGGCTCGATGAGGACGTTGTGGTCGGTGAGGGAAAGATCACCGTCGGCAAGAACGACATCCTGCTTCTCTCCGAACGCGATCCCAAAGATCTTCCTTGGCGCGACCTCGGCATAGACATCGTGATCGAGTCCACAGGGTTCTTCACCGATCGCGAGGGAGCCTCGGGGCACCTCGAAGCCGGCGCCGAGAAGGTGGTCATCTCCGCGCCCGCGACGGATCCCGACGTGACGGTCGTGCTCGGCGTCAACGACGGCGACTACGACCCGGAGAAGCATCGGATCGTCTCGAATGCGTCGTGCACGACGAACTGCGTCGCGCCGATGGCGAAGGTGCTCCACGACGCGCTGACGATCGAGCAGGGGTTTATGACGACGATCCATGCGTACACGGCCGACCAGCGCCTGCAGGACCTGCCGCACAAGGATCTTCGTCGCGCCCGTGCGGCCGCGCTGAACCTGATCCCGACGTCGACGGGCGCCGCACGTGCGATCGGCGTCGTCATGCCTGACCTCAAGGGCAAGGTCGACGGGATGTCGATGCGGGCTCCGGTTCCCGACGGCTCCGTCGTCGACCTCGTCGTTCTGGTCTCCCGCGAGACGAGCGAGGATGAGGTGAACGAGCTTTTCCGCGCGGCGGCCCAGAGCGGACCGCTCGAGGGGCTGCTCGAGTACAGCGACGAGCCGCTTGTCTCCCAGGACATCGTTGGCTCATCGTTGTCGTGCACGTTCGACAGCGACCTGACGATGGTGAACGGGCGGATGGTCAAGGTTTTCGGCTGGTACGACAACGAGTGGGGGTACAGCTGCCGGCTCGTCGACCTCGTCTCGAAGATGGGCGCCTCGCTGCCCAAGGCCGAGGCCGCGGCGACCGCCTAGTGCCTCATCCAGTGATGCCGCCGAGTTTTCTGGGTCGCGAGCACCAAGCCAGAGGCCGCACTCGCTCGCGGCCAAGGCTGGCAGCCTTGGTAAGAGCGAGGGTGGACTCTGGCGCCGCGTGATCGCGGGCCAGAACCCGGCATGTATTGCTGGATGGGGCACTAGGTGCACAGACCGCGCTCTGTTCGCGACGCGGACGTCGCCGGCAAGCGCGTGCTCCTGCGCTCCGACCTCAACGTTCCGCTCGAGGATGGCCGGATCGCGGACGAGACCCGAATTATGGCATCGCTGCCGACGCTGCGGCTCTTGCTCGAGCATGGCGCGGCTGGGGTCCGCGTCTGCTCGCACCTCGGTCGCCCGAAAGGGCCTGATCCCGCCTTCAAGATCGAGCCCGTACGGGCGCGCCTGCGGGAGCTGGTGCCTGACGAGCGGATCGAGGTACTCGAGAACACGCGCTTCAACCCCGGCGAGACGAAGAACGACCCCGACTTCGCGCGCCAACTCGCAGACCGCTGCGATCTGTTCGTCGAGGACGCATTCGGCTCGGTTCACCGGGCCCACGCCTCTACTGTCGGCGTGGCCGAGCTGCTGCCGGCGTACGCGGGCCTGCTGCTCGAGCGTGAGCTGGAAGAGCTCGGCAAGCTGCTCGGCGATGTCGAGCGGCCGTTTGCACTCGTCTCAGGCGGGGCCAAGGTCGAAGACAAGCTCGGCGTTCTGCGCAAGCTCGGCGGCAAGGCCGACACCGTCCTGATCGGCGGCAAGATGGCGGAGCAGCTTCGGGACGAGAACCCGCTCGAATTCGAGGTCGTGCTTCCGACCGACGTGGTCGCCGCGGCCACCTTCGATGCCGAGGCGGAGTCGACGGTTTGCCCGTTCGACGCGCTTCCCGAGGGCTGGCTCGGCCTGGACATCGGGCCGGAGACGCGCGAGCGCTTCGGTGCCGAGCTCTCCCGAGCGAAGACCATCTTCTGGAACGGCCCGATGGGCGTCTTCGAGTGGCCGCGCTTCGCGGCAGGAACGAAGGCGGTCGCCGAAGGGGTCGCAGGCGCCCACGCATTTTCCGTCGTCGGCGGTGCTGATTCGATCCGGGCGCTGAACGAGCTCGGCCTTACCGACGAGGTGTCGTGGGCGTCGACCGGCGGCGGGGCGGCGCTGGAGCTGCTCGAGGGAAGAGAACTGCCCGGAGTGGCCGTGATCCCTCAATCAGCCGATGTGCCGCCGCGTGAGCGGGATTAGCGGTCGCGCGAGTGAATCGCGCGACCTCTCAAGCGGCATCGCAAGCGACGCCACAGGAGTCGCCGTGATCCCTCAATCAGCCGATGTGTCGCCGCGTGAG